>Ga0116231_10000578_pt1 | contig 65942 bp, 57 predicted proteins | sample S1TSphgellanicum_2_FD_89695 | JGI IMG/M metagenome (GOLD analysis project Ga0116231, IMG submission 89695) | Host-associated microbial communities from peat moss isolated from Minnesota, USA - S1T2_Fd - Sphagnum magellanicum MG | ecosystem: Host-associated > Plants > Peat moss > Unclassified... | reverse complement strand
CTATATATATTTTCACTGCTCCTGCCAGTACAACTATTATAATTACTCTCGAACCTTGTGCATTAAATGCTGAGTTTCAGCATTTCATACCCAGATTTAATAAAATTTCCTTACTTTGCAGATACCACTGAAAGAGGGGATAGGGGGCGAAAGCAGAGGAGATAGGGGGTGAGGGTGACTTTCCTGATAACTGATTGAGAGTTTCTTTCTGAAAACTTGAGAGTTTCTTTCTGAAAACTTGGGAGTTTCTTTGAGATTTTTGGCGTGGCCCAGTCTGATGTTTTTCAGACAAGTTTTAGTAACTTCAAAAATAATTAATTAGTGCCTAACCAGGCTAGGTATTATGTTATGTTCTCATGTGATTGTTGAATTCCTTTATCTCTATCTAGCAACTTAGAAATATTTTTCTGGAAATATTTTTCCCTAGAAACCAAAATTAGCAAAAGTGCCATGACAAGAAGCCTTACTACAGTTGGGGCTTTATTCTCCAACTGCTTGGTCTCTCATCAGACACAAGTCTCCCCCAAGCTTGGGCTGTGTCTAGCCTTTTTTTAATGACGTGAAATTTCGCCAAAAATCGAAATAAAAAACTAGATATTCGAAATTGAAATGGGTTTGGAGGTTTTCACTCGTCAGAAGTGAGGGAAAAATAGAGTAAAAATCATCAAACTTATATATTTGATTTTCTAATATAAGGACAATTAAAGTTTTGTACTTCATGTATGGTTTATAGCCATATTTGGTTAAATCTTCCTAGAGATGAAAGTCACTTTTTTCTAACGTATCTTCATATGGATGATGGTCACTCTGGCTAGAAACAAAAATTCCTAAAACAAACACTGGAACTTGTATGAGAGGTCTTGAGTAGTGCTATAGTGCCAACAGTTGGGACTTGGGGGACATGTCAGCCACTCGCAAATCACTTAGAGAAATTTCCTATTGCAATTGGAGGGCATTTATATCCAAGAATATCCTTAGTACAAAAGAGAAAAGATATTATGCCTAGTCCTTAAAAGTGTGAGGAATCTTATTCCTATTAGGGGCCGAGGGATCTTACACCTAAGATCCATTTCACTTTTGGTAAGTAGGTGTAAGAATGCTTCCCCTCCTACTCCTTGTTATGTACATACATTTAGGTTTATTATAATTGTCACCACATGCTTTACATTGGGTACGGCCCATTGGTGGGGGACCAAAGTTAGCTACCACCTCATCCTAAGCCCCTTATTTTGGCAATGCACCCACCTTGGGGCTTGACCCCTGACATCAGAGAGGCCCAAATATTGCTACTTTTCAGTGTAAATTGGCACTGCCCTGATGTTTACAGGTTAACCCTACATTGTGGATATGGGTTATAAAAGTGAGGTGCAAGTTTTGGAGGTCAAGGTTAGAAGTGGGGTGATTTAGGCGCACAAGTTTGTGTTGAGAACGCAAGCCAAGGTGATAGTTGACATGATTGTTACCACCCTGATCAAAGTTAAAAGTTTCAATAGGCAATGTGCATTTGTGTTTTTACAATGCCTTAGCTATAGCCAAAATAGAGGACTTTGTGAGTGTTTATTTCTAAATTGTCATGAAGACCTTTAAAATCTTAGCACATAACTATTGTTGTACCAAAGGGTTGATAGTGACTTGGAACCAACATTATTTCATGCTTCCAATATTCCCATGCTTATTTAGCCCTTTATCATATTGCCCAACACACCACTATCATGACTTGCAATGCCTGCAAACAGCAACAATCACGTCTTATCTCCACATGCCTTCAACTAGAGCCCAAGCATACACAAATATCCCTTGAAAAATTTTGTGAGTCCCACACCCAAAACCTCCAATTCAATTTTGTAAAATCAAATTATGAAACTTTGAGTTGTTGATTTTCATCGTGTTTTATATGTGTCAAAGCATTTCAATCAATTGTTTGTTGTTACACAATTTTGTTTCACACTCATCATCATTGCATTTTTTTGCACAATTTTTTTTTTCCAATCTTATTTATTGTTTCTATGGTTTTCAAGGTCCTTTGCGCACTTTGATGTGGTGCATAAAATTTCAATTATGGTGTTTGAACTTTGCACAACCAATTTATTTTATTTTATATTTGTTGCAAGGGTGTTGGCAATGGTAACTTCTGAATTTTGTTGTAAAGGCATAGGTGATGGTGATAGTGTCATTGTTATTCACACATGCTACATGGTGCAAGCTACAATGATCTTGGGGGCCTAAATGTTCAAGTTCAAAAATAGGAATATGGATCAAAAGGTGGGGTCCAAACCAGCTTGAACCACCTTCAATTGTTCAAGGCCATCACTTTGCTTACAATCAAGGTCCTATTGTGTTTGTGTTTTGGGCTATGGATGGAGATTCTCTAACATGCTTATAATGCATGGTTCATTGATGGATGTTGGTTCACATAATCCCCAAGGCCACTTTTTATAAACCTTCACACATGCCTAAAGGACAAGGTAGATGTTCACATCTATTTCCAAAAATGTACCCATGACATTTGGATTCAAGGGGTGAGAAGGATTGTCAAAATGCCAAACCCCACCTTTCAAGCAAGGTCACATTTTGAGGCATGACAAGAAGAAGCAAGTTATGAAGGCAACCCCAATGTGGAGGGAGTTAGAAATCCTGTGTTAATAAAGGTACTTTTTGTTCATTGTTGTGGGGATGTGATTGAAGTTTTTTTAGCAAAAATTAGGAGGAAGTTACATGATAGAGTTGTTTATAATTTTCATGTTTCGTCACCCAAAATATTCTCAAGATATTCAAATGTATGGCCATGAGGTCAAAATTACGGATAAAGTTAGTGGATGTTCTCCAATATATAATTCTTTCGAAATAAATTTTAAAAATTTGAACATATTTATTTGTCCTATTTAGTTTTATGCATCTATAGTTCAAATTTGACATACACTTTTATGAGTTTTTTGTATGTTTATTTTATGAGATTCACCATGTATGTACAATTTTGACTGTATCATGTAATTACATTTGGTTGTCACGTATTTTAGATATTCTCTATGGACGTTTGTTTTCCCAAGAAGGTTGGGATGGTGGAAGCACTTTCAAGTTTAAGTCACTAGGGAATATAAATGTATTAGTCATGCATAACCATTTACTTGGAGGAAGTTGAAATTTGTTGAACATCATCATGAGTTATGAACTTTACCTTATTTTATTAAGCTTAAAATTGTGTTTTACCTTTGAAAAAATCACCATGTAAATGTCCAAAACATGTTCACATATGACTTCATAAAGGAGCAAGGGTTAACAAACCTCCACACATGCCCATTTGGTAAATCACATGTTTACTCTTGGTTAGGCTTCAACACCATTCAAAGAAAGAAAAGTTTTGAAAAATAAAATAAAAAAATAATGACCCCTTGTACTCAACATGGCTACACACATCATAACAAAGATAAAGACTAAGTCTTCATCCATTCCATCCATTTCCACCCATTCCCTCTTTCTTAGTCACTAGTAATGCTTATCACATCCACCACGGTGTAAAATTGTTCCCTCTATCTAGGTCATTAACAATGGTGATCGCATCCGAAATGATGTAAAATTGTTCCCAATTCCCCACAAATATACATGAAAAATAAGACAATATAAAATGAAAAACTATTTAAATTCAACCACTTGAACAAATTGTTGCAACCAACCAACCAATCAATCAAGAGTAAACCCACTAGCATTTACAAGTGCTCGATGAATCCTATGCAAATTTCTTAACCCAAAAGGAACATTATAATGGTGCATTCACACTTGATGTTAAGTCAGTGTTAAATGAAAATCTAGGTGGCACCCAATGTTAAGTGGGCCATAGCTCAATGTTAAGTGAATGCTAGCTTAACATAAAATTTTCATGGCGATTGGGATTTTAAGTCCTAAATGGCTAGCAGGGTGTTAGGGGGGCTTTACCCTAGAGTCCCTAACACCAAGTGTGAATGCACCTTTCTTGACTCAAATCACCCATATGCTACACAACATGCAAACTATGTTGTGAACATGGATTAAATAGGTTCACACAGGAACCAGATAAATAAAAGCTACCTACTACAAAATCTTGTTCACACTGAAGTTTCGGTGCCTTACGCTGGGCTTTCTTCGTACTTGCTGCTTGCTTGCTGATGATGATGATCCTCTCCCGAGTCGGCGCATGACCGATTCCTCGATGGATGAATTCCAAACCGATGGATGAATCCCGCGATCCATCGATCGTCTGCGCACGATGGTGGTCAGGATGAATCACTGATTGATCGATGGATAATTGGATGGATGGAATCAGCAAGCCGTACCTTGCGTACCCGAGCTGTACAATATCTGTACAAAAGCTGTACGTGTCAGCGGCGAAAAAGGAAGGAAGTTGCAGGGTTTTTAGTTATTTATTTATTTATTTATTTATCATTTTCGTGATGTAGCTGAAGTAGCTATCATCCACAAGGAAGTTTAGCCAGATTTTGGCTACAAAAAAATATACGAAAGTAAAAGAATTTTAAGCAGCCATCACATTTTTGGCAAAAGTGCTAGAACCCAGTAGAGAAATATGGCGAATTTTCAAGGGAAAAAAAAAAAAGTTTTACCCCCATATTTGGCGACTAGAAAACCAAATAATTGAAAAAGAATTTAGCCACAAAAAAAGAAACCCTGCTTGGTTCAAGGAAAAGCTCGAGAGAGCCGGAGGAAGGAAAATGGTGCTCCCGACGTTCTACTACGACCCAGTAGCAAAGGTCCCCCTTAAGGGGGTGTAGAAAACATTTGAAGCTTGAGAAGAGAGTAGAGAAGTGGTGGGTGTGGCGGAGCCCGGATTCAGGTGGACTTGTACTCTCAAGATGGCTGAGGAGGAGAGATCGCTGGAGCAGACGCCCACATGGGCTGTGGCAGCTGTGGCAACTGTGTTTGTGCTGGTTTCGTTGCTACTGGAACGTGGGCTTCATCGCCTAGGCAAAGTAAAAGCCTCTCTCTCTCTCTCTCTCTCTCTCTGTGCCACTGTGCCATTTCTTGATGAAGAAATTTTCAGTTGCGCTTAGATTGAAAAACACGACCAACTGATGATGATGATATTATTGCACCTTGCTACTAGATTTTTTTCTCTTAGATAAAGCTGGAGTTGGACTTTGTTGGATGATGTGATCTTCAAACTTTGCTGCAGAAATTGAAGAGAGAGAAGCAAAAACCCTTGGCTCATACTCTCGAAAAAATAAAAGAAGGTACCTAGTAGGCTTTGTTTTTTCTGATTTCCTTTTGGATTTGCTTCATCTAATCTCTTTCTGATTTGAAAAAAAAACATTCAAACCCATTTGCATCCACCTACCTTTCTGCAAAGATGGAAGTCCCAGTATTGGAGGAAGAAAAGAAAAGAAAAAAACCTAGACAGGAATGGTGAATGAATGAGTCCTTGTCTTTTGTTTTTGTTGTGGGTGGGGTGGTGGATGTGTACCTTTCTAGAGTTGATGCTGCTCGGGTTCATCTCGCTGCTGCTCACAGTGTTTCAGTCTGTTGTGGCTTCAATATGCATGCCTGAGAAGTTGGGCAGGACCATGTTGCCATGTAAGTATGAGCCATCAAGCCAAGAGGAGGCTGCATCAGCGGCAATCATGGGTAATGAAACTACCCATGCTCGCCGACTGTTCCAAGCAGCAGAACCTCCTGCTGTAGCCCTACAACAATCATCAAAATGTCCAGTGGTATGTCAAGCCTGATTGATGGTGATTGAATACCCCTTTTTCTTGCCTACGTCTTCTTCATCTTCATCTTCTTGTTCTTCTTCATCTTCTTCATCATCATCACCTTCTTCTTATTCTTCATCTTCATCATCATCATTGCTGTCGCCATCATTGTCTTCTTCATCTCCTTCATCATCATCATCATCATCTTCTTCATTGTTTGCATACTCAGAGTTGGATATGTATCCACAGAACAACAAGTGCTGCATTTCCTCAACTATGTTGTGGTCTACAAGTGAAGCTTGAACTTGTAGGTTTGAGAGTTTTTTCCAGAAATTCTCATCATGAATGTACTCTTCTTTTTCACATGGGGAATTGGAATGGTAACAGATTAGATATTGAAAATTCTGAAGCCCAGAAAATCTCTATGCTTTTTTTCTTAAGAGAAAAGATCTCTAGAAAATCTCTATGCCTTATTTTCTTGAGAGAAAAGATCTCTAGAAAATCTCTGTGCCTCTTTTTCTTAAGAGAAAAGATCTCTACATGCCTTACTTGGTGATGATAGGCAGCAGTGAAACCTTCATGCACTTTTTGTTTTCCTGTATTTGAAGTCTGGTTTGAGAACTGAATGTGGCAACGACGCCCACAATGTTGGATTGGGTGGGGAGGTAGGGCAAAGTGCAGGTCATTTCTGTGGAGGGACTACATCAGCTACACATTTTTATCTTTGTCATGGCTGTAGTACATGTGTTCTACAGTTGTATCACTGTGCTTCTCGGCTTTTACAAGGTGAATTTGAGCTTTACTTAAGCTTCTTCCCTCCAGGAAAATCTAACCCACTATGGAGAATTCTTCTATCTTGCACTAAAATTATAGCCTGTTGGCCACATGGTAATAGTACCAACTGTAATTCTGTCACTAAAGTTCATTCAAACACACATGAAGTAAGTCCCACAGTCACAAAAAGAGATGGTGACTCAAAGTGGGGACAAATGTTTGATGGCGCACCAAAAATGTGGTGACCCACCATTGAATGGGAACCCAAAGTGTGGGTGACCCATTCAATGGCAATGACTGACAGATCCACTGAAGGAAAGATTCACTTACCTTTGTCCTTCATTTTGGGGTTCATCCATTGTGTTTCTCTTCTGGTCTTAATGACCAAGAAGTTCTTGTGGCAAATGTTTTGAGACTTCAATCTGACATTGCACTTTCGTACCTGGTGAGCAGATGCATAGTTGGAAAAAATGGGAAGAAGAAATTCAGAAGGAGGAATTCAACAGCATTGGAGCTGGTAAAACCTGATTTGTGATTTTTCAAGTAGAAGACTTCTGAGGGAAATTTGTGTACCTTTCTCTGTTTTGGTAGTCAGTTGGAAGTCTGTGCACAGTAGTAAATGTTTGTAATAATGTGATGGTATTGTGCAGCAACAAGGAAACACCACAAATTGGTGGGTAACACATTTGTCTCAAGCCGAATCATTCACCCTTGTTTAGCGACATCAAGAACTGGGTTGAATCTTGATAGCTGGCTTGTAAGTCTAAAAATCCTTGGAACTCCTTTTCACCTCATTTATTTGACCATTGCATCAACAACCAAAAAATTATCATGTTTCTCTCCTGCTTCTAGGAACTGGAAATACACAACTCAATCAAGACCCATCCAATTTTTATTTATTTTCAAATGTGTTTTGAGTTGATACAATTTCAATCTACCAATTCTATGTCATTGCAAGTATGCAGGTGAGTTTTTTCCGGCAGTTTGGCATATCTGTGACAAAGGAGGATTATAATTGTCTCCGGTTGGGTTTCATTGCTGTAAGGATGGGTGCACACACGCACACACACAATACCACTTGTGTATATCCATAGCATGTTTCCTACATGTGCTGTTACCTTTTTTTCATCATGAAAAATTTTGTTTGCCCACTTGACATGTCAAAACGTTTTTCTCTAGACAAATTGTAAGGTACCCAAATGTGCAGTAATTGATGTGTATTGAAAGGGAGTTTTGACTCAAGACCCAAATGGATTGTGGTGCAGAATCATAAGCTAGGCATGAAATACAATTTTCATGGTTACATTCAACGGACCATGGAAGATGATTTCAAAGTTGTAGTGGGCATCAGGTTTGTGCAATTTCCTCAACTTTTAAAATCCTGTCATATTTTTCTTAATAAGCTTATAATGCATAAAGCACTGGCACGGCAGGGGAAGATAATTTGAGACCATGATTTGTATGGTGTGTGTGGGGGTCTCTCAAAACAGTGCATACTTGTGGGCATTTGTTATCATCTTTCTACTCCTCAATGTTCATGGTATGTACAACTATTCTTCCATATAAACCCATGACCCAATTTCAATTTCCTTCTGAGCTCACTTCAGTGCATGTCTGCTGATCTGCTTTGATGCACATTTCTTTGATACTTCTTAGATCAACTTTCCTTGTTAGAAATGCAAGACTTTGTGAGTTGAATCTACACTCCAATATTTCTTGAACCAGCATGTGAATGTCTTGTTTGTCAGGTTGGTATACATACTTCTGGATTGCTTTCATACCATTCATTGTACGTGCCAACACCTATGACTTTTGATTGTCCACAAATGCTCATAAAGGAATCAGCAGGAGGATGCTTCATTTGTGCTTCATTATGGACAGAAAATGGTAGTTTGGTAGACCATGTCTTTTTGGACAAGATTCATGTAGTTTGGGCCTAATCATTCTCTTCTTGTGAGCCAGCAGCTTATATTGTTGGTAGGGACAAAGTTACAACAAATCATTACAGATTTGGCACTGGAAGTACGGGCGAGTGTGAAACCCATTGAGATGCCTTTAGAGGAAGTGAATAGCACTGTCATCAAGAATCTGGATGACCCACAAGGCCAGGAGCTAGTATGCAACCATGTCAGGCCCCGAGATGACCTATTCTGGTTCAGTCGACCGCAACTTGTGCTCTACCTCATCCACTTCATTCTCTTCCAGGTATCAAGCATCAAAACCAGAAACTCATAGAATACCTACTTCAATGTAATAATTTCACAGATGGGCATATGGGTGCTCTTATAATTTAACTATCTTCTAATTCTTCATCTTCTCACAGTTAAGTCACTATCATACATACTACTGTTGATGGTCCCGGAACAGGTGTGAGACTGGCACTTTTGTTCATACCGGTGTGTGTTTTTCGTTTTTTGTTTGTTTCTTCTGTCTTCCCTAGTTTGGTTCTTTCCATGGCTTCCTGAGGAAATTGCTGCTTCTTCTTCATCATGAGAATTGAGATTTCTCTATTCTTATGAAAGATATATATTCTACGTCTTGTTGTCTAATGACTAAACCTTTGCTCTTCTTTGTTGCAGAACGCTTTCGAGCTTGCCTACTTCTTCTGGATTCTGGTAATTTTTCATATTCCACTGTTTTGCTAATGTGAGCTTGAGGATAAAATAAGGATTGTGCAGTACCCAAATTCCATCTAGCACCACTCACATAGTGGCAGAATTTAGTTTGGAAATCTGTTTATTATGATCTAGTTCTGCAAATAGAAGTGACAAATTGTGTCCTGCAGAATGCGGTATACACTAAGAATAGCCATATAAGAATTTGGTAAGAGATTCATATATATATATATATGTCCTCAAATTCCAAGCTTTTCTTTGTCCATATGAGCACACTGAAAAGAGCATTGCATTTTTTTCTAAACTTATGGCACTGTTTTTGCAGAAAACCTTTGGGATAACATCATGCATCATGGGGAAGGCATGGGTGGTGATTGTGCGCTTAGTCATAGGGTAAGTTGTGCTTCTTGAGTGTGCATGCTTACCATCAACCAAACTGTATCTCCTTGCTTCTGCATGCTTGTGGCACATGATGTCTATTGATGTGCTTGTGAACAGTATGTGTATGGTATTAGTAAGCCCCTGATTGTCAAATGCTCATCCATATTTGGAAAATGGTGCCAGGGTTTTTGTCCAAGTGTTGTGCAGCTACAGCACTCTCCCTCTTTATGCCCTTGTCACACAGGTGTAATCTCATACTCTGTTGTATTCATGTCTCTTCAAATTTGCCATTTGAAAAGTGCACTCCTCAATCTTATTTCCTACTGCAAACCTACTACTATGTGTGAATGCCATTTTCATAAAATCATAGAGGGGAGCTTCAATGTGCCAAAGGGGGTGTGGGGTTGACAGATGGGATCTAATATCAAGCTCTCCATATTTCAAGAGTCCACTGAGTTAGCTATCCATGGGTGGAGGGAAAAGGCCAAGGAGAGGCAGAAGAAAAGAAAACTGAATCATCATTCCGAGTCGTCACCTATACGGAAGATTTTTGGTCCATCTTCCAGATCTAGGTATCAAAATTCACAACTGCAGCATTCTGTGAAGCTTTCACAGGGTGAAAGCCCGACCACCCCATCTGTACCAAGTGGTGATGTTGACAGGCATGATCAGCGTACAGAAGACATCAGAGGACAAGAACAGCCATCTGGTAAGGTTTCAATTTTTTGCTTTTGTCAAGCTGCAGCCACCTCATAATTTTCTGCAACACTTGGACTACACATAATTCCATGTGTGATCTTGTTGATCAGAATTTTCAATATACCTGATTCTTTTATTGCATCCATGTGGAGTGTAGGGGAGCTGAAGTACATAAATGTGCTATATTGACAGTAATTGATGTTCTTGAGTGTTGCTCATCTCAGATGGATCTCACACTGTGGAGATAGTTGAACAGCCATCAGCTGCCACCGCTAAGGGTGAACAACAACCTGCACCAGCTCATGTGACAAGTGGCATTGCTACTAACTCAATCCCACATTCATTGCATGCAGTAAATCAGCTTCTCATGGCCAAGAGAAATCAGTCACAAGGAGATACCAACTGACAATAGACTATGCCAACCCACTTGCATGATTATTTCAACAAGTTGAATGCAGAGACTGAAGGAGTTGATCTTATTCACTTCTTTGCTTCATGAGATGTCAAATACCACAACAACTACCACATCTGTCTTCTTCTTGAACAAAGCTTACAAAATCAGTCATATACCTAGTGCAAACCCAAAATCCATCAAATGAATTCGACCCTCTGCTTTGGAAAACTCACATTGAAAAATTCTCTTCAAGCCCAATACCAACCCCTGAATTGAATTAAAAAAGGTGAGCGGGATCAGGTTGTATGTGAAACATGAGAGCCTGTACAGACTCCACATTGCAACTGCATGCAGAAGAAACGTATACACTTAAACCCTAAACCCTGAGAAGAAAGCAAGGCTTCTCTTCTTGAGCTTATTGGCCTTTGTGACTCTATTATGTGTATTCTGATAGCACACATTCAAAAGGAATTTTGAACACAAAATGCCCACATTCTCTTTTCTCCTTCACCAATTGGACAATGTTCATCTTATTGTCATAGGTATGTGGATATTGCATTTGATTGTGTTCATAGTCTATGGGGCTTTGGTTGAGTACTACATCTTTTGTTGCATTTTCTTTAACTTGCTTTTGTGGGTTGTGGCTATGTGAATGTTCAAGAACACCATACTAGCCTCTAGCATATTCAAAGTAGAGCCTAGCCGTCTAAGAATTCTATTAGGTGAGTGGGTATTGTGTCCAACTCCCCTTCGGTCATTGGCATTTTGGGGCTTGCCTTGGTAGTTGAACAATAGTGAAGGTGCATGTCGCACCTCATCCACCATTCATCTCATTAACATAATGGAGCCTCATCAAACGATTATTAGAATATGTAACAAGATGATGAGTGCATGTTGAATGCATAGACTTAAAGTTGATGCAAGGAGAGTTTTTAATCCACAAAGGAGTGCTTTTGAAAGAAATTAGGTTGGTTGATTATGATGTAAAAATCTTGGTTCTTTGCACTAATGCATGTGACAACTATGCATTAGGTCTATGCAAGATTAAGACAAGGTGACCACTCTTCAACTTGTTTTTCTCAACTTTGTCAACTTTGTTGTCACAAGAAATAATGATGCAAAGATGAAAAAAAACTAGGTTTTTTACATCCATGAACAACCTTCAAAATGTACAAACAAATTGCAATCTTCCATCCTCACAACCCACACTACCAATTTTTTTTAAAGAACCAGAATTCCAAATTCTCCAACCTTGGATACGATTCCAAACCATGATAATAAGACCATTAACCAAGCAATAACATATCAATCAATAAGGCACCCAAAAAGACTTTAGGGTGTTTATGAGATTTGTTGTGTCCACTTTGGTTTAACCACAACCTTCAATGTGGAATAACAAATCCAGCCTTTTCACCCTATACAATATTATAATCACTAGTTTACAAAAAACCAATTTTATCTACATTAATGGCCACCCATGCCATTGACCCAAGTATTAAATCTCGTGCAACATCACTCATAGCAAGGGGACCCATGGTTTGGGAGGGTTAAGAAGTGGTCACAAACCAACATTCAAAAAAATTATGTGTTGACATGAAAGGTGATGGTTAATAAGGGCAAATAGGAGGCCAAAAAAATTCATTTTCCCAAGTGATGTGAAAAGTGATTGTATGAAAAAACAAATATGGTGATCAATGAGAAATTCCTCATATGAAGTGAAAGTGAAAATAAAAGAGTCAATATGATGAAAATGCATTGATTGACTAAAATGGTTCACATGTTATTAGCATTTAAAGTAACAAACTATTTATTTCAAATGAAAAAAAAAATATTTTTGTAAATATTAGTTAATTTTCAATGACAAAAATTTTATTTTAAAAATTTTATTCCATTTATATGAAAATTGTAAAATGACATATCTGCACATATGTTGATAATATATAAAATCTTTCAATGTTACCACTTTACCAAAACAATTTATGTAACCTTTATTTCTTTCACCTAATATATTGTGGATGTTAGAACTAGTATTTTTTTCTTAAAAAACAATTGTGAGGTAGGTGGTCTAGTGATCATCCACAAGAGGACTTAAGCCAAATTTGGTTACATATCAAAGAGGAAAGTAGAAAAGTCTAAGAATCTGACTATATTCTTTCAACATGCTAAAACCTAAATTTGCTTAAATTTACTGATTTCAATTGATTTTTTCCTCATAATGTGACAACTTAGGGCCTATTTTGAGTTGCATTAGTTTTCATTTTATCACCAACATGTGAAAATTCACCGAAAAAACATGTTGATTAGAATTTAGCATAACTTTTAAAAACAAATTGCTTAATTGGCAAACTAAACTAAGTAGCTTTTTTCTTTTTCCCTCCTTTTTTGGATTCCACCGGTGTTGGGTGGGTACTTGATTTTTTGTTAGTAGCTTTTTGGTTGCAGTATTTAAAAATTATTAAATAAAAGAACCTCTAAGTATGGTCTTTCCAACAATTTTGGAATCAAATAAACCTTTGATTTTGCTTCTTTGAAAAACCCAATGGTTTTCTTGAAAGAATGGGAAAGAAGTGATAGTTTAAATAGACAATTATTTGATTCATTGTTATAATTTGCAAACCAGGATTTTTATATTATAGATTTAATTTTTTATTTTTGAGAACCATAGATATGAAATTAAAAAGTTGCCTTAGAAAAACCCAATTAAGATTTGGTGTCATTTCTAACACCCAGCCAACACTAGTTTGCATGTTTGCACATCAACATCCTACAAGGAAAAAGGTATCACAATTAATTGTTAATTCTTATAACAAGATCTTTATTCAAAGGAGATTTATTAAATACTTGAGTGACAATAAATTTTCTGAGAATTTTTGCATCTTGGTGGCTTTCACAAATAAAATGGAAATTCTTTACTTAAAATATTTATTTTTCTCATTTTTTAAAAAAAATTGCCAACTTTTCAATACAAAATTGGGTCAAATTTCATCACCTTTGACTCACTTTTAGTTTTGGGATAATTTCTCACTAGCTTTTTTTTGCAATCATAGTAACTGAATGGATTTGGCATTAATTACTTCTTTTTTCAATTTTCATTTTTTTGAAAATTTTATCACCTAAAATTCATTTCGAAATTTCAAGTTGCAAAAAGTTTTAGAAACTTAAGAATAGGATTACTAGAATGGTTTTCAGCATGTCAATTGTGAACTTTTGAAATTATGGTAGAACCAATGAAGGTGTTCTAGAAAGAAAGCATGAATGGTTCTCCAAGGAGAAGACACTTGAAGAGAGTCCACAAGGTACCAAGAAATGAAATTTCACTACTAAGATTAGTGGTTTGATTTTCTCATATCATGGAGCTCTTCCTTGATGACTTTGATTTAAGACAAGATTGCATCTCTATGGTGCAATAAGAGGGGGTTGTGTGTGTATTGGAAATATGATCAAGGAGCATAATCCAAGGATGCTTGGAGTTCATTGAACTTTTTTTGGCATGGCAAAAGTAGTTTTACTAAAGACAATTACAAGAAACATATACATAGTATGCACATAAGATGAATGTCTAATGTGGGAAGTGCAAGGAAAAATGGAGTATTTGGTGCCAAGGAAAATTACAAACCAAATGAAATGTTGGTTAGTTAGTTGCATTATGTTGTTTTGTGATTTGATGCAAGGATGTTTCAATGTTTTGATGCAAAATATTGTGTATTTCTAAAAATATGATCATCATTTGCATATATTGGCTTTTCAAAATCAATAGCTTAGCTTGTCAACTTGAGTTGTTTGTTGTCTCATTGTGAGGAATGGCTTTATAGGTAAGAATTTTTGTCATTTGTGTCAAGGTTATCAAAATGTTTCACGATTTTATTTTCGTTGAAAGGTACTCACAACTAAATGTCATTCAATGTTTATTGTGCATTACATCAATTGTTGACTTGATGACCATAACAATTATGCCTATTTTAGTGAATGAATAGTTCTAAGCATTTGAATGGAACATATTTGACAACTTCATATTTTTTATTTTCTTTTGGGTTGAACTTTGTATATGTTCCTACACTTGCAAATCAAATTTTGTTCAATTTTTCACAGATTGTTTCTTAATGTTTTTTGCCATTTAATATTTCATTTCTTGAAAAAAAAATTAAGGCTTCAAAAATGTTCACACAATTTTATCACCTTTGAAAGGATTGGTATTGTCCATGTATCTTGGTGATAATCTCATTCATTTGAAATGTTTCTATAATGGAACCCAAAAATATTTATTAATATTATATTGTAATTGGAAATGCATTTTTTGAAATAAATAAACTTGGGTTTCACGTTGCTACAAACTACCAATGACAATTTGCCTTTTTATTATGTTTTCATATAATTATTAGTAATTCATCATTATTTATGTCAATGTCAATTTTAATTTCAATTAATACAAATATCATGAACATGAAAAAAACATATGTTAATTTGCCTTTCCATATCCATGTTGGTGGGTAAGGAAAGAGATGAAATAGTTATAAAAATAAAAAATAATTATTAAGAAAGGACTATATTAGGAAAGGAGTGAAGTAGTTATAAGGATAAGAGCTAGGTTTTTTTTTTCAATTGAGATAATTAGATTTGAAAATGAAGTAATTATCTTTGGAAATGTCTCTGAATTGTCAAAGAACAAACATACAAAAAAATTATGCAAAATCAATAATGAGCCTACAAAAGATTATAAAAAACCACCCATATATCAACTCTTCAAAATTCCCGTCATTAAAATAATTATTCAACACCTCATGTCAAATCCATTTGTGTTCTATCGTATTTGAGCAATTTTTAAAAACTTATCACTAGCTAATGTTACATCTTTCTTGGGATGCTTGCTATTGACGCAACATCAAACAAAAATTCTTGTTCACACGTTATGACATTTGAACAATTTCTGAATAACTTGTCATTGATTAATGCTAAATCATAAAGCATTCGAAGAATATTTGTAAGTGTATGTGGAGCACCTTATATCCATGAATTTCTCTCTTAGAAATTGAGAGAGATATTATGCCTATTCTTGAAGGGTGCGACAAAAATTATGCCTACTTTATAGATGTAAGAACCCACCCATTATTGAGTAGTAAACATAAGAACCCTCTCATTCATTCGCCTCATGATCTATAGAGGTTTGGTTCATGATAAATTTTGCTTCGTGGTGATTTACTATAGGCAAATGCCATGGGTGGGGGACATTGACATTCCCAAAATGAGAGAAAGAAACAACAACAACAACAATGGTCCAATGATTTTTTAAGTGATTAATTTTCATCAAAATGTGAAAAATATTTCTGAAAAGAATATTATATCACAAATTTTTCTTAAACATTCGCCCCCCAAAAATATATATATATATTTACAAAAATCGTCAAATTTTACCACAATTGCCTACAATATGATAAGATGCTTAAGATTTAATTATTTTCATATTTTGAATATTGCCAAATTTGGCTAAATATACTCCTGGTGGAATGCCACTTGAGCAACATCACAAAATTGATAAATAATAATAAATACATAAATAAAATTGCAACAACCTTTCCTCAACTGAGACAATGAGCCACGAATTAAAGCAAACGATTTTTGAAAAAAGAGGGGGCAAAAAAAGAGAATTGAAATGTAATTAAAAAAAAGAAAAGGGACCAACAAAAAACAGTAATAACAGAAAATCATGGAGTGACACGCGTCTGTCAGGCATTGGGTGGTGAGTGGGTCCCATGTGAACGCGGTTTCGAGTGCGTCGTGGAAAAGCGCGTGAACGTGCCCTCGCGTGAACGTGCGTTCCCCTCTGCTACTGCCTTTTCCCTCGTCACTGTCCGAGCTGTTGTGTGCGCTTGGCAGGCACGTCTTCTCCGTTCATTTTCGCTGCCTGCCTGCCTGCCTGCTGCGGACGTGCGCGCGCGGGAAGGAGTTGCGTTTCACATCGCAGCAGCGGCCGAGAAGGGGGAGGGAGAAAGAAGAAAAGAGCGCAAGGAAAGATTTTGGGGAACAAGTAACAACAACAACAACAACAACAAACAGCAACATGGTGGAGCAGTTGACAGAGGAGCAGATTGCAGAGTTCAAAGAGGCTTTCAGTCTCTTTGACAAGGATGGCGATGGTAAGTACGTCGCACTTTTCTCGGATTGTTGATGTTCCGTTGTCTGTTATTACTACTCTCTTTCTTTCCCCGGAAGCCAGAGAAATAGATAAAAGAGTGTACACTGGTGGTGCGATTGATCTCTTATTGTATTTTTGTATGTGTTCTGTTTTCACACTTTTGAGTTTTCTGCCGATTTTTCACTCTCCCTCTCCTTTGGACGACGATGACTGTAGTGGACTGTTCATGTTTTTTGCATGTGTTCTGTTTTCACGCTTTTGTGCCTTTCTTCCGGTATTCCTCTCCTTGTCCTCAGGACGATGACTGGAGTGAACTGTTCGCTGCCTGCAAGTCTTAATGTGCTGCTGACTAACTATATGACAGACGGTGAATATTTCGGTTTTTTCTGTATGGTTCCACGAGATGTTTGCTGGAATGTACTACCTGCTTTGGTCTTGATAAGGACTTCCCACAGCTGACAATAGAGTAGGGAAAGCATTTTGAAGAAGTGGAGAACTACCTTGCTTTGTATGGTTTGGATTTGCTGTTTGGAGTGTTTTGTGGGTGAATTGACGGACTTGTGTCCGATCTATCTGTGGATATCCAGAGCGAAATTTTTCCATTGGATTCTTTCTTAAGGAATTTGTGGAGTGACAAGGTTGTGCATTGGTAGTTTGGTTCAACGAGTTTTGCAGTTCTATGTGAGTGCAGCTGTAGTGTGCAAATCCTAGACAGCCACTCTTTTCTTTCGTACAGTGGTAATGGCTTTCAGAGTATGAGGGAGTAAAAGGTTTGTCATGTAGGTATTTGCATCGTAACTGATAGAAGGAATATGAAGAGAAAATTGGGCACTAGCTTGACAAGAGTTTAAAACATTTCAAGTGGAGCAAGATAACACTGAATTTGCACAGATCTTTGCATCTTTGTTTTCTGGCATAATAGGACGTGTTCTGTACATCTTTTCAATGTCTTCTGCTCTGGTGTATTTTCTCTCTGGTGGTGTTTTTTCCCCCTTGTTTAGCTTTGTGTATATGTGCACAGTTTCATATTGACACTGCACATATCTTAACAATAAAATGATGGGGTAATTTTGTTTTTGACAGTGGAGAAAGCCTTACAGGAGTTCTGTTTTTTTGCTTCTGCAGGAAGTATCACAACAAAGGAACTGGGCACCGTAATGCGCTCTTTGGGGCAAAATCCCACAGAAGCAGAGCTCCAGGACATGATTAATGAAGTAGATGCAGATGGAAATGGGACAATTGACTTCCCTGAGTTTCTGAACCTGATGGCGCGCAAAATGAAGGATACTGATTCAGAGGAGGAATTGAAAGAAGCATTCCGGGTGTTTGACAAAGATCAAAATGGTTTCATTTCAGCTGCAGAGCTTCGACATGTCATGACAAACCTAGGGGAGAAACTCACAGATGATGAGGTGGATGAAATGATAAGGGAGGCTGATGTTGATGGAGATGGACAAATTAATTATGAGGAGTTTGTGAAAATGATGATGGCCAAGTGAACTGCAGAATTCTTTTCAGAAGTAAGTACATGGCAGGAACTCCACTCCTACCTTGTTCCTGCTAGGGTACTAGAAAGTACGGTAGGTGTGTAGGAACTTTGTCGGTTGCCTCTTCCACATTGAATTGATACCAGGATTCTTGCTTGGAGGGCTTGCTCTGTGACCAATGTTTGAGCATTGCTTATGACACATTTATGAAGTTGTGGACAATGTTTGTAGACAGTGGCATAAAACTATGTGTATTTGGGTGCATAATGGCTGATTATCTTCACATTACTTCAAACAGAGACTGCTGTGGTTGAGCTTGTCAGCCATGTCTTGCCTCCAATCTCAAATGTCACCCATATTACAATGCATTGTAGTCTAGCGTGTTCTTTCCCATTTTCTTTGGTTCCTCTATTCTACTGCGGAACGGCCCGGCCCAGTTTGACTACACTAAACTGGGTGTGCATTTCAAAACAAAATTGACCTCTAAAATTGTGGGAAGGAATTTTACACCTCCTGTGGGAGATTTTGTTTTCTCCATCCCCTCCTGCAGAAGTTTTCTCCTTTTTCATTGTGCTCCTCTCCAGCATCTTCAAGTTGCTCTGTCTTTACGCTGTGTAAAGCCCCAGTCCTTATGCTGAGTAAAGTCCTGGTCCTAGGGCTTTACACGACACAAAATTGAGGAGACAATGCAAAGTTAGCTAGTGATTGAAGGAGCAATAAAATATAAGTATCTGTCATTTTTCATTGTAACTTCAAAGCTCGCATGGGTAGTTGATGCTTACTTCATAACTGAGCCATTGGTATAGATGCTTTGGGATATGGGGTGGTGAGAAAGGGGTGATGAGTCAAAGGATGGGAAGGGGAGTGCAGTTGATGGACGGGTGTGTTTCTGAAGCTTAGGTAATGGGATTGGTGCGTGAGGAGGGAAGGCCAAGGAGCTTGATCTTGCTGGAGAAAGGTAAGTGAAGAGAGCTGTTCTAAGTGGATTGTGGAGAGTGATTGTGAAGAGAAGAAAGGTAGTGGAATAGAGGTAACCATTGTAAACAAAATAGAAGGAGGTCAGCTCGGTTGACCTAGGGAAGGAACGATGGAGAGTTGCTAAAGGAAACTGAGCATGTGCACAAAGTTTTCCTGTAAAGGGGGTGAACTCAAGGTAAGAGTTCTCCCATGAAGGGATGAGATCAAAACTTGATGCTACAAAAGTTCTTTGGCATGAAACAAAGCTTGAAACTCTTTTTTCCTGTGGTTGTGAAACAAGTTTCAGCCTGAATTTTAAATTTGGTTTTGAACTTGTTATAACTATTCAACAAGTATTTTGAATTATGCACACCAAATGTTAAGATTTAGCATCCAAAACCCAATGTCAATGAAGTTTGCTCACTTCAAAGTTTGTAGGGAATTAAGGTTTTTAAGGTGAAAAAAAAGTTTCAAAGGCAAGGTTATTTGAAGTATAACTTTATTATATCGAAAAATGATAGGTGGGAAGTGGCATAAGATATGCATATTATTATGTGGATGGGAAAAAGGGGTAGACCAACCAAGGTTTGGTGTAGAATGGTGGTGAAGGATTGGGGGCTAATGCAACTTGGGCCCAATGGACAGCTTTTGGAGCTTCATTTGGGGATGGATGTGCAGACCAGTGTGCAGGGCAATTCTTTATGTGCATGAAGAACTTCTCGTTTAGGTTTATAAAAAATATCAAAATGGTTATAATTAAAGTTTTAGATACAAATGGAACCGGGATTTAAATTCTAGGTCGAATTTTTTTTCAACAAAACATTCCAGTTTCAATTCTGAAAATTGGATGGAATTTTGAGTTATCTGAATTGAAATAATTGGAGGTTAAATAATTGCAATTAACCTCCCTATAGCCCCCAGTTATGGTGTCTCTCCTTTTTTAATTTTCAAAAATTTTGGTATTGGTTCCACTTCTAATTCCAATTCCACACATAAATGGAACTGGGAAACCAGTTCCAGTTCAATTTCTTGAAAGGTTTTGATTCTAGTTCCAAAATCAAACTTGATCCTGATTTTATTTTCACTAACCAGAACTGAAATCAGTGGTTCTAACCCTCCAAACTGGGTACTCAGCAACATTGGTGCAAACCCATGACCTTGCCATGCATGTCCCGGGCAAGGGTGGTGGCACCTTGGATAGGGTGTCACCAGGGTGAGTTCTTGAAAAGGATTCTTGTGTGGTGTAGAAGGGATTGTAATATTGGAGCCACATCTACTAGAGGCACATATAGGAAGGAGATCATGCAAATGTACTTCCCAGCGGGGCCATTATGTGAGCCATGGTGTTTGGTACATATCATACCTGTGACCACAATTTGTCACTTAATAATTCCTAGAATGAAAAGCCAGAAAAGAATAGAGAAATTGAAAGCGTGACAAATACGTATATGGAAGGATTGGTGCTTCGGTTCAATCTTGTTTGTTGGGTGAGTGTACAAGCCCCACTTGGCTATGTATATTGGCTTAGTTTCAAGCAACATTGTAGGCATCATTTGAATGATTGGTAGTGATGTAGAGGATCTATTTCAATTTGGAGGCCATGTGCAAAGAGGGGGGAACATTTGAAGGACTAGTGAGGAGGTAGGGGATGCTTGATAGAAAGGAGGAAGGGGGGACCTATGGGAGTCAAAAGTTGTGTTGAATGTGGGTTGGAGGAATGTGTGTGTGTGTGTGGAACAATAGGGTGTGAGTAGTTTTGGGGGAGTGATGTGTGAGGTACAAGATATGGTTTGGGTAGAAGGATGTGTTAAAGTAGCGGGTAGTGCATAGTAGTGTCAATGATAGCAAAAGAGGGTGGAAGGATGTAAGCTCATTTGTAGTGGTTGCATAGCATTGGTGTTATATTTGAGTTTGAATTCTTTCTTGGAGTGGACTTTTGTGTTCCACAGGCATCCATATTCTGTGTTGGAGAAGAGATGCCAATGGAAGGAAGTTGGCTAAGGAGGTATGGCATGGCATGTTGCTTATTTATGTTTAAAAAGGAAATGTTGGTGTTGTACTTTTCTAATGGTTGAAAAGAGTGAGGTTTCCAAGTGTGGGGATGGGGGATGTTGAAGTCGGAATTACATAACCCATAACTTTACATAATTATTTGCACATAATCCTACTAGCATATTTTGTTTAAATAATAGTTGTGTATGAAAATCGCCTGTGACTTGGAATTCTAAATAATCTGAAATGAGAAAGACATGTATTAGAATGTATGCTCTACATTAAAATTTTAGATATATTGTTGGGTGTATTGTTAAAAACGTTTTTATTTTGCACAATAGTTTTAACATTAGTGTAAAAAAAATGTGGTAGAATGTTGTGTTTCAATGGTGGTACTATCACTCATATTTTATTAAGAAAACTAATGTCATGAAGGGTTTGTGATGATGTTGAAAATCTATTTTAAATGTTAATGAAATTGATGTTATTTTTTTGCATTACACATTGTAATTTATAGCATTTAACATTTTCATGTCATTATAAAGAAATGAAGTTCATTGTACATTTTCATTAATATATCACATGTTTCATCATTAATGTTTTGAATTCATTAATATTTTTGTTTAATTGAATTGCAAGACCTAAACATATCATAATGCCATTGATATTAAATGGGTCATCATTTTTTTAAATTAATATTGAAAAATGCATTGTATAATACAAATATGTGTAATTTTCTTACATACTTGCACCTCCACTTAGAAAGATATGTAAAGGTTTTGTTGGATTTATATTTTTAATATGTAATATGTCCTCACCAATGTTTCATTGTTCATCATTTAATTGTTTCATTATGATGAAAAATCTTTGTATGGTATAGGTTTATCTACTTGTTGACAAAATTTGTGAATTACTTTGTATGATTTTTTTATGATGGATCATATTGTTTAATTTGTTCAACATTAGTAAATATGATTTTTTTTGGATTATTTTCATTTTCAGTTTGTTGCAAATTTGTAATAAATTATCTCATTCATTTGTTTCATGAATTTAGTGTTTTTCAAAATTGAGCTTGCAAATTGCCCCATTAATCATCCTATTTCAAATTGAATTAAAAATTACATACAAATTGTTTGCAAAGCTTTTCAACTTTATCCTTTTGTTCTACATAAACATTTTCCCACAAAACATGATCATTTTCTTAAAACATTTTTTATCCATGAAATGGTTTAAGCAAAAACAAAAAAATTATAATGTTTTTTTGGGTTTTTGTGATGATTAAAAGAAACCCAACAAATGATTTTCTCATTTAATAATTTCTAATCATCATTAATAACAAATTCTACTAGGGAAAATTGATCTAAACTTTCATTTTGATTCTTATATCTATCAATAATGGATTTACAATGAATTTTTGTCAAAGTTGAAGATAAATTACCTAGGGCTTTTTTGTAGTAGTAATATAAATGTTAAATCATGTTCTTCAAAAGAATATGCAAAGTGTATTGCTTGTTGTGCCAATTTGTTGAACATTAAAAAATGTAGTTTCCATTTTATAATTCATTTAGATGTTTTGGCTTGTTCACTTTTACATTTGTTTGATATTATTTGCACTTTTCATGTCACATATTTACCTATTTGAGTTAAATAAGAAGTGCAATATGCAATTGCTACATATGGATCTAATAGAATTGCTTCCCATAATTAACCTATATATATATATATATATATATAATACATTTGTTCATATATCATATTTTGGTTTATGTTTCAAGACTAGTGTTGGTTTATATAAGGTGCATCATAAAACTAATTTTTATATGTACTTTCATCTAATTTCAAATCCAAAAAAAAATCATCAAATGTAACGTCTTCATATAAACCCAACTTGACTAAATTTTTGAAGCCTTGGGTTATAATGTTATGCAAATTTGAAATATAATCTTGTTTTTCTAAAAAACATAATATTTGCTTGTGTTTCTTTGGAGTTCTTAAATAATGAAACCAACAAATTGGTATATGACTAAGGTCCTACAGGACTATGATCTTATAACTACATAACTAATAGTCATTTTGAAAGAGGTGTAACTAATGTACCTATGTAAGTTATAGGTATTTAGCCTAGATATTTATACCTATGTTTGGTAGCTAGATAACTAAGTATGTCACATAGGCTAAGCTAGTTGAGCTAGGTAAGTAAGAGAAATAGGTATGTAAGAAAGCCTAAATAGCCCTCAAGTAGCCAAGGTAACTCCTAAATAGCCAAGGTAGCCCCTAAATGACTCTTAGGTAACCTAAACAACACCTAAATACCCCCCTAGGTAAGCATAGGTAGATGGCCTATGTAACCTAGGCAATCCCTACATTAGCCCCTAGATAACCTAGGTAAATCCAAGGTAGCTTTTAGGTAGCCCTTAGGCAACCCTATGTAATGTAAGTAGCCTAAGGTAGGTTGAGTATGTCATTTAAATAGATTTTAAAATGTGATTATTAAAATGTGATTATAATTTATGTTACATTAAAAAAATGGTGGAATGGTAATGACTTTGCCCCCTCAATGTGAAGGTGAGGGAATAAAATTCATACCCTAGCAACCTATCTATCCTATTCTAGGTTAGGCAATTAAGGTGCATAATTTAAGTCAAGTTCTCTAGGCTAAACCACCTAAACTCTTAGTCCACTTTTTAGCCTAGGCTACTTATGCTCCACTCGTTAGGCTAGGTCACCTAGCTTAAACCAACCTAGAGTAGGTCACATGGTGTTAGTCATGGAGTCACATGTGTTCTAAACAAGTACAAATGTAGTTGTATATATAACCATATACATTAGGTGTAATGTCAAATATTTGTTAAAAAAGTGTTCAATGGCATCATTTGAAGAAACACCATCTCGAAGAGCATTTGTTGACCACAATAATCTATGTCACCCAAAAGAAAAACTTGACCAAATAAAATGTCATTTTTTCTGAAATTTAACTTTCAAAAATTGTTCTTTTTATTATAATAAAAGCATGCACATGTAACAAGGTCTTTTTTTAAAAAATTCTTATATTATTTTCATTTTCATTTTTTGTAGTTTTTCCCTAGTTATGTATTGAATGTCTAACTCTTTTAACATTTTTACAAGTATTGATGAGCATGTATTGAAAATTATGAAAAATGTTTGTAGTCCAAGATGCTTGATCATGTTGAAAACATTTTTTCCACAAATGATTTTGTAAGTAATATGCAATCTTTTTATATGTCCTAATTATTTAGACCTGCGTTTAAATATAATATTTAATATAAATTTATTATTTGACACATCAAAAATATGACCAAATAATTTTAGTTTTTAAAAATGAATTGATGCCAAAGACAGTATCATGTAAATAAGTGGTTTTACAATTTTGAAATATATATATATACATGTTATACAATTTTTCAATTTATATTAATTAATTTTTCTTGTGTGATTTTTTCAGTTAAATAAATGACCATACTTCTAGAATGACCAAAAAATAATGTTGGAAAGTCATATTCTTCATTATGTTTATCACGAACATGAAATAATCCAAAAGATCAAAAAACCTTTTATTGGAGCAATTTTGAATGAGTTATTTTTATCATCAATGACATGTTCAACATTTATAATGTTTTGCACTAATGTGTTTGAAGAATCTTCATGGGGTATTTTTTCAAATTCATCAACATTTGTTGAAGTGAACCATTCATCTCATGCAAGTAACATGTCATTTTCAATTACTACTGCAAGCTTTGGTAAATCCTTCTAGTTTTGTCTTATTGAAATTTATTTTTGTAGAATATTAAAAGTGTTTGACAAAGTTATTGTAATGCTTTAATTATTATTTTAAGATAATATAACTTGACATGTATATAAATTTAAATTTTGATTTTGAAAAAAAAAAATAGCAGTAGAAAAATCATTGCATGTAGCACATGAGGTAATGCAGTTTGTAAAAGATTGAGTTTGTCAAAACATTTCCAATGCTTTCATGCAATCCATATTCTTATATCCTTTTAACTAAAGTATTTGTGCAAATGCATTTGTATCACTATTAAACATTCTACAAATTTGGGCTTTGCATTGTTTGACACTATAATGAAGGTCAACTCCATTTCTTATGTCCCATATGGTTTCCAATAATTCATCATTATTTATTTCAATTTTCAATTCTATTTCAATTAACATAAATAGCATGGACATGAAAAAGCACATGTTTATTTTCCTTTTCATATCCATGTTGGTGGGGTAAAGGGAAAGGCGTGAGGTAGTTATTAAAAGGTAAATATTAGAATATAAAATATTTATTAGAAAAGTTAGCAAGAAAGGATGTAGTTATTAAGAAAGAAATGAAATAGTTAGGCTTGAAAATGAGGTGAATTTGAATTGTTTTTGGAATTGTCTCTTGAATCTACATATGGATGACCATATGACAATTTTTAAAAATTCACCCATATACCAGTTGCTTGTTCCTATCATTACTTAAATAATAAGAAAAAAATTCTTATGTTGAATAGTGAAATATATATATGTATGTGTGTAAGTTTGATATATTTAAACTTTGTATATATATGTAATTTGCATTTAACTTGACCATGATTGAAGAGTCGCCTACTTTTCCATGCTTGCATCCTTTTTCTGTATTTTTTTTTTAAAAAAATTTCAACCTTGTGAATGAAAAAAATCCAATTGATCAAAATGTTAGTATAGTTCTATATTCAGACAGTTCAACACTATCAATTGGAATAGTCTTGATCCACTTTTGAAACATCTTTCAAAACCAATGTAAACTTCTTGTCCAACAATTAAAATTGCTCATAATTTCAACAAACTAATATACTCAACCAGATTATTCAACACAAACAAAGGAACTTCAAAGTTTCACGAGTGGGAATTCAACTTATCTTTCAAATTAATGAACTCACAAATAATTCATTGTTGTTAACTTAATCACATCTTGACAAATTCCACACAAACCAACAAATTCATTGAACGAGTTGTTAAAATTAGCATTCACGAAGGCACATTCAATTTAAGGAAGTCACAAACAATTTATGGTTCCAAACTTAATTTTAAAATGTATTTAATATAAACAAGGTGTCTATAACTCATTATCAGAATATATTGGGATATTATCATTTTAATAAAACATTCTTTCAATACCATTTTATTTCACATCATACCAAAAAAAATCCATTAACTTCAAGTGTATCATAAAACATAGAAAGAACGATTTTCCCAAGACCGCATTGGGTGAACCAAATTGCTTGTATATATTATGAATATCCCATGCCTTAGACTAGATTACGTAGCCTTCAGGGTGTCTGAGTCCAAATCTAACATTTCTAGGGTTTAATTTGGTCACTAAGAACAAAAATTCATGGAATTCTCGGCTTGCAAGATACATATGTCAAGGTTGGGCAGTATGAATGAGAAGAGACTTGAACTTTTCCGACAAATGCAACCAGAGGAGATGATTGCAGATGGATTCACATTTGTTCAACTGCTTGATGCTTGTGTTAGTTCACGAGCACTTGAAGAGGGCAGACACATTCGTATGCAGATCATTGAATGGGGCTGTGAGTCAAATGCCTATGTGGGTAGTAGCCTTGTTGACATGTATTCCAAGTGTGGAAGCATAGAGGATGCTTGGAGAGTGTTCAATAGAATGCCAGAATGCAATGTGGTTGCTTGGAGTGCCATGATTTTGGGACATGTGAAGTCTGGCCAAGGCCAGAAGGAACTGGAATTATCTTGTCAAATGCAGCAGCAAGGGGAGACCCTGTCACCTTCATGGGAGTGCTGATTGCTTGTGCGAGAGTAGCAGCCCTGGAAGACAGCAGGCATGTTCATGAAGAGATCGTTTGAAATTGGTGTGGAATCCAAAGCGTTTGTGTGTAATAGCCCAGTTGACATGTATACCAAATGTGTGAGTATGGAGGATGCTTGGAAAGTGTTTAACAGGATGCCCACTCGAAATATGATTGCTTGGAGTGCCATGATTTTTGGACATGTGAAATGTGGGCAAGGGCACAAGGCATTAGCTTTTATAATGACAAGTGCAATGAGAAGAGGTGGAGCCAGACCCCATAAATATTGTGGGAGTCCTGAATGCATGTGCTAGTGTAGCAGCTCTTGAAGAAGGCAGGCATATTTGAGGAATTAATTATTCAATGTAACTACAAGTCTGATATATTTCTAGATAGTAGCCTTGTTGACATGTATGCTAAACGTGGGAGCTTGGAGGATACTTTGAGGGTATTTAACAAGATGCCCATTCATGATATGGTTTCTTGGACTACCATGCTTGGAGGCTATGCCATGCATGGCCAGGGCAAGGAAGCCCTTAGACATTTTGAGCAGATGTGTGAAAAAGGTGTAGAAATAGATAAGATCACTTTTGTTTCTCTTCTGTCAGCTTGTAGCCATGCAGACCTAGTGGATGAAGGCCTCCACTATTTTGAATCCCTGCACTTAGTTTATGGTATTTCTGCAACAGTTGAGCACTATGTCTGCATTATTGATCTTCTTGTTCAAGCTGGCTGTCTGGAGGAGGCAGATGATCTAATTAATATGATGTTCTGCGCACCACATGCTGCTGTGTGGATGGCCTTGCTTTGTGCTTGCAGTATGAATGGTAATGTGGAGATGGGAGAACATATTGCAAAACAAGTTGTTGAATTGGACTAAGGAAACTGGACTAGCCTGGCTATGTGCTGCTATCAAACATATATGCTTCTGCTTGCAAGTGGGATCTCAGTGCCAATGTCCAATGACAGATCCCGGAAAGAGGTGTGAAGACACAGCTGGAGTGCACCTGGATTGAGGTGAGTAATGAGGTATACACCTTTGTATTGGATGATCAATAACATCCCCAAATGACTGAAATTTTTGCAGAGCTAAAGCGATTATCCAGGCATATGAAGAATGCTGGGTATTTGTCCAACACCAAATCCATGCTACATGACATACATGTGGAAGAAAAGGTTTCCATTTGTGTCAACACAGTGAGATGTTGGCCATTGCATTTGGGCTCATCAGCACATGTGCTGATACTCCATTCTGTATTTTCAGGAATCCATGGATGTGTGGTGACTGCCATGTTGCCACCAAGTTCGTTTCCAAAATAATTAAGGGATACAAAACACTTCCATCACTTTGAGGATGGGCTTTGTTCTTGCAGTAATTATTGGTGATCCTGCTTGCTTTTCCTTCTTAACTGCACATCTCAGGTTCAGCTTGTAGAGTATTGCGAGCCCTTCTTTTACATAGCAAATGGTAGAGCTGTTCCTGATGAGAAGAGTTCACATTGATAGATTATTCATCAATTCATAGAGGACAATTTGAGGAGAGATATGTAGTGTCTTCCTGACTGGATGAGGCCACAAGATTTGATTTGTAATGCTTTAACTCAGCCAAGCCATTATAGTGAATGAATGTATCTCCCACATGGGGTATACCAGAGTTCAATTTGCATGCCAGCTTCTCTGTACCATGTCCCACTTGGAGGCAATACTAGAAAGAAACTGATTTGCTGTAGAAGTGAACAAGTGGAGTTTGGAATTGATGTAGAAGTATTGTCACATTGAGGGTGCAGTATTTGGTAGCAATATGGAACATTATTTCCACTGTCAGATTGCTAAGTCCACAAGTTCTTTGGCAGTTGAACATTTTGCACATTCCAGAAGCTTTGTCACACTGTGACTTGCAATGCTTAAGTCGGGAGCGGAATTTGCAGGCTTGTTGGATGATGCAAATTTTGCTCAAAAAGCGTCAAGTTGGGGGGTTCATTATGACCACATTTTGCATGGGTTTTAAAAAACCAGCATAGTCCATCTATTCACCTCCAATACAAAATTTAATGAAGGTGAAAGGCAAAAAACACACCTTATTCAGAACAGACAACAAGAGAAGAGAAGCAATATTCTCGATATCCAGAAAACATTTTGGCACATATGAATGTCAAGGTTTTGTGAGTAGGGAACAGAAAACCTTATAATTTGAAAATGTTAAAGCCACATTAGAATCATACAACATGGAAGGACAGGCAATGGAGATATCGGACAGATGATGAAAAATAAACAAATATGCCTTATTTTCACTACATGATGATTGACCATGCCCATAGTTTTGTCCATCAACCATATTGTATTAGACAAAAGAAGTCTGTGTTACACTAAAGAACCGGACTTTGGAAAACTTTCATATACAATTCTTAAAGTATCCATAGACTATATCTCTAAAGAGATGTAGTGAGTTCAGGCATTTTATGCATTTTCAATTTCCAATATCTGTCAAGACTAAGTTGCTCAAACCTTTGGGCAAGTTCGGATGAAGTTCACATCTGTTCCCAAACAGTACAATGTGATCATAGTCTAAGTGGTGGTGACCTGCAAAGGGAGTAAGCTTTAGCAACACCTCATAACATAGCACTGCTAAGGTATAAACATCTGCCTTTTATCTCAATTTTTCTTTTCACTCCATCTTTGAATGCCTTCAGCACTTGAGTCACCCTCCCAAAATCAGTCCACACCACAATATCTTTCATAAGAATAGAGAAATCTCCATTCTCACAATGAAGAAAAAACCCACAGCAAGGTTAACACTTAACACTTCCTCAAGGCGCCACAGAAAGTTCCAAACTAGGAAAGACAAAAACAAACAAAACAAACAACGGTATGAAAAAAGTGCCAGTCCACACGACAATGTCTGAGATCTAGTGATCCGCCTTAGTACAGCTAGCAACCCAGATCCTAGGTTTTCTTACTTCTTCTCTTGCATCCTTCCAGATTCTCTCTCCTATACTTTTTTTCATCTTCTTGTATTTCATTTGAGGAACAATTAGAGAGGTATTAATGGCTTTCAGATCTACATTATAGATATGGAATACAACTGCATATAGTTTCTCCTTTACCATTGCAAGGAACAGGAACATTTCATAAGTTCATGTCAGAAACAACCTGGGCCTGACCCCATCATTGCACATCTCCCCCATCAGCAACCCACTCCGTGGAGTATCCACATACCCATGTCTTTCAAACAGAAATTGCCAGCCAGCAATTCACAGATCTGCCATACACCAGAATCTTGATCACATCAGACAACCGCCTCAATGCCATCACTTGTCATTAGGAATGGAGATCGCCCAAGGGGGTCAAGGACATGTCGGTCACCAAAACATTGAGTCCGAGCATCAACAGTTTCAACAACCACTTTTGCATATCATAAGGTTTCTTCAATGCCAAAAAATGCACAAATCCTTGGTCCCCTTTGACAATCTCCTTTCCTTTTCCAAGCTCACCATGGATCTATTCTTTATGTTAGCCCTTCAAGCTCAAATCTGTCCCGTTTTCCCACCAACTCCTCCTAATCATCTCCACCCAATTTTGTGGCACTGACTGACATCCGGAGAGCACCTTGGGTGCTAACCCAAAAAACCTAGTCTACTCAACAGGAGTGTAAGAGTGATCAGAAGCAGAGTCTCACACTTGAAAGCTTGGCATCTTGCCTATCTACTTTATCCATCACAAGTTAAGATCTTATGCAAAACCCTCCACAGAGGAGATAGGAGACATTAAGTTGGGGGCATTATACCCATGACTATCAGGTGTGCAACTCTGATGCACAGCAGGTTCGACAACTCCCACATGTTGATAGAGCTGTTGAAAAACACAAGACACTCTTCTCAACTACGAGAAGATGGTATAACAGTAAGCATCTGAAGTAAGGCAGAAACCACCCCTTCTCCATCCTAAAAGCCTGCCCTAATTTTCAGAGGGCATGTGCTTCCACAGTTGAAAATCTCTTCCATTTCAGAACATGCTCACTTAGTTCCTGCGGATCACAATCGTCGTCTAAATACAGTACAAAAAATTGGGCAAGGTTGTGCAAATACCGAAAAATGTGTCAGAGATATTAATGGTACACCATCCGCCCATTTGTTTGTTAGTTGAAACTTGGAACCAATGTCGGTCTTGTATAAGTATAGGATAAGGGCCTGAGTATACGGAAGGGCCTGTACTCAGGTCCTTTTCCTATGTACAGCAGAGCTTCACTTTTTAGAAATAGTGAAAGGCCAGCTGGTACCTTCCGCTGGTCAGAAGCTCTCAGTACAGTCTGGCTGGTACCTTCTACTGCAGAAGATCCCACATGGTGAAAACAGGTTTCTTCAGGGAGGTAATGGAGCTGAAAATACAACTGAAAAATTCAGGCAGTGGTTTGTGTGTCCTTAAGGGGAGGGCATTCTCAAAATAAGGGGCCCACATGAAGCAAAGCTGAGGCAGCCCCCCTTATTCTGAGAATGCCCTCCCCCCAGGGTTTTACCGCACTTTACCATGTGTACAGCACAGCTACTGAACATTCTAAATCTAAGAGTTCCTCAGCAGAGGAACTGAACTTTGATGGTTATAAGGTGCCCTCTCAGTGCACTGTGAAAATGACATCTTTGCTTTATTCCTGCAGATGGTATCAACACTACTAGCAAGGATCCTACCAACCTGGTATGAGTTGAGGTAATACCAGCCTTATACCTATACTGGCCTGGTAGGGATTAGGGACATGAGGTAATACCAGCCTTGTACCCATTTTATACCAGTCTCAATACCAGGCATATAACTGATTCAGATGGGAATAAATCAGTTTTGAACCCAATACCAAGTCTGGACTGGTATGAATTTTTTTTAATGTACTTGGTAGAAGTGAAATTTAAATTTCTGCAAAATATTTCACATTATTGTAACAATATATTTGCATTTCACATGCATATGTTCACTATTTTTGTCTTAAGTCTCAACAAACTTAACACTATCATTCATTTCAACATCAGATTCATGGTTATTGCATATAATTAGAATCTGCACTTTAAAATACATTGTAAAAAACTCAAGAAACAAGATTACAATTCATTTCATCATAATCTAACATTACAAAAAATTCACATCAAAAGATGAATATATAATTCATTATAGAAGTCTATGGTTCTTTGTCTTACTAAAAACATGAATCCAAATTACAACATAATTCAATGTTTTGTTGAAAAAATCCCAAAACAACACTTAAAATTTGTGTTATATCAAAACAAAGTATGTGATTTTCTACCACAAGTACCTCCAACTCTTCCTATTTTTCTCCAAAAATAAATTTTTTATTTCATCTTTTTCTCCTCCTTTTTGTTCTCTAGAACTCTCCCCCCTTTAGAACCATCCCAAATCACATCATTATGATCCAAAACAACAAGAATTCAAAATTCAAACTAACAAAGTTCCTTGATTAGTCCTTATCCTAACTGCCTTGTTCATCCCAAATCACATACTTAGTTCACCCCCTTAACAATACCCAATATTAGCATGGTATGAGAAAAAAAATTAGGATACGAAGAGTTCACTTGTGTGTTCAAAATCAATACTACACCAACCTTGGTTGCAAGGGTTTTATGCAAAGATATCATTTTCTCTCCCTTTCTTGGGTGTTTTTTTTAAATAAAGTTTGGCAGGGTTTCATCAGTTTTGTGCTTGTTGAAAGTTAGGGATCAAAGAAGCCCACCACCAACATGTACATAGACTTGATGTGAAGAGATTCTGCACAAGATCCTTCTAATGTGATGAAAAAGGAAGACATCTTCCCAATTTTCATTCATTAAGGTCACAAAAAAAAAAGGTTTATCATTTTTTGGAGATGATGGCTGGAAACTAAAGAGCATAGTGCATGGTTGTGCTTGTGAAGAAAGTTGGTAATGCAACTTTTTGTTTAAGAGGAATGATGACATTGTGGTAGTCCAATGGAAGGCTGTTCAAGGAAAAATTATTATGAAGTGTTCTATTCCTTGTTTAAAACACATGAAACTTTGGTGCAAGTGAGTTATTTTTGTGAAGGTGCTTGAGTGGAGCTTAATGTTTTTTCGGATTTTTTACACATGTATAATTTGGCTTGACAAAAGGAAAGTTGGTAGCACGATAACAAGGTAGGGAGTTAAAGGTCAATTAACTACATTTTTTGGAAAATAACAACCCAATCGCATTTTCATGTTTTTAGTGTCATCCTCTCAATTGTTTTTTTGGGGGATTTTAGGGTCTTTGTGATTGATCCTCCCAATGACCCACTAAATTTTAATATAACCATTAATATTACTTTTTACTACCAAAATGCCAATCAAATGAATTTGTGCCAAAAAAACAAATTCATGTGAAGGTGTTCAAATATGGTTGAAAAGTTTAAGAGTAATCGACAATACACTTCAAGTATATTGGTGGTGTGTAGGCACAATGGTGTGGTGGAAACAATTGGAATGGCATGTGAACCTATTTGGATTTAGCAACCCTAAACAAATGATTGTATTGTTCCATTATTGAATCAAAACATTTCATTAGCCTTCTCCACTTGGATTTTAATCCCCCAATGCTTCATTCCACTTTAACTTGGAAATTTGCATGGTTTTGTTGTAAATTGATCCAACCACCTTCCAAAAAAACCAAAACCTAAAATTATAAAACTTGAAATCCTAAACCCTAAACCTTTAAATCTAATCCCTAAATTTAAACTTAAAACCTTTTACATAAACCTTAACCCTAAATACCAAACCCAAACCTTAAACTTATATTTAATTTAAAAAATTAAGTTAAATGTTTAAAGTTCATGTTTAAAGTTTTACATTTAGGTGTAGGTTTTTTGGTTTTAACTTACACCTTAATGTAAAACTTTAAACATGAACTTCAAACCTAAACCCTAATTTTAAAACTTTAGCATAACCCTACACCTAAACCTAAAACATAAAACCTTAAGCCAAACCCTAAAATGGAATGAAATGTTAAACCTACATGCTTCTTGTTGTATGCCCTAATAACATCCATATGATCTCTAGGCATCAATTCACACCTCCCAATGCAATGCATCACGAACATGTCTTCACCATGTAACCAAGGTCGTCTAATAAGTATTCAAAATATTCATCTATGTGGACAAAATATTGATGCCATGACTTGTGAATGTTTAACTAACAAAGGATATTAATGTCATGGTAGGTACTTGAGGTTCAAATATATGAACAACCCACAATGGTCCACCATAACCATGTTGTTCATGCACTACATTTTTTTTGCCCATTAAACCAATTACGATGGGATGGATTGTTCTAAGGCTTATGGATTTTGATGAAGGTCCCATCAATAAATCTAATGTAGCCCTAGAATTGTGGAAGTTGTGTCCCCAAAACCTATCATTATTCAACATTGGGCCAACAAATCTCATCGACTATGGCAATTTTTTTGCAAGATGCAATAAATATGTATTCATCATTTATTGCACTCTTGCTCCAATCCCACATGAAAGCATCATACTTAATCATATTATCGTGTTTCATGAACAAGATGAAATTAAGCAAATGTTGTTCCGAGGTCAACTAGATGGTTGCCCAAAAGTGTGATGTGGCTCCCCTATGGACCTCACATGACTAATAATGGTTGAGACCACAAGTTGTGCAAAATTTTCAAATTCTCCTACAGTGAAGTTGGTGAGAGACTTAAACAAAATTAGTGTGCCTAACATGGTCGCTAAGATGTCCTACACACTTACACCAAGGTTGACCAATTGTCCACTTCTTTGTCCAACTTTGCTTAATGTGAAATATTCCCAAGTGTTGACACAAGTGATGCCACTTGCACTACAATCGGATCATCTAACATAATTTCCTCGAGCAACTATTTGTCACTACTAGAAGAGCTCGAGTTAAAATGTGATAAAATAAACTCCATAGATGACAAGTGAAATGAACATTCAAAAAGAAAAATGAAATGGGACTCCCAAAACCCTAAAAACGTTCAAATCACTTGACACTCCAAAATGAAATGAAAGACTTAAAATTTTCAAGTGAAATGAGATTGGGAAAAAAAGGGATAGAAATGGGATCCCTCCCACTTAAATAGCATCAAAGACATCCTATATATAAAAGCAAACGTTGTGTCTGTCCGTCTGTCTCCGTCTGTCTGTGGCGACAAAAACAAGATGAGGTCCTGAAACGAGCGAGGTCTTCAAAACCTTCGAGGACCTGAACCGAGGTGGCCAGAATCCTCGATAAAACACCTGAATCGAGATTCTCAATACCCGGTCCAGACCTCGAGACGGACCTAAAACGAGGTTCCCAGAAAGAAAACCCGTCGTTGGGGACCTGAAACGAGGTCCTCAGAGAGAAAACCCGTCGTTAGGGTCCTGAAACGAGGATGCACTCTTTTACTCACCAACACTGAATTTTTTTTTTTAATTAATTTTAAAAATTAAATTATTTCTCTGGGCCTTGACCTAGACCCTATACACGTGCACTTTTTTACTCACCAACACTGAATTTGTTTTTTTTAGGGATTCATAACAGCCGTCTTTGATTTGTTTGGGAGAACGGCTGTTATGAATCCTGAGAACCAACCTGATAACCATCGGGGGTCTGTTCCTGTTTTTCAAAAAAAATTTGAAACAAGAACCTAGACCGACGGTTCTTTGATTCTGATGTTTTTCAATGAGAAAGAACCGGAGGTTCTTTTATTTTTCAAAGCACCGCGACTGGCAGTTCTCGGTTTCAGAAATATTGAAGAAGAACCGACAGCCGAACACATGTCCGGTTCAGTGTTGGGTGGTGCTTTTGAGTCTTTAAAGAACCACCGGTTCAGGTCCTTTAAATATTTCAGACCCTCAGAACCCCCTGCTTCCTGTTCTTTGAAAAAATAGGCCAGGGCAGCCGCTGCGGGGGGCCGGGCGAGGTGCCACGGGTGGCTGGAGTGACGTAGCCATGGGTTGCCCTCACTCGTTAAATAAAAAGCTCCTGCAACCCCATAAACCCTAAACTCTAAACCCTAAAACATGAGCCTAGACCTATATACAAAATTTGGGATAAATCCATGTGTCCCCTACACCTCCAACAACCAAATAAATAAATATTTAAAAGCTCTAACCCACCCACTCGGGGAAAAAAAAACCCCTTCTGCACACACGCCCCCCGCCCCCCTCCCACTTTCTTCTCAAGCCGTCTTTTCCCAAAACGGCCCACAGTGAGGGTGACTTTACGGACCACTGGAACTCAGGGCGAAAAAATTAACAGGGTGTGAGACACCCTGTAAAACTCCCGGTGAATTTACGGATTTCTCAAATGAATGAAAAATTATTCTCTCAATAATAGTCCATAAATATCAATGGGTCACTACCCAGTGTTGGCTGATTATTGAGGTATGACCAAGTTATCAGCCAGGTTATCAATCCGGTTATCAATAAACTATTAATTGGTTATTGATTTTTTGGATATTCGATTAATAATCTAACCAACTAGTATAAAAAAAATCTAATAACCTACCTAGATGACTTGATTATCATCTAGCAGGTTATCAATTCTAAAACATTTAACATTTTTATGAAAAAAAAACCCAAAACAAGCATTATTTTATTTTTGTTAAAACCCTTACGACTGACTAATAACCAATAGGATAACCAATGGTTATCAACTGGTTATTTAATGACCTACCCTTATGCATATGTGATTATTAACCCCAAGTATTGATAACCTAATCAGCACTTGATTATTTAAAAATATTGACAACGAAATCAGCATGAAATTTTTATTACTCGCCCAATGTCATCAAAAAGAAAAATTAAAATTTGAAACTTCCTTTAGCGTTCTGATGGCCATAAATGAGAGAAAATAATAGAGAAAAATCACCACATTTCAATATTTAGTTTTCCATATGTGGCCAAGAATATTGAAAGATGATTAAATATTTCTTTTCATATTGCAGTTATAACTGGATTTGGTTAAAACTTCCTATGGATGACGATGACCACTTTGGCTTCATAAAAAATTTGCTAAAAACCCATGAATCACACATGAAATGTGGGATTTTTATTTTGGGGTGGTATTTCCATTCTTTTACTGGATGTCTCAAATCTCAAGTCAATTCTCATATCAGTCAATATTTAGTCAAATATGATGATGTGTTTGGGGCTGGCATAAGGGAACGTAAAGGTAGCATCTGCCTTACATGTGACTTTAGTTGATCTGATTAACTGCAGGTTTAGGGCCCTATGAAATCTTGGCTGGTTGCACTTTTAGAAGTAGTTCAGGAAGCTAATCAAATCCTGGTTTCCTCACAGCCTGAGCTTAGGCAGGCTAGGCTCTTGTAACACCAAGAAACTACAATTGCTGGCTTCCTCCCAGTAAACAAATTAAAGTTTTGTCAAAGGTTTGATGGATTTCCAAAAAATCCTGCCAAGTTTTTCTTCTACTCAGCCTATTTTTAGTGGCGAAACAGTGATGGATTTTTGGCACTGTGGCGAAACATAAATAAATAAATAAAATTTTGTGATGCATTACAATTTTTGGGAGAAAATACAGCAATTTTGAAGAAAACTGAACCAACTCGCTAGATTTTGACCTTGGCACTGTATAGATAGCCAGAAATACAGAAAGATGTTAAAAAAAATGGATAATATCTACAAAGTTTTACAAAGATGTTAAAAAAAAATGGATAATATCTACAAACACTGAATGGTTCTGCTTCCCTCTTTCTTTCTTTGCAGACAAATCAATGCAAACAGTGTATTTTTTTGGGTGGCAAATTTTCACAACCTGGGGAGGAAAAAAAAGGCCCGTGCCAAAGGTACAAAGGGATTTTTTTGAAAAAGATGGGCCCAAGTCACCATATTGTAAGAGGAAAAATATCTAAGGTCGCCATATTGTAAGGAAAAAATAGCTAAGGTCGCCATATTTAGAGGGTAGTTTCCAACAAGTCGCCAACTAATAGGAGGAATCCTCAAGTTTTTTACTTGTCCCTCCAAATTTGGCTAAGTCCTCTTGGGCACGATGGCCAACCCACCTACTTCACAAAATGTGAAGAAAAAAAAACACTGAAACATGTGAGTGATTAAATTTTCACTTTCGCAAGGTGAAATACTTTTGGTGTTTTCCAGGACCTTCTGGGTGGTGACTACTTTAACTAATTACAGGTAAGAAATTGATGATCAAAGGCAAGTTGCAGGTCTCCGGACTTAGCCCTGACAAATAATGTATGCCCAACTCCACTATAGGCATGTTCAGTGAGCATGTGGTGAAGGCTGAACAGCCCAGATGCCAGCAAACAATTTTTGTTGCCTTAATCATTTACTAGTGTGAACCCCCTGTGCATAATGCACAGGTGTGTTATTTCAACAATGTTTGGTTAATGTTTTTGATTTTTTAAAAAAACTTTTCTTTTCAAACAACTGTCCGTGGCCACTGTCCGTCCCCAGTCACTATCACAGACAGACCAAGTGAATTAATATATATGATGTCTGCCAAAGGGGAGTTTACTCAAATGGGCCAATTGATTGGGGAAGACTTCAAATGGCCAATAAGTTTTCTTTGCTGACACACAGTTCAGAGGTTGCAGCCAGTGTTTCTTCTTTTTTTCAGTTGTCTCATGTTGCATCAAAAGAGGTGATCAGCAAGAGGATTTAGCCAGATCTGGTTACAAGACAAATAAAGAAGTAGAAAGTCTAGGAATCTTATTACATGTTGCCCGAACCACCAGAATATCATCCATCTATGAAGGAAGGTTGTTTGTTTTGTTTTGTATTGTAGTTATGAGATCCACCAAACTGGGATGCTTCAGATTGTGTTCTTTGTGTCTTTCGAAAGCTCTCTCCCAGGAGGGGTGCATGGGCTTGGTTCCCTGATGTTTGAACTTGCGGTGCAAAAGTTCTGGAATATTGAATGATTTCTTTAATGAAAATTAAATTAAAGCGTAGCTAGAAATTTTGGAGGAATTGGAATGTGCCTTTGGTGTTGTTGGAAAGATCTTGACAAGCAGGATTTAAAAGAATTTATTTGGTAAGATTTTGATTTAGAATGTGAGAGATATTGATTTTTAAGTGATTTTTTCCACTGAAATTTCAAATAAATTCCAAGAAAACTAGGTTTTCAAAGGAAAAATCAGTTGAGGACATGGTAACACTTCGGCCAACAGCACAGGCCACACTAATATAAATTAAATAGGGGATTTCAAAAGAAGAAAGCTTGAAATCTGCCCAAATCCTCCCAAAAAATCTTGGCAATTTCATAAGTTTCTTCTTCCTCAAAATGTGTCTAATTTTTAGGAAATTTGTCAAAGAGTTACCTGGACCATGTGCCTTGGGATTTTTTTTAATCCCAAAATGGCAATTTTCCAGCCCCCCAAAAAAACAGTAGTTCCAGCTCTAACAACCCCAATTATGTCTCCTGACATAGGTTGTGCATTATCAAACAATGACCAAATACATCCATTCTGTAAAGGCTGGAAAGTTCGCAGGAAAAATTTGAAGTCAAGAACCTATGCATGCTCAAATTTGGGGTCTAGCACCAACATGGGGCATGGGCCATGACTTTATGGGGGACTAAAATTTTGCTAAGTAGCTAACTATGGAGAAAAAGCTAGAGAAAGGAAAAAGGTAATATAATAAAGTTATCCTAAAAGTCAGCCTCTCTTTCACCCTCTGTCCCCTCTGCTTTCACCGCCCTATCCCCTCTTTCAGTGATATCAAATCTCACTGTGAAATGCTGAAACTCGGCATTTAATGCACAAGGTTCGAGAGTAATTATAATACTTGTACAAGTAAGAGCAGTGGAGGCGCTCATGAAAAAGGAAAGAGGGGATGAAACTCAGTTTACTACCAAAATTGGTCGAAAAACTAGTTTCGGTCCCAGTTACTTCGTTTTGTAAAATTTCATTCCCAGTTACACATTTGATGCCCTGAAACAGGCCGTTCTCGCCCCCTAATCACCTGACTTTACGGATAACTTTAATTTATACAATAAGAGCAAAGTTCCGACTATGTACCGTGGCAAGCTCCAACCAGCCTCGCTTTTCTTTGCTGACAATGGTGGGCACCATACATCAAGGACCACTTGCATCAAATATCTATAAGCCCAAAAAAATCAGCCATTGCAGGAAGTTCAGGTCCAGGACTCACACAAGGATTACATAAGTTTATTAAAGTCTTCCAATCTTGAGCAGTGTGAATACACAAAACGACAAAAGTCAGCAAAGCATCCAGCTGCAATAATATATTGCTGAGTAAAGTAGGTAGCACGGAAAACTTTAACCAGCCTCAATTATGGCACACGGTATACACCATCCTAGAAGGTCCACTTGGATCCTTTCTCTCAACCTCTAAATGCAAGGAATCCAATGGACTAGTTCTCCCTTGGCTCAGATTTGCATTAGGAGTTTGCTACAAATTTTTGTCAAAGTTGGTTCCCTTGTTGTGTTATCAATCTCCTCGCATACATTTATAGGGCTTAGTGGCTCAATGCAACAACAAGAGTATTCATCATCCAACTACCACATACCATCACATTTTTTATGTTAAACCTAATATGTCTCAAACACCAAAACTTTCGTTCCATACCCTTGAAAGCATTAGCAGTATCATGAATATTCAACCTGAAGTAAGGATTGTTTAATGATTCAAATTTGCACAAAGGATTATTTACCATGATTTTTTTATTAAGGTGGGTTCACTTGGTGTTCTTCTTTGCCATAGTGTTCACATGCATTTTCTTGAACTTGCATCTAGCACAAAAGGACGACAAAAACTATCAAGGTAATTCAAGCATTGCCTTTTTTGCAATTTTCCAAAACTTGTAGGTATGTACCTCACACACAAACATTTGTTATCTTGAACTCAATATGTCTTGTGACATTAAAACTAAGTTCATAATGGGTGGAGTTTGATTCAAAGCTCAAGTAGTGAGTAATTAAAAAATGAACGCTATATTCCTAAGTTTCAAACATGGTTATATTAGAGTTCATTTGAACAAAAGTGGGACTCCCATCATCTAACTACTCTAAATAGTTTTGCAACAATCAAAAGTCATGAATTTTTCATTGATAGAGTATTACAATAATAATATTTGCCAAGGAAAACACTTCATTCAACCGATAGAATAAGGCAATAGTAATGTTGGACAAGGTTTGTGCATATGCATGTAATTATGCACACGATGGAATTATGCATCAGTGTTGTTCAACAATGATTAAGTTTGTCATTCAAAACACATTGAAATGGAATATCAACATGAGAACTAACTAAATTAATACGTGCTCAAAATGATTCAACAATTTGTTCTTTGTATTTTATCATTTGCCTATTTATGTTTGGATCAAATCAATTTTATAAAGATTCAAGATGCATGATAATGGAATGGGAAGAGAGATTTCAATAATAGGACCATGGTACAAAATTACAATCATTCATTTTTTTTGGAAAAAAATCACCAAAAGGCAACATAATGTTTTACATACATTTTATTTTGCTACAAATTCCTTTTTTTTTTTTTGGCCTAAAAGTGAAAGTTTTTTTGGGGAAAGTGTTGCTACATCTATGCCTATTAGTTACAATTTTAAATTTTCTTTGAAAATGTGTTGTTAATTAAGTTGAAATATGCCTAAGGATGTTTGCCACCCTAACTCCATCAAAAAATTGAAAATAAAAACGTTTATTAAAATCCACATCATTTGCCTACATTTATTGAATTGAACTAATTAAATAATGTAATGAAATGTTTATTAGCAAACCACACTCTTTAAAGCAAGTGGAATAATCATTGATGATAAGAATTATGTATGCCAATCATTGTATAAGTGACAATTACATTTCAAATTTGTATGAAAATAAGGTGACATAGGCTTGGTGGAAAATTCCAATTTTTTTTCTCCCCATCACAAATGTTGTGTCTCATGTTGAATATGTTGATAATTATTTTTTATTTTTTATTTCCATTATCTCATGTTGTTGACAAATGGAAGGCTTATGAAAAAGCCATGGAGGACCTTCATAAGGCTATTATTCATGAATTAAACAATGCATTTTTTTAAATAACAAATGTAGAAATGTGAAAAAGGTGTTCAAAGATTATTAAAGAACTTGGGAGGACTTTGATAGGGTCTATGTTTAAAGAACCAAATGTGCATTAAGTTTGAGAACTTTTTCACATGACAATAATGTTTTCAAGGAAGTTAAAAGAGCTTTCAAAGACCTTGACAAGGCCAATATTTTTAAACCAAACAATGCATTCATTTTGAAGACATGTGGAGATGTCAAAAATATGTTGAAAAAACTATCACAAAGCCTTGGAAGACCTTGACAAAATTAATGTTATTGATGCAAACAATGCAATCATTTTGAACAATCTTGGAGATGTAAAAAAAATGTTGAAAGACAACCTTTCAAAAGGTGGTAACCATAACTTTTAAGAAATATTTGAATGATTTCAAGTATTTTTGGATATTTTTAGTGTGTATGGCAACAAAGTAGATCACTTAGAATAACTACAAAAATGCTTAGAGGAATGTCATGCCAATGGTATCAACTTCAATCCCAAAAAATGTGCCTTTTGTGTCAATTTCAGTGTACTATTATGACACATTGTATGCAATGAAAGATTATTGGTACTTCTATAAAAAATCACGGCCATTATTATTATGCTAGTTCCAATTGATATTACAAAAATTAAAAGATCCCCTGGAATAGCAAGTTTTACCAACTTTACTTTTAAAATTTTGCCAATAAAGTGGCATCAATGTGTAAGTTGCTTAAAAAAAATGAAGAATTCATTTGGAATGATGCATGCATCAAAACATGGGAATGGAAAAAGTCATCAATGATATGTCTACTCTAGTACTAATTGTATCTAATTGGAATGTAAAGTTCCATCTACATACATAAAGCATCCCATTTTGCTTTGAGTGTTAGGTTAGGATGTTGAAGGTAGAAATTTACCGAAACATGTTATTGGAATTTTTTATTATCGAAATTGGTTACTAGATTTTACCTTACCATAACATGCATAAGAAGAAATCTCGTCTTTTTCCACTACCTAAATTTACTAGGTTTTTAGTGAAATAGGACAAAATTGATTAATATGTAACTTTTATGGTTTTGGTCAAAAAGGATTAGTTGGTTAGGAAATTTTTAGTGAAATACTTTTTAGTCGTTTTGGATAGTCACATGTTGCATTAGATAATATTTAATTTTAGAATTATGACATGGATATAATATAAGGTCCCAAGTTAATATGACATGGGATAATGTGCCATGTCATCATATTCTTTTTATTTTTATTTTTTTGGGATCACGGAGTCACGGATCATGCCATGACAAAATTACATGCTATGAAAAAAATTTAAAGTTCTTTTTTCTCAATTTTGTCAATAAAAAGGTTTCCATGCAATTCATTATGATGTACACGTTTGTAAACTGCATTTGTACAAGGTATACACACATCCATCCAAAATTGAACCCAAGACCTCATGGAAGCACACAAAGCCTTAACCATCAACCACTTCAAAACTCTATTAACAAAAATGAAAAAGTTTAAGTTTATTGTGTTCAAAATGAAATTGTTTAGGAAATTCAAAACTTTAACATACATTTTCTTTTTCAAAATTTATTCAAATTTTATAATTGAAAACATGATCTTGAAGCTTATTTAATAATGGATTTTTTAAAATTATAATTTTAAAAATTAAATTTAAAGGGTGTAAAAAACAACTTGAAATTACATGTCATGGATAAATTTACAAAATTACTTTTTGTTTAAATTGACCTAAAATCTTTGTAAATTTAATGTCAATCCAAAAATGCATTCATTAAATCTTTTATAATTTTATTTTCATTACATACAATATGTTTAATTTTTATAAAATTAAAAAAAAATTAGTTTCCCCAATATGATTAGGTACAATTATTAATTATTTTTATAGTGTTGTTAAAATGGCAATCAGCCATAAGAAGATTATCACACATAATTATAGACAAGTAGTGTAATTGGAAACTTGTTTAAAATTTTCAATATTATAGTTATTAACTATATTTTATTGTAAAAATTTGATAATATATTTTTAAAATTAAAAAAAATCAAAATTATCTTTTCTTAATGTTGTTGCCCCCTTAAATTGGTAGAAATTTGCCATAAGAAAAAATATTAATCAAGTAGTCAATATAACCATCTAATTATAAAAGACATATTTGTTTAGCAAAATGAATTGTGACCGGAAAGGGGGTGACCGAACGGGAAACCTATTTATGGTTTATGTGATGCTTTAAGGGCTTAAGGGTTAAGCCCGCCGAAAACTGGTTTTAATGATGGCGGCAGGGTTTATGCTTTTGGGGAGGTGAGGATGGCAACGGTGCATGGGTAGCTTGTGCAGGAAGCTTGGAAATCAGACGGAGAAGGGGAAGAACTAGAGAGGAAATCCGGGGGGATTTTGCTGAAGGTGTAGTGGTGTGAGTGAGGAGAACAGAAAACGGCAGAGAGAGATGAGTGGAGAGGGGGAGAGTCTGGGTCTGGAAGAGGATCTAGGTTGGCTACTGAATTTTCCGCTGCGTCTGTAAGCCAGCCAGTTGTCTGCTTCTTGATGGGATTGTTGGAATGAGTAGTAAGGAGAGAGAGATCAGGCCATTGAGCGGCATTGGAAAATCTTGAAGTCGCGTTGCTTCGAGAGAAAAGTTTTCTGACTTGGGCAGGCCTGAGTGTCCTGCAATCGAGAATGATCAGCAAAGGCATTATGTGGCGCGGTGGCGTTGTTGCAGTCTGTGATGATGAAGGGAGCTTGGAAATCAGACAGGGACGAACAGAGGAGGAAGCAGAGTGATCTTTTGGGGAAGAGAGCAGGTGTGGAAGAGGAAGGCAGATTATGCTGAGAAGCTTAGAGGGATGTGCAGATCGAGAGATGGATTGATTGTTTGGAGGTTTTGGACTGGTTAGGTTACAGAACCTTTTCTGTTGCGCCAATAGCCAGCCAAACAGTTGCAGTTAGCATCAGGGAGTTTGGTTTTGAAGAAGTAACAGAGAGAAACTAGGAAGCAGAGATAGATCAGAGTCGTTTGTATGAACTGCTGGGATCTAAGAGGAATGTTGGGGCGATGGCCCTCAGTTGTCTGTACATTTGCTGTTTTTGTATGTGATCGCACTTTCAAAGTTTGCAGTAAACAAGCTTCAGGTCAAGAAGAGTGTTGTCAGAATCTGTTGTTGCAATTTTGTTGAGGAAACAAGTAGGTGGTTTTGCTGAGCATAAGCGTGCCAAGACTCACTGGTCGAAAAAACCAAGTACTGTGAACTGTCCAAATGTTCCAGGAATGCAATGCGTGTGTGTGTGTGAGGATCTAGGCGCGCACATTGGTAGAGTCATGAACAGAGTCTGAGAAGAGAAGGAAGATCAGGCGTCGCGATGTAGTTTTGGGACATCAGGAATTATCGATCAGAGAGAATCTGTGTGTTACCAGGGTGTTCGATTGGTTTGTGCACCCTCCTTTTTGGTGACAGAATCATACACTAATAAAAATGATTAATTACATAATTTAAAAAAATTGCAACAATTTTTATTTTAGTGACGTAAAAATATATTTTACATTTTTTCGTTTTAAAAAGTAAAAATAAATTAATTAGTGAAAATTTGGGTCTAAATAGTTGGTTTAACCCCCAACCCTTCAACAACCAACATGGTTTTCTGGTTTTAAATTTTCTTAACTTGGAAATTCTTGTGGGCAAAAAAATGGAAAAACTAATGCAAATTCAAAAAATTAAGTAAAAAACAAAAATAATTGCCAAAAATTTGAGATCACAAATTTCAAAGAAACAAGGTTGCTCCCAATGAATAAAAGTTTAAGTAATGCTAATAATTCTAACATTAAACAATTTCAATATCAAATTTATTTTAATATTTGAGATCATTATAAACCTTATCCATTTTTTTACAAAATTTAAAATAAATATTACTAATGTAATTGAGTTTTTTTGTGATGAATTTCCACCATTTTGCAAACATAAAAAGGGCCATCAACATTACAAAAGATTTTTTTTATGTTTTAATATTTTTTCAAATGATATAATTTCATAATGGTTTCTAGGACTTGTAGCCAAAATATAAAAATATTTTAACAAATTTGTACCTCCATATATGGCTTATAACCAAAACATGACTAAATGTTTTTGTGGATAATCTTGAAGAAGATTTTTTAAATGAAAAAAATAAAAAGATAAAAAAATTTCATTGATGTCAGTATTATTTTCACCATTTATAATTCATTGTTTTTTTTTAAAAAACAAATTTGTTAATTCATCTCTAAATATTTAAACATAAACATGTAGCAAAACAAGCTAAAGAAATTAATAAACCATGTTTAAAATAAAATAATAAGTATAAAATATTGGTTTTATAATTATAATAATTATACTCTGAAATTTAAAAAATTAATCATTTTTTTAAACATGGATTTTGTTTTCGTACACCAAGGGAAAAAAAATGGGAAAAAATCAAGGATTATTTTTTGGGTTTTTTTGGTGTCGCATCATGAACATTCATAATAATGCCCATGATGTTTAAAACAAACTGGGGGAAAAACATACATTCTAGTTTATATAAATGTAAAAAATAATAATATAAAAAATTTATAATTTAAAGGCTTACATGCATCCTAAACTTTGCATGCATGAACATTTTCACCTAATCAATAACCCATTCATATATAAATGTGAAACTTCCCAAGTTTTTATACATTCATTTCAAAAAATTATGGTGAGTGCAAAATGCAATTCATGAATAGTGGATTTAGTAACATTCAAAGTGAATGACTCAACTCGTATACAAATGTTAACAATTCAAGAAATGTGAAAAAATTCACTAACCCATTCAAGTATAAATGTGAAGCATTAAGTTGTTATGTGTGTTTTAATATATATTAATAAGTGCAATATGCAACATTTGAATAGTGGTTTTAATAAGTTCAAAATGGATGATTCAACTCATGTAAAGATGTTGATAATTCAAGAAATGTGAAAAAAATCATTAAATCATTCAAATAGAATTGTGAAATACTTAGTTTCATGTGTTTTGGTATATTATAATCAATGCAAGATGCAATTCTAAGTAATGGTTTTAACATAGAAATAGTGAATGTTCAACTTTGATAATTGAAGACATGTGAAAAAAATCACTAATTCATTTCAATATAAATGTGGGGTTTTAAATAAATCATGGTAAATGTAAAATGTAATTCGTAAATAACAGTTTTAACATATTAAAAGTTGATGGTTCAACTCATGTACCATGTTGATAGTTGAAATGTCAAAAAAATCACTAACCCATTATAATGCATTGTGTGAATAAAGTTAAAGGTTATCTCAATTTCCACGTCAACAATTTGAAATTATTAATAAATAAATAAGGACCAAATTATACTAATAAGTGAACAACATAGTGAATGTAACAACTATGAACAATATTGACCATTAATTAATGCAATAAGCCACTTGGAAACTTAAGATGGCCAAATGTTATTCAAATGTATTCAAATGAAACAATAGGACCACAATGTGTAGGGGTGGAAAAGGACAAGATTTCTTCTTGTGATATTATCAGATTTTGCTTTACCAAAACCCCTTATCGAATTTATTTATCGGATTCAAATGTTAATTTTAAAACCAATTCTTTTGGGATTAGGCTAATTGTTTGTTCCATTGTTTTAGATGAAGGTATTTATGGTTGTTTATCTTTGAAGACTATACAAGGGGTGTTTTGAAGTAAATAACTCTTTGTCATACTTTTGAACGTGGAGTTTCTACTATTTGATTTTTTCTTCATATGCTACAAGTATATTCTTATTGAACAAGGGCTTTCTACTTGTATTTGTTTCATATTTGTTTATGTAGAAATTTTATGAGTTTTTTCCTACTAGTTTGATAGAAATTTACTTCAACTTTTGCTTATCCAAAGAGAAGAAGAAATTCTATGTTCTACTCCATGTTTTATTACATCCAAAACCTAGTAGTTCACTGGGTGGCCTTAACATTTGGCGACCATACAATGGATATTGAATTAAAATCTCTAGTTCAATGTCATTCCTTTTTGGACAAATATTGGTTAGAGTTATTTGACTCTACCAAAATAACACAAGTTTTTTTTTAAAACTATAAAAATAGATAAAATAAAACAAATAGTAGTTTACAAAAACATTCGAATTGTTTACAATATGCCAATAGGTTGACACAAAGCATGAAGAAAATAATCAAATAGGTTTTGTAAGAAAGTGCCAAAGTAGGGCATGTGAACAGTTCGGAGCAATTTGAACCGCCAAAGATCGACATGGAGGAGGTTGCAACCTTTCATAATGGGGAGTATAATGATTTGGAAAATGTTATCTACCAAAAGTATTGAACCAGAAGCTAGATGACCTATCAAAAACAATCCACCAAAATTGTGACACGTCAAAACTAAATTGAAAATTTTGCAGGAACCGATTTGGGACTTACCAAAAATCAAGTTTTTTGGTACTAGTTGAGACTCTTGTGCCAAGTCCACACATTAGAGAAAGTGAAATTGTTTAATTATAAAGGTGAATTAAGGAATCGCATTGGCTTTAATGGAAGGATTTTTTCACCAATGCACGAAATGTGTAGTCCTCAAGGATGAATATTTCAAATGAGGAGGAGTTCCAACAAGGAATTTCAATAATTCTTCTATATTCAATGTTCGCATATCTCTTCATTTGTTTCCAACCTACACTTTTTGTCTGAGGTTTGGTCACATGTTAGAAAGTTGCCCCTACATGTATAGTCAAGTCTTGTTTATACAAATGGTACCAACTTTTACATCAAATATACCTTATCCCATATTGATACATGTTTAAAATCTAGGTTCGAATGCTCAGTAATTGATTTATCCTTCTATAATACCAAAATCACCTTGTAATAAACCTTTTTGTTCCACCTATTTTTGTTCCCGTTACCAAAAAACTCATTGAGCAAAATCCAATAAGTTTTCCAAATTTTATGTTTCCTTTTATTGGACAATATCCACCAATTTTTAGTTCTGGTTACGATGGCATGGGGGTGTTCCTACAATGTGACCTTTAATGTCTGGCCTTTTTACTAACATTATTGCAGCACCAAAGTTGGTTTTGGGGGTTATGTAAACTAGGGTTGTAACAAATGTCAAAGAGCTTTTGGATGATGACGATATTTCTTCAAAAAGGAAGCACAACCCAAAGTTGTCGTGAATACTTCCTACCAAAAACCATACAATGGAAAAAAATGTAGATAATCCCCAATTGGAGGTGGTGGCGGTCTTCCTCTAAGTGGCAGTAACATATTTACAAACAACAATGGTAGTGCACCTTTTGGTGTTGGTGGTAACAATCCTCCAAGAGGTGGCGATAGTAAACCTCTTGAAAACAAAGGTTTAAGAATCCCACCATAGGATCAGCATGACCATGAGTAGGGCCTACCTACATGGAATCCTTGGTACCCTCCCTGGTATCTGATCCAACCTCTTGTGGCTCTAACTCTTCCACCTAATAGGAAATCTTTACCTTATCCCATTTACACCATAGTGATGGACCTCGACGTTCATGTATGAATATTTCACAAGCCATTCAAGCTAACGGGGAGAAGAATGATGTAGGTATTGTCAATATGTTTTGTTTTACCCTTCATGATGCCATATTATATTGGGGAGAAAATTTTATTCGAACGCATTTAGTTTGTAGGTTTGAGAAGCTAGAAGTTGCATTCTACAAATGTTATCGAAAAGTACAAATGGATGAACAAGTGTGCAAATAGTGCAAATGATAAAGTAAGGTAGAGACGAAAAGGTTGAAGTATATTATGAACATATACTAAAATTAGTAAACTGCCTTTAGCATTAAGCAAACAACAATTTGTTGACCACTTTCTTTCAAGTAGGATTGTTGTTATATCTTTGGATAGCAACAACTCAAATGAAGAGGGACACCTTGTTTGAACACAAGGAAGTTGTAGTCATTTGTGAAGAAAGTATGGGTGATGCAATTGACTACCAAAAATTGTTAAAGCCACTAACTAAGCAATGAAAGAAGGTGGGCAAATATGACTTGCAGTCAATGTAATAAGCCAAGACATTCCAAGGAGTGCTACCATTGGAATCCCGACAATTAACCCAAACAACAAGTTCAAAGACAAAAAAAGGTTTCAATGAATGGAGTCTCAACATAGTCAAATGGAAGTACTGGAAATAAATCCAGTAACATATGCAATCAAGGAAAAGGGAATAAATTTGGTTCCGTCATTCATTGATGTTTCATCTACAATTTTGTTGAACATAAGATCTACGATTATCTCCATAAGGATGTGGCTTAGGTAATGTTTAGGGAAAAAATCATGGTGGCCGAAAGAAAAAAGTTGCAAGTGGTGGATATCTTGCTTTGAAATTAGTTTTTGATAGATCATACACTCATAATACAAGATTTTAAAGGAGACTTGATGAGCTCAATGGACGTTCCATGTAGGAGACTTAGATTGTGGCAAGCATCAAAGTTCCTAGAATGTTTTTTTGGGGCAAGCTAATTGAGGTCGATGATGAGATGGATACAATGCAAGAAATTAGTGGGATAAGAAGTTAATTGAAAAGTTCCTGACAATTGGAAATGGAGATGCCATCAAATCTATTTCATGTGCTACGGTTATGGAATTTGGGAAAATTACAGCCATGTAATGCCATACCCTTTCCAAGGAAGCAAACTCCAACAAATCGATCACTAAAACCATCCAATCTGAAAAAGAAAGGTAGAACATAGAATTTGAGTCTAGTTCAACTTGCATACATTTTCAATAGTGCTTCTGCAACAAAGTCTCTTCAAGATTTGATAGACCTGATTGTGGAAGGTACCAAAACTCCTACCAACCTCTCTCATGAATTGCATCGTTGGTTAAAAGGTAAGGAAATATCGGTTGGTGAAATCCCAAAAATGGATACACCACTGGATTTGTTTTTCAGTGGTACTCACTAATTGCATAGTTCAGTAGAAGCCACTAGAACTACCCAACCCCATGAGATTCATTTTCGACACAAATTGGTTTATTTCCTACCCCTACTGGCGCATAAACTGAAATGCAGGGATCTGAAATAGCTCCCTCATTGTTGCATCCTTGAAATATCTAGAGGAACACCTCTTTTATTCCAATAATTTTGTTCAAACAATCAACAACTTAAAGGCTTTTTGATTAGCCTCAACCAAAAAGGAAGTAGCAAAGGAAGGGCAACAAGAGAGTCTCTAGGAGGTGGCCAATCTTAAAAGCCAATTGCACCAACTACAAATTGCAAACCAACAGGACTCCCTTATCATTGAGCGCATGCAGATAGAGGTGCAAACTTTGGAAGGAATATTAAAAAGAATGCAAGAGTTGGAGATGGAAAACTTGCACTATTGAAATGAGTTACCAAAATTAGACAAATAACTTACATAAATTGGTTTAGACTCTTTGAACTCAAAGCGGGCCACTTTATAGCAAAGCTTCAAATTGGAAAAAGAAAACCATAAGAACTTGAAAATGTCTTTGGGCATGACCGATAAGTAGCTGAGGTGAGAGGTTGGAAGGCTAGAACAAGGTGATGAATGAAAATACATAGAAGTAGCAAGATGAATTAAACTAGTTGATCGATTGAATTTAGTTGTTGTAACAAAATTCAATAACATCATGAAGGAGAATCCAGTTATGAATCTAGAAAAAATGGAAGTAATTAAGAAGAGATGAAGACATTGAAGTTGAGGACTAAATTGGCCGATCTTTACCATCACCAAATGGAGGAGTTTGACAACCTAAAGATGGAATATGCCTTTATGAAGGCATAGCTGCTGATGATCTATCAATATAGAAGCAAAAGGAGCTAAGCAAAACAATGGGCTCTACATAAGGATGAAGTTGTTCAAATAATTTGTGAATATTTTGAGACCTATTAATCGAAAGGATGGGGAGCTTTACTAGAAACGATTGGAGGCTTACCAAAAGGTTATGTTTCATTTAGTGATGTTTCCATTTAATTATGGCATGACATTAACACCCACCAAATCTACCATTACATCAAACACGCATCAAAGTGAAAAATAGATAGAGGGAGCTCAAATGGAGGTAGAGTTTGGTACTGCACCGATTCCTCACCCTACCAAGTTTGAAGGCATTTTGCAGGCTATAAACAATTTCAATGCTGCAATTACATCTGAGTTAGTCAATGTCCCTATTTATATAGAAACAACAGTGTCTTCCATTGATTCTAGTGTTACGAGATTTTATAGTGCAATAATCAACACAACAAGGTCCCTATGGTCAGAATTGGCGCATGTATCTTTGGTCAGACTTTGGTGAAACTAGAAATAAGAATAACTCCTTTCGAGGCTTTACCAAATACTTCCATTGCATTGGAGGAGGTAGGATTAGCTATTGTGATACTAGGGGATGTGTAGTTAATAGAGGCTACTATCATGGAGGAATAACATAATTTTAGAACAATTGTAGTTTAAATTATAATTATGAGGACATAATCCCAATTGGAAAGGGGAATGAAATTAAAAGTAGAAATATATCAAAACATGTTATTGGATTTTGTTTCTTAATGAAATCAATTATCGAATTTTACATCATTGAAACATGTTATACAAAATTTTGCCTTACCAAAACCCCCTACCATATTTTCTTACCAGATTCAAATGTTAATTTTAAAACCAATTTTTTTGGGATTAGGCTAACTATTTATTCCACTATTTGAGTAGATTTTTAAAGGTACTTAAAGTTGTCTATCTTTGAAGATTGTACATGGGGTGTTATCAAGTAAATAATTCTTTGTCATACTTTTGTACATAGAATTTCAACTAGCCAATTTTTTCTCGTATGCTACAAGTATTTTCTTGTTGCACAAAGGCATTTTATATGTATTTGTTTCAAAAAATATATATGTATAAAGTTTATGAATTTAGTCCTACTAGTTTGACATAAATTTATTTCAACTTTTGCTTCTCCAAGGAGAATAACAAGATTCTATCTTCTACTCCTTGTTTTATTACTTCAAAAACCTAGTAGTTCACCAAGTGGCCTTAACATAGGATAAAATCCAAGTAATATTATTGATAAACCCATTTACATTAATGAATAGTGTTGAAAAAAACTATTCTTCAACAAAAAATGAAGCATTACCAATGGTCTATGCATTAAAGAAATTTATACATTATTTACTTGGAAATATCTTTATTATTGATCATCAAGTTGACAGTTCAATCAACAAGTCTACAATGTATTAGGGTTTTCATCATTGCTAAGGTTTTCCTTGTTGGTATTTGTAATCTCCTTATTTGGTTGTATTATTAATTCCAATTCCATCCATGGATATCATGTTTCCATAGTGATTGCAACTTGCTATAATATGTATATCATGGACATTTGTGAGCACTCTTATAGCCCAATAACCACAACTTGAAGTAAATGAAAGGTGCACAATAGAGAAATGGAAAATGGAAAAATTTGTGGTGATTGCACAAGGGGTGCAATATGCACAAGTTCAAAACTTTGAGCTTGCAAGATATAAATAAAACCACATTATGCACATTTGTGAAATTCTTATATCAAAACAAACCCCCACTATGCACATTTGTGACTTTTCAAAAATCAAAATATACTTGTATTGTGCATATTTGAACTCCAATGATCAAAATAGACTCCCAATTACGTATCTTTGAGCCTCCAAGATCAAAATGACTTCAATTATGTACATTTGTGATCCCAATATCAAAATAAAAACCCATTATGCATATTATGCACATTTGTGAGTTCCTTAAATCAAAGCAAACCTGCATTGTGCATATTTGAACTCCCAAGATTAAAAAACCCCCAATTATGTATCTTGGAACTTCCAAAATCAAAATAAATCTAGTCCATTATGCGCATCTGTGATCCTAAGATCAAATTAGAAACCCATTATGCATATCCATGAGCTCCAACATCAAAACATATCCCCATTGTGCATATTTGACCCCTAAGATAAAAACAAACCACCATTTAAATGCACATTTGTGAGTTCCCTATATTGAAATAAACATGTAGTGTACATATTTCAATTCCTAAAACCAAATGAACCCCAATATGTATCTTTGAACCTTCAAAATTAAAACAAACTAGTGGTAACCCGTGCCTGCAAGGCACAGCACGGCACTGAAGCAACGATGACCCCTAATGACGACCCCTGAAACCTTAAAGGTTAACGACATTCCGCCATTTTAGCTTCCAGACATATCGCTCCATCTGGAAGTCACAATTCTTGGTGCCGAGATGAACATCAGCAGCCAACATCATCTGCACATCAGCCTCATTCTAAGAGAGCACCATCTTGATGCCACAATGCGTCGCTACTGCGATCTGGGGACAGCCACAAACGCAGAAACTGCAAACCAAATCCTAGAAGGGAAAAAAAACAGACGCAAAAAAAACCGTCCTGTACAGCCGCTGAGACTTAAACCTAAACCCTAAAAGGAACGCCAAACCCTAACCGTACCAAGACCCATGTGTAGTTAATGAACCCCTAAGGTCAGGATAAGTTTTTCTACACAATAATTACAGTTCGATCAGCAAAAGAATTCTAAAGATCTACACCGTTAGATCTCATTGATTTGGACGGCCAGGAGATATCCAGCGCACAATATTAGATCACTGCTGATTTATTTTTTTTGTCAATTTATAACTGTTATAACTGTCACAGACAGATAGACGGACGTAGTGAATTAATATATATGATTGCCATTATGCACATTTTATGATTCCAATATCAAATCAAAAACCCATTATGCATATTTGAACCCCAAGATTAAAATAGACCCCCATTGCACATATATGAACCCCAAATATAAAAACAAATCCCCATTATTCACATGATGTGTGAGGTCCCACTATCAAAACAAAAATTCAAACTAACATTTAAAGTAAGATCTATGAATAAAGTCAAATTAACACTTTATATGTTCCATTTATGCCATAGTTTATAAGTTCTTTAATCAAGCCAAATAATTACTTCACATAATTAATGCAAAGGTTTGTATCCATTTAACCTACCTCAAAATTTCAAATTTTAATATACCCACCCAATTTAAAGAATTCTCACAATGTGTATTTTATCCCAAGTTTGGCATATTTGAGGTGCCATGTGTTACCATTGTAGGCCCACATAACTACCAAATGGAGATATCCATGTCATCTCATAACCATCAAAACAAGGATATGTTCCATTTGATTGAGACTTTTTTACCATCAAAACAAACATTTGAATAGAACATTATGTATGATAAAAAATACATATGTCCCATTTGACTCAAGGTCTACACACTTTGTCTTTTTTTACTAAAGGTGTCCTTTTTGTTGTCCTACTTGACTAAGTGTCACACAATCCACCAAAAAAATCCATGCCAAATCAAGATGATTAAAAGACCATTTTTTAATTAAAAAATGACAACCTAATCAAGTTGAATGACTTGAAAAGTCATGATTTTATATACTGGAAATATGCAAAGTGGGAATGATGGACTAATACCTAGGAGTTCTAAATCATGGTCTAGCTACACAAGTTCCCTTATTGTGTTTATGTGGAAACCAAACATATAATAATGGATAGCAAGCTCTAGATTCACCTAGCATTGTGCTGAATATTGTCCAATAAATAAGTGATGTTTTGTTCTAAATTGTGATAGGTGTTTGAGCAAATCCTTTAATTTGACTAAACATGTATCATAATCTAATCCATCAAGGTAGAGAAACTTGGTGTCCATATGCCTTTTCAAATGCAAACAAATAATCAATTGATTCAAACTAGACGAGTGAGGTGTATGACCCTAAAAAAACCACAACACACAAAATTGCAAAAGAATATATGCAATAATGAACATGTGGATGGTGTGGTGCAAGGAGTGATTCTTGTGGTGGAAGTAATAACACATTCAAACATTTAGACATATAGGAAATATTAATGATGTGGGGACAACTGTGGTAGTCCAACAAGTGGTGGGGACAAGTTTGGTAACATAATAGACAGTGGGGATAGGTGTGGTAGCACAAAAAATGGCATAGAGCATATCAAATCTTTTGGGTGCTTTCAACATTCCACCAACACAAATTAAATGTTATACAATGTCCTTGATCAAGGCAAGAATCCAAATTAGACCTTACCTTTTTTATGGCAAAATATTTCAATTACATGTATGCTAAGAAGTCTAGCATACTTGTTCTATATGCAAGACACAACAATGGCTTCACCAAATTTGACTAAGACACCAACCAATGCATCCCCAAAGACAAGAAACCAACCTTTGAAATCATTTTTTTCTTGCAAATAACAAGCTAATTCATCTAACTTTGAATCTTTTATGTATGCAAGGCCCATCAATCATAAGTCCACCAAAACCCAACAAGGTTCACGTTGCAACATTACTAGGTTATGTGAAGTTGACTACAAATTAATTATGCGGCTTCAAATGTTATCTATTTTATATATGGTATGTTTTTGCATTTATCAATGTCAAATTAATTTCAACATAACTCTAGTGTAAGTTATGCGTATGGTGGAGCAATTTGTGAATATAGTCTTGGTCTTCTCTTAGGTTTCATACCAAACTTGTGTTCATATAAAGTTGGTGTCATGACCTTGAATAGCTAAGAAACTACAACCCAACAAGGAATTTTTTAAAGACTATCCACCATTTATCTTTTTGTGAATCTTGAATGAATTTGTGAAAAAATTGTGTGAAACATGTATGCCAACTTGTTTCACGTGTAGATTTGTGTGGGCATCAAAATGCTATTGATTGACTTAATTTCTAAATGGAAGATTCCAACAACAACAATTTATGGGCTAAATGGAAGCAAGGTTAGTGGAAAATAGATACCCAATGAATATGTGGCGAATGTGATGCTACCATATAGGGATATGATAGGAGATCCCCACTTGTTACATGTGAAAACACACTTGGGGGGGGGCGGGGTCAAGATTGTTGTCACATTGTATTGTTTTTTAGGGGTCCCATGTTTGAACTTCAACCATGTCATTATTATGAAGGATTTTCATAATGTTTTTGCATATTATGGTAGGTCAAAACCCAAAGAAATCAAATGCCAATGAAACTACATTTTTTATTTCATATGATGTGACGTTAAAATACATTTGCACTATATATATATATGTCACTTGCACACAAAAATATCACACAAAAAACTCCAAATATATTCAAGAAAGGATTGAAATGATTTTTAATCTTTATGAAATTTTTAGTATCTATTAAACATTGTGATTCCATGTGTTTGGAATAAATTTGTGAACCATGTGAAGAATTTGATAATTATCACAAATTTATGCTTTTTAGGGCAATGACCATAAATATGTGGTGAATTAACATATTAATAAAAAATCATTTTCAAATGGAAGATGACAAGATATGTGAAGCATGCCATTTTAAAAACTTTCATTTCATACTTTTGGTTGATTAATTCAAACCCAAACCTAGTGTAATCCCAAAAAAATGGGCTTTATTATACTACATATAGCATAAATATATCCATTATTCCTTAAATTTTATCTTTTAAATTTTTTTTTTCAAATAATATTAGATAACATTAACTTTGTGAAAATCAAAATATCAAGTCCAAACACCAAAAGTGAAACCCAAAATTAAATGCAACACATTTTGTAGGTGTATATTTTTCACACATGTTATGAAACTACCCAAGTTACCCCCCCATGTAATGTGTTTTCACCCTTGCACATGAAAGTCACCCACCCCAAGAGTTAGTCATTTTTTGGTCACCCAAGTTCTTAAAATGTGTAATTCATGAAATGCCAAGTAACCAATTTATGCTTCGAAACCCTAGAATGGGTAATGCATAATAAATGTAAAGGACAAGCGCCTTCGTTTGTGGAGAGTTTTGTTGAGTTACCAAATGAAAGCATGTATATGAAATACGTTATATTGTGGCAATAAAGTCCTTGCATTGTGTTAACTTATGCCCCGTACAAAGATGTATGTAGGAAGCCCTTTTGGATGGGTATTGATTATGGTATCAGACCTATGATGTAACAAATATAGGTTCTCTTGTGCAATGTGATTAAGAGGATATAACTACATATGCCGGGCCTAATACTATGAAAAAATAGTGTGATTTACAACTAGCCTTACAAGTGGGTTCTTGAGTTACAATGACCACTTGCAACTTCATTGCAGCTCATCATATTTTTGCGGCATGAGTGTTATCAAACAAGTTGCATGAGATGTATTGGACACAATTCATTGTATGTGGAACCATATACATATATAATTCATGCAATTTAGTTGTAATTGTGTAGGAACAACTATTATGCAACTCTAATGCAATAAGTTTGCAACTACCATTGTAATGTCATGTTAACATGGTTTTTCATCCATCCATCAATGATGAACTATGTTGATTTGTGTTGTAACTCCTTTGCAATTATAGGTGCGATGGAAACACATTATAGGTTGCAACTAATTTTGCAATTATGTGACATTGACACAAGGTGGTATTTGTGTGTAACTATAATGTACCCAATTTGCAAATGGCAACTGAGTGATTACTATGGAATAACTACTAAGTAGGTCATCCATTAAAAAACCTAATGCTTATGTGATTTTTTGTTCATCTATGACAAATAGAATTTGTTGACGTCCTTTACAACTAAGTTTTTAATTATGGGTTCCAATGTAGTTGAATGACAATTAATTTTAGTAGTATTGGACAACCAAATTACAATTTACAATGTAAATGTGAAGACCTTACACACACATTATCATTGTTCAAATTATGATAGATAGTGCAAAATTGCATTCTATCACTATTTATAAACATAAAATGGATTTGAAACTATATGCATTGACATTCAAGGTTGGAAATTGCATTATAAAATCATTTTTCTAATTTTTTTCTATTGAAATAAAATTTGACTATAAATTTAAATATTATTTTCCAAGTTATTTATAATGAACAAATTCCTTTGCCTAAACAAAAGGTCATCACAAAAATTATGAACCACAATAATAAAATATTTTCACCTAAAACACTATTTTTATAAATAAATAAATAAATATTTTTTCATTGAAATGGAGTTGGAACCATAATTTCTTCATTCCACTTTGTCTACTTGAAATCTACCATATTATGATATTCAATGTCACATGCGAAATGAGATCAATAACATGTACATAACCTTATAATGCACAAAAGATATTTAAATGTCCATCCTTTCAACTTAAATAAAAACAAGTTTATAACTGTAGTGCCACTAATAGAACTTATATATCATTAAAATGTAACATACATAACATTGATACAAACAAAAGTACAATTAGATACACTTGCATACAATGGTGGTTTTCAAAATAAAATGCATCACATAATTGAAATATTGAGGTTAGAATTCACCATATTTAGTCCATTACTTCACCTTTGTTATTTTGGAACTTGTTTTTTTGCATGTATTAATTTGAATTAATACACAACAAACGATACATTCAATGACATAGTTATTAGCAACCTAACCAAATTATAGAACATCGCATGTGCATGTTCTTTTATTCAAGATAATATTTTTCAAACAAAACCACCGTTTTATTTTTGAAAAAACCTTACCTTGTATCCACAAGTTTGATTTTGATCGATATAAACATGATCAAAGTTTGGCCCTCTAACACGAACAACAAAAGTCATCATAAATGCACAAAAATAACATGTGTGTTTGAACAAACTAGTTTTATTTCAATTCCACCTTCCACTTCAAAAAATCCAAATGTTCAAACACAAACAAAATCCCTAGTTCATGATTATTGTAAAAAAATACACCTTTCATAAATCCTTCATCATTATAAATTACATTTTACAAGTCAACCTTTAAAGAAAATGGAATTTTTTTTGCACCATTTTTCTTTAATATATGGAAATAAACATTTCAAAACATAAGTCACAAACCTTCAACTTCCAATAATAAGAACAATAACTTTCAACCTTTAAGAATAAAAACAAAAACCTTCAATTAACTCCAAGTTTTCTAAATAAACTTATAACCACTTATCAACTTTACTTTTAAATTGGATTTTTAAAGAAAATCTCCATTATGTTGCACATGATGTGATAATCACATTACCAATTTTTTTTTAAATGCATAAAATGTTTAAGGAAAAAGACATTATCCTTTCTAGTTCATCTTGAGTTTATTGACAATAGGCATAGGTACATAAGGGTTGTTGATGCAAAAGGGGAAATATGATGATTTATTACCATGTGTCATTTGCTTAGGGATTTTTCACCCAAATTTTAAATTCCAAGTTGAAATATAATTTCATATTAGTTATTCACAATGATCACATGGTTGATTTAGTTGATTTGACTAATGTGTTCACATGTTGGTTTGGCTAATTTGGTTACTTTGGCTTACATGTTTATTAGATGTTAATTGTAAATGGAAAAAAATTATCCTTTATAATTCATTTTGAATTTTTATATAATAGGCATAGGTGCATGATTGGCTTGAAGGAAATGGGTCTTGTTGATGAAACAATTAGTGGCACAACTAGTTGTATCAATGGCAATCATAGTTGACAACTAGTTGCGAACAAGTTGAAAAGTATCATATCGAATGGGCAATGAAAATGCATAAACATGGCATGATCATATATGTGAAGGTTATACATTAGTTGTAAAATAGTCATTAATTGGGTGTTACATTTGCCTTAGTTGTAATGTAATTGTCAAATGTGACTAAATTCAAAGATAGTGGACTACAACCATATTTTTGGTGTGTACATTCTATATATTATATAAATGTTCATCTTGCAACTAACTTGCAATTACAATACAACTTGATTTTTAAACGCAACATTTTATTTATTAATTCCCCATATTCTTATGGGCAAGTGTAGCATAATTGTAGATTAATTGTTTTGGAATTATAATTGTAGGGCAATCTAGTTGCCACATACATGATTTTCATAATGTAATTAATTTATGCCTAACTTAGCACAACCATATACCAAACCTCTCCCAAACCTAAAGTGAACCCAATACAAATTTAACCTTCTTTTAAACTTAATATAATCTAAATTAGAATTAAAGTTAAATGCACTTTGTTTGAACTTAACCTAAACCTAAACCCAAACCTAATCCATACCCAACCTAGACCTAAACCTATCCAAAACCTAAACCCAACTTAATATGAACCCAACCCAATTTTTAACTAATCTTAACCCAAGCTTAAACCAATATAAATTAAACTTAAATTGAACCTAACTCAAATCTAACATGAAATTAAACCAGCATAGTCAAAACCCAAGCCAAACCTAACCCTCACCTTATCCAAAACTTACCCAAACTTGGGTCAAATTAAAACCAAACCTAACCAACCTAATCTGAACCTAAACCAAGCTTAACCCAATCTTTGCCCAAACCTAGGTCAACTTAAACCTGACCTTAAAGTTGATACGACCTATTTTGAACCTAATCCAAACCTAATCCTACCCCAACTTGAATTTATACCCCAACCCATAAAACATGGCAGGTTGTGATTTGGACACGTGCTACACACTGATTGTTTGTAAATGAGGCCATGTGGATGAATATGGACCCTTCAACAATATACATGACATCATAATATTTTGATCATTGATCATTAAACGTGGGACATGGCCTCCTTAATTTGACTTGACCACGTGCCAAGTGGTGACATTTCAATGGTGTAAAATATATTTTTGCAAAAAATAAAGATTAGATGAATTAAAATAAAACGATGAAATGGAATTGTGCATGTACATTACAACTATAGTCAGTAAAATAGCATTTACAACTAAGGACATAAATGGTAAAACTACGAGTTTCATTGAACTACATAGTCATTTAAGTAGGAGTGGCATATATAACTAAAAACCCAATCATGGATCCACTTCATTTTGGCATAGTGTACAGTCTTGGCTTGACCTTGCAAGCTATGTGCTCATAAACAACAAAAAATATTTTGAGAAATTCCAAGAGTTCATGGTGTGAAAATAAGAAAGAAAGACAAAATGAATGTGCACAAAAGAGAAAAGTTGATGAAGAGAAAGTTGGCAAGGAAGACAAGGGGAAAGGCAAGTACATGAAAAGATTAATTGGTAATATTTTCAAGTTGCTCAAATTGAATGAAGTTTGTCATGAAACCATTGGTTTTTTCTAATACAAATGTGTGATTTTGTTTTGTTTTGGAGAGGGTTGAATTGAAGGAAAACAATCAAGTGTGAAAAGGGGAAGAACTAATTTAGTGCAAGAAACATGGAACATACTTGATGCGTCGCATTCTTCCACAACACCTATTGTGCCCTTGTTGTTGTTGGCTTGTGCCCCACGCACTATTTGGCAATATTAAGTTCTTCTCAATTCTTTTGGTTTGGAAATACAATTCTCCTATTTGGCAAACACGTTCTTTTGGCTTCATTTTCTTGGTTGGCTTCAAATGTTCATTTTTTTTGGTTATATTCTTATTTGGTAATTATGTTCATCTTGCTCCTTCTATTTTTTCCTATTTGATAATATATTTTTCTCCCTTTGTTTGGCAAAGATTGCTCCTTGCTTCTACTAATTTATTTGGAACCACGTTGCTTTTACTTCAGTGTGATTTCTTATTTTGCAAATAAATTCCTCTTGCTTCTTCTTATTGTATGGCATCACGTTCCTTTTGCTTCTTTTGTCTCTTATGTGCTAAATACCTCCCACTTGCCTTTTTTGTTTCTTGCCTAACAAACATGTTCCTATTACTTTTTTTCTACTTAGCAACATAATATTTTTGCTCTCTTGTTCTTGTGTGGCAACATGTTTCTTCTATTTTTTCTTGTTTTTGTTATTTCTTGTTTGCACACCTTAACACAAAGCATTGTTCCATTTTGAATTTGTTTGCATCAATTTGCTTTTGTTAAGAAGAATTCTAAGTCTTGGTATTGTTGTTATTGGAACTTTTGTTGCATCTTGTCTTTGCCTTTGTGCTAATTGTATTGAAAAACTTGTGTGCATTGTATTTGTGGAGAAGTTCTTGAAAGGTTGTTGAGGAATGTAACATTGGGTTGTTAGGTTTTGAGTGAAGTATTTTTTGTTGTGGTTGGGAATGAGGATTTTTTTACACTTCAACATGAGAATATTTGGTTGGGAGGAATGTGAGAATGCATTCAAGTAGAAAAACAATGGCATTTGGTGTAAAGGTGAAGAGACATCAAGGTTGAGGTTGTAATCTTGAATGAAATTGCAAAACTATCAAGAATTAGTTTGTTATTGCAATCCTTCATGAAGGAGGGGGGAAGTTGTTAGATCTCATTAATAGATAATAAAAAAAGGTGTTGATTGAGTGATGTTTGGTGAAGAGGAGACATTGAAACAATTGCAAAAAAGAAGAAAAAGAGGAAAATTGAGGGAGAGGTGGCAACAATTGCAAGAAAAAAAATAGGGTAGTGGAAAGGGGTAGGTGGGAGAAGGGGGGGTGGAGGTAGGGGGAAACTAAATGAGAAGGGGAGCAAAGTGGGGGGTAAAGTGACGAGGGAAGGGCAACTAAGGGATGGGAAGGGTGGGGTTGGGAAGGGTGGGGAAGGGGTGGGAAAGGGATTGCTAGGAGGAGGGAAAAACAAACAACTCAAAGGGAAAGGAAAAGCAAAGGAAGCGGGGGATGCCATGGATGGGGAGTTGTGGACAACACGCATGCCAACATCAAAGCGGCACCAATCTCTTCACCCTTCACAATCTACAAATATAAGTATGTGATCAAATCCTCCTTCCTAGTCCTCTATGAAAACATATATGCCCTATTAGTCAACAATTGTAGGACTCTCAACTCTTTGTAGGGCACCTTCATATATCCAAGGTAATGAAGTTGTTTGTGTTACAATTATAACATTGAGTACATTTCTCTCCATGCCAAGTGCCACCAACTTGGACATAAGTGTGTCATGGGATGGTGTAGCCATAAAACATGCTTACAAACAAAAGAAGTTTAAAACAAAAATTTGGCTCTCACAACAAATATTGAAGAAGGGAATCCCTTCATGCCTTCATGGCTTTCCTACATGAGTCAATATGTTCAAGTTGAATCAAATGCAACCCTTGTCATAAAAGTTTAGTGACCACCTTTCATTGTCCATTAAATCAATGAATGAAAAAGGAGAATGTGTTGGTATGTTGATTGTTCATGCATGCCAAATCCAAGGAAAAGATGGTAATGTGGATTAAGGCAAAAATTTTGTTGCCAAATATCCCTTTTCGGCATTTGTTAGGTTTATATATAATGGGCATGCAAATAATGCACCTTAGCTTTTTATAATGTGTTGTTACCTAAATGTAAGAAAACCAACCATCATGTATTTGTTGATAGCTCTTCATATTATTAGTGTTACCATTGAACACTTCATTGTTATGTGTAATTGGACATGTACTATATGGAAAAATAGAAAGGGAACAATCATCTATAACTAGAAAGTTCATTGTGACACATGCATGGAAGCTAACATTTATGATTCCAAAATTAACAAAAAACCAAAAAATTCCCACATTATTCATGTTGCATGTTGATGTCCTTTAGATTTAATCCTATGGCAAGTTTGTAGATCGGCCAATCAACATAGATGATGTGGATGGTGAAGAGGATGTACGACCTGATTTACCTTGTCCTTATTGCTATGAGGACTTTGATGCCACCTCTTTATGTTCTCATCTTGAAGATGAACATTATTTTGAATCTAAGGTTGTTGTAAGTTTTTGACTCATACTACATAAGCTTTAAACTTCAAATGGATTTCATTTGTTGCCCACCTAAATCATCACTTAAATTGCCAAAGGACATTATTCCTTGAACATGACTTTCCTAGTCTAATGGCATCAAGTCTCACAATGTAGGTCCCCTTTTGTATTTGCAATTGGATTTGTTTTAAAAATCTCTTATTGATCATGGTTTAATTTAGTAGCCTCCAACAATTCTTAGGAATTTCACTTGTTGATGGAACTTTGTTTTTACATCTATGTGTATTTTTGTGTTCTATTAAAACCATAGAAGTACACCACAAACTTTCCATGGGGTCATGTAATTATTGGTGTAAGGTATGCAAGTTGTTATGATGTCATTTAGACATTTCTTGCATATTCATGTTTCTTTCTATTAGAATATATTTGATAATTGCATGTGTGGGGTGGAAAGTAGACATGCCCAGTTTGTGCAACAAAGATTCCAAAAGACATGGTTGGTCACATTACAATGCAACATGGCCAATTTTTTAAGATATCCTTTTGATCTTTTTGAAAGGGGTGGTTGGTTGTTGTATGTAAAGTAAGAATATGTGGAATCAATGTGAATGTTTTCTTATCAATGTCATAGGGTCCATTCACAACTTTCAAGTTTTCATGAAAATATGAACTCAATATGAAGACTCTAGCAATTGTTTTTTTATTGCAATAGCATGTTATTGCATGTATAGTTGGTTTTCTCACAACTTTTCACGGTGCATTTCATTAGAGGCATTTAGGGGTTAACATAAACAAATGAATATTTTCATGACTACATAAATTAAATCCTTGACAACAAATCACTTGCAACGACGAAAAAAATTGAGAAGGGTTGGGGCACCTTCAAGCAATACACTTTCACTTCTTAGCAAAGAACTTCAAGATGCACATTTGCAAGCCCTTCTAGGGGGCACATCTCGATTTGGCACCTTGATTACAAATGTTGCAAATCCCATCCTATCAACTCTTGTGTACAATCTCCCCACATTTGAATTAGAAGAAACATGTAAACTTCTTCCTACTTTTGATGAGGCACCAATCAACTTTGCTCCTTTGAATCAACATCAAAAACCTCGGTATGTGATTTGATGTTCTTTCTTACACACATCCCCCCCCCCCCCCCCCCCCCCCCCCCCCCCCCCCCACATCTCAATCCTTATTTTTAACTTTTTTTTCTTTATTTTTTTTTACAAAAAAAATAAATTTTTTTTTGT
>Ga0116231_10000577_pt1 | contig 65946 bp, 50 predicted proteins | sample S1TSphgellanicum_2_FD_89695 | JGI IMG/M metagenome (GOLD analysis project Ga0116231, IMG submission 89695) | Host-associated microbial communities from peat moss isolated from Minnesota, USA - S1T2_Fd - Sphagnum magellanicum MG | ecosystem: Host-associated > Plants > Peat moss > Unclassified... | reverse complement strand
CCACGGAGGCTACATCCAAATGGCTATTTTTCCCGGGACTCCCGAGTGGGAGTCCCGAAATCGCGCCAAATGGGACTCCCGAGACTTTGGAGCCCCATAACTTTGCGAGCAGACCTCGGATCGTGATGCGATCTAAAGCAAAGTTGTAGCTCTCGTCGAGACCTTTCCAACGTCATGTTGCACTCCCGAATCGGACATCGGGAAGAGGTCGATTCCCGACTCTTTGTGGTTGGGAGTCAAACTGGCAGTTCGACTCCCGGCCTTTCTTTTGGCCATAACTTGTGTTTCAAATGTTCAAATGAGCCAAGCGAGCCCATTTTAGGCATCTATGCTTCAAGAGCTTTCCAATGATATAAAGAATGCCATGAGCCATTGAGTTTGGACCCCTGAAATTTCTCTTTGAGGTTTCGGGACTCCATCGGGACTCCATCTCCCAAAGTGGGAGTTGCCTTGGGAGTGTGAGGGTTCACTCCCTCACACTTTCTAACACTTTCTCACACTCCCGGGAATATGTGATGTGACTCCCAGGCTTCCTCTTGCCTTGACTCCCGGGCATCCTCTTGGCTTAACTCCCGGGCTTCCTCTTGGCTTAACTCCCGGGCTTCCTTTCGGCCCGCACCCTTGCAATTCCCTTTTGCCTTGGTCGCGAGCCCAAAGCTAGGGTTGCGACAAATATGGACTCACAAGACTCACCATGGCCCGAACTTGGGGGGAGGCCACCACCTTCCCCCTTATAGTATACTCTATGCCTAGCCACGAGACTAACACCCAAATGTCATTTTGTCCTACGACTCCCAAGTGGGAGTCTCAAAATTCTTAAAGTTTGGATTCCCATGACTTTGGGGGTTCGTGATCTTAGATCTCTGATTGAAGTGAGGTTTAAAACAAAGTTATAGCCTTCGTCAAGAGCTTTGCAACGGTATGTGGCATGCCACCTGCACACAAAGAAATCAGGGCAATTCTTGACTTTTAGTGGTCGAAAGTCAAATTGCCAATTTAACTCCCGGCCCTTCTTTTGGCCATAACTTATGTTTCAAGTATTCAAATGGGTTATGCGAGCCCATTTAAAACATCTACACTCCAAGAGCTTTCCAAAGATATAAAGAAATTTTCAATCCAATGAGTTTTGGCCCTTACAATTATTTTCTAAAGATTTGGGAGTCCATCGGGAGTCCAACTCCCAAAGTGGGAGTTCATTTGGGAGTGTGGGGGTTCATTCCCTCTCACTCTCTTACATTCTCGGGAGAATGAAATGTGACTCCCGAGCTCACTCTTGGCCCGCACCTTCACAAGCCCTTGTTTTGGTTGTGAGCCCAAGGCTAGGGTTGTGACATTAGGTCTTTTCTCACAATGGTCGAGCTACTTTTAGTGCCAAAAGTAGCTTAGCAAAGAGAGTGATGGAGCTTGAGTCATAAAAATAAATAGATAAAAAAGGATTTGAGCTTGAACTTGGGTCCTTCACTCCCAATAGTTGAATTATTTTTAGCGTTGAGAATAGTTCGATAGAAGGAGCCATGGAGTTCAAATCACAGAAAGAAAAAAAATGGACCCAAGTTTAAGCTCAAGTGTTTCATTTGTAACGGTCGAGCTACTCTCAACACCGAGAGTAGTTCAACAGAGGGAGCGATGGAGCTCAAGTCATAAAAAAAAAGAAAAAAAAAAGGACCTAAACTTGAGTTTGAGTCCATCGCTCCCTGCTTTCGAATAAGAAAGCAAAACAAGAAGAAAGCCATGGAGGAAAATAATGTACCTAGCTCTCGAAGATTGTCTCTCAAAATCCTTAAGCTCTCATCCTCCTCCCCCTCCTCTTTCATTTGCAAGTCCACAAAGAGGAAGAAATGAGAACAAAAAATTACTTTATATACTTTCACAAACCTTAAATTGGTAACTTGAAGCTTTTACAAGAAAAGAATTTTACCAAGGGTTTAGGATTTTTGAACCAATGTTGGGTTTGTTGTCTATTGTTTCCTTGCCATATTTTTTTTTCCAACCTTCACAAAATGCGAACCCCATTTTAGGCATTTGCAATTGAAACAATTTGGTGCCAAAGGAATCATATTTCCAAACATTTTCCACCATTGAAAAAGAATTCACTTGAAATCTTGGGATCCTCATCATGCCTCCTCCAACCCTCTTTGCCATTGCATATGTTCTTTGTTCTACCTTTTTGTGTGTCTAGTGATGCCTTTTATGCCTTTTCAATTTTTTGAGAGCTTGCTTGTTGGTTAAGCTTGCTTTTTGTATCTAGGAAACAATTGATTGAAAACTCTTTCTTCTTCTTTTTATATTGTCTGTCATTAGTTAATTAGGGTTTTACAGGTGTCTTTAAACTTTTGTTGTGGTTATGACTTAATTTTGAAACAAAAAGATTCAATGTGTTATCTGAACTTGGTCTTTGATAATCATATTATCAATTTCAAAAAAATATTTTTTTTCCGTTATACTACATTGCACGCCTATCTTTTTGTTGACGATTATTAACTTGTCAGTATTTTTTCTACGAATTCCCTTCTAACAAAGTTGCTAGTACCTTTTTAAGAGTACCATAATAACTCGCCTCCATATAATGACTATCTCAAACTAATGGTTATTGTAGTTATAACTATCATCAAATTTTGTGTTTATTTATTGCCCAATTCTAACATTCCTTTCTTTCCTCACATTCTGTTATTATTCCATTTCTTAGCATATTTTATCTCTTCTATCACCTTTTATTTTGGTTTTAGGTTTAGTGTTTTGGATTTCAATTATCACTTGCTTTGTGTTCATTGACACTTTGATTTTGATTAAGATTCCAAGTAGTGGCCTTTTTGGCAACTATTCCCTTGGATCCGTTTCCTTTCTTGTGTCAAAAAGATATTATGGTTTGTCCTAAGACTATATTTAACACTGTTCCTAATTTCCCAAAAAATTTAACTCACAATATTTATTCCTATCCTATTCGTACAACACATCTTTTTTGAGACTAAAGCCTGTTGTATTACCACAATTAAGGCTAAAATTAATTGTGGGCAAGTTCAAGCATTCACCTTAATTTACTAACAAGTGTTTACACCTTAACATTAGGACATTAGTAAATGCTCAAACATCAATAGCAATGGTTGTAAATCGATCTCCCAAATCAGATTTTATCATTCTTTTGGGTATCTTTATATATTGGACCTTGATATTAGTAGTTATTCGTATCAAGATGGGAGAAGGAGGAAACAAGAAAAGAAAGAAAAATTGAGGAGGACAAGTATAGTTATTATAGATTGAGCCCACCACAAATGAAACAAATGTGCCCCACAAGAGAGAGAAAATGGGCCTAATGATGGGAAAACAAAGACAGGGAAATGAAGTATCCAAAAAGACCATATTGGTGCCAAGGTTGACAGAAAAAACAAATAATGGATGCAAATAGGATCGCAGTGGATAGTTATGAATGGTAATGACAGTTTTTAGACACCCCCAAATTTTATCATCCACAACAATTAGATTTTTTTTAATGAACTTTGTGATTTGGCAGATTTGATCTAAAAACAATTGAAGATCTCTTGGAATGAACAAATAAACGTTATAAGAAAATAAAAAACCTACAACCATGCAACTAATAACTCTTGATAATATTTTGTGATAATATTAACTTTAGAACCTCCATCCAACAACACATCTTCTATTGTGTTCTTCCTAATCTGTATTTGGATAACTACCATATGATTATCTATTACTATAGTAGCCGTCCTTACCTTTGGTACTAAAAAACCAACTTGTTTATCTGTGGTTGCTCTATTTACATTTTGAGGTTTTTTTGGTTTTAATTTCTAACAAAGATATTTCTTTAGCTCTGGAGCTATTTTAAGCAATTGTTCTAAGCTCAAAATATAACTTTTTTTTAGCATATGTTTACCAATGTCCAAAAAAATCTCTTTTATTGTGATTAATTTGTCTTGTGAATTCGTTACTTCTTGAAACTTCTATGTTTCCATAAGAGTAGTATTTGGCATACTCAGTCAAGTTGTGTTCCATCCCTTCATGGATGTGGATGGCCCTTTTGTTTGGGTCTATGTTTTTTTAATCTATTGAATTGTCTCCACTATTGACTTCTTCACCATTTTTCCTTCTCCCAATCAACAACACTCTTTGCTTTTCTTGGCTCTCTATCCTTGAACACCTATTCTTTAGTTACTTTACTTCTTGTGATAACATTAACATCCACCACATTCACATTTGTAGTGATTATTTTGTCTTAGTAATAGGTTGAACCTTTGCAATTGCCACAGATTTCCCATGAAACATCTTTTGCATCTCATCAAACTTTGGACAATCTATCATTTTATGTCCATTCAAACCACAAATGTGGCATGCATATGAAGATGTCTTTTGTGGTTTTTGACTTGGTTGTGTGGCTTTTGTGGTTGCCACTATGGGTTGTTTTTTCTTCTTTTTGCATGTCTTCAGATTTATGATTCGTCATCCCATAATTTATGTAATGTTTGTTAATCTTCCCTATATTATTTTAATTTTCATTAGTGTTGCCTATTTTGTACTATGTGGTATTAAAAGTGCACTCCTTGTTTCTACAATTGTCATGCCTTCTTCACACAACATTGTCGTTTCCTTATGTTGTTGTAATGTTAATTGCTTCGTTTTTGTATTCACAATTCTGAAATACGATTACAAACCGGCTTTAAACATAATAGTCAAAAATTTGTCTGTGGTTGGTACTTGTAAACCATGAGCCAACTTCTGAATCCGCTCATAGTAAACTTCCACCCTTTCTTTCTCCTCTTGCTTCACATTTTTTAACTCCATGTATATTTGCTCATCATTTTGAATCTTCCGATGACATTTACAAAATGCCTATGTAAGCTCTGAAAAAATACAATTAAGGAATTTTGACATGTAATTTTGACACCAGTCTAATGTTGTATCTTTTAGTGTATAACTAAACACATTAATGATATACTTTTAAAATGTTTTTACATTTTTTTATATTATAGAATTGAACATTTTGACATGAGCATCTAGATCAACATCTTTTTTGAAATCAAGATACTTAAGAGCTACCTTATTTGGCCTAACATAATGGTCATCTTTGTCGTAACCCTAGCCTTGGGTTTGTAACCAAGGCAAGGGCTTGCAAAGGTGCGGGCCAAGAGGGAGCCCGGGAGTCACATTTCATGTTCTTGGGAGCGCAAGAAAGTGTGAAGGAATGAACCCCCAGACTCCCAGCTGAGCTCCCACCTTGGGAATTAGAGTTCCAATGGACTCCCAAATCTTCAGAGGGCAATTGTAGGGGTCAAAAGTCATTGGATTGAAAAGTTCTTTATATCATTAGAAAGCTCTTGGAATTCAAATGTCTAAAATGGGCTTGCATGACCCATTTGGGTAATTAAAACACAAGTTATGACCAAAAGAAGGGCTAAAAGTCAAATTGGCAATTTGACTCCCGACCACTAAAAGTCAAGAATTGCCCCAAATTCCTTGCATGCACATGACGTGTCACATATTGTTGGAAAGCTCTTGATGGGGGCTACAACTTTACTTTATAATTCACCTTAATTGGAGGTTTGCACACAAAGTTATGGGCCTCCAAAGTCCTAGAAATCCCAATTTCGAGAATTTCGGGACTCCAACTTGGGAGTTCCAAGACAAATTGACATTTGGGTGCTGGCCCCGTGGCCATGCACATAGAATACTATAAGGGGGAAGGTGGTGGCTTCCCCACGAGTCTGAGCCGTGGTGAATCTTGTGAGTCCGTGTTTGTTTGTGGCTCGTCCGTGCACCAAAAGTGCTCAAATTGTGCACTTACCAACTTGTTGTTTGGTTTTGCAAGTCCATGTGAGCAAGTGACTTGTCACTCTTCTTAGTCCCCATCCTGGAGCTCTAGCATGCCACTCTACCCCCAAAGTGTTGTGAGCCAAGGAGCATGCCCCAACTCCTTATCCTTCCATTGTTTTCACATTTAGGCTCACAGTTGAATCTACCAAGGAATTTGGTAGTGCGTTTAGGAATTTTGACATGTAATTTTGACATTAGTCTGATGTTGTATCTCTTAGTGTATAACTAAACACATTAATGATATACTTTTAAGAAGTTTCTGCATTTGTTTATATTGTAAAATTCAACATTTTGACATGAACATCTAGATCAACATCTTTTTTGAAATCAAGATATGTACGAGCTACCTTATTTGGCCTAACATAATGGCCATCTTTGCAATAAAAAAATTGGTGCAGTTACAACAAATGTTTTTTGATATCATATTTTTGCATTTATTACATTTGCATTTCTGTACCTTTCTACCAACCATTGAGTTCATTGGTGGTCAATATGTAGTCCTATTCACATGAGTAATTATTATCAAATTAGTTAACACCATCTGAGGTGTCCCAATAACTCTAGTAGTTGCCATTGGGAATGCCTTATTCCCACGCTGTTTCCTTTTGTTAAAACTCCACCTGATTTTGTTGCAAATCTTATAATATTCCCCTTCTAGCAACATCCATGGTGGGCACAACAATTGTTTCACCTCTTGTGGTTTTTATACCCACATCAAATGATTGAATAACTATTATTTCAATAGGTTATCTTTGGGTTTTAACAACTACTGCTTCTAACACAATTGGTGAAGTTGTGTTGACTCAATGGCAACGATGTTCCATTCTATGGTTACCCATTGGTATCCTTTGTGGTGTAGAATGTGGATGTAAATACACCTTTGGTATTATGCTCCTAGTTTGAATAGATGGGCAAATTTGTTAACTTTGTGGTCTTAATTAGCTTCCCAAATCCATGTCTTTTGATTTGTTTTGGACTACAAAATTTTTTGGTTCATGTTCCTATGGTTAATACATTAATGTTCCTACCACATTTTATAATTCCACATGTTTAGCAATATTTGTTTTGATGTGAAAAGGCACAAAAGGACAATCCTTGATTGTAGGTCCTTCTTCTTCATAGGATGCACACACCTTTGAAAATATTATCACCATCTCCGAATCCACATATTCATGATCACATGTTTCAGCTATGTACCTTGTTTGATCCAACTCTACATTCCTTTGATGTGACTATGACTGTGGTATTTCATCCAACACATTCACTTCTACTTTTGCATATTCAAATGATAGTAGGTAATTTTCTTCGATTTCCTCAACCACATTGATATTGGTGTTTTCTTCCACCTCCTAATCTTCCACTGGTTCATAGTAATTTAGAAATATAAATTGATGCACAAACCTGGGTTATATATTTCTTATAACATTTTTTTTTCGGCTATTCACCAATTCTGGACTTGAGATTTCTTATGATTAATTAGGTACTATAGAAGTCCCTATTCCATTTTGATGTTTTCAACTTTGAACCATAAATTACGGCTAACAAATATATTGCACCCACGATGTCACGACCCTAACCTTGGGCTTGTGACCAAGGCAAAAACATGGAAAGGTGCGGGCCAAAAATGCAACCCGAGAATCACATTTGCACTCTTGGAAGTGTGAGGGAATTTGCACTCTTGGGAGTGTGAGGGAATGAACCCACATACTCCTAAGTGGATTCCTACTTTGAGAGTTGGAATCCCTATGGAGTCCTGAATCTTCAAAGAGGTATTTCGAGGTCAAAATTCATTGGATCAAAAAATTTATTATACCATTGAAAAGTTCTTGAAGCTTATATGTCTGAAATGAGTTTGCATGATCCATTTGAATATTTAAAACTCAAGTTATGGCCAAAAGAAGGGTCGAAAATCAAAGTGCCAAGTTGACTCCCACCCATTAAAAGTCAAGAATTGCCTTGAAATAAGTGTGTGTAGCTGGTGTGCCACATACATTTGGAAAGTTCTTGATGAGGACTACAACTTTACTTTAAATCTCACCTCAATCAAAGGTCTGCACAAAAAGTTATGGCCCTCCAAAATGTTGAGAGTCCCAATTTCAGGAATTTCAAGAGTCCCAACTCGAGAGTTTTAGGACAAAATGACATTTGGATGTAGCCCCTGTGGCTAATTACAAATAATATTATAAGGGGGAAGGTGTTAGTTTCCCCAAGTTCGAGCCATGGTGAATCTTATGAGTTTGTTTATGCATGTGGTTCATCCATGCATCAAAAGTGTTCCAACCATGCATTAACCAACTTGTTGTTTAATTTGTGTAGGTCTATGTGAATTTACATGTTTGTCATTCGTCTTAATCCCCATCTTAGAGCTTTAACATGCCCCTTTGCCCCCCGAAATGTTATGAACTATTTTAATATTTCATATAACCATAATCTGCACTTCAAAATACATTGTAAAAAACTCCAAAAACAAGATTACAATTCATTTCATCATATTTTGATACTTAAAAAATTTACACAACAGTATAAACATAGAATTCATTGCAAAAGTCTATGTTTTTTTGTATTACTAAAAACATGAATCAAAATTATAATATAATTCTATGGTTTGTTGAAAAAAAATCCTTAAAACAATAATTAAAATATGTGGTATATCAAAATAAAGTCTGTGGTATTCTATTGCAAATATCTATAGTTCCTCCCACTTTTTTCTTGAAGACTCTATGTCAAAGGCACTTGTTTTGTTTTCCAAAACTCTCTCCTTTTAAACCATCCCAAGTCACATCACCATGATCAAATCCAACAAGAATTCAAAATTTAAATTAACAAAGTTCCTTGATAAGTCCCTATTTTAAATGCCTTGTTCATCCAAAGTCATGTACTCAACCTACCCCTTTAACATTTTGTGCTTTGCAAATATAAGATTTTAAAAATAAAATCTGAAGTAAAAAGGGGTAATGTTAAAAGCTTATTAAAGTAAATTAGGGTTAGAATTATAATCAAGAATTTGAATTATGTTTTAGAAGGAAGATTTAAATTAATTTGTTTCCGTGAGTAGTTTTTTTGAGTAGTTGTAAAAGGGGAGATAGAAAATTGTATAATGTAAAAAGGAATTTAGGAAATACAATGTTGAACAATTTTTAAAAAAAATTGTATGTAACTTTTGTTTTGAAACATGAAGCACATTAATGCAATTTGTTGTGTCTGATGAAAGATTATGTGTAGGAAGCGCAAAATAGTTGTTATAGTCATGGATTGTATGAATTTTTATATTTCTTCCTATAACATTCAAAAGTATATGTTCTAGAACACAAATTTTATTATAGGGATTTTTGGTGAAGAATTTTTGTAGAAAAAAAATATTTACCAATTAGTAACATTTTTATGATTGGTTAAATTGATAGTTGCCTATGTTGAATTTCCAAAAATCTCATAACCTACATGGATGAGCCAATTATCATCTAGGTAGGTTATCAATCAATAAACATTAATAAAAAAATGTAAAAGATAAAGAAAAGAATAATAATTTTAATTTAAAATTTTTAAACCTTATAATAGACTAATAACCAATAGGATAATAAATGATTATCAACTAGTTATTTGATAACCTACCTTTATGCATCACCAATTATTATTATCAAATTTTCTTTTGATATTGATATTGTTAGCCTTTGTGGTCCCAAAAAAATTCAAGATAATAACCTACCCAATGATTATTTGAAAAAACAATAACCAAGCAACTCTCGATCTCTCTTTAGTTAATATTGCGAGAATGTAGATTAAGAATAGCCATTTAGAACAGCCTAGCTTCCACATTGAGAGGATGAATAATTAATTTCTTCCAAATGATCCATTTGCCTTTTAGCTTTGGAATTAACAGTCAAATGAGTAGGCAATTGATCCATATTGCAGCTTGTCATAATCATGAGGGTTTTCATCACCTCAGCAGCATGTTTTAGTTTTTAAAACTTCAATACTTAAATGATTATTTATTGACAAAACTGACCATAGAGTAAGGTAGTACTAAATCCCAGGTGACTCTATAGAGTTGAACCTTTGCCAGATTTTTTAATATAAATCTCCTTATGGCTTGTATTTGTTAATGCTGAATATAAGATAGTTCACATGCTATACTTACACGGAAAGCTGCTTCCAGTTCTTGCAAATGCTTTTTTACTTTTTGCCCATCATCCTGGCCGGGTAGCTGATGGGTAGCCACTGGGTATCACAGGAAAATAATAATAATAATGCGCATGATTTTTACACCATGTAAAGCCATCTAGGGCAGGCTTTACCAGATTTGGGCCTGCACTCAACTACACCTCATGGCGCCCTTATTCCCATAAAAATTCACCCTGTTGGCCTTACCCTACCCCTTGGCCTTTACCCTATACTAATTATAATAGCTACTAGTGTGACCTGTGCCTTTGGCCCGAGTGTGAATTCATTATAGTGTAGCGTGGACACAACATATGACATTATTTTGCAAGGTATACTTATATCCCATTGCAAGATCTTTCCAACAACACCAAAGGCACATCACAATTCCTTCTACTTGAATTGAATGGTAGACATTCAAGCGTTCTCAAGTCCTCCACTGATTTTTCCTTCCAAAACCTGGTTTTTTGGAATTTATTTGAATTTTCAGTGGCAGAAATTACTTAAAAATCAATATCTCCCACATTCTGAATCCAAATCTTACCAAATAAATTCTATTAAATCGTGCTCATAAAGATCTTTCCAACAACACCAAAGGCACATTCCAATTCCTCCAAAATTTTCAGCTACAATTTAATTTAATTTTCAATGAAGAAATCATTCAATATTCAAGAACTTTTGCACTGCAAGTCCAAACGTCATGGAACCAAGCCCATGCACCCCTCCTTGTCAAGAGCTTTCCAAAAACACCAAGAACATGATCTGAAGCATCCCGGTTCGGTGGATCTCATGACTACAAAACAAAACAAAGCAAAACTAACTACCTTCCTTCATAGATAGATGTGTAGAATGGATTGTTGAGCAGCGTGAGACTAACCAGCCTGGTTACAAGGATCACTACTTTACAGATAGCAGCAACAAACTCAGTTAAGCGAAAAAAGTGTGTCTCGCCTTTGAATCTTGAGAGATTTGGTGTGACAGGGTATGACAATTGGGAAGTGGGCACTTCAATTTATCAGGGACAGAACAACCAATGGAAACCAAAAAATGGGTCAGAACATAACATGGGTTATCTACACAATGTCAATGTCCATTTCCTTAACTGCAATAGTCCATAGTGTGCATCCAGATATCCCAAGATTTCCAAGTTGCATAAAAACAATTCTATAAAAATTTGGACCTCAAAGTTAACAAAAGCAAAGTTCTTGCAGGTAACATCCGTCTTGTCAGAGCCACATTAGCACATGGTTTTGGAAGTTTTGCAGAACTGGATTCATGCAGCCAAGCTAGTTAGCTGTGTTGCAGAATGGGAAGGCTTTAAAACGAATGAGAGGTTCTGTCTTTGAGAGTTCATCTCAACATGACAAAAACTTTTGCTGTACAACCTCCAAAAGCTGAAATGCGATCTTCCCTCATCTATCAGTTTTTTGCAGAGAATAAACAAAATTTTTACTCCTGGTACATCCAAACAAGGTTGCCAGCAAACCACATGTGAAGTACTCATGGAGGACTGGGAAAACCCCTCTCTCTGGAACCACTGAACACCAAGTAATTTTTAGTATATTTTTTCAAAGTTTGATGGCAAGATTAAGGTAGATTTGACTCAGCTAATATCCCAATTGTACTCATTTGGATCTTGGGGGTCACTGTATCTTGGGCATATTTACAGCCCAAATTGAGTTTCACAGTATAGGAGAGGGTCTACTTCAGTGTTCGCTTGGTAGGTTAGATTACTGAAAATTCAATACCAATCAGTTATCAATTTATCAGGTTATCAAAAAATCAATAAGCAGGTTGGTAACTAGGTCAAAAGTCAATAACAGGCCAACGCTAGCATACTTCATCCAAAATGGCGTGCACAAGCCATTTCAGTATTTCAGATGATGATTCTCTACAGTAATACTTGTCCTGGAACAATTGAAGGACTAGCACCCAGCAGCACACAATGCACTGGATGTCTGTTATGACTCAGTTGTGGATGAACCTCAACTGAATTAAATTCTAGTTTCATCTTGGTAACCATTCTGCAAGAATTTGGTCGTATATATAGGTAGATAGGTGGAAAATAGGTGATTAGTAGGTAAATAAATGATTTATACACAGGTATGGGCTACTTTTACTACCTATTTCTAGATAGGTAAGGTTGTTAATTAGTAGTTGTTAGTAGGTAGATACTAAAAAAAACAATTGAGCTAACAACCATGGTTAGCTAGGGAACTGGAACCCAACAGAAAATTGTTTCCTGATCACTTACCATCCATTGTTCATACATTGATGGATGTTGGTTCGTCTGGCCCATAAAAGCTACTATATAAATCGTTCAGGTTGCCACAACCCATCTCAATTGACTAATTTCATCCAACTTTTGTAAACTGAAAAGACATCTCAAAGTAAATCATCAAATTATTAGGTAAAACACTGCTAGAAGGCTATTTGGGTTTGTAACTTTGAAGGAACAAAATTATCCATTACGTAAGGCAAATAAGGCATCCACAAGAGCCCAACACCTTAGTTTGGCAAAAAGAGTACAGCTAATATCCAAAATTAACATTGCAAAAGTACATTGTAAACCCAGGTGTCAAATTACCTTTCGCATTAAATTTTCAAATAAATTACTTTGCTGTAAAATTTTAGATTTGCATTAGGTCAAACATTGCTAGTTTCATTGTTGCTACTAACTACTCTTAACATGTTTAAAATCTTGAGCAGTAAATGTTCAGTTTCACTATTGAGGACAGATTTTCAGAAATTTGCTGAATTTGTTGTCCAATTTGAGGATGAAGACGGAATTTGTGGCAAACGCTAATCCAAATCTGGCCTTACTTCAAGGATAAGTCTAAAATGACAGTGTTTTGTGAGTGTGTTTCATAAAGGCAATTGGAGGCCAGCCTGCCGCAGAAAGCTGTGCTTTTTTTTTTTTCGGTTTTTCAATGTTGCAAAAGTGACGTACATTAATACCAAGATTTTGTCACAGTTGGTTACAGAACAGATCTCACAGTAGATTTTTTTCAAAATCTTTCTATACTGTGACTACTTACTAGAGGATAAGTTAGAAATCTGGCGCAAAAATTCTTCAAAATCTGGCGAATTCAGGTCACTTTTTCAAAAAAAAATTCTTTGTCAACGTTGCTGGGCTTTTTTTTTCACAAAAATGGCGGAAATTCATCAAAATAAAAAACGCTGGCAGAAAGCAGTCACCAGTTATTTCACACTATTCTATCTCCCTTTTCGGTTCTTTCTTTGTAGTATTTGCGCTTCTGTAATAAAGTCTGGCAGGTTTACATCATATGTATCCCATGCCTGGTCCAATGCTGCTCTGCCTGTAAGTTAAGTTTTGGGCCCTATTTTCATCATAGCAAAACTGTCATGGGCTGCTAGAGCTCCGTGTGGGACACAAGTAGGACAGTACTGCAACCAGGTAACCAAAAAAGTATAGGAATTTGGGAAACTGGGTGTATGCACATTATGAAAGTTCATTGGTCCCACCCCGTCAATTCCACACTGACACCCCAAAGTTCCTAGGGGTTTTTTATAACTTCCGCTCAATTCCAGTGATATGATCTACTGGAGTAGAACAGGAATGCTACCATGTGCTGCTGCAGGCTGAAAAAATATCTGATCTTCTTGAGCTTTTCAAGAGCTGGTCCACCCACATTGCCTCTTTTTGCCTTCCTTCCAGTGTTCACCATAGAGTGTTAATTGTTTTCCCAGCCCAGTTTTTAAAAAATTACGCCTATTGACAAAATTTTGCCAAGAAGGGGGAATTTTTTTTGGAAAATTATGATTTTTAGGCGTTGTGTGTCACTGGAACTTGATGTAGTTAAACAATTACTTATATAATTGTTTAATGGGTAAGTTTAGTGATTTATTTTATAATAATATTTTATAATTTAATTTGGTCATGGTGCATTGATTTTCACATATTAATTTATATGAAAGTCATGTGAAATCACATGAGGAGTCATGTGATGTATAAACCTTAGAAAATTTCTTATTTAGTTTCCTTTTGGATAATATATAAGTGAGTCTTTATGACCTTTGAAAACACCTTCACTTGATAGAAAGAAGTTGTTGTATGAATGTAAAGTTTCATGGAATAGAATTATGAAGGGAATCAAGATTGTAGTTATGAAAGGTTTTGGTGTTGTTTATGTGTAGTTCATGGTAGGAAAATGGTGTGGCATACTAAGTATACATAGACAATAGAAAGGTGAGAAAATATTTTTGCAACCAAGAACATAGATTTCTATAGCTATGTAATAAACATACATAGTTTCGGTCCTAAACCCGTTTGTGATTTACATCACCAGTTTTGGTCCCCCTTAACCTAATTTGATAGCAAGTTGTCAACAATATAGAAGGATTTTTAGATTTCATTTATTTGTCATAATGCATTTGTAGCCAATTTGGCTAAACCTTTTAACAAATGATTGTCAACTTATCATTATTCTAAAATGCTTAAAACAACACAGCCCTAACCCCAATGTCCACCCCATGAAGATTTAGACAAAATAAATTGAAAGACTATTCAAAACATCACCACTTGGGTCAATCAACCAATCAAAAGCAATTTTTTTTCTTTCACTAAGCCTTATGAAACTCACTATATTTTAAGCACATATTGTTTTACTGGGCTTTCTAAAGATCGCTGGATCCTCTATAAATTAACACATCCAAACCAATGTTTTAGATTTTTGGCCGCACCCAAATGTGGGTTTAAGAACCAAACTTGGTGGGTCACATGGACTTGAAACCAAACAAAAATAGTGAACCAACACCCATTAAACCATTAAGGATGAATGGTAAGTGGTTAAAAAATGATTTTATGTTGGGTTCCAATTCCCCAACTAACCATGGTAGTTACTAAGTTCCTTTTTTTGTCTACCTACCTAATAACAACCCACAAGTAGGTTGTTAGTAGGTAGGCAGTAAAAACAACCCTTTGCTATGTATAAACCATTGATTTACTTATAAGTTGCCTATTTTCCTACCTATTTACCTATATGTGAGATCTATTTCTTACAGAACTGGTTACCAAGATGAAACTAAATATTAATTCAGTTGAAGTTCATCCATAGCTGAATCATAACGGACATCTAGTGGATGGTGTGCTGGTGGGTGTTGGTTCACTGTGGCCAAAAATCGTACCTAGTGGTTCTACATAGACTTGGCCTTAGAACCAGACCCAATGAGTAGTGTACATGGACCTAGACGTGGCCAAGAATTAGATTGAACAGGTTTTAAGGGTTTTTTTGCAGGGTCCAAGTCTTTAGGGTTGAGTAGTGGATTTTGTAACAAATGTTAGGTCTAGGTTAAAGTTATTTATAGAATTCAAGAACCTTGGTTTTGGGTCTAGGGAATATTTTCAAAAATAAAAACATAATTAAAAAAAATCATGGTTATTTTTTAGTTCATTTAGTTTCATGCTTTCATACCTACTTACTTACCTAGGTAAATAAATAGGTCTTATTTTTCTACCTACCTATGTAGGCAAGTAGGTATGGTAGAAGTAAAATTTAGATTCTTACAAAATATTTCACACTACTATAACAACAAATTTGCATTTCAAAGGCATATGTTGACTATTTGTCTTAAATTTTAGCAAACTTAACACTACAATTCATTCCCACATTAGATACAAAATTATTATATATAGCCAAAATTTGCACTTCAAAATACGTTGTAAAAAATTCTAAAAATAATAGTACAATTCATTTCATCATAATCTAGCACTACAAAAAATTCACATAAAAGCTGAACATAGAATTCACTATAGAAGTCTGTGTTTTTCTGTATTATTGAGAACATCAATCCAAATTACAAGTTTTGTTGAAAAAAATCCCAAAACAACATTTAAAATTTGTGTTAGATCAAAATAAAGTCTATGGTTTTCTACCGCAAATACCTCTAGCTTTTTTATTCTTCTCCCAAAAAAACTCCATGTTTCATCTTTTTTTTTTTTCTAGAACTCTCCCCCTTTTGAACCATCCTAAGTCACATCATTATGATCCAAAACAACAAAAATTCAAAATTCAAACTAACAAAGTTCCCTGATTAATCCCTATCCTAATTGCCTTGTTCATCCCAAATCACATACCCAACTTACCCCCTCTATACTTTGGGTTCCATCCCCGAAAACCTTGTAAAATGACAAAAATGAAATGATAGTATTTTATATCCTTTTAAACATTTGTTTCCTGTACCATAGTGCTATATCCCAATCTACACAGAAACCAATGGTTCTATATCTACGTTTTGCTCTATAGTTCCGATCTCCTCCCCCACTAATTTAGTTTGTGGTTTTATGTCTAGATGTTGTGTCTTGGATATCTCTTATTCTAGTGCTAGAATAACCTCCACCTTTTCTTGTTAATGAATTCCTTCTAATTTTTTTTTTCCTAACCCCCTCCTCTAGGTCCTATGGTATCTCTTGTTGTACCTCCTCCTCCCAAGCTGCTCCACTTTTGAAGTCTTGTGATTCCTCAATCTGTACTTCCTCCTCTTGAGCTATCCCACTAGGCCCTACTTTTGTCTCTTCAAACTAGTCCAATACCTTTGTACTTGTTAGCCTACCACAGATGAAATCTGGAATTTTTTTTGATAAGCTTCCAACTTGTACGTCATAATTTTTTTAATAAACTCTATGCTAAGCTAGATTTTTATCGAATTCCTGGTGAAAATTATCCTTCCATGTTTTAGATATCAACTTAATTTTCGTATATTCTATGTTGGACTAACATTTCTTACAATAAGGATGGAGGCTTTTATTCATTCTTGAATTTCTTTTTGCTCTAACCTTTTTTCTTTTTGGTAGGTGCATGATGTTTTTCTTTCTAATGCAAAGATGCGGATTTGGACTTTTTAACTTCGATCTGGCACAACTCTAAAAAGCTCCTCATTTTTAGTGTCAATGGTGTCCTTTGTTACTTTCCAAAGTGCATTTCTTCAAGGGGATTAGCAAAAGACTGGAAAAAACTTAGATGTATCCAAGTTTCATCGAATAATTTGTGTTTGTTTGGGGATGTGAGCAATGCACTACAACAACGGGTTAGCTCACACACTCAATTTATTAATATTTGAAGGACTTGGATCAAGTTCACCTTGTTTGCAGAGGTCTACCTCATGGGGATAGGGATTAAACATTGTTCATTAATGATGAGCCTAGCAAGGCAATTCGAAATCCAAAATGGAGCGGGCTTTTCCTTGAACCATTCAAAGGAGGTGAGTTATCAAAAAACAAGGTGCAGTGGTTAGACCTTGCATCTCAGTTGTGGCCAACATTGAAGGGTTGTTTTTTGCAAAAACGGTTTATGCCCATTTCACAGTCATTATGCAATTCTCAAAACCATTGTTCAATTTTCAATATTCGTCTTATTCTTAATTCAAATAGTTTGAAGGAAGTTCGAATAGGGATTTAGTGATATCACAACTTCCTTTAGGTGACGTCTTAAGCAAACCCTAAACATGTCCTTGTTTCAATTATGTTTTCCATGTATTTCATTTCACATTGTTTTAGTTATTTGTTTTTTATTTTATATTTTGTTTGTTGTTTGTAGTTTTGGGGAAATTTCAATTATTCATTTATGTTTGGAGTGGATTTCAGTCTTTGTTTGCAAACCATGTGAAGGCATTTGTAGTTTTAATCGGTAGAAAATCATGTTGTTGACTAGGTTCTTTTCTTAGAAAGGCAAATGATGTAGTTGCATATATGAGTCTTGGTCTAAAAGTTTTGATGATTCCTTAATTTTTGGTTGCTTGTAGAATGGAATTTCAATTTTTAGTAGCTCATATTCCAAATTCCTATATGGATGGTGAGATAATTTTTGATAATCATTATTTTTCCTACATTTGAGGTTTATTTTGATTGTTAACTCATGTGGGTGGAATTCATATTTCATATTTTATAATTAAAAAATTCTTCCTACTCAAGATTACATGTTGAATGTATATGTCTTAATATGTTTCCAACTAGGACTATTATACCCATTGGTGGCCACTAGATGATTTTATTTTTTAATAAATAACTTTTTTTAATTGTTTAGTGCCCTACAAGCTTTTTTGTTCAATGGTCCACCAACGGTTTATGAGATACAATAACTTTAGGTATTGTAAATTCCTTTGTTGATATTTTGCATAATTGAATGACATAAAATTTAGTAGATATTTCAAATTGTGTTTTTAAAATTTTGCCACTAAATTGTTTACTTCATGATGTTATGCAATGTTTTAGTTTTGCACCCTTCTTTTTATGGTCTTTTAGTTCTTAAATTTTGGTGGCCACTAGGTTTATCTATTGTCATGAATGTTAATTGTTCTCATAGTGAAAAAACTTTCTTATGCAAATTTGTCATTTCAACACTTTGTTTAGTGCGCACCAAGTTGAAGATGTTATTCTATTTATGTTTAAACTCTCAAAATTCATTGTTTTTATTTTTAGACTTTTTCAAAGTTAGGAATTAATTAAATGTGTGTTATATTGTTTTAAAATTTTTTAAAAATGTTATAATAGCCATGGAAAGGTTATATGAACCCACAATCATTTCAAAAATTATGATGGTTCACTAAAATTTAATTCAACATTCCCAAGTCTTATAATATATCACTACCACTAGTTATTGCAGTGACTACATGGTGTCCATATGCATATATCAAAATTCAAATATTATGAATGGGAGTCACCTTTGATTTGCCATATAGGTCAAATTTACTCACCACCAAGACACTTGGAATCCTTAATAATCCACCGTGTGAATTCATAAATAAACACATGCATTAGTCCTTTTGAATTCACATATGTCAAAATTAATCACCACCAATAGTTGGAGTCCTTAACTGTCCACAATGCTTCACAGAAACATGCATCATTCCTTTTGAGTTCACAAATGTCAAAACTAGTCACCAACAACACAATTGGAGTCCTCAACTATCCACAATGCTTTACAGAAACATGTAGATCATTCATTTTGAGTTCACAAATGTCAAAATTACTCACCAACAAGACATTTGGAATCCTCAATAGTCCATGATGCTCCACAAATAAACATGTATTATTCCATTGAATGCAAAAATGTTAAAATTACTCACCAACAACACACTTGGAGTCCTCAGTAGTTAGAAAGGGTAAAAAACAAACATGTATTAATCCTTTTCAACTTCACAAATGTCGAAATTGTTCAATTTCAACCCTTGTGAGTCATCAATGTTGCATAAAATCCAACATTAAGGTAAGAGTACGAAACAATGCATAGGAATGCTCAAACAATATAAGGCACACAATTCAAAGATTCTGGGCTATTTGTGAATAAAAACTCAATCAAAGTCTGAAATTTCCTTTCAAGGTTTTTGAGCACAATTCCATTGTAGAACTATACATCTATAGTTTAAGCACAATTCATCGAATTATGTTCAAAGATCTGTAATTTGAACACATAACTACAAATTTGCACTTTGAACATAATTCCACCATAGAATTGTAGATCTTATATAAAATTAAAAAATTTGAATCATTCACAACATTCGACCTTAGAATCACTCACAATGACCTAAACTTGTTTTTTTGGAACAACACATGATTAATCAACTGCAAACAAAATAAAACATCAAATAGAAAACTTAAGTGATGAAACAAACTTGTGTTTCCATGAAATATTATGTTGGCTTCTCCTCATACACATTTGGTGCTTATCTTCTCCTCACCACCTCTTTTGTATTTGGACTCACACATGTTTCCAAGGCCCGCCGAAACAAAATTATTCTATTGGTTTCAAGAGCCAACATATCTGATCTTTTCTTTTGTATGGATAATGACCAAGCAAACCCACTTGAGTTATTCATCAATTGCAGATAGTGAAAAACCATGGCCACATTTTTGGGATGCACTTTCAAAATTTGAACTTTTTGTCGAACAGAAGTGTTTAAACCAAAATTAACAAGGGTTGTCAAGATGGCATGCTTTGTAGCTAATTTTGCCATAGTGTTTGGCAACTTGACCTTTGACAAAAATTGAACCAAACCATATAAGAACTCTCCCTTTACAATTGCATCCTTGGAAAATCTAATAATGTTTGGAACAACATACTTCACAACTAGGTCAATATAAACCCCTTGAATCACTACCAAGTTTGAAGTAATAGCTTGAATTATAGTTCGAATCAGCCTTTTGATGTCATGCTCTAGTACACATTCTTATTGGAAACAACTTGAAAACAAGCAAGAATTGAAACATTCAAGGTTCATGAAATGGAACAATCGTATTAACTAACAAGAAATCACAAAGGTTGTATGCTTCAAATGCTACAATCACAAAACTATGGTTTGTAACTACTAACAAGGCTTGAAGGTTTTACATGCACTCAAAACCACGAAAGGAAAGGATGAAAGACAATTCAAAATCACTCCATTATATACTATCTCCTCACCTTGAAGTAGCCGCCATTTAACCTTAACCTAGCTGCCACCAAACCCTAACCCTAATCGCCACTTCACCCTAATTTAACCGCCACCAAACCTTAACTCTAGCCGCCACTTCACCCTAACCTAACCGCCACCAAACCTTAACCCTAGTCGCCACTTCACTCTAACCTAGCCACCACTAAACCCTAACCTTAGCCGCCACTTCACCTTAACTTAACCGCCACCAAACCCTAACCCTAGTCGCCACTTCATCTTAACCTAGCCGCCACCAAACCCTAACCCTAGCCGCTGCTAAGCTTTAAGTAGTTTCCACTTCTAAACCCTAACCTAACTACTACAAGGATGTGAATACTATTCATCCTTTTGATGAATGTTTGACACATTCATCAACATTAAGAATTAGAAAGGAATAATATTTCTAACACTCCCATTCTATGAAGTTTCTAATCCGAACATGTTTATCAACTTATATGTCGTTCTTTGGATAATGCCTTGGTAAGCACATCCGCCACCATGTGTTCCATTGGACAATATTCAAATCGAACTTTTCCATTTTCAACTCGTTCTCGAACAAAATGATGTTGTACATCAATGTATTTTGTTCATGTGTGGTGAGTGGGATTCTTGGTCAATGATATCGCACCTTGATTGTCACATTGAATCACCATCATTTTCTTCTCCTCCATGTATCTTAAATCCATCATCAATTTTGTTATCCATATGGCTTCTTTTGTGGCTTGCGTGTTCGCCATGTATTCTGCCTCCGTGGTGGACAATGCTATTTGTTAGAAATACTATTTGTTTCTAATTCCTAATGATTAATGAATGTGTTAAACATTCATCAAAAGGATGAATAATATTCACATCCTTATAGTAGTTAGGTTGGGTTGAATAATGGAGGCTACTTACAATTTGGCAACGGCTAGGGTTAGGTGTTGGTGGCAACTAGGGTTAGGGTTTGGCAACGGCTAGGGTTAGGGTTTGGTGACAGTTAGAGTTAGGTGACGGTTAGGTTAGGGTTAAGTGGCGGCTACTTTAGGGTTAAGAGATAGTATATATTGGAGTGGTTTTGAATTATCTTTTATTCTCTCCTTTCATGGTTTTGAATGCACGTAGAACCTTCAAGCCTTGTTAATATTTGCAAGCCATAGTTTTGTGATTGTAGCATTTGAAGCATATAACCTTTGTGATTTCTTGTTAGTTAATACAATTGTTCCATTTCATGAACCTTGAATGTTTCATTTCTTGCTTGTTTTCAAGTTCTTTCCAATAGGTTATTGGCCCACACCAAGCAAGAGAAAGCACATTATGTTAGAACAAGAAATAATCAAAGGTTTAGTTTGTATAACATAGAAAAAGAGAATCCTTTTGAGGGAAGGCTTTTAGTTTACAAGGTTACAAAGAGAATACAAGTCCATTTCTAAGTGAATGGGAGGTGTGGAAGAGATTTTTTCAAAGTGTTGTGAGTTTTTCAGGCGTGAAAAACTTGTTTCTCAAGTTTTTTGAAAGTATCAAGTTTCAAGGTGAAAGTGTGTGGAAAAGAGTTCTTCGATTCATTCAGAGTTTGAGGTGTGGAAGAAAGCTCTTTGAGTTGTTAAAAGTGTGAAGTTTCAAGTGTGTCAAAAAGAATTTTTCCCATTGTTGCAAGTTTCAAGTGAAATTTCAAGCTTGTGTAATAAAAGATTTGCAAGTGAAAGAATTTTTTTCTTTTCAAGTTTACGTGAGGGAAAGATTTCTTCCAAAGCTTTTGATGTGTTCCCAAGTTCCTAGTTAAACCCAAGTTGGGTCTAAGTTACTCAACAATGGAATTGTGAAGAACTCGGGGCACACTCCCAGCTTTTAGCACTAGAAGGGGTAGAGGGGCGTGCTAAAGCTCCGGGATGGGACTAGGAAGAGTGACAAGCTTCACTTACTTACTCGAACTTGCATCAAACCAACCAACAAGTTGGTTAATTCACTTTTTGGAGCACCTTTGGTGCTAGGACAAGCCACGGGCAACTCTAGACTCACATGACTCACCACAGCCCAGACTCGGGGGAAGGCACCACCTTCCCCCATATAATATACTCTGTGCCTTTTTGTAGCACCCACATTTGAATGGCTTTTCGTTTCAGGACTCCCAAGGAGGAGTCCTGAAACTATTTCGATTTGGACTCTCAGGACTTTGCGAGGTCATAACTTTTTGCTTAGACCTCCGATTGAGATGAGGTCATAAACAAACTTGTAGCTGTCCTTGAGAGCTTTTCAATGGTGTATCGCACTCCTCCTACACGCATTGGGGTTGGGTCGATTCTCGACTTTTAATGGTCGGGAGTCAAATTGCCAGTTTGACTTTCAGCCTTTCTTTTTGCCATAACTTGTGTTGTAGATGTCCAAATGGCCCATGAGAGGCCATTTTCGACATCTACCTTCAATAGCTTTCCAATGATATAAAGAACACCCCAATGCAAGTATTTTGACCCCTATAATTGAACTCTGAAGTTTCGGAAGTCCCAATTTCAGGAGTGTGGATTTCATCCTCACACTCCCTCAAAGTAGGGTTGCAACATTCTCCCCCATTAGAAGAAAAAATCAATGTCCTCATTGATGCTTATAATTTTTTTCAACAATTACAATTGTTTTCTTTCGGATCCTTGGCCATCAAGTGCCAACTTTTGCAGTAGGACCTTGCCTCAAGCTAACTTAGGTGTTCCCAAGTTTCCAACACTTTCTTGGCAAGTCCAAGGGTACCTTATAGAAAATCCTTAACCTTTACTTCGTCAAAAGACCTAAACTAGCCTAATTGACGGAACTTTCATTTGGGAGGCCATTATTTCAACCTTCCCGTCATGAGGAACTCAAGCCAAGTCTAATCTTGACCTAAGCTACTTGACATGACTCCTTTCCCAACCTTGCGCCTTGATCACAATAATCAAGCCTTAACTAAAAGGTTTGTTTATCAAGGTACAAGAAGCGACATTTGGGTTCTGCCAAAAACCCAAGTCCCAAACTACACGATTAAAGTACATGAATGGGGTCATGATTTCCCACGTTGGTTGCCATTACTAACCAACCCTTTGGGATGCACTTAAAGCTTGTGCATGTCCCCGTAAACTCACTTTGCTTACCTCCTCTTTTGGTGTCAAGGTTACTCTTAACCCTAAGGTAGGAGTCTGATTTTGATTTGGGCCTACGCAAGGAAGTTCCATTTGTCCAATACCAATTTTGACAACCCTATTTGCGCTTATACATTATTTTTGTGATACAATTTCTTGGAAGTTTTTAGCCTTTATTTCACTTGCAACTTGATGTGGTACATTTTATGTGACTCCCTGCCCCACTAAAAGACAAGTGATGTCCTCATCACGTTCTACGTCTCTTCTTTGCTGGTCTAGTGTGGAATTCCTCTATGGCTTCTTAGGCATGTTCCATATTAGATTCATTCACCGTAGATGCTTCTATTGGATGGTATCCTTTCCATTTAACTAAGTATTCCCGCTCTTGTCCTCTTAGTTACCTTGATTTGAGCACGGCCTCCATTTCAAATTCTGGTTCATTATGAACCAAATTTGGTGGGGGCTTTGAGTTGTGCTCCCGATTAGGCCTTGAGGCATCGCGAGTGACCGGCTTCAAAAGAGAAACATGAAACGTGGGGTGAACTCTAAGATTTTTCGGTAGTTTTAACTTGTAAGTGTCGGAAAGTTTCTTTTCCAACATTTTGAATGGGCCTACATATGGGCCCAAGAACTTATGACTTAAACCTTCTGGCAATCGGAAATTTTTCATGTTCAACCACACTTCATCCCTTCTTGAAACTTCACCTCTCGTTGAGACTTGTGCACAAAATTCTTGTACCGTTTGTGTGCCTTTTCCAAGTTGGCCTTTGCCACTTCCCATAAGTGTCACCTTTCTTCATTAAGTTGTGTGACGATTGGCACTTCCTCATTTGCATCACTCGGGGGTTATCCATGTGTTGCCCAAGTCATGGGCATAATTGGTGACTTGCCCGTCACCATTTGAAAGGGGGTGGACCTAGTTGTGGAGTGTTTCGAGTTGTTGTAACAAAACTCAACTAACTCCAAGTGGTCCACCCAATCTTGTTGATCCGCCACCACATAATTTCTCAGGAATTGTTGAATCACCAAGTTCACCCTCTCGGTTTGTCCATCGGTTTAGGGGCAGAAAGAAGTGTTCATCTTGAGCTTCGACCCCATTTGCTTCCATAGGGCTCGCCAAAACTTGCTTGTGAACTTTGGGTCTCGATCCGAAACTATGTCATTTGGGAGGCCGTGATGTTTAAACACATGTGTGAAAAACAACCTTTTCGTCTCTTGGGCCGTGGCACTATCCTTGGTGGGAATGAAATGTGCCATCTTGCTAAATTGATCCACCACCACCATGATAACATCAAAACCCTTTGATGGGGGCAAGTTTACCATGAAATCCATGGACACATTTTCCCATGGCCCTTTAGGAATTGGCAAAAGTTGTAACAAGCCCGCTTGTTTCTTCTTGAGTGTCTAATTTTGTTAGCATGTCAAGTAAGTTTTCACATACTCCTTTGCATCGTCTTTTAAGTTGGGCCAACAGTAGGACTTCTTAAGGAATGTTGTGGTGCGCTTTGCACCACCATGGCCCGCAAGTGGCCCATCATGACATTCCTTCAAAAGCACATCCCTCATCCTCCCTTCTGGAACATAGAGCCGATTTTGTTTGTACCACAATAGTCCATTTTGCAATTGGAAGTGTGACTTGGCTCCATTTTGAATGTTTTACCTCACTTCCTTGGCAAATTTGTCTCGGTGGCTCGCTAATTGAACTTCCTTTTGAAGTTCCGTTTCTCCCACATACACCATTTTAAGTTGGTGTTTTCGACTTAGCGCATTGGGCACCACGTTTTCCTTCCTAGGCTTGTGTCGAATGTCTACATTGAACAAGGCCAATGTGTTTTGCCATCTCACTTGTTTTGAAGACAACTTGGGTTAAATGGAAAAATACTTCAAGGTCACATTGTCGGTCCACAACACCACATCTTTGGAACCTATGTAATGGCCCTAAGTCTTGAGACAATGTATGACTGCCCACATTTCCTTTTCATGTGTTGGCCCACCTTCGTTTCGTTTCGCTCAACTTTTTGCTTTCAAATGCCACCGGTCTTCCTTCTTGCACTAGGATTCCTCCAATTACAAAGTTGGAGGCATCGGAGTGGATCTCAAAATCCTTGTTGACGTCAAGTAACTTCAACACTAACGCTTTCACCAAAATGCCTTTCAAGGTCTAAAAGGCCTTATCACATGCTCCATCCCATTCGTAAGTTTTGGCGGACTTTTTCAAGAGGTTTGTCAAGGGTGTGGCCATCTTTGCAAAATTCTTGATGAACTTGTGATAATAGAAGGCCATACCTAAGAAGGATCTCAAGGCCAGAATTGACTTAGGCGGTTCCCAATCCAAAATTGCCTTCACCTTGTGATCGTCCATCTTCAAACCTTCTTGAGTGATCCTATGTCCAAGGAAGTCCACTTTTGTCACCTTGAATTCGCACTTCTCGAGTTTGGCATACAACTTGTTTTCCTTCAATCTTTGGAACACCTTCTGGAGGTGCTCCACCTGTTCCTCCAAGGAGTTATTATAGATCAAAATGTCATCTATGTAGACAACGACAAAGTCATCAAACCATTCTTGGAAAATGTCATTCATGAGAGTGCAAAATGTGGTGGGTGCGTTGGTGAGCCCAAAAGGCATCACCAAGAATTCGTATGAACCATACCTTGTGCAACAAGCAGTCTTTTCTTCATCCCCTTTCGCAACTCAAATTTGGTATTACCTCGAACATAGGTCAATCCTACTAAACACTTTAGTTCCCGAGAATCGGTCAAAAAGATCATCAATCTGAAATAATGGGTATCGGTTTTTCACCGTCACCTTGTTGAGGGCTCTATAATCCACACACATCCTCAACATCCCATCCTTCTTGTGAACAAAAAAGACGGGTGCCCCATAGGCGATTTGCTAAGTTTAATGTATCCTTTGGTGAGGAGTTTTTCGAGTTGAACTTTGAGTTTTTGAACTCCTCATGGTTCATTCGATATGGGGCCTTGGCAAGAGGTGCCACTCCCGGCATCACCTTGATCACATGATCAATTCGTCTTCTTGGGGGCAAGTCCTCGGGCAACTTTTCGAGCATCACATTTGGGAATTCATCCAAGATTTATTTAATGAAGTTCGGGGAAGTCACCAAGTTAACGGCTTCCTTGGGCTCATACTCATCCAACACCCGCATCACACACAACATGTCGTATCCTCCCACACATTTTCTTTCCTAGGTTTTTCATAACATAAAGTGGATGATTGGTCCACCCACACAAGGCACTTCATGTGCCTTCCCCCGCATAATCCCACTTTTGGACGAGATTCTAACTAGTCTATTATGCCCTTCTATGAGCACATTGTTTCGGGTGATGAATTCCATTCTCAAAACACAATCCATTCCACCCAAGGTGGAAACCAGCAAATCCACCTTTCTTGTCCAATTTCCTAGTTAAAGAGGCACTTCCTTTGCTTGTGACGTAGTGGGATGGGGAACCCCATCTGCAAAGTGCACCTCAATGGGTGCCTTGAGTTCCTCCAATTGAAGCCCCATCCTTTCGACGTCCTTTCGGGTTATGAAGTTGTGAGAAGCCCTTATGTCCAAAAGACATAACACATACCGTTTAACAATCTTCCCCTTCAAGAAGATAAGTCGATTGCATTCAACTTGAGTTAGGTTGACATTGAGGGCAATTACCTTAGAGCCTCCATTCCCCACCTTGGACTTGGGACAATCTTTGGAGTAATGCCCCACTTCATTGCAATTGAAGCATGCTCCCTTGGGCTTTCCACTAACTTCTCCCTTGGGTTGGTTCCCTTTGAAGGGAGCCCCTTTCTTCACAAATTTTCCTTTGGGCTTGAACCCTGAGCCTTGGAATTGTTTAGGCTTTTCCTTCCTTGGGCTTCCTTGCCCTCGGTTCCATTCACCCTCTTGTGAAGGAACTTGTTGTCCTTCTTGAACCTGGATTTTTCACCCCATTCCACATCCGAGAAGCCTTCCATTTTCATGATGGTTTTGGATAGCGAGGAGGGCCAATTTTCCTCAAGCTTCCGCTTGGCCCAAGTTAGAAACCCTATCACAAATTGGCACACGCAATCCAGCTGATGCATGTGTCGGATCTCTAGCATGAGTTCGGAATAAGCCCTCACATATTACCGCAAGTTGTCATTTATGGCATTCACAAGGTTGCGAAGTTTGCACCTCGAGATGTCGTCAGATTCCTTGGAACAAATTTAGATTCAACCCGTTCTTTAAAGAATTCCCAAGTGTAACCATGGTTCTTCCCTTCCTTTTGTTTCATTATCCTCCACCATGTGGTGGCGTAGCCTTTCAAGTAGGACTGAACAAGCTCCATGGCCGAATGTCGTCCAACCTTGGTGGCATGTAAGTAATCCTCCATTTCGGTAAGCCAAGAATCCACAACCTTTCGGTCGTGAGCACCATCAAAGTTTTCGGGTTTGGCCAGTTGAAATCCTGCATTCTTGGATGATCCTCCTTTGAGGGCCGTAACTAACTCACTAAAGTTGGGCTTATTCATTTTGAGAAAGACTTCCAATTGTTCCTAGGTGAATAGGACGAAGTTCTGTTGCTCCTCTTCACTTTCGAGTTCATCCTGGTCCTCCCGGGTTCTTGGTTCCTCCTCTCCAATTAATTTTGGCAGGACTATTCGGTCTTCAATGGGTTCTTCCAACATGGTCTCTTGTGCTTGTTTATGGTTTTTCTTGAGTGCCATCCAAAACTCCCAAGAAATGAGTCGAGCTCTACTCGAGCTCTGATACCAAGTGACGCACTCCCAAGTTCCTAATTAGACCCAAGTTGAGTCTAAGTTACTTAATAGTGGAATTGCGAGGAACTCGGGGCACGCTCCCAGCTCTCAACACTAGAAGGGGTAGAAGGGCGTGCTGAAGCTCCGGGATAAGACTAAGAAGAGTGACAAGCTTCACTTCCTTCCTTGAACCTGTATCAAACCATCCAACAAGTTGGTTCATTCATTATCTAGAGCACCCTTGGTGTTAGGACAAGCCACGAGCAACTCTGGTCTCACATGACTCACCACAACCCGGACTCGGGGGAAGGCACCACCTTCCCCATATAGTATACTATGTGCCTCTTCGCGGCACCCACATCTGAATGGCTTTGTCCCGGGATTGCCAAGGAGGAGTCCCGAATTTGTCCCGGTTTAGACTCTTGGGATTTTGTGAGGTCATAACTTTTTACTCAGATCGTCAATTAGGATGAGGTCTTAAGCAAACTTGTAGTTTTCCTTGAGATCTTTTCCAATGGTGTATCGCATTCCTCCTACACACACTAGGGTCAGGTTGATTCCCAACTTTTAGTGGTCGGGAGCCAAATTGCCATTTTGACTTTCGACCTTTCTTTTTGCCATAACTTATGCTATAGATATCCAAATGGCCCATGCGAGGCCATTTTCGGCATCTATGCTTTGATAGCTTTCTAATGATATAAAAAACACCCCAATGTAAGGTGTTTTGGCCCTTGCAATCAAACTTTGAAGTTTCGGGAGTCCCGGAGGACTTCCAAGTCCCAATTTTGGGAATGTGAGTTTCATCTTCACACTCCCTCAAAGTAGGGTTGCAATAGCTTTCAATCTTTTGAGAGAATGTTTGTTGTGGCATTTGTGTTCAAAATGTCTTTTTTTCAAATGGGGTCCTTGAAAGTCATGCAAAACTTTGATGGTGATAACTTTCACCTTTGGAAATTCAAAATGCACATGATGCTTTCTAAACATGGGCTTTAGAAATTTGTTGATGGGAGTGCCACCTTGCCAAGTGAAGAAGTTGCGAGGGCTAATTACAACGAGAAGAGACCAAGGCTTTTGCATTACTTTGTGAACATCTCACGAATGCCTAACTTGCACACATTCAATATTGTCACAATGTGAGAAGTGCGTCGAAGGCTCTTTGTGGTGTGCATGAAGCTAAGACCATTGGCAACAAGTTGTTCTTTCAAAGGAGATTCTTCACCATCAAAATGCAAGAAGGAGATGACATGCTTGTGGACATCAACATAGTGAAAGCCTTTGCAGACCAACTACGTTCCATCGAGGTGAACATTACGGATGAAGATGTTTACATGGTACTCCTCATGAGCCTTCCTTCATCCTTTGATAACTTAGTCACAAGCTTGGAATCAATGTCCACAAAAGATGTAGACCTTCAATTCATTGTAGTAAGGTTGTTCCATGAAATGTCCAAAAGAAAAGAATGTGAGAGTTACAAGATTACCGCATTAGTGAACAAAACTCATAAGTCAAATGAGAAGCTTTGTTTCTATTGTAAGAAACTGGGACATTTTATGAAAAATTGTTTGAAGAAGAAAAATGATGAAAAAGAAAAAGCCAATCAAGCTTGTGAAGATCACGAACAAATGTTTGTTGTGGTGTTGAGTGCGAATGATCATACCACATATGATTGGATTGTCGATTTTGGTGCAACACAACACATGACATTAGAACAAGAATGATTTACCACGTACTAGCGCATTTCCCCAAGGAGGGTGTTCATGGGCGATGACACCGTTTTGGAGGCCATTGGCAAGGGGAACATCAAAGCCATAATGCAAGTGGGAGGCTAATTAACACACACAATCATCACCCAAGTTCTTCATGTTCCAAAAATGAAGAATAATATCATTTCCGTGAGTAAACTCATTTTTGAAGGTTTCAAAATGGAGTTTGACAAGGATGGTTATAAGGTCAACGATGCTCAAAGAGTTGTTGTGGCACAAGCACAAAGGGACAAGAAGTTGTACCTTCTTAATGTGAAGGTGTGTAAGGACACAACACACATTATGAATTCTTTGGAAGATGGTGTGATGCTTTGGCATGAAAAACTTGGCCATCTCAACATGGCAAGCCTTAAAGAGTTAGATGCCATGGTGGATGGCATGAATTTGAAAGAAGTGTCGTTACATCGCATTTGTGAAGGATGCGTCAAAGGTAAACATCAAAGAACATCATTTCCTAAGGACGGAGCAACGAGGGCTTCACAACTTTTGGAGATTGTCCACATTGATGTGTGCGAGCCAATGAGGACTACATTGCATGCTGGAGTGTGATATTTTCTCACTTTCTTTGATGATTTTTCAAGGAAAACTCATGTTTATTTATTGAAGATTAAAGGAGAAGTGTTTGAAAAATTCAAACAATACGAGGCATTGGTGGAGAATGAAATTGGTCACAAAATCAAAGTGCTACAATTCGACAACGGAGGAGAATTTGTGTCTAAAAAATTTGACGCATTTCTTGCAGAATATAGAATTCAACGACAAACAAATGCGCCCCATTCCCCATAACAAAATGGTGTTGTGGAACGTGCCAACAAAACCATCATGGAATGTGCAAGAAGCATGATTCTTGCACAAGGGTTGGAACTTGAATTTTGGGGCAAAACGGTGAACGCAACGATGTACATCAAACATTGATGTCCAACGAAGGCTCTTGATTCCAAGACCCCTCAAGAAGTGTGGAGTGGTAGGAAACCCAATGTGTCTCATTTGAAAGTTTTTGGTTGTAAAGCCTTTACACATGTCCCCGATGAAAAGAAGACCAAATTAGAGTCCATGTCCATGCCTTGTGTGTTTTTAGGATATTATGAAGGCACCAAAGCGTATCGCTTGATGTGTGTAGAAACTAAGAGAGTCATCAAAAGTAGAGATGTCGTGTTCATTGAAGGGTCAAAGAAAATAGGTGGTGTGCCCCATCTCGAGAAAGAAAAAAATGTAGTTGTGCATGAAGAAGTGGAAGGAGAAAAACCATTGACCTTAGTCAAAATACACATTTGAGTGAAACAAGAATGGAAGGTGTGCAAAGTGAATCCACACCAAGTTCTTCATCGGAAGAAAAATTTGTTGTTTCCAATGATAACACATATAGTGAACCTTCACAAGATGTGCCGAGGGAAATACCTCAAAGGTAATGAAAGGAATGGCCTCGGGATTGGTGGATTGCTACCAAGGAGGTGAAACGCGCCACTGTTGCATTTTTAATGAGCCCCAAAATATTTAAAAAAACATTGACATGTGAAAATTCCAAGGAGTAGGAGTGCACGATGTAAGAAGAATATGATTCCCTCATGACAAACAACACATGGACTTTGGTACCACTTCCCGTTGGTAGGAAACCCATTTCTTACAAATAGGTGTTCAAAATCAAACAAGGCGCAAATGGGGAGGTGGAACATTACAAGGCCATACTAGTGGCAAGAGGTTTTACCGAAACCTACAGAGTGAATTACAACGAAACTTTTGCGCCTGTTGCAAAGTTTACATCTATTCGTTGTATTCTTGCATTGGTGGCCTCAAAAGACATGGAGATCCATCAAATGGACGTGAAAACTGCATTTCTCGATGGTGAACTTGAAGAGGAGATTTACATGGAATAACCTCAAGGGTTCGTGCACAAAGGAGGTGAACATCTTGTGTGTAAGCTTCACAAGTCCTTTTATGGTTTGAAACAATCTCTAAGGCATGGAATCAAAAGTTAAATGCGTTTCTCAAAAGCATTGAATTTATGAAGAGTGAAGCCGATCCTAGTGTGTATGTTGCGCAAGTGGGAGATGTGAAGTTTTTCATTGTGGTCTATGTGGATGACCTCATTTTGGTGTGCAATGATTAAAATAAACTTTTGCAAATCAAAGAGGAACTCAATCAAAAGTTTGAAATGAAAGACCTCAAGGAATTGCATTTCTTTTTGGGGATGGAGGTGGAAAGGAATCGTGATGAACGACTCCTACGCATCAACCAAATCAAATACCTCAAGGAAATATTGAAGCGTTTTTGAATGGAGGAATGTAAGCCCATTGGAGTTCCATTGGATCCCAAAGTGAAGTTATAAAGGTATGCGAATGGAAATGATGAATCAAAAGGATTTCCATATCAACAAGCAGTTGGGTTTCTGATGTATGCCATGCACACGACCTAACTTGGCGTACCCAATAAGTGTGTTGAGTCAACACATGGCAAACCCTAACATGGAACATTGGATGGTCGTGAAAGAATCTTTCAATATTTACAAGGTACGTTGCAAATGAAATTATAATTCGATGTAACACCATCTAAAGAAGTGCTTGGATATTGTGATGTAGATTAGGATGGTGATATTGAAGATAGGAGGTCCACCACAGGGTTTGTTTTCATGATCGGAGGTGGAGCCATTTCTTGGAGTAACAAACAATAACCTACAATAGCATTGTCCACCACTAAGGCAGAATAGAACGTGGTGTGGACTCACTTTCCATTCTTGTTTCATTCAAAGGTGTATCTCGACTAAAGGTCAATGGTTTTTTTCCTTCAACTTCTTCATGCACAACTACATTTTCTTCTTTCTCAGGATGGAGCACACCACCTATTTCCTTTGACCCTTCAATGAACACGACATCTCTACTTTTGATGACTCTCTTGGTTTCTACACACATCAAGCGATACACTTTGGTGCCTTCATAATATCCTAAAAACACACCAGGCATGGACTTGGACTTTACTTTGGTCCTCTTTTCATTGGAGACATGTGCAAAGGCTTTATAACTAAAAACTCTCAAATGAGACACATTGGGTTTCCTATCACTCCACGCTTCTTGAGGGGTTTTGGAATTAAAAGCCTTGGTTGCTAGGTTAGGGTTAAGTGGCGGCTACTTTAGGGTTAGGAGATAGTATATAATGGAGTGGTTTTGAGTTGTCTTTCATTATTTCCTTTCATGATTTTTGAGTGCACATAGAACCTTCAAGCTTTGTTAGTTGTTGCAAGCCATAGTTTTGTGATTGCATCAATTGAAAGCATACAACCTTTGTATTATTCTTATTAGTTAATACAATTGTTCTATTTCATGAACCTTGAGTGTTCCATTTCTTGCTTGTTTTCAACTTGTTTCCAATATTTCTTGCACACACTTCAAACTTTCAATGAGTCGAAGAACTCTCTTCCACACACTTTCACCTTGAAACTTGATATTTTTAAAAAACTTGAAGAAATCTCTTCCATACCTTTCACTCACTTAGAAATGGACTTCTACTCTCTTTGCATCCTTGCAAACTAAAATCCTTCCCTCAAGCTTTCAATGAATTGAAGAACTCTCTTCCACACACTTTCACCTTGAAACTTGATACTTTCAAAAACTTGAAGAACAAGTTTTTCACGCTTGAAAAATTTACAAAACTTTGAAGAAATCTTTTCCACACCTCTCATTCACTTAGAAATGGGCTTCTACTTTCTTTGCAACCTTGCAAACTAAAAGCCTTCCCTTTAAAAGGATTCTCCCTTTTTTTATGTTATACAAGCTAAACTTTTGACTATTTCTTGTTCTAACACAATGTCCTTTCTCTTGCTTGGTGTGGGCCCATAACCTATTGGAAACAACTTGAAAACCAAACAAGAAATAAAACATTCAAAGTTCATGAAATGAAACAATTGTATTAACTAACAAGAAATCATAAAGGTTGTATGCTTCAAATGCTATGATCACAAAACTATGGCTTGTAACTACTAACAAGGCTTAAAGGTTCTACGTGCATTCAAAACCATGAAAGGAGAGAATGAAAGACAATTAAAAAACCACTCCACTATATATTATCTCCTAACCCTAAAGTAGCTGCCACTTAACCCTAACCTAATTGCCGCTAAACCTTAACCCTAGCCGCCACTTTAACCTAACCACCACCAAACCCTAACTTTAGCCGCCACCAAACCCTAACGTTAGGCGCCACCAAACCCTAAGTAGTCTCCACTTCTAAACCCTAACTTAATTAGTACAAGGATGTGAATACTATTCATCCTTTTGATGAATGTTTAATAGATTCATCAACATTGGGAATTAGAAACGAATAGTATTTTAAACATGTTTTACACAAAGCCTGAATGATTAATGGATGTGAAAGAATTTATGAAAACAAGACAAATTAAGGGCATGTTATTACTACAATAGAAGTAGATATTGGTTAGGAGAACAAAACCTTTCACATTGAAAAATGGTGAATTGTACAGAATGGGCCAAGGCAAAAGACTAATGATTGACAACTATAGAAGCATAGATAATGATGAGAGAATTACATGAAGGACCATCATGAGGGCATTTTGCAATTAAAATAACATAAAAAAAAATATTAGATGTTGGATATTGGTGGTCAACTATGTATTGAGATGTGCATGATTACTACATATCTTGTGATGCATGTCAAAGAACAAGAGGATTGGTAATTCAAAGTCTTGCGAAACTAGTCACAAGCCTTCCAAAGGAACCATTCATGAAAGGTGGACTTGATTTTGTGGGGCCAATTAAGCCAATAAGAAAATATAAGGAACAAATATATTCTTGTTGCCATAGATTATGTTACCAAGTGGGTGGAAGCAAGAGCATTGAAAACTAATATTGCAATAATCACAACAAAACTTATGTATGAGTGCATATGTTAGGTTTGGATGTCCTTTGACTATAGTCATAGATTAGGGAGTTCATTTCATTAATGATGCCATTAAGTATTTGATAGATCATTGTCTATTAAAACATGTGAATTCTACAACCTATTATCTTTAAGGGAATGGGTAGGCTAATTCTACTAACAAGGTATTTAGGACACTGTTGACCTAGTTAGTGAAAATAGAACAAATTGAACATCTGTGTACAATGTTATTTTCATATAGAACTACATAAAAAGGAATAACTTGGTATACACCATATCAATTAGTGTATGGATTACATCCATTGGTGCCCATAGAGTACGTAGTGTCAATTGTTGGTGGAAATGAGAGAAATAATACTTCAATGAGAGTTTTAAATAGTAGAATTATAGAGCTAGAAAAGTTACAGCAAACTAGAATGCAAGGTGCAAAAACTATAGGAATTCAACAATGGAATAGAGCATTATGGAGTCAATAAAAGATTCCAAAAAAATAGTTTAATTTTGATGATTATGTTTTATGGTTTCCAAAGGGCAATAAGTCACCTAGGGAAGTTTATTAGGAAATGGTTTGGACCATACAAAATATAATATGTGTTGCCAAATAACATTGTGTTATTAGTGACCATTGAGAAGTTTGAAACTAGCCCTACGTTAATAATCAATGTGAATAAGCTCAAACCTTACAAGTACATGGAATTTGAAGCTCATAAATGAGAACAACAGATGCAAATAAATTAGGAACAACATGTGGGTGGAATTTAAGTGGAAAATTTCGATACGGAAGAAGAAGATGAAGACTATGAAATATATAAACCACAAATGCAGAAAACTAAAGATGAAGAACAAATGGAAGATCCTATGGTCAACACAATATTGATTTTCGATTTACAAATGACTGACAAGTCCATGAATAATAATTATAGAAGTGAGGGACTTGAGATGCAGAGATCTAAAGATGATTTATCAAGGGTATTAGTTGAATTAACAAAAATATTCGCCTAGTCAACGAATGTATTATCATAGTCAATAGATGAGTTGACATGGTCAACATATAAATGGGCACAATTTGCAGAAGGTGTACAAGGTGAACATGTGGAGTTAGTATAACTAATGTAGGGAGATTAGGGATGTGGAATAATCGAAAGATGAAATTTGTAGTGTTCATTCATAATGATGATGTGAAATGCTTCCATGTAAATGTACAAAGGACACATAAACTTGTAATGATGGGTCGTGTTAATTTTGAAGATCATGCATTAATTAAAAGATGGTGGGCAGGGAAAAAAATGAATACAATGGGTGGGAAGTTCAAGGACAAAAAAAAAGAGGGTAACCATCGAAAGTAATTTGTGTTTGTTACTGGAAGTTGTGCGCATTTTTGAAGTTTTGGAATTCATAACAACATGAATGCAGAGAGTGCAATTGAAAAACTATAGGGAATAACAAAGGAAAAGGAAGTGTAGAGGAGTGAGCACAAACAAAGGCATAAGGAAGAAGTGGAATTGTTGATAAGAATAGAAGTTGAAGAAAAGTTGAGAAGAGCAGAGAGAGAAGGCTGTTGAATATTCAGTTGTTGGTTATAAGGTCGCTATCGCATTCATCATCTTTGGAATGTGTAGAAGGAAAAGCGTATAATGATAAGATGCAATTTGTGTAAACGATAATTCACGATATATATAGAATTGGAACATTTGCAATTAATTTTTTGTGCAAAAGCAGAGGAAGTTGGCGTGCAAGAAAGCAAACATGACCAGAAGCTACACTAGTAGATTTGGTGTTCACTGAAGAATTGAAGGAAGACGAAGCTGTGGAATAGCATTTTGTGGAAGCATAGACATTATAGAAGGACATAGGGGAGGAGAACGTTCTTGAGGTGAAAGTAAAACCATCCATAGAAGTGCAAATGGAAGTATAGCAAACCATTAAAGTGTAGGCGATGCTAGAAGCACAATGAAAGGTGACGGAGATGGAAAGGCGTGAATTAGAAGCTGTAGCAAAAATAAGATGAGCAATCTTGAACATAATTACACTTTTGGAGAAAGGTATTAAAATTCTAGATCTTGAATGATTCATGTGGACATAGATGAAATAAAACTATGATAAACACATTGAGTGGATGGAGAATTGGAAGGATATTGTTGAGGAAGAAGACTGGGCTTCTAAAGCAAGGCTTGTTCCTTTGTTTATGATGGATTGGTAAGCACCAATGCCCAATGTAATGTTGGAATTTTTGAACACATTCTTGATCAACGGTGCATATATCTACTTTGGGCATAAGGATAAGGTGTATGTAATTAGCAAAAAATTGATTGTAGATTTCTTTGGAGTGTGTGTGGAAGGGTATGTAGAAGAACCAAAAGGGCAGTTAGTAAGTCATTAACAATTCAGGCATTATAGAGTTGTAGACTTGCACCTACAAATTCTTCTATAGATTAATGGAATGTAAAGAATTTGGGTCTGCCATACTCTGTCAAATATCTTGCCATTGTATCTATCATTTATCAGAAGGAGACGGTATAGTATTCTAGTAACAAGAATGTTATTACATTAGTGAGAATAGAAAAGGGGTAGAAGATAGATTAGGCACAAATTATATTCAATAGTTTGTGTAATGAGTTAGATTGGCGGTATACATATGTTAAGGAAAATAAGGAGGATAAGAAAGATACTTGTCAATTTGCTTTGGTATTAGCAAAAATCATTCATTATCTATTTGTGCATCAAAAGGAAAATCCATAGAAACCACCAGCCAAGGTTAAAAGAACTAAGGAGGAGATGTAGACAACATTGGAAAACAAAAAAAAGGTTGCAACATATTCTCCAAGAAATGCTCTTAAGAAGAATAATAGAGTTGAGACCATTACAAGTCCATAACATTTCTAGCAGTAACAACAACAACAACAACAGACACAAGAAGGTCTACATGTTATTAGACTACTTTGGTTGAAAAATCGGTCTAGCTATCCACGAAAAGACAAGTCTTTCTTGGACCTTTGAGTTCATCCTTCGCTTACAAATTCTACAATTCCCCTTGTCTATGTCAACCTTTCTAAAGGTTGTATTTGCTATGTTGTCCATAAACTTTAGTCTCTTTCAAGAGTTGCAATTTACCTTGGTTTGCATTTTCACCTTGTTACAGATGGTAGGTAGAGAGAGAATGTGGATGAGAGTAAAAAGTTGATAAAGGAGGAGGTTAACCAAACACTTGATGCCAAAATATCTACCATCTTTTTGAGTGCCAATAAATCCTTCCTTGTTAAGCATTTGTTCATTAATAGCAGTGATGATAGTTGTGAGGTTTTTAAAGGCCATCAATTTGAAAAAATTTAGGACAAATTCATTGTCTTGAGTTTGTTGAATGTATGCAACCTTGTTACTTTGTTTAAGCATCATTTGTATGGAGGTTACAATGACAATATCCTTGAGTTGAAGTCTAAGAATTGTTATGATTTCATTTAGGAATGTTGTTTCCTAGGCCAAATACCTTGTTAAAAGGTCTTTCTTTTCAAGATGTCCATTTCAAGGTTGGGTGTGGAGTTGGGCTTGTCGCATGAATGTAGCAGCCTAAGGGCGATTTGGAACTCTTGGATCATGTTTGACCATGTGAAGCAAATCATTGGTTGGACAACAATGGCCTATCATGTTTATGATCTAAGATATTACAAAGTCATGACCATTACAATTTGTGACATGTAATCTAAAGACGTCAAAGCATAACATATCATGTGGACAAAGTTCAATTGAACAATGCTCAAACATGGGTATGCTGAACCCACCTTCAAAGGCTTCATGGTAGACATTGTGTAAGCAAATTGGAATGTTATTATAATTGTTTATAGGACTATAAGGATGGTGGAAAAAGAACATACATGTTTGTTCCATTGGATTCAATCATTTAATAGGCATACCAAACACATGATTAAACCTAGACTGGAGGATCAACATAAGGTCCTTTACTTTGACTACAAAAATTCCAAGTCTTTGGACAAGGTAGATGTTTCATATGCAACTATCCATTGCTGTTGGCTTTTATCAGGAGCTAAGTTTGAATTTGCTATTCACAAACTTGGTAATTAGTTTGTTTTTTGGCATTTTTACATTAGACAATGGGGTGGGTTTATGGCCCATGTAAGATTTTCCTTTCATATGTTATGTTCAAGGATTTATCTTCTATCGTCTTTTTTCTTACACTTTTGGTTTAATCCACTTTTTTTAGTATTTGTAGAAGTTCAATGACGTTGAGTGGGAAGATATGCTAACTTGCAATCTTGTTGAGTCGGAGCATAATATATGGTTACAAAAGTTAAGAAAGCATGACACCTCCTTGTATAGAACCACCTAGGACAACTATGCTCAAGTTTTTAAGTAGTCCACAATATCTTGACATTACTTGCAAGGAGGTCCTTCTAGGAAAGGCCTTGGTACAAATGAACTCCTTTTGAAGAGATGTTTTAAGGGATGTTTCCTAGCTTGTAATAATTGTTGTTAATTATGTTTCCAAAACGTCATTCACAACACAGACTTTTCATTTGGAGGGTGAAGAGGTGTTTAGTTTTGCCAAATGTAATGTTGACTTCTCACTAAGGGTGAATGATGAATTGCATATTCCTAATTGCATGAATTTCTCTTGTCATCATGTGGCCATTTTCACTTGTCATCATAATAATGTTGACAACTTGCATGTCCATGGGTCACCATGTGTTACACAAAGTATGTTTCCTATATTTTCTCAAGGTGGCATAGTGGTCAGTGAAATTACGTGTGAAGATGGCCTTCGGCATATTGATAAGTGCCATTTTAGTTCTACAGTGCAATGTTCTACATTGCAAAAAACCATTGGTGTTAAGTGCATAGGAAAAATCAATATACATAAGATAACATTTGGGACCTTGGCTTCATGTTATTTTGGTTTTTGGGCCCAATTTTGATTTGGGGCTCCCGAACACCATAAGCATTGGTTTTTTCTAGATGACTTTAATCGTTATGTGGGTGGGTTTTCACAAAAGTATGCTATTGTTAGGTTACATGTCTCGACTATTTGGCTTATTTAACATGGTGTTAACCTCGCTCATAAAGAGGTATCATCTTTGGAAGAAACTAGGTTTTTGTTTGATTATGAATGTAAGAACAACCCCCAAAGTTTATTTAGAGGTGAACCTTCCACTTCAAGTAATTCCAGGTTTGTTTGACTTACACACTAAATGTAATCAAACTTGCAGATGCAAGTAGTTGGCCCACATCTTGTTGTGGCAAAAAGGTGAGAAGGCCTTAAATGTTTAATTTAAAACAACAACACACCAACAACTAGGATGTTAGTAAATTGCTTAATTCTTCTATTCCCCCTGTAGATGTCTAGTCCCTTGGGTATGGATGAATCTACAACACATTCTACGGCCACAAGGATTTCAATGTGACAATTGGAAATTACCCATGTTGCTCTTGCATATATTTCATTGTCATGTTAGCAATTTCTTTGGGTGAGCTTGGAACATGGGTGTAATGTAAGCACTTGTATCATATCCTATAAAACATAATGTATTGTGGCTAGTTTAAAGAGTTCATTCATTATCCCTTATGGAGTTGGGATGAGATTCAACAATTGTTGACACATGCTAAAGCATTTGAAAGCCAATGAGATTATAATAAAACTATATTTGCGTAAGGTTTTGGAGTGCTTATTTCATTTTCACTATTCACAATCTAAGATGCTAGTATTGGTGGAAAATTTCCAATGATGTAAGACTAATTAATTTCATGGTGTAATGAATATCATTTCTGGAATATGTTATATTTTTAACATCCTTGGATGGGCTAATCATTTCTATTTTGGTGATTGTTTCTAAGGTAGTTTGCGATTTTTAAAAGACCCCCAAATTTATGGGTACAAATTTTGAACCACCATTTTCACCCATAAATACCTCCAAAATAAAATAATTTGTGTGTTTTGAAACTAGACCCTTGTCCACATGGCAAAATATTTTGCACACTAGCAAGGAATATTTTGTCATGTCACAAAAAGTGAATCCACATGGCATGAGAATATTGAATGATGTGGCATGGAATATGATATAAAGATTCTTTTTTGTTCACTTGAACCCATTCACTTGCTCACCACTTGTTGCTTGAGGTTTGCTTGTTAGCTTCATTGAACCCTAACAATATTGATAGAATGTGAAATTATGTGAGTTTATAAAAACTGCAACTTAATGATCATAGCAAGCCTGTCGCAACAAGATTTACAAAAAATGCCAAAAAATTGTCACATAAGTTTTTTGAGAGCATAGGTTTTGAATCTTGCTTACGATGAGTTCACACATACTTCGCATAGACAATTCATTAGACATCACCATTGCCACCCATCTCAAAATGCCTTATGCCTCCACAAAAATAACAAACATGTTATCCTAAAACTTGTTGTTTGATCATAATGTTCTTCATGCATTACAAAATCATAGGATTAACCAATAAAAAACTACGTGAAAAAACATTGATGAAAGAATAATGTGAGAAAGGAATTAAGAAAACTTATAACCTAAATCATTTGTTTGTGGTAGCTCAAAGGAACCCAAGCTTTCCTTTTGCGAAAAAACACTTTTAGCTTGTTCTCACATGAATGCACCAAACATGTCCAAAACTCAATGAATAGCCAAAAATGTGCAACTATTCACTACCTGATTCCCCATCCGAGTTGTGCTTGTAATCATTCAAAAAGTTTTTACGTTTTTCATGTTCATAATAATCATCCACAAAGCTTTCATGTTGCTCTTATACTAGTTTATGCTCTTTTGGTATTTGTCGATCAAGGTGAAGGTAAAGAAGAGTGAATTAGTATAATTGACTAGGTTCTTCCAAGATTTGTTGCAAATACTCGTACCAGTTTTGGCACACACTATGCTTTATGTTTAGAGTTTGATAACAAAGATAACATGTTTCATCTTGCATTGTTTCAAAATGAACCATTGGGCGATCATCACATGAAGATGACTAAAATTTGACTTTTGTGCCAAAGAAATCCTACTCCTTTTACAAAGTAAATACCTTTGGCTCATTTTACCTCTTTTTGACCCAATACTCTTCTAACACAAAAGTATTGCTTCTTTCTTTTTTCCTTAACTACCCATTCACACAAACAATGTGTTTAATGTTGTTTAAACACACTTTTGGGTAGAGGGCTTATATTCCCCCATCAAAATTCATGGGGCTTGTGCCTGGGATGGTTTGTGTTTTGAATCATGTAGTTCATGTTTTGCTGTTTAACATCAATGCTTTTGGATGTGTTTTCCTTCTAACACATAACCAAAAGTTTGGCATGTTTTGTAAACCCCTAATGGGATTTGAGATCACCTTTACAAGAAAGTAAGATTTCATTATTATCATTAGCCTACTTCATGTTACTTGAAGTGATCACTTTTTTTTAAATTTGTTTTTGGTTTTTTCAAATTTTAGTCAAACCCTATGATAAAACAATGCAAGGTGTTGTGACCCCTTTCTTGTCACCCCCACAAAGTCTGATGGGGGGGGGGGGGGGGGGGGGTTGTTAAATAAACTCCTTTCTTTTTTTTTTTATTTTTTTTTTTTTTTTTTAATTTTTGTAAAACCCCCAAAAAAAAAAAAGGGGGGGTGTTGTGCCCCCTTTTTTGCCCCCCCCAAAATGTGGGGGGGGGGGGGGGGGGGGGGGGTGTTTAAAATTCACCCTTTCATTTTGTTATGCACATTATGGGTTTATAGTGAACATTTTTGTTCATTATAAACTCAAAATGTGCATAATTGGACTTGGAGTGTGTATGGGGTTAACATATATATTTTAAAACATATGAACAATGAATTAAATGCATTATTACAAAATGTGAATGTAGTTTGTTAATCCCCATTCACTAGACCAGTGAATTCATTCAAAATCTAGCGAAATCACTTGGTGTACATAGGTCCACCTTTTTGTTGTAGTGATGTGACATTAGGCTTCATGTTATGTAAGTGCCCAACTAGAAAACATTTTTTTGTTTTTTATTTTATTTGATTCATGGTGAACATGATATCAATTATTTCAATTTGAAACTTATAATGTGATGGGTTTGTAATGCCAAACAAATCTATGGTTAAAAATTATGGTTTTTTGAAGAATTGCAATGGTAGGTAAACTTTTAAATCCTAACTTTTTCAAAACATTATGTGGGGAACCAAAAAATGTTCATTGAAAAACCTTGATAGAATGTTGAAAAGACTTTTTGAAGGGTTGTATAATGGACTTTTGCAATGTCCCAATTGGATACATTTGAAGGAATCTAGATATGAAGTCCCAAACTTTCGAGAATCATAACTTGACAAATTTGGAATTCTTTTTTTGAGAATAATTTGAAAAAATTTATAATTGGAATGCCATTCCCATGGTGAGTTACAAAATATATTATACAAGGAATAGGGAGGTTAGGTTGTTGTGACTTTTATGAATTTGTGTGGGACTATGTTAATTGTTTAGCAATTTGAAATTGTACTAACCATTTCATTTTGTTCAATTATGCAAGTTGATGAGGTTGAGAAATTGATTTGAGGAGTCAACTTATCTTAATATTTATCTTGAAATTGTAAACTTTTTGTTTAATCACAAACAATGATTGCATGTTAGGTTAAATTACATTTTGCTGCTAGAACTAGGATATGGAATATTTTACAATTGATACCACTTGACAAATTTGGGGGTGCATGTCAAGGTAGGCCATGTTCCTTTAGAAAATGAAGAATTGTGGCCATGTTTTTTTGACTTGAGCTTGAATGGGCAAACCCATCCTTTGGTGGTACCATTAAGACCAACTTCAAGGAATGGTTAAAGAATGAAAATTGATTAAATGATATTTCTAAGCCTTTTCTTCTACATGTTTTCATAACTATAGTTTTTTTTCTCATGTTTTTTCATTACATGCCAAAGTAGGTCCAACCTTAAGTTTTCATTAGAATAAAAAGGTGAGAATTAGTACAAATTTGTATTCATAATTGTCATGACCCCTTTCAGAATCATGTTTTTGAACATTGAAAATTCATAACCAAATTATATCTTTTCAATTAATTACCTAGTTAAAAATTAAAAGAAAAAACCACAAAAAACATTAAAATACTATTTCTCAAGAAAAATCAGGAAATATGTTTCAAACTTGTGTTCTTAACCAAAAAATTCAAGAATGTGCCATGTTACATGAACTTGATTTTTTTTTCAAAACGCAATGATTAGGAACATCAAAATTAAAAAAAAAATTTAATCACTTTAGTTTCAAATTTTATTATTTTATGCAATTTGATAAATGTATTCATCAAAAAAATTCAATGAAAATCTTTATTTGACTATTTCCTATTTTTAAAAAAAAAAATAACATGGGTTTAGTAAATGAAGGTGTGATGTTCATAATCATTACACATTTTTTGATTCCTATTGAATAAATTTGAAAGTATTCTAATGAATATTGAATATTTTAAAATACTTTAAAGCATTTTGTAGCCTTTTTCACTAATTATTTGTCCATTATGTAATCTTTGTTCATCAAATTTTCATCCATTGTGTAGTGGGGTCCAAGCATGCAAAAAATGCTAGAAATGTAATCCCAAATGGGCAAATCCATCCTTGGGTGATACCACTAGAAATGTCACACCTAAAATGTTTTAAACCCATCCAACTTTAAGAAAACATTTAGGACTCATTCAAAGAAAGATTTTCATTTCAAAAATTATGTCAAAAGATCACTCAAGTCATCTAGAATTTGAAAGTTCAATTGGATTTATAAAAATTTTAAATTTGATATTTCAAATGAGTGGTCAAGGATTTTTTAAAAAGAAAGCAATATTTAGGGTTCTTGTGTTTAGGAACATGAAAGGAACATGTTTTATAAAAAAAAATGCTTTTAATGTTTAGGAAAGCCTCCAATGATCCTTTTTTAAATTTGTTTAATATAAAATGGATTGAGGTAGTCCTAATTTTGAAGGTCATGACTAATGGGTTTTGAAAGGCCATTGCATTCATGCTTACAAATTTGTAGTAATTTTTATTTATTTTTGTTTCAATCAACAATTTGGGCCATACCTTAATGATTATAGTTGATAAACAAAAAAAATGTTTTTATAATGGTGTAACTTGACATTTGATGGTATGAAGGAGTTAGGAATCTCATGAACATACATCAAGAACATTTCAAGAACAAAAATTTCTCTTGTGTAATCTATGTAGGTGTTTACAATTTTTTCATAGTGTATACATAGGTGGGGAACATAAAGCCCATGTGCTACAATTATATAGTAAAAATCACAATTTAAAAAGATTAAATTTTAAAAATGAAACTAAATTGGGCCCACCTTTCTTTGAATTTGATGAGGTGCTTCCTAGTGGTAACACCCAATGATGGGTTCGCTCAAATTTAAATTTAGTTTTTAAAAAATCTCTTTTTGAAATAGACATTAAAAAAAATAGATTCAAAAGTTTTTATGTCCCATTAGGAGACCATTAGACATTACATGTTGTTTATGATAAGTTGAACATGATAAAGTTTGAGGGTTTTTCATACAAGAAAATGGATGAAAATTATGTTTTAAAGTGGTTAGTTTTTCAAGATTTTCAACTTTATTTTACATTAAAATTTGATAGATTATGATTTAATATGAAAAAGTTGAAAGTACATTAATACATTTGAGATTTTTATCAACTTGAAAATATAAAAAAATTAATTTAAAATCTTATTTTGATATAATTGAAATCCCATTTTGTAAAATACAACATCTAATTTTTTGTACTTGGGTAAGACATAGTCAAAGGAGCCATTCAAATGAGTGAACATTTTTAAAAATTACATTTTTGTATGTTTGAAAGATCATAGGGGAAACATAATAGTTTGAATTTTCTTTTTTTTTTGAAATATTTTTTATTAATTGCAAAGTTTACATGTTCAAAGCTTAACATAAATCAAAAATGTTTTTGCATGTTCAAAGCATTCAAACCTCAATAATGGGTAGTCATTGATGATTAGAAAGATAAAAGGACTTGAAAAGATGATTTTTAAAAATTTATATATCCATTGGAACCATTTGGCTAAAAAATGCTTTTGACCTTAAAAAGTATGGATTTTGAAAATGTGGCTTTAACAAAAAAATTGTTAATATTTATGTGATAGAGGACATGAATACATAATATACATGATATAAAATCAATTTGTAATCAAAATGTATTTATATTTAACATGTAATGTTAAATTAGGTGTTCAAAATACAAAATTTAAAATTATAAACCAACACAAATTTAATGACATGTGTTATTTGTAATCCTTGGAAAAGAGCTTTTACCTTGACACCCATGTCTCCTTTTACTATGTTTTCACCTACTTTCATCATTAAAAATGTACTTAAATACATAATAAAACATGTAATTTTTCAATATTATGTAATTTATAGAAAAATTACTATTCAATACATTGAATTGGGAAACTTTTTTCTAATCTTGTACCCAACATACAAGTATAGCTAGCTTGGACCCAAGTCAAAAGTTAAGGAAAAAAGTTGGGTCCAAGTCAATTTTGATCTATCTTGTAATTTTTCATGCATTTTTGCAACCTTCCAAGTTCCTTCATATATAGTTTTTCAATTTTATTTAGGACTATGTTATTAGCTAGCTTTTATCCATTGTGGGACCTTTCAGAAAGCTTAATATATTTCACACAAATTGATTGTCAATCAATTTTAATGTATTTCACTCAAAATTATTACAATGAGATGTAGCTTCCTTGGGGAAGAATTTTGCCTAGCCTTCATTGCCTGGTTGCAGTTCTTTATTTGGCTAGGCAATAAGGACAAACCCTCATTGAGCCAACCAAGGTGAATTGGTGTTGGGGAATACTTAATTTGTTGCCTGGTGTCAAAGTTGTCCAACCATTGGATATGTTGTTCAGCTAGGTAAGGTTGGCCCAAGTGTTGCCCAATCGTTCTTTGATGGATGCGTTGCTTGCTTGAGAATCGTTGTGTTGTCTAGCTTGGGAATGGTTGGGGAATACCCTTGCCCAACTGAAGGATGATTACGTTGCCTGGCTGGGGATGCTTGTGGGAACAATTGCTTATAAGTGAAAAGATTCGTCACTGTCTGGAACCTTTTTAATTAAAAATGTTCTCCTACATATAATAGCTAAAACAATTATCATTACTTGAAGATATAATTAAAAGACTTGAACGGTAAAATTCCTCACTGGGCATTATTGATGAGCCTAGAGCATCTGTGTTTTTACACTAAACACTAGGCTGGATTTAATTTGTTGCTATTATTTAGTGCTTTTGATTTACATGTTAAGTAATATAAATATATATAAGTTATACTAGGCCATGCCAGAAAATAATGTTGAGATCATAATTAATCATTTTATGGATCTTGCACGGCAAAAGAGCAACAGAAAAGTGTGTGTATGGTGCAAATTCTGAGGAAATGTGCAATAAAACATTTGATATCTCTATGGGTGTACAGTGTAGTCGTTGCCCCAAGCAACTCAATAGCTAGACCCTGGCAGAAAAAACTACTTGTAACTAAACTGGAAAAGGTAATAGTAACTACAGTTATAACTTATTACTAAGCACATAAAAACCTCCACCCAAATTCCTAATCTATTTGGAGGAATGCTTACAAAGCATAAGAAACTGTGAGGCATTTTGGAAAACGAAATGCTCGAGCCTGCCAGCCTTTCATTGTGAGCATTTTATTTGTTGAAATGTCCCATGTAGTTTTTTTCCTCATGATACATGGCATGTACCTGTTGGATACCCACTGGGTATCATGGAAATTAAAAATGAAATAAATAAAATAGTTGATTTTTAAGCTCTGTAATGCCCTCAGCTGTGGGCATCACCAGACTCTGACCCACCTCAGCCCCCCTCACACTGGCCCTTATTCCAATAATGGCCACAGCTGAGGGCATTATTCTACACAAAACCAAACCAGAAAGTGGTCAACAAATTAAAAAACATGATTAATTCATTAGTAGTATGAATAATACCAATTAGTATGGTGCTGCAGCCAAAGCAAGATTAATTTTATGAGAGTGGAGAGAGGAAGAGGAAGGGTGGTTGGTGTGATGATATACGAGTATGCTAATTTCCAATGCTAATAGCCATATCCTAAATTATTAGGATAATAACTATATCATGATTCATCATACCTAATATACAAGATCTAATTTATTGCACCTAATTTATATACAGGTATATAACATATTTATTTATTTTAAAAATTAATTATGAATTAGTATAACTATAATTATATTGGGTGTGGTTGCCACTGATGATAGGTAGTATAATTTATTTAGGGTAATTTTATACATATATTGATTAACGCTAAATTATTAGGAAAATATCCAATGTGTGGATTCATGTTCACTGTTAGGTGAAACTTCGAACCTTGGTCACCAAAAAATTCGATCAAGTTAAAGATACAAAGATTTTCTTTGAAAAGAACTGCGCCAAAATCACCATATTTTGAGGAAAAAAGTCTGAAGTTGTCATATTTAGACAATATGTTCTGTGTAGGTAGGTCAAAACAAAGCAGGATTCTAAAAATATTTTACGCCAACTTTTGGCTCATTCCTCTTGTGGATGATCGGCAACCCACCTACCTCACAAATTTTTAAAAAAAAACCCTGGTGTGAATAGACAATCAGGCGGTATAAAGTCCAGTTTTCCGACTCTGTCCCATCTAGATTCTTTCTCTTGTGCCTTTGTTAATACGTTTAGATCTTGACCCAACCTAGTGCAGCTCCTCCTGCACTTGAAATATGCACATCTATGAATATATTTTCCATAAGTTCATTTCCTTTGTATTTTTGCTGAGTTTGCAAATAGGCTTGTTGAATCCATCCCCTCTGCAGCAGCATGAGTTTATAACTGATGTGAATTTTTTGGCTGTATATTAATGATGCCTTGTTCATTTGTTGCAGCTAGCAGCAGCTTATTATATTAATATTACCTGATTGTCTAGTGTATTTTGCAAGTGGGTAAGATTCAATAATCTGGTTGGCAGGAAATCAGCGAGGGTCGTTGTAATTCAGAGTTGGGGAATTTTGTGTAGTTCTTACTTACCAGCTACCATATGCAGGAAAAGCTTTGATCAGCCGCCAGAAAGGAGCGTCATGGTGATTATGGACATCAATTAGAAAGCTGCTTTTTTTCAATTTTGTGATGTAGCCAGAGTGGCAAACCATCCACAAGAGGAAAATTTGGCTACAGGTCAGAGAGGACAGTACACATTTCCTAAAATACTGCTATGTTTTTTTCGACCTCCAAGAACCAAGTGTCTAAATATGGCGACTTTCATGTTTCTCTCCTCAGAATGTGGCAATCTAAAAGGCTTCTAAAAGAAATCTTGCGACAGTTCCCCAAAAAAACGTGTCGCATAGATGCGAAATTTCTCACCAAAAAAATGGCTGGCTGCACACACACACATACGTACATGTACAGATAGATGATCTGCTCCTGCTGCGATTTAAAGGTTTGATTTGTGAATACCTATCTTATATTGTGGATATAGAGCTCTGCTGCTGCGCTCCTGCAAGAGCGGGGACGTTGTTGTTGCTGTCGATGGCAGTGAATCTTCGTGAATCGTGTGTACTGCAGGATGTTGCGTTGTTCAGCTCCAGTTATAATATATCTGTGAACTTCACAGCTAAATGTATGCATGATGGGTTTTTAGTTTTGTCCAGTCTAAGTACATGTATCATTCTTGTAACTCATGTTTTGTTCTAGCTCGCTGCACCAGCAGCTGGGGCTCGATCGGCTGTGACTAGCAGCCACAGCTTGTTGCTGTTCACTTGCAGCAGGGCGTGATTGGGTCCCGGGAACGAGTAGCTTATAGCAAGCCGAAAAGACTTAGGCATGCTAGCTAGCTTCAGCAGTTGATTTCATGTCGGTGGCTCGTTAGCTAGTTGTTGCTGTTGACACTATATAGCTGCTAGTATTTTATCAGGACAAGATCCCAGCTGGTAGAGCTTGACCCTTTCTTCTTTTAGATGTTATAGGTTATAACAGCCTTCCGGGGCCGGGTTGATAGATCGTCGATCGGTTTTCTACTGTTTTGTGATTTTTCTTCTATTTGCGGAGCTCTGCTGTGAGGTATGCCGCTTGGCCCGAGGCAGCTGGGTTATGCATCAGATGATCTCCTTTTTCATTAATGCCTCCCGCGAGGAAAAAGGTTTGGGTCGTTGGGAAAGAGGGGTGAAAACACTTAGAGACGATGATTTCCCTGCACGCTTCGGACCAGGCTTCATTCCTCTCAGCGCGCTCCGCTTCGATCAGCTTTCCGGACAAGCAATCAAAGAAATGCACGACAAGGCGGCTGCCCGAATACCGAATACCTATGCTGCGTCCTCATGACTTTGGTCGACAGACCTGCTGTCTGAGCCAGCGAAATCAGGCAAGTGACATGCAGCACATCGGCTACTGCTCTTGCCAGTGCTGAGCTTGCTTGGTTGGGTAGTAGCTGAAATAGCGTTCGAGGTGGTCTCCTTGCGCATGTATGCCTCTTTGAATGTTTGTCTAGTCCACAGTGAGCAATCTTTTCACGAAAACTGCATGTTGGTAGTACTGTTATTAATCTGCTGGGAATGCTGCTTGTGATTAAGCTTCCATAACCTAAGCTATGGATTCTGTGCTTAATTATGACGAGATCTCTCTTACAGGTGTGTGAGGTCAATGCGTGCAGCTTCAGCATGAATTTCGTGTGTACGATTCAACTTTACTAGTATTCATTGCTGATTCTGGCAAGTCTTATTCTCCACGAAACTGAGCGATCGAGTTTGGCGATATAATTGTTGATGTAAGATGCCGTTGCTACTGAACTGTGATATGTAGACCTGTTTCTCGAGCCATCAACCAGATCCAGGCAGGGGACAGGGGACAGTAACTCTTATTTGCGATCATATTCATGTTGTGCGGCGCATTTCTGGATCAAATGTCCTATTAAATCCCTTGCAATTCAGTAATTGTATTGGGTGCAATTCCGGTTCATGTTGGATAGAGAGTTACGGTCATTCAATTGGAGATGGTAGGATTTCAGTATCAAAATTTCCAGCTTGTTTTGTTTATCAGAGTCAGCAGTACTTTGCTAGGGAAAACATCTATTGGATCATCACTGCATCGTGTCCAGGTTCATGTAACGGAGACGGTTGCATTTAAGTTATCCAAGGGACTGTTGGGCGCCCTGCACAAGATCGCCGAATGCTAACTAGTCCGTGACACTAGTTTGCAGGATTTGGCGTTGATGGATATGCAACGAGATCGGAGGTAGAGTACCTCGCGAAATAGCGCGCGCAGCACTGCGTGATATTACGGCATACTAGAATTCTAGTTTCTTATTGCCACAAATCTGTGCATCCTGCTTGGTGTACACGAGCGCCATCCAACTGTGGAATTGAAGTTGGATCTCAGTCAATTTAAAATATTCTGGAGTCATACTCATGAACAGATGATCCATGACAGCTTGCAGCTAGACCCGTGCCTTAGACAGTAATTTTAATTTGAGATCTCAGTAGTGTAGTTTGTTAAGTCGCAGCTGCTAGACAGGAAGCATTCATGAGCATTTAGGCGCTATAAGAAATTAGAGAATGCTAGGAACTCCAGATCATAGCTTGTCTAAATATTATTAAGCCTTACTAGTCGACAATGAGTCAGATTTTCTATGGTTTATATATCACCAGCAGATATAAACTTTTCAAATCCACTTGATTGCTGCACCTGGTGTTAAAATTGTAATTTTCTATTGCGGTCAATCTTGAGTCCCTGTTGGCCTCCTATAGTTTCGTGTTTAAAGATGTTTCGATTAATGTGTACTTCAGTTTTCACCTACTCCAGGCTGGTTCCTCATCTACCCCTGGCTAGTTTATCTCTAGTTTATCTCCTTTGATTTAGGATCTGGATTACTGTTCTGCGAGTGCATCTTCCAGTCGTTCAAGTATTTAGTTTAATATTTTCCTGTTTGTTGTATGTGTGCCTTATGAGTGTGTAACACGCTTGGCTTGCCACTTGTATGTTGCAGAGATATTGTTATACTCAAGTTTTGTTTATGCACTAATGTAACTAGAACGTCAGTGCACACATTAGTGTCCAGAGAACACATCTAATACAACTCATGCAGTTGTTCTTCATATTATTATTTGCTGATTTGCACACCATTTGCTGATCTTTTACCTTGCCATAAAATAGGATCTTGCCTTTGTGTGTAAAGATTACTGTAGTAGTCAAACAATGGCAGAGTTTGAAGATTCAAACCTGGGAGTCATCGTGTCCCTATGAGAATTATGGATGCTGATTATGCTGCATCATGCTGCAAAGATTCAATAATATATTTTTCAAATCCACGGCGCTTAAAGTCTCTTTATCTAGTGCGACCTTCGTTTCACTTAATTTGCACACTATTCTCACATTGCACAAACACATAATCGATCATGTCTCCGTCTCCCACGAATCTCATGCAGATCTGTCCACTGAAATTATATTGTATATACTCCTAGCTAGACTCATGGTGATCTGCAGCTTATACTATGCTTTTGTCTGTCTAAGTCTGTCCAATAATCTCTGCAGTGCCACATAAAATTAGTGGAGTCACAAGAGACTTGCCCATGCTTAAACAACAAGCACCTCATCGCTTAATGATTACTCTGCCTTTTATGTAAACTTCACGCTTAAAACATCCCTTACTGGATCTAGAACTTCTTATCTAGATGCATGCAGTAATTCTATGCAACATCCATCATATGCAGTACTCTGCTAGTCTCTAGATGTCACTCATAAATTGGGTGAAGTTGGAGCCAAAATTTTATTCCCCAATCCTACACCAATGCATAGTCTCTTGATCCCTAGATGGGCAGAGCCAACAAAATACTAGCGAGTTTTTTCTTGTGACCTAGACTAATGGTTTATGTGTCCTCAATGTGTTAGTTGATCAATTCTCCATTCTCCAATATGTCTATATACTTATTATATCTCTGAATTATGTAGATGTACAAAAGTTTCATTGTTTTTTTTTCTTTTCATCCCTGGAAGACCAAACATTGCGCCTGAACAACATGAGCATGATTTTCACACAAAGTAACTGGCAAGCTAGCAGCAATGTGCAGCGCCTTGTTAGAAACTTTCTTTGTAACTTAATTGTGCACTAGAGTTGCTTCTTGCTATATGCAAAGTTCTACTGCAGGCACAGGTAGGTGATATGTATATGTTCAGTCTTTTGGTTTCCTGCAATCAGGCGTTCTCGATTGGACACAGATCATGGAATGTATATACGTTGGTGTTGGGCAGGAATTAGAATCCTCTTCAAAATTAGGCAAATTTGTTTGTCAGAAAACACACTCGTGAACCTTATCAAATGGACTGAAAAGAATCGTCCGATGTTAGAAGATGAAAGAATTGGGTGTACCTGAGAACGAGCACCAGAAGCTTTTAAGTGGTCGTTTTTAACTACTTAAGTAGAAACTTGTTAAGAACTAAAGTTGTTTAACTTTCGATACAAATGACTAGATGTTAAATGCTGCTGTAAGATTCATTCAAGAAATGAATATCAAGTGACCTTAGATAGTTTGAATCTATGTATTGCATGCGCTGAGTCCCTAGCTAGACCACTAGTTTTACATTAATTCTTCCTAGATGTAGAAAATAGTGCACTTGTCTTGTTAAGTCCCCCTCCCCCAATGCAGCTACCAAGTGAGCACTTGAGCGTGAGCTTGTGTGAGTGAGCATGACTATTGTGAGTATGATAGAATTTTTATAAAATATTCTTGTCACATAAGTATAATTTTTTGTCATGTGCTCAAATTATTTAATATGCCAAGTATACAAAATATACAATCCATGTGGGAAACTCATTTCATTTGCATTGATGGAATGTTCCGATAGTATAGTAGGAACTATTCTCTATTGTCTTTGGTTAGGGTTGAGATAAAGAGCACTTAATTAGAGCACCCAATATAAAAATGTGTATTATTAATAAATATTTAACCAACACACTCAATCAAAAAATGAGATATGGTCCATACATACTACATTTTGAATCAATATTAATCCAATCATGGGCAAACTTATCTTCAAGTGGTAACACTAGGAACCACCCACTCAAAAAATTCAAGAACCCTTGGCTCATTTTAATTTCAAAAATGATATCATTTTCAAATCAAGCCACTTTTGAAAATGTGAGGGCAATGTATTATAGTTTTCAAAAAGATCTTTCCAACAGTATATAACACGTTCCAATCGGACCTCATTTGACCCCTACTTTCTAGGGATTTATGGTCAAAAGTCAAATTCCCAATTTGACTCCTACCCTTTTTTTTGATCATAACTCATGCAAATCAAGTCTAAATGGACAAAGCAAAGGCACTTGAAGCATATACATTTCAAAAAAATTTATGGTGTCTTAGGGGCCTAATTTGGCACTTGTTTACCTTTCAACCAAAGTTCTAAACATTCACAACTTCCACATAAATACAATTCCCAAAATGGGAATGCACTTGGGAGTCATTGGGTTTCATCCCTTGCACTTTCCCTAATTTGTGAAAATGTGTTTCACACCTAAACACATTCTCAGCCCTTACACTTCACACTTAGTCATGAACCCAATGTTAAAGTTGCAACATAAAAAATGTTGTTATGTGGGTATGTGTTGCACATATTTTGTGTAAATATTTAATGGAAAATGTGTAGTGTTGTATAGGTATGTGTTGCACATACAAGATGGAGAGAAAAATTTAAAAACTATTTTATAACACTAACTAAAGTGCTTTAAAATATGGTTGTTGTTGACTACAAGCCTCAAATTTAGTAAGATTTTGCATTACAAACAATTGAATTAAATGTAATGGAAGCTCATAAAACACTCAAAATAACAATATGTGTAGTTCCAATTTGTATTGGAAATAGTGAACATTGGAGCCTTGTAATGAAGTTTTTAGAAATAGTTGGATAACACATAGCTCCAAAATGATAGTTAAATAACCGCAATGATGGCAAAAAAAACTATATTTCATTTAATGGATAATGGGATTCGATCATATATCAACTCTATAATCCCACAAAGAAATGATGACACTAACAAAAGCCTAACGATAAGTAAGTGAATGTAATTACATAGAATAGAATAATAGAAAAGAAGACAAAATATGATAAGTTTTATTCTGAATTAAATTTATCACTGAACTGGTCAAAAAACTAGATCAACCTATTTTAGAGAAGATGGAAAATGGCAATTGCACTTAAATTCTAGTATATCATTTCAATGAAAACATTGGTTTCACAATGCGATTGCAACAGTGAAAAAACACTCATCATTGCATCATGCAAGATGAATGGTGTGTGAATCAATAACAATTTTTTGTTGGGTTCCAATTCTCCTATTGATTCAATTATTGTATATAGCTAGTGTTGTAATAGAGGGGGCTTGGGAGCGGAGTGATTAATCAAATCACTCTTACTATTATTTGTACATTGAAAAAAAAAAAACTAAAAAAATTAAAATGCTATAGACGGGAATTTTTTTTTTTAATAACTAAACAAACATGAAATTTAACAATAAAATAGAAAAAACACTTATTCAGAATGAGGGCATAAATATCCTCGAATTTATTATTTAAATATACAACTATTTGAGTTTAATTATAAGATCAAGTTCACTTATAAAGGCACATGTCATCAAAAGGCACATGGCACATGTCCTTACTATGGTCGGTGCCAACTGTAGCAAGGGGTAAAAATAGAAATATATATATATATATATATATATAATTCAACAAATGAAATTTTTAAAAAAATTATTTGTAAGAAAATTAACTTTAAATATTGGATGAAAAATACACTCTGCCCCTTATGGTCGGCACCAACCATAGGGGGGAATTGAAAAAATAAAAAATAATTTTTTAATTAACAAAAATACACTAACTATTTATGATGAAAAATATTTATAATTTATAACTAATATTTATTGATGTTGAAATAAGTAGTTTTCATAGTTTTTCAACATTTGAATTAAAGGGAAGGAGTGATACAAATCCTATAAAGCAATGGTATATGGGGGAAATTTTAATTTTTTTTATAGAACCATGTTTTTAAAAATGAGCAACATCCTTCGTTCCCTATGGTTGACAATGACCATAAGGGGAGGGAAAAAATTAAATCTGAAATTATATACTTACAAAATAATCAAATTTTTGATGTTGTAAATATTTTATATTCATGAATCTAGAATTAATAGTTTTGATACAGTTAATATTTTTGATATTATTTCAACATTGGAAGGAATGAAATGGAAGGAAAGAATTTTTTTTAAAATAAAAAAAATGATATAAATGAAAAAAATTGAATTTATGTGGAAAAATGTGGGTAAAAAATTGAATGATATACTATGTCCCCTAAGGTTAAGCATGTTTTCAAAATTCAAAGGAAAAAAATGGGGCAATTAGGTTCTAAAATTATTTTCATTAATTCAAACATAGAATTAATCAAAACATATATCTTTCATTGAGGTATCATTTAATCTCATTCTTGTAAACTTTATAGATGGTTTAAAATATATAAAAGAAAACAAGCATCAAAATTCATTAACATCAAATCAATTTGTTTGCTGAGAGGATGATGGAAGTAAATCATTAGAATAATTTTGTTGCACAACAACAAGAACTTGAACAAAATTCACAAGAAACACCAAATAACATGAATTTGACTTTGATGACAAATTCCAAATCCAACATAAATTGCAAAGGAGACATTACTCCAAACATTATTTTGCTTCATTGTCAATAAGGTTTAAAACACCATGGTCATATGATCTCTTGCTACTAAAGGATTTTGGACAGGGTAATGAGGCAATGTGTTGAACATCCTCAACATATCTCAGCAAGTAGTTGCTTAGAAGGCTTGGGAAGAAGTCCCTCAAAGCATAGAATGACACAAACCGAGAATGACCAAGTTGGATATCTCTGCACAAAACATAAAGCATCAACCTGAAATCAGAGGCAAAAACATTTATGAAAGACAAAATCAATGATGACTAATGTCAACTTACTCACAATCGATAATGACTCAAACTTTCTTCTCGGGTGGTGAATCTAGGAGAGGTCAAAAAGAAAAGCCAAGCTCGAGATTAGGTTTAAACTTGTCCAAAAGAGGTTTCACAACCTCTTCATATACATCATTGTTAGGTTCCAGCACAAAAGCATCATGGCCAATAGACTGACAGACTTGAATGTAATTCCCTACCAAACAATCAAAGAAAATAATATTTTAATCATTAGAAAGCACAAATTGTTATTTTAAGCTTACAAGAAAGAAGTCAAGATGACATACCAATTGATGAGTTCATGGTGATTACTAAAGAACCAAGAGGCCTATAAAGGTGAACAAGAGCGTTCAATGTGGACACATGCATCTCCTAACCTCCTCTAAATGGTATACCTCTGCTTGACTTCTCCATTATATTAATGTTTGTCTGATTTGGTAGAATATCATCCTCATTCATAGGAACATTAGGCCTCACCATCTTTGGGTGACTTTCTTGAAATTAGAATCCACCCATTTGGCGAACAAGAAGAATCACCCAACTCAGTTGAATCTACAAGATAGTGAACGATAAGAGTTAGTCCAATACAATTATATGGAATAACAAGGAATGTAAATACAATTCAATAGGGGAATTACCATTTTCCCCTTGATTCCATTGCTCGTTTGCAATAGAGAATTGATGACTACCCATCTAAAATGGATCTCATAACCATTCGTGTCTAAGAAGGACTTAATTTCCTTGAGGATACGAGGGTTGTCATCATGGAAAATAAGAATTGTGCCATTGTTTTCCATGTATTTGTTAGCGTAACCAAATATCTCATACACATAGTTATCTATGTGACAGTTCCAAGAGGGCACAATATTGGGAGGTATTGAGATAAGAAGGACTAGCAAGTCTAAAAGCACTTCAACAATGAGGAGAGCACACCTACCAATTGTAGAATCATGCAAAGTGAAAGGAAAATTTTTAATAACCTCCAAAATAGTGCGAATCGAATGAAATGCACCTAAGGAGTTTCCTATTCGTACTTCTGATAACAAAGTATTGAGTTCATCGAACTAAGTGGGCCACGAGCCAAAAGAAACCCTTGTCACCACTATGTCTAGCCACAAAAGTTTGCAAGCTTTAATAGCAGCTTCAAGAGGGAATCGTTGCTACTTGGGAGTTTGATGGGATCTAGGATGGGATTTTGGAAAAGATCCAAACTAGGATCTATGTCAACATTCAAAAATTGCCTCCTCCAATGGATAGTCCAAGACTGTAGACCTTCTGGGTTTGGAGCCAACTCTTCCTACTCTAGATCCTCCTCATTTTGTTTGTCACCTAAAGGTCTAGCAAATTGGTCCTTAATCTTCCTCAACTTCTTAGCACCCTAGTTCTTCTTCCCACCCCTGAAACTAGAATCAATTGAAGTGGGTTTGTCAAAACACGCATCCTCAAACTTGTCCCTTAACCCACACTCCAATCTAGGGTATTGTTAGTTGGGTAGTTGCAAAAATGGCATCCGACAATTCAACCTTGGGAAATTTCTAAGTCTCCTTGAGAACTAAAGATTAGTTTCACCACTTGAACTAAAAAACCTTCTACTCCTTGCTCATTTACAAAGAAACAAATAACTCCAACTTTTCAGTCATCATTTCTAAATTAGGATTCATGTTGTAATGAACCTGTATTTATTGGAAAAATTCAAGGCCAAGTGTTGGGTCACAAATGGGTAGTCTCTTCGAGAACATTATCATGTGTTCCTTTCATATTTGGAATGACCTCCTTGAATTTTTGGAGTGGATTCCAATCATTCCGATGCATTGAACACAAAAGAAAACATGAACAAGTGACAACTTCACATGGTCCATCTCAATGAACCTGCAAAAAAAAAAATGTTAAAAATTAACAAGGCACGATTTGACATCTATGGAAACTCACTTGTCTATGTCGGTCATAGTTGTAAGTAGGTTGATCGGGCCATTTGTTGTGTCCAGAACAAATGAATCGACCTTGATGTGCCATTTGGGCTTGTTAGGATGGTTTGCATCAATGTATGATTTTTAAGCCTAAAGGCGTTGATTGTCGTCCCAAATGCAAAACATTCTATTAGATAACCAACAAAAATGTGGATCCTCGGCCAAGAATTTCTTAAACTTTACATTCTTCTCTTTCCAAAAAGAACTCCAAATATCAACATAATTTAGACATATTTTTCCTCACCTTAGCAATTTGTTGAGGAAACATAAAATGCCCTTTCACCTTCCTAATAACCCATGAAAAACACCTACTCCATCTTGAGCATGTCGATCTTCAAAGCAAGTCTGACAATTAACATGGTGAGGAGCTAAGATAAAGGGATACTCATCTTTGCTTTATACTTCAAGAGGATTTTATACTTGTATAGAACCTCCAAAGTATTCAACTTATTTTGACGTTGAATTACCTCTATGGTCCTTTGGTAATTAGATTCCCCCTATGATTACACAAATGGGGGATAGTCAGCTAGTTATAAGAGAACAAATCTATCCATCACAGATAGAAAAAAGAGAATGACAATGTAAAAAAATGGAAAAGAAAATATACAATCCAAGGAGGTTATACAAAATGGGAATGTTTATGAGCATTTGGCCTAACCATGAATGGCGACCATTCAAAGAAAACTTTTGAATTGTAAAAAAAAAACTAATAGTTTTATATTAAAAAATTATTAAAAAATTATTATGTCGACAAACCTAGCTTCAACAAATCCAAAGGATCTCCTAACACAATAGTTCAATCTACTTGTGACTCTTACTCCATATCTACCTATAAATGTATTCTTCCACAAATCATTTCATTACTCTATGCCTATGTCATGACCTTAGCCTTGGGCCTACAACTAGGGCAAGGGCATGGAAAGGTGCAAGTTGGGAATGCAACCCGGGAATCACATTCACTCTCTTGGGAATGTGAAAAAATGTGAGAAAATGAACCCACACACTCCCAAGTGGATTCCCACTTTAGGAATTAGAGTTCGTATGGAATTTTGAATCTTCAAAAAACAATTTAAAGGACCAAAATCCATTGGATTGAAAATTTTGTTATACCAATGAAAAACTCTTAAGACGTAGATGTTTAAAATGGGTTTGCATGATCCATTTGAATACTTACAACACAAGTTATGGCAAAAAAAAGGTTAGGAATCAAAGTATCAATTTAATTCCTTACCATTCAAAGTCATAAATCACTTTGAATTACATGCATGTAGGTGGTGTGTGACATGTGTTAGAAAGCTCTCAACAAGTGTTACAACTTTGCTTTAATCTTCACTTCAATCGGAGTTTTGCACAAGAAGTTATGGGCATCCAAAGTGGCAAGAGTCCCAATTTGGGGAATTTCAGGACTCTTGACTTGGGAGTCCAGGGAAAAATGACATTTGGGTGCAGCCCCTATGGCTAATCATAGATAATACTATAAAAAGGAAGGTGGTGGCTTCCTCTAAGTCCGGGCCATGGTGAATCTTATAAGTCTATGCTTATGGTTCGTCAATGCACCAAAAGTGCTCCAACTATGCACTAACCAACTTGTTGTTTAGTTTGTGCAGGTCTATAGGAATAATTGACCCACTTGTCACTTATCCTAATCCCCATCCCGAAGTTCTAACACACCCCTCTTACCTTCAAAGTGTTGTGAATTAAGGAACGTATCCCAACTCCTTCTACTTCCTTTGTTTTCACTTTGGACTCGCATTTGAATCTTTCAAGGAATCTGGTGGTGCATCAATTTAACAATGAATGAGAAGTTCTAATGCAAGTTGAAACATAAATCATGGTACTAAAATGCCAATTCATTGTTATACTCATCTCAACCTAGTTAGAATTCCCAAAAATTTACCTCTTTAAATTACAAAGTCTTGGTTATTGAATCAAAATCCACCCCTTGGAATCCTTCTTATAAGATACATAATTTAAAGTGAAATCCTATTCAATATTTTACACAAGCTAAAAGCAACCGAAATTGAATAAAAACTAAACTTCTTTCTAAACGTCCCTAAAAGTCGATTCCACAATTTTTTTTCAGTGTTCTGTGCTTCCTATTTATTCAAAAACATTTCCTCACTCTCAAACTCTTGTCTATTAATGCAAATAAATATATTTAGGTTATTCTTTCTACTACCCAACAAGGAATCATATCATGAGTAGAAAAGGTTACAAGAACTTAAAATTTAAAAAATTTGCACAATTTTAACCTCACAACTTAGACATATCACTTCATTCACCTCTTCCATTAAATTATCCTCGCAAAGCATCCCAACACCCTACATAACAAAAAGAATGTTGCTTAGAAAAATGATGATGGAGAACCCTACAAAGGAGACAAAAGGTCGTGATGCCAAAAAAGGAACAATCTTGGACATCGCTAAGACCTCTTTAGCACCCTTGCTTGGGAGTGAATTTGGTAATTGCCAAAACCATGTGAGCTCGTCAGAGAAGGACTTTGGCCATTGCCAAAACCTCCTCAAAAGCTTATGCCAAAGGAGGTCTTCGCGATGGCCGAAGTTCCTCCCCACGAGCCTATTAAGGAGGGACCTCAACCATCACTGAGACCTCCCCAAAAATTCATGGTAAGGGAGGTCTTGGCAATGGCCAAGGTCCCTCCTCATGAACCTATTGAGGAAGGACTTTAACGATGACCGGAACCTCCCTTGCAATTCATGTTGAGGGAGGTCTTGGCGATGGCCGAAGTCCTTCCCCACAAGCGCATCAAGGAGGGACTTTGGCCATCATCAAGACCTCCCTGCAAGTGCATCAGGGAAGGACTTTAGCCATCGCTAAAACAAGCTTGCAAACTCTCTTGGTGATAGAAAAGAAATGAAAAGGAGCTCCCCCAAGCTCATAGGTGCCATCGTTCTTTTGAGCTTTGACTCGAGCTTATTGGAGCTCTTCAAATCAAATAATTACAACATCAAAATAAAAAAACAAAGCTTGAAATTTAAGGAAGGGAAACGACCTTATCTCTTGGCTTGCTGCAATGTGCGATGGAAAGACCTCAATTTGGAAATGAACAAGAATCACATCTTATACACTTTGAAACCCTAAGAATTATTTTTTGCAAGAAATAAAATCTAAATAATTGAAAAATTAACATTTTTTTTACCTCTTCCTTTATTTATTCTTGATGTTACAACATGAGATTCCTCCTCCTTGCTTGTGCCATCACCTTTCCTCTATTATGTTATTTCAAGTTCGTCCAATGAAAAGACTATTCATGCATGTTCACTCTAGGCTTCAACACTATTTTTTTCTGTTCTTGCATTTGAGGAATGAAATCATGCATTAGGTATCAAGAAGCCTTTTTGCAATTTAAATTTATATTACCTCCTTGAAAATTACTTTTACCTCAAATTTACATGCTCAAATTTGTTTTTACCATTATAAATAAGAGGAGTTAGAATTTAATATTAACCTACTATTATGGGAATATACATTCTCTATAAAAACTATTTTGTGATTCCAAAGGAACGTATAATAACTATGGTTATGATTTGGCTATTATTTCATAAAAAGTTGCTAAAAATTTAATGCACCAATTGTAGCTTTTTTTCGTCCTTCTAAATAGTTCCTCCATATTCCCCCAATCGATTAATGTTTGGAAAATGTTAAAATTGTAACCAAATTTTGGAAAATCTAGTTCACCTAACACACAATATTGAATAATTTTGCAAATTTTGCCATATATAATTGGAATGGCTGGTGGTTATTTATGCAAGTGTTCATGTTGGGAAACTGGTTCTACAAGGTTATTCTTTTTAGCTAAATGTTGAACAAATGTTTTAAATAGAATATCAAGTCGGACAATTTAATTATTATCAAGTTTTTTTTATCACCAATGTCAAAAATAGTACATTCAAGATCTCTAGTGCATTTTTCTTGGATTTTACTTCATAGCCAAAAATAAATAATGTCCTTTCCACAATTGCAATGGTCAAAACTTGCACTTCATAGAAATTTTAAGATGTTCTAATCTTTAAATTAATGTTTTTTTTCTCACTCCAATTTCATGAATTTGCAGTACATTTATAATTTGTTCCACCCAAACAAATGTACTTTATTAATCCACAGATTATAGTGCTAATTTATTTTCATTCCAACATTTGTATCTTTTATTTACACTAATAAATCGATCTTGGCTCATGTTAACAAATAGGAGATCTAGTCAAGTGCAAACATAAATCTATTGAAAGGAAACTAAAACATGATGCTCACAACATGGAACATAATATCAAGAACTCCTCAAGGTTCTTGTCACATGGAATACACAAACTTGTGCAATGAAGAAAAGAGAACCAAATCATCAACACCAAGGTATTTAACTAAAAGACCAAACCACAAATAACCAAACTAATTTAAGTTTTAAAAGTAGGTCAACCTTAAGTATTCCAGTAACTAATGAAATCTAACTAGTTGAGCTTGAATTCTCAACACTTCCCCTCAAGCTCGAATCCATTTCTAGTACACCAAACATTTTTTAAAACTTCCTTAACTTGTTTATACCTAAAGTTTTTGTGAAAATTTTAGCAACTTGATCTTTAGTACTGACATGATTAAGGTTAATTTCTCTTGCTAAAACTTTTTCACTAATAAAGTGGTAGTGCACCTTAATGTGCTTTGTCCTAACATGATAAACCAGGTTGTTAACAAGTAGTATGCTACTAATGTTATCAAATTAAATGACAACATGAGCATCCACTAACTGTCCCAAATTTGAAAGTAGTTTTTGTAACCAAACTATTTCAAATGCAACGATTGCTACGCCTCTGTATTTTGCCTCCGTGTTTGATAGTGCAATTGTTGGTTGTTCTTATTGCTCTAACTAACAACACCACTTCCAAAAGAAAACATGAAACCATTAATTGATATTTTATCTAAAACATTGTCAACCCAATTAGTATCTATGTATCCATGTACTTGTAACTAGCTCTTAACATCATAAAAAATTCCACATTGCAAAATATGTTTTATGTACTTCAGTATGTGCCTCATTGCATCCAAATGTGGCTTTCATGGTGTCTGCATGAATTAACTCACCACTTTAACTACATAATTCAAATATGGCCTTGTGATGGTCATGTAAATCAAACTCCTCATTATGTGTCCATACATAGTGGTATCCTCCACAAGGTCACCTTCATCTACAGTTAACTTCACATTTTGCTTAAATGGAATTAAAATGGGTTTGTAACCCATCATCCCATATTCAAACAATTTGTTCAAGGCATATTGCCTTTGTAGTAACCATATCCCTTTAAGAGACTAGATTACCTCAATGTTGAAGAAGTAATGCAACTCTCCCAAATCCTTCATCTCAAACTTTTGCTTCAAAAGCTTTTTCAAATCAAAGATATCTTCATCATTATCTCTTGTGACAATCAAGTCATCAACATAAATGACTATGACTACAATCCCACAATTTGTCTTTTTCACATACAATGAAAAATCTACATTGGATGTTTGAAATCCACTTGTGACAAGATATCGACCTATCTTGTCTGACCAAGCTTTAGGTGCTTGCTTCAAGCCGTACAAAATTTTTTTCAACCTACATACCAAATTAAGATGTGTTTGGTTCACATAACCTGGTGGTTATTCCATATACACTTCTTTTTGTAAATCTCCATGAAGAAAAACATTTTTTACATCCATTTGATAGAAAGACCATCCTTTTGTTATTGCCATAGCAATGATTGCTCTTACAATTGTCATTTTTACAACTAGATTATAGATCTCTCCATAGTCTATGCCATAAGTTTGGGCATAACCTTTGGCAACCAATCTCGCTTCATATCTACTCACAAATCCATTTACATTGTGCTTGACTTTGTACACCCATTTACACCCAATTATTTTCTTGTCCTTTGGTAAAGCTACCAATTCCTAAGTAGCATTAACAGCCAATGCTACCATTTCTTCATCCATGGCATTGTCCCACTTAGGGTTTCCCAACTACATGTTCAAAATAAGTGGGTTCAACCTCATGTATAACTTTCACCATGTATGCATAATGATGAGCTACAAAACCATCATATGTGAGTATTTGTATAAGGTATTTGACTTGTGTGGATCTTCGTACTCCACTATTGTTATCAGGTGTTTTTAAGACTTTCTTAGCCATCCGAACTTCGGGAGTAGTAACGAAAAGGACTCTTGATTCTTCATCCACACTCTTTTCTAAATCATTCACCATCTACATGAAAATTTTTAAATGATGTTTGAGAACTACCATGTACAATGTTTGAAGATCTTAATCTTCCTTTCCATGGGGTGCTACTGGACCCACTAATTGAAGACTTTTGTGGTCCATTAATTAATTGTGATTCTAATTCCACATTTGATGAAACATCACCAATTCTAGCTTCGCCATCTTCTGTTATCTTTACTGGTGAGTACCAACTAACCATGTCATCAAACACAACATTTCTACTCACTTGTAACTTTCGAGTGGAACAATTGAAACATCTATATCCTTTATGTTTTAAGGAATATCTAATGAAGATACATTTTCAGCTTTTGGGTTTAGTTTTGATCTCTTTTCATATGTAATGTAACCGAACACTCTAAAGTGTGAGACATTTAATTTTTTGCCTGTGAATTTTTCTTTAGGTATCATGCCATGAACAGCTATGGGTGTTTGATTCATGATATAGATTATAGTTGTTACCACTTCAACCCAAAAATAATTTAGCAAATACTTTTCATTCAACATGGCACATGTTATTTTTGCAATGTGCCTGTTCTTCCTTTCAATAACTCCATTCTATTATGGGGAATAACTACATGAATACTTCTTTTGAATTCCATGTTCCTTTAAGTATTCATTGAATTCATTTGAAAAATACTTTCCCCCTCCATCAAACCTTAGGCATTTGATGCTCACACCCTTTTCCTTCTCCACCATTGCTTTGAAATTCAAAAAATGTTGAAACACTTCACCTTTGTGTTTCATGAAGTAGACCCACACCTTCCTTGTGTGGTCATCAATGAAACTCACGTAGTACTTGCATCCT
>Ga0116231_10000576_pt1 | contig 65954 bp, 46 predicted proteins | sample S1TSphgellanicum_2_FD_89695 | JGI IMG/M metagenome (GOLD analysis project Ga0116231, IMG submission 89695) | Host-associated microbial communities from peat moss isolated from Minnesota, USA - S1T2_Fd - Sphagnum magellanicum MG | ecosystem: Host-associated > Plants > Peat moss > Unclassified... | reverse complement strand
GACATCAAAACTCACACCTTGCCTTTCATGAAAATTTCCAGAGAGCACAAGCTTTCTGACTTCCTTGTATCCATCAAAGATCAAACACTTATGAAAGTCTAGCCCTTACAACATCTGCTTGGCTAAGTTGCTGGCGCAACGAAAGAAATTGCAACAACCTAGCCAAGTCCTTTAAAAAAAAACAACTCTCTACACAGCTCTAAACAGCTCTCTACAACTCTCTATCATTTCCCCGTCTGTCTTTCTCTGTCTCCCATCTGCATTGCTCATCATCTCGTCTGGACCTTCTCGCTATCAGCTCACCACCGCCTCCTGTCCTCTTGCCGCCTTCCTTCCTTCCACCTCCCTCATCAATAGAGCTCCATCCCTCAGCATCATTGGCGCCGCCTCTTCCCTGTACTCCATAATAGCCCACAAAGAGAGAAAACCTCCCCATGCAACGTCCATAGCAATAATGGAGAGATTTCGGCTGTAGAAATGACGGCTAATAAATTAAAAAGCAACCCTTAAAAGCATGCCGTGTTCACACCAGTGAGGTGACCTGTTGTTTGGTCATAGTGGTTTTTATTATAAAGTTATGAGTGCATGCAAACTTCTAAACCTTTTCCTTTTTTTATAAAAGACATTGCAAAATTTTTTATAATGTGTTTGGAAGGTGGATTATTTTCATCAGTATCCTTCTTGGAAGAGAGGACAATTTTTCATCTTGTCCTTCATACTAGGAGAGAAATTATGCCTATGAGCTGTAATCACACCTAATATTAAGTTGATGTTCAGAAAAGAGACATTTTTTTTTTGTTTGCATTCCCATTAAGGATGTTAGCTAATATAAAATCTTTGATGACAAACAATGTTAAGTGAATGTTAATTTGGTGTTAAGTGGGTGTTAACTTAAAACTCAATTTTTTTAAAAACATAAATCTTGCAACAAAAAACATAATGTTAGGTAACAACCTGTAAAAGTGAGCTTGCTTTAAGTCAATGTTAAATTAATAATTTTATTTTTCACAATTCTCTTAAAATCAGGTAGCCCACCCCTACCTCTGGATTATTTAATAATTATTTTTAATATTAAAATTTATTTATTTATGTACTTAATTATTTCCTTACTTATGTACCTATCTACCAATTTATCTAACTATTTGTCCATTTATTTACCTACTCTTATATTTACATACCTATTTCCTTACTTACACACTGATCTCCCTAACTATTTAAATATCTATCTACTTACTATAGAATCTTTTGAACTTTTGCATGGATATCTATTGAGAATTCTTGTCACAAAATGTGAATGTTAATGAAAAAAATGTCGATGATAACTTTGCACCACATGTATAACTTTGCATCATAAGGCCAACAAATCATCATAGTTGATGGTAGAGTTATGAGTGTCATGTGTCAATTTTAAAATGTTAGCTTGGTGTTAAGGGACTTATCACTAAAGTCTTTAACACCCAGTGCGATTTGCAACTTAAAAATATGCATAATTTCTCTCTGAGTCTTAAGGAGTAGGTGTTAGAACCCTCTTCATCCTACAACTCCCCAATGTTAAGGTTCATGATAATGTTCAACTCATGCCTTTCACAATGGGTTGGGGACATTCTCAAAATGCAGGGCTGGACTGAGCTACCACCTGCTTCCAGGCCTCTTAATGTGGGAATGCCACCACCCTAGGGGTTTACCTTACATTTTTGAGAATGGGCCAATTGTAAAGTACTGCCTGAATTTTGCCTTTGTATTTTCAGCTCCCTTACCTGCCTGAAGAAACCTGTTTTCAGCAAGTGGGATCTTCTGCGGTGGAAGGTACCAGCCAGGCTGTACTGGGATCCTCTGACTCCTGGCCTTGGGCACAGATCTCAAATCATGGAAGGCCCTTCTCCTATACGGAAAAAAATTTAAGAAAAAATGTTTCACAACTTTGGACTTTCCCAAGGTTAGAAGTTTCCAAACTTTGGCACCTGTAAGATGGAAACATTTGTAGCTTCTCCCATTTGGCTCCTCTATGTAGGCCAAAAATTGCAAACCTGTAGCATTGAAGAGAAAAAAGGATACAGATTGAGAGCCAGCTGCATGGGGAATGTGGGGGATGTGAATGGGTGAATCAAAGTTGATTGAGTTAAGGTGCAAAAATATGGCATAGTGGAATCAGGGAAGGAGACAAACAGGAAGGAAACAGACAAAGTGTGACAAAGGAAACAACTTTACAAAAAAAATTCCATGCAATTCAGTGACATCATTTGAAAGAATGTTCCTTTCATACAGAAGTGACACTTCCACCATAAGATCTTAATTTCACTTGGGCTCCATCTGCTCCCCACTATACTGATTGACGATCAAATTAAACATAAGGTCAAAATACTAATATATTTTCATTTGTTCTCTGAGTCTTTAGAATATCAAAGCAAAAAATTCCACCATCATATATGAAGCTTCACCCAGTGTGAGATCCTAATTTGATTTGGAAAGGAGAAAGGACCTTCCACTTTTGTAAGGTTCCCAAAATTTGAAAAGTTCTTTCCACATGGTAAGGCCACATTTTTTGGGCCCTATAGATATTACCATTCTCTTTGTGTTTGTTTGTTATAATTTCGTTTTCCCGTTGTCTTTGCGCTAATCGTCTGTCCGTCTGTCTGATCTCGATACCTAATCTGTGTCTGTATATTTCAGGATCCCAAATTATTGAGAATGCTGAGAATGAGAATGAGAAGATGTGTCAATTGTGGAAATCTGTGAATTCAGTTGCAGAGAGGTGCGATGGGGTAGTTAAGAAAGGGAGATGTGGGAAGGAGATACATACATGTCTGATCTCTCTCAAAGGAATTATTAGTATTATTGCATGGTTGCAATATAGCATGGGAAACAATATTATCTCACAACACACAGGCTGTTGATGATGCAGGTGAAAGAATGAAAGAGATGATGATGGAGCCAGGAACCCTGAGCATGGTCATGAACATGCATTGTATAATTTTTTTGCTACAGTTTGGACTTTGTGAAAATGGGAAGGAAACATGTTGCATCAAAGCGATGAATTCAAGTATCACCCTCTCAACAACACTGCACTTCTATGTGGATGCCTGCTGCAATGCCCGGGGTTAGGACTGGGGTTTTCTTCCAAAGCACCAGGAGGACAGAGGGTTGAAACCCAGGGTGGGGGAGGAAGCAGACTACAAATTTTGCCACTTTGTTGCTGCTCCCAATGAATGATCTGCTAGCGGTATATGTGCAAACTTCATTTGTTCCCATGATTACAGCCTAGAGGGGGAAACATCAAACAGAGCAGAGATTTAGTTCCCAAGACGAGAAATTCTTATGCATCTGTTTGTGTATGATATTTTGGTGCCATTCACTGGATCCTTGGCAAGAGTGTGCAGGACTTGCTCTTCCCAGTTCCTCAAAATACAAGCATCTGCTCTTACATACTAGCATGTGCCATAATATTGTCAGACTATAGCTTGTGACAGAGAAACCACAGTAGGGGATAGCCTGCACACTTGCACATGTTACCATGGAGGATGCTGGTGATGTGTAGGACCAATGATATCAGTGTCTGGTGTTGTTGAAATCAGGACAGGAAAGGGGCAATTGCACCTGAGAACAAGGATAAAGATGTTGAGGCAGGACACTCAGGGACTCCTCCTGGGACAGGTGTTGACATGTCTGTTTTCTTCCAGGAGGTTGGGCATCCTTTCAATAGGTTTAGTGTTTGTTGATGTGACTTAGCTTGCTGCAGCCTTTGTTAATCCAGACTCTGAACTGTTGTTGATTCAAGACATCCCATAAATTGCATTATGGAACTAGGTTTTCCACAGAAGTTACAGCTTGGATTTCAAAATGCATCTTTGTTTTTTGGTGCTGAGAATGTCTTTGAATTTCAGCATAATGCTGTAGTAATTTCATGCTACCCTGGTTTGACTCTTGGTTTTGTGCAGGTGAACCAGATCAAGAATGCCATGGTTGAAATCCGGACGATGTTTCTAGTGTTGCAGGTTTTTTGCTCAATTCTCCCAGTTTCTTTTGCAGAGCTGAATTTTTGAACAAGAAGTTTATCAGCAGCCGTTATTCTCACTGATATTTTGATCTAATTTCATTTTCTATCTGCAACATATCCCACACAGGAGGCCCAGTTATCCCATCTGTTAGGAAACTTATAGCCTCTTTTGGGACATGGTTTTGCTACTTCTATCGTAATAGTTGATTGCATCACTTCAAAACATCAAATGCTTCTTCAGAGAGGCCTGGAAGAGCACAGATTTGTTGAGGGCTTATCCACTGCATGGTGATCCTAATTGTCACCCAGATACATTGCAGCACTCAGAGATTGAGCACTGCGACTTAAAGTGTGCAGGATAGTTAGTCAGTCTGAGATGCATGTTTCTCTCTGTATGCCTGTAGAGATCAAATGAGGAGTCTAAAACTGCAACAAAAGCTGCAACCATGAAAGGTACAAGTCTCTCCCTTTTGACCCATTTGAATTTTCCAAAAACATAATGGCAGCAGCAGGGGTGCCATATCGCACCAAAAAGTTGGATCTTGATTTCACAAGGCCTTTTGAGGGGTTAAAAAGTATGAACGCCTTCACACATAATTTGTTGGAGAGTTTAGCAATGTCCTGTCTCTATTGTTTCTTGCATGTGATTGCAGCTATAAAAGAAAGAATGGAGACTCAAATTGATTCAATCAGTAAACTTGCACAGGGTGTGAAAGCCAAAGTGGAGACCCTTGACAAAGCTGTAATATGTCCTTTCCCTTCAGACTTGTGTCAGAGTCTTTTAATTGTGCGCATAGAGATCACCTGAGCTCATATGTCTGACCTGAATATCTGTGTCCATGTCCTTGGAAATGTACATTGTTAAAAGTCATTTCTTTTCCCTGCTTTTGCAGAATATTGTCAATCAGAAAATCAAGGGTTGCCATGAGGGCTCCAGCACAGACAGGACTCGAATGGCTATTACAATGTAAGTAGCAAAACTGATAGAGTTTCTATGAAAGATTAGAGGTACTGAGATAAAAGTGACCTGAATTGATTTGTGCTGTTATATCCTCAGTGAAAGATAAACTTTTAATATGGAAATGCCATCAATCTCTTGGGGTTTGAGCTGCAGACTTCATGCTATGTTATGTGTGTGGACCATTACAGGACCTTGAAGAAGAAGCTCAGGGATCTCATGGTTGACTTCCAGGTATCATAGGGATTCATTACCAAGTCCCCCAGTTTATGTCATAATTGATTTTAACACCACAGCCATGAGCTCTTGCCCACATAACTATCCTTTGCAACTGCAGGATTTAAGGCAGATGTTTCAAGATGAATACAGGGAGATTGTTGAAAGGCGTGTTTTTACTGGTATGGTCTAACTCTGAACTGATCTTCGGATCTAGATAAGCTCAATGCAAGTCATGGTTACATTCATATGTCTCTGTCTGGTAATAGTACTATTGCATGTGTCTAAGGTAGACCCAAAGCAAGAGAGGTCGATGCTTACTGCAGCTACTTATGTCTCTTGGGTATGTGTTGATGGTGTTGAACAGTTACAGGGCAGAAGGTGGATGACTCCGTAAGTACTTATACTAACTGCCATGATGATGATGATGGTTATGCTAATAATTTTGTTGCTTTACACAAGCCTGCAGAGAGAATCTTGAATCTGGAGAAATTTCCCAATCTTTTGTGCTGTATGTATTTGGAGTCATAATTCCATGTCATGATTTCTTGTCTTCAAAACATTTCTGTTTTCAAGTGGAGACCAAAGAAGAAATCTTGTGCAGGTGATAGATAACCTAATAGAAACTGGACATGGCGAACAGATTTTCCAGAGGGCCATTCAGGAGCAGGGGCGAGGCCATGTGTGTACACTCTTTTGCTTTTATTCTCTGTACATTTTTTCAGGTTTCAAATCACTCTATCTTCCCATGACTTGTGGGGCCTGTGAGCCATGTGCTTTGCTACAGTTATGTGGCAAAAAGTTCACGAATTACTAGTGGTTTGGTTTGTTGCTCTTTGATGAGTTGGCCAAGTTCTGGATTTTGGGGTCCCCACAAGACTGTTGAAGCATATTGTAGGTTCTGGGCAGCACAGATATTGGATATAATTGCTGAGATCCAAGAGCGGCATGATGCTGTCAGGGACATTGAGAAGAAGCTTTTGGATCTTCATCAGGTTGCACTTCTCTTTTCTGTTGTACTTTTTCTCTTTCTTGAGCATTAAACAAGAGGTAAGAAACCTTCTGCAGCTTTTCTTCCCTTCTTCTCAGGAGAGAAAGGAACTTGGACAGAGGTATTTCATTAATAGTTGCTCGGATGGAATTGTGGTTTTAATCATAACGGAGAGTTGGGGGCAGATATTTTTGGACATGGCAGTACTAGTTGAAGCACAAGGAGAGCTACTTGACAATATTGAATCACAGGCTGGTTTTCTATCTATCCTTGACATACTTCCAATGTAGGTTTCTGCATTCATGAGAGTGAGTACAGCATAGTAAGTAAACAGTGATATCAACAAAATTGGGCACAAGAACAAAGATCTGTCTGCTTGGGTGACAGGTAAGTAAAGCAACTGAGCACATTACTGCAGGAACAACTGCCCTTGTCAAGAGCAAAAAGTTGCAGAGGAAAACACGCAAATGCATGTGCTTAGCTATCATCTTGCTGCTTGTTACAGCCACAATAATTGTTCTTGTTGTTGTTCAGCCTTGGAAGAAGAAGTCCTGATCAGAACTTAATAAAAAGAAGATCAACATCTAAAGAAAGGTATAATCGAAAGAAAATGCATCCTGTGTCTCTGGAAATTTGAATGGGACTTGTTGTCAGTTGATTCCCACAGTGGCATCAACACCATGTGTGATTAATCTTGAAACACTTCTGTAAAAGCAGAGGTGTATAGTCTGGATTCCCCAAGAGTAAGGAATCTGTATCACAAGTCTATCGAGTTTGTCGAGCACTTGTGGCATTCAGATGATACCTACTTCTGTCACTCGCTTGGATTGAAAAAGTTGCAAGTTTTGGGTCACATTCTATTTTGTACCATTAGGATCTTTCTAAAGAAATACCATCATTTTCAGCTTGTCATGTGGTGAAGGAGGGGCTGCTTCTTCCTTATGCTAACAATTTTCCAGAAAAAATCAATGAGTTGTAACTGATTACCATAAAATATGACACTGTTCAAATTTTCATGAGTATGTTTGTTCATTAGTATCCTGCAGTTCTAACTGTTGACAATTGTTGAAACCAGTAACATGTGTTCAGTGATGACCTCTTAGTAGTACTCTTCCAACTGTGTTTTCACAATCTTTTCCTTATACAGGTAACAATTGCTGCTACAGGTATTGTATAAATGCCATGGCATTGCAATTCTATCATACCTTCATTTCAAATTGGACACTAGTTCAGCATATGGTTTTTGCAAGAAACCTCTCTCTGCAACTACACTTCTGCTGGCTGAGAACTTAGTGGCTAAGCACCTGACCTGCCCAAGGCTATTAATGTCAAGTTTCCAATACAAAACTAAGAGCTAATGGACAACCATACATTCCTTGGGGAAACATCTGTTGTTGTCTTACAGTCTTGGCATATCCAATTCATAGTAAATGACCAACTAACCAACAGTTCAGAGGTTCAGCAAATGATCAAAAGGGAGGTCTGGTCCTGGGAGCACCTACACAACAAAATTACTGCTCACAAAGAGACAATGCGAGTCGTGAAATCCAACTCAAAAATTTAGTGTTTTGACACCATTACATGTACCTGCACAAACACAGCTGCTATAAAACACAGCACACTGAACTCTTAACCACCTATATGCTAAATGCGTCAGTTTTCAATAAGCAACATAGATACTGATGATGAACTCTCCATGGATACTTATGACGAGGGCTTTCCATGATGATGAGAACTCTCTATGGATACTAATGATGAGGGCTTTCCATAGACACTGATGATGAACGCTCTACATAGATACCGATGATAAGAGCTCATACAAAACACAAAAAACAAAGAGACTCCAGGATGTGAGCTAACCATGAAAAGGTTTGACTTTGATAACCAAATCACAAATAGTGAAGATCAAATTTTACAAGGCTAAGATAACAGAACCTGTACAGCAGGTTCAGCTGACTTGCCATCCATACATCAGTGAGAAACAACTTAAGACAACATTTAAGAATAATGGTATGCATATAACAGGCTCTTAAGTCTGAGTGCAGTAATCTGCAATTTCACAGTAGAATGCAAATTGTGGAATCTGTTAAGAAAACTGAGGTAAATCACAGGGACCAGTGAAAAAGCACCTCCCTTGAGGCACAAGACACTACAGTTCATAGAACTGCACAATTTCACACTAATGAATAAGACATGCTGAGCAAATACATCAGGCATTGTCTCCACATGTAACATAAGAGGCTTTTGAGAGCTACAGCAGGACCTGAACAAAGTTGTTTATTCCTCAGTTGTCCAGTTAGATTGACATCAACACTCTGACAAGTCTACTCCCCAATCCCGCAAGCAAGAAGTCATGTACTCTTGCTTAAAACTTTCCCTCATCACAAACCACCACTGAATTCAGAGCAACACACACACAGTGGACCTTTCCACGACAGCTGTTCATAAGCAGCCATATTTAGATGAGCTCTGTCATCACATCAGCTCTGTGGTATAATAGACATTCAATAGAGGGGCACATAACTGACCATCTAATATTGGTCACTTTCTATACCATCCAAAAGACATGGCTGCTTGGAACACATGAATTTAGTTCTTTGGACCAACATCCTTCAGAGCACAGATCTGCTCCTCTCCCATGGCAGACATGACAGTCACCACCAAGTCTTTACCATCCTTGAATCCCTCCTTTATCTGCACGGATAAATTTTTTAACGTTCATTCCCATATACAATGAATTTTACATTTTCTAAGAATAGCTGAAGTGGAAACTTCTGGAGATCCATTTTCTCCTCAATTACCAGATCGACATGGGGAGTTCATCACGAGACAGAATTCTCAGAGTGGGAACATACTATAAAAACCAGAGGAATATGAAAACAGAGGAATTTGCATCGGTAAAAATGCAACCTGAGCAAGAAGCTGCTCATCTGAAGGCAGGCGCAAATCATCCTTGGTGTCTCCACTCTCAGTCAGCAGGCTCACCTGAATTTATAAAGCATGCACATGCAGCATTAGCTGCTTCTTTAACCAGTGAACAGTAACATTCAACTGTTGCACCCCAATACACATGATACAGCAGACACAGATATTGACATACACCCAAACAATAAGGAAAGATCCATTGTCTAAAAAGGAAACAACTGCAACAAATCTGTTGTTATTAGAGAGGTTATTGTTGATTATTGTCAGGCAACTTACAAATCCGTCCTCAGAGATGTCAATAAGCTGGTAGTCAGTGCGCACCACCTCTGGCACCTGCAACAGCCACCATGACAAACAGTCAAACAAATGTTCAGAGGTGCATGTGCAACAACCATGTTGTCCACTGTCAATCACAACACCAGACATCTGAAATGATAAAATAAAGTAGATATGCATGTGCTTAAGAAGTACTCACATCACAATTGTGTGAAGAGGGGACAATATCTTCAAGCTTCTTGCCGGTGAAGATGTCAATCGCCACAAAATGACACTTCGCGTGACCATGCTTTCCAGTCTTAGAGGTAGACACCTCTACAACCTGTCAGACCACAGTCAACATGTTTGTCTGTAAATGTTACACCTCCTACAACTAGACCAGCAACCACAGCGACATGTCCCAAACACTAAGGAAAAAGCAGGCACAAATTAAGGCACGAGAAAAAGAAGACCTAAATCGTTGCAAAAAAACTGCCTTCGACTTTCACAAGCCATACTAAATTGTCTGCCACAGGAAGAGAAAGCAAGGAGAACAAGACTGGCACATCTCCTCCTCTCGAGGACTACGAACACGAAACATATAACCTTCTCTCAGAAAACAACGACGCAAGAATGGCGTCCAACCACATATGGCAAAAACAGATAAGCGGTATCCGCACTGCATAAAACTAACCAACAATGAGCCCTGTGCACAGAATGAAACCCTTGAAAGAGAGTCTGCGAGAAGTCCGTAATAGAGACGAGGGGAATGAAGGACGAACCTTGCACGGCCTTGTCTTGATGACTAAGTAGGCGTTCTTGCGAATGGTGCCGGCCTGCTGGGGAAAGGTCTTGGACGCCCCTGCATCGGCCTTAGACTCGAAATGATGATCATCATCCGACATCGTGACTATACCACCAACTATCCCTCTTCCCGCAACGGAAGCCCGTGCAAGAACACTAACTACTAAGATACACACAGACCAAGAAGGCACAGCACAGGCGCGCAGGGAAGAAAGCCGTATTGGTGCTAAACAGCCGAAAAGTGGCCAAAAAAAACACACTGCGAAATCTGCGCGCTTCTTCTTTCTTCTTCTCCAACAGCTCCAGTCCGTTTCCACAGCTGCTGCACACCACCCAGTGAGATGGCGCTCACGACAAATCCAGTCCGTCGGATACGTCCATCGACGGTTCAGGATGAGCATTGTTACTAGGGCTTTGCCTCTTCGCCCCCAAACATGAAAAAATAAATCCCCGTTCTGTCGGTCACCAGGTCACCCGGTAGTTGGCCACCGGCCACACCCGGTGCGGCTGCGGCGTCCGGGTAAGGTGGACCGGGGGACGGGGCGGCGGGCGGCGGGCAGTGGGGCAGTGGGCAAGTTCTTTTCTTTTTTCGGGGTGTTCTTTCAACTTCTGGATATAATATTTTTATTTTTATTTCTTATAATCACTTCACTTGTCTCACAAAATTATACCAGAATAGTACTATGATAATTACTATGAATAATTACTATGGCAACTTTTCAGTGTCCAGTAAATTATTTTATTTTGAAGATTCCATTTTGGAAAATAAAAAAACATTCTCTATTTTCATTCACAATTTTGTTCTTTGAGAAAAAATATAATACCTATATTTGAAAATTTCAACATTCCTGGAAATATTATAATTAGTGTTGAGCTTGCCATGGTACTATGGTACTCCCAAAACATATTTTAAATTTCTTGATTAATTTTTTTGGGTGTGGTTGTTTGCTATGAACATTGCATGCCAAGGAGGGGGTGGGGTAGTGTATATAGAGAGTGAAAAAGTTCATGATTGGGGAGGTGGAAGGCAAATGGGAACACAATTGAAAACTAGCAGCATCAATGTGCTACAATTAAATATACAAAGACAATGGAAACCACGGTTTTTCTTTTCAATTTTGTGATGTAGCCAATCTGGCAGTCATTCACTAGCAGATTTAGCCAAATGTTCTTACGGACTCTATGTAGAAGTAGAAAAAGTTAGAAAATTCTCTTTTTATGTAGGCTACATGCTTGAAATTGTTGTAGAAATATGGTGATTAAAATTTTTCTTTCTTGAAATCTGGGAATTAGGGTAAATTTTTCCACAAGAATCCTTTGTGTGTGTCAAAATCATATTTTTCATGTCAAAAAATGCAAAAAATTCCCCATAAAGAGAATGGAAATGAATGATTTTTGAAAAAAGAAAAACACTTAGATTAAAAAGATTTGGCTAAGGTTTGAATTAATGTCATTTGTGAAATATAGTATTGCATTCCATTGCTTGTATCAATGTTTTATTTTGCAATCGTCCATAAGCCAATTTAACCAAATTTGGCTAATTCAGAAATATTGAAGGGAAAAACATTCTTATACGTTTTTGGCTACCTACTTGAACCATGTATAGAAATCTGGTAATTATAAAATATTTAGAATTTGGATTTTTTTTCAAAAAATAATTTGAATTCACAACAGATAATTTCCAAAATTTGGCAAACAGTGTGAATTTTTGAAGCATAAAAAAAAGACTGATTTGTATGTTTCAAGATTTCATTGCACTCCTTGGTAGCCTCTTCTTACATAATCTGAAAATTTAGAGGTCAAACAACTTCTTTCAAGTTTAATAGTATCTTTTGCATAACTTCAAATTGATTTATAAGATCATGTTATACTACCTTTACCAAACATAAGAAATGAACACCTAGCCTAGATGATAGCCATCTCCAATTGCCCATATTTTTCAATTGTTATTCTTGCATTTTTACACAAGCACCTTTCTATTTTGGTTTTTTGACACGTGCTCCCAAAAAATTCAAAATCCATGGAATTTGCCCATTCGAAAAACTTTGATTTTGGGACATGTAAATATAAATAGAGACATGTCTCCAAACATTAGGCATTTAATTCAAATCCATAGTAATTGAGTCACAAAGCACGTAAATCTTTACTCACATATACTTCATATTCCTGCAAAAACAAGGATCGTATAAACACGAGTGATTCATCAAAAGTAAGTAAATATAAGGTTAAGAAATGTCAAAGAAGGCCATTAGCATGAATGTAAAAAATAAGAGTTCAAATAAAAGATTACATATTGTCATGCATGACAATGAGTCAAGAGGGTGGATCCATTTATTTCTAGTATTCCTCGGGTGGGTGGATGGTTTGGACTCTAACATTTTGTTCATAAGCCTAATCTAACACCCCAAATTGTGTGGATCATGGTGCGGTTGAGGTTGGAGAATTGTGGTAGCTCTTGATCCTAGGCAAGGAGGACACCCATGTGAGACTTATGGGATGGTTTCCTATTATTATGTGAAATAAAGGGTATTCGGCTTTTCATGTACATACTTTGTCCACCACACTTGGCATCCCAAGACCTCATGCACTTCGTCCAACACACAGGTACATAAGTGCCACCAAATTGGGATTGTTGACAAGTTTGCCCAAAACCACACACTTTCTCAACCTCTTTCTTACACGCCAAAGCAAGTACAATACCAAAAATGATCACCTTTGTTTAGAATCTGCCATGTGGCCTACAAAGCACCCATCCACATGCTGAACAAACGAATGGAGTGGCATTGAGGATTTTTTTAACACCATTGAAAGTCATGGAATCAAGCTCAAACAAGCTGCACTATCCTAAGTTAATGAGAGCTCCAAGCCTATATAGTCTACAACATAGAACCATATTTTTTTGCTTGTCTTTTCCATCTTCTTTTCATGTAAATTATTTTTAAAAAATTAGTTTCAATTTATGTTTTCAATTTGCCTTTGTATTTGATGTTCCAATTAGAAAAATGAAAACATTAGCACAAACAAGAGCCAATGGTCACTTCCTTGGTGGACCAACGGTCACTAGCACAACATGAGGGATGGATATTGCGTGGTTAGAAAACATTTTTTATTTGGTTCTGGTCACCTTTGCTAACCATGGTGGTGATCTCAGTCTCTGCTTTTAGTACCTGCGTGCAGACAACCCATTAGACCTTACCTTGCATTATCCATACTAGTGTAGCCTGTGCTGTTGGCCCAATTGTGAACACATTGAGAGCTCAACTGATTTTTCATTCCAAACCCAATTTTTGTGATTTGTTTGAATTTTCAGCAACAATTTTTACTCTCAAATAATATGTTTCACACCTTAGCTCTGAAAATTGTGAAATAAACTTTATTAAATTTGACTCGGTGAGGACTTTCTAACAACAGTTTTTTGTTTTGATTTTATTTAGTGTGCATTGAGAAAATGATTCAATATTCAATAGCTTCCACACTCTAGCTTCAAACAATCTCAAACCAAGTTGCTGCACCTTTACTCATCAAGAGCTTTCCAAAGATACCAATAGTGCAACATGAAACATCGTGGTTTGGGAGATTTCAATGTGACAAACAAAACAAGGTGTGTTTCACATGATGGCCTTGCCATATATATGGTTTTAAATGCAAGAAAAAAAATCAATTATTAATGTGATTGATGTTTCTTCGGCTTCATTTCCTACTCATATAGTGAAAGAAACAAAATTATGAATCTTTAACATGTAACATCTTTTTTTTTGTTACTGAACCAAAAGCAAGATACATGGTTTGATAGTTAGAATACAAAATACATTGATTTACACTATGAGAAATTGCATTTGTCAAAACCACATTACCCTCTAATTAAAATTCAAAAAACAACTTATATACAACTATTGTGTAATTATCTTTTAGGTATTATAGTTACTGTGCAAGTATCCCCATAGAAATAAGGTGTATTAATAAATAAATTTTCACATTAAAAAATCAATTAATTGTATTATAATTGCAAGTGAATTGAAAATGGGTCTTCTATACAATAATTTATACACATCGTACATACATATGTAATCAACCATGTTTAATTTTTTCAAGAATTGCATTGTAATTACATGTGACAATTATTTTTAAATTGTTATAAATGTGGCACTAAAATAACAACCATGTTGCAACTAATGTATAATGTACATACATGCGATCATGTCACATATTCACATTTCCATCATTGATTATGGGATACATTGGCAACAAATTTCAATTATGATCCCCATTGATACGATTAGTACATCCATTAGTGCAGCACTACTAAAATATTATTGTTCAACTATGTTATGATTATAATACAACTACTTATAACTTACTAAGGATATATATTCATCAGTTATTTATATCTTCATCATATGTGCATTTTGGAATGATTTAAAATGTTATGGGAACATTACTTCAAGCTTTAGAAATCATCTTTGAAGTGCAAAGGAAAAGGGTTAATGAAAAAATAATAAGAAAAAAAAAAGTTTTCCAATTTACAAAATGCGATTTTTTTTCTTTTTAATTTTTTTCTTTTGACCCCTCTGACTTTCAAACCTCATTATTTTTTTAAAAATTCATTTAAAATGATTTAAAGTGTTATAGGAGGGCCATTTGAAGTTCCACAAATAATCTTTGAACTCTAATAGTAACGTAACAACTAACTAAATGTTTTTTGGTTGTTTAGGAACTGGCCTTCATAGCATTCAATGGTTTTTTAAAAAATTCTTGACATGCTTTGCTTTGGGGGGCCATAACTTTCTCAATTCTATTCCATTTTTGATGATTTTTAATGTGCTAAATGCACCAATAGGTGGGGTTCAAATTTTATTAGAACCCTAGAAACAATGGAACCTTCCCCTTGGATTTGGTTGCCTTGAATGCTTAAATGTTCGATCATTGGTCGATTTACTTTATAGTTGCAATTCAATTTCCAATTAAGGAACAATTAAAAGATTTAACCCATATGTTGTTTTTGAATCCCATTTTACAAACTATATAAAAAATTGTTCTTTTATGTTCTCACATTAAAATACATGTGCCATTTTGGGATGAACTCAAAAAAGCTTAACCTAAAGGCAAAACATGAAATTAAAAAATAAAATCATAGTTATTTTATAGTTCACATACTCTTATGTTTTTACCTACTTTTCTACCTACCCATGTAGGTAGGTTGGTAGGTCCTAGGTAAATATGTAGGTATGTAGGTTTTAAAACCTACTAACCTACCTACCTATGGTTATGTACGACTTACCTAGTTATTAAAATATATGTTTATATTTAGTTTATTTTTCAAAATACAATTAATATGTCATGTGGCAATTTTCAATTATGTCATGTATCACAATCTTAGACCGTCATTAATAATCATAATGGACAATGGAGATCGATATTTTGAAAAAACAATTATGTCCAAAAAAATTTGTAGTGCCACATTTTAGATTTTAGTAGAAGGATGACAATTAATGACATTAGTATGACATCATGGGTGTAGTTATAATGGAGTTGCATAACAATTGAAAATGAATTGTTGAAACATAGTTGTAATTGACTTGCAATGAATTGCATTTTATATATGGTGAGTTGCAACTCTTCAATTCATGCAACTTATTCGTTAGCACTCACAAGGTATAAATATAGTGAATTGCAAGTGTCCAGTGCAACTCATTGATTGAGTTATAAAACCAGTTACAAAACACCCTTTTTTTTCATAGTGTTATGTTCAATCTAATAAACTTTTGCACTTCCTAATTAACATGTTAAAATGGTTTTATATATGTTTTAATTATGAATCATGAATTATTATGCTTTCTTGAAAGGTCAAAGCAAATTTACATTGATGGGTAAAATTAGAGTCAAAGGAGCCACCCAAGTAAATGGACACTCCTTGAAACTGCATTTTTGTATGTTTGGAAGATCACAAGGGAAGCATAATAATTTGATTGTCATAAATGTTTTCGGAATATTTTCCATTAATTGCAAAGTTTGGCACAAATCAAAAATGTTTTTGCATATTCAAAGCATCCAAACCTTAAAAGTGGATAGTCTTTGTTTTTTTCAAATGTTTTTTTTTTCTACCAAATGTGCACCATTCCTTTTGAAAATTGGAAAATATTTCAATATTGATTATTAGAAGGGCAAAAGGACTTGCATTGATGAAAATTGTTTTTTAACCCATTTGAGCACATTTGATTCAAAAATGTTTTTGACCTTAAAAATTATGGATTTTGAAAATGTGATTTTAGTCAAAAGTTGTTCATATATATGTGATAGAGGGCATGAATACATAATACATATGATGTAAAATCAATTTGTAATCAAAATGTATTTATATCTAAAATGCAGTGCTAAATGGGGTATCTAAAATAAAGAATTTTAAATTATAAACCAACACAGGAATGACACATGTCATGTGCAATCCTTGGAAAAGGACTTTTACCTTGGTGCCCTTGGCTCCTTTGACTATGATTTCACCCATCTATGACAATATTGAATTAATTGAAAATTGGTTACTATTTGTTTTTTGATTCACATGAAATTTTAAATATATGTCATATTTTTCCCACACCATGAAAATTTGGTTTGATGACATTTAATATAAAATATGTGTTTCTTTGTTTGAAAAATTGATATGGTTTTCATGATTTGGAAAAATTTCCATTCATAATGTGTCATTGTTTTTAATAACCAATTTGTTAATTTTCAACTTTATTTCATCCCAATCAACATTTGTAATGCTTGTAATGTTAATACTAAATGTATTCATGAATTTACTTTGAACAATTTGAAAGGACATTTCTTTTGTTTTCTAAGTATCATGCCAAGTTGAATATGTTTTCTTTTGTGACATTTCAATCACTACAAAATGTGAGAAAATAATAATAATAATTCTCTACAATGGTTTTGAGGATCCTTGTGTTTATTGAAACCAACCCAATGAACAACATTTGAATTTTTGTATTTTTAAAAGGTTTTAATATCATAATTTGCAACAAATTTAACAAGTGAAATATGAGATAGTAGGTTGATTGATATATTAGTTGATCATTGACAAACATTGTATACATGTGGTAGTTAATGACAATTTTTTCAACATGTGATGAGGTTTCAAAATGAAATTTTGTTTTGTCTTCTGGGGATGTATTAATAGATTGGAATGATCTTGATGCATGGTGTAATGGTAATGAAATTATTAAATGAACAACCAACTAGGTGAATACACATTACACTTGACCAATTTTTGGACTTTTTGAAAAAAATTATAAAGTGTTTATCATATTATTGACCATTTTTTTTCTATAAGGATTTAGTTTAAGGATACTAGCTTGAATATGTATATATTCAATTTATTACATTTTCATAATAAAAAAAACACAAGAAATATGGACTTTCAAAGTCAAACATTAATATTGTAATCTTGACAACAACTTTTTATATGGACTTTGAAATGGTCCAATCATTTATGATGTGTTGGTTATGGACTTGATTTTGGTTAAATGACATGTTAAAAAAACTAGGTTTGAAATGTTTTGCATGATAGCACTTGTAAGATTCTACCTATGGACTTTTAAACAAGCTAAAAAATATGGTTTTTTCAAAAGCCCATAAATATTTGAAAAAAAAGCTTTTGGATTATTCTTGTGCATGTGTTAAAAAAAGGGACTTCTAAATGGGCTTTAGATTAAATGGAAAAAATGTTTAAAAAGCCAATGGAAAATCTTTGTAATTCACTCTAACCCACAAAAAATACCTTAAATGTTTTGGATTAAAATAATGGTAATTTGGAGTGTAACATTAGTCCACTATACCTTTCACTCACCCAATTGTGCCAACATTTGCTGAGCATTTAAAAAAGTATTACCCATTTGTTGAATGCATTCAGAAGCTTTTGTTTTTTCTACTTTATAATTTTCAAGCATGGCATGTAATTTTGGTGTAACATTTTTGTTTATTTTGGTTAGATAAGATGTGCAATAACTTGTTACAACATATGGATCTCATATGAATATTTTCCTATTAAATTTTATCCACAAATCTTTCGTATGCATTTGCATGTATATCTTTCAAAAATAATATGGTAATCAAATATTGTTGGTTTTTGTAATCTAGATATCAAAGCTAAATTTATGTAAGTATGTTTATCCATCTGTAATATGTTTAGAAAGTCATCAGATGATATGTCTTATCCCATGTCCATTTCATTTAATATGTTAAAAATAAATTTTTTTTTAAATTGTATTTTTTTTCTTGATCTAATAATATAATTAATATTTGTGCACTACTAAATGGTGGTAATGGAAAATGAAACCTACAAGAAGTTTTTTTTATGACAAGTTTGTTTATGGTGGTGAAGTTGGCTTTTGAACACAAAAATTGTTAGGCAATAAAAATTTGTCACAAGTTATATATTTATCAAGAAACGGTTGAATTTCATCATTACTATTGATTGCACGTATTGGTGCATCTTCTATCCATAAGAGTTCATGATCATATTCACTTTCTCAAGCTTGAAGCTTTGTTAGAAAAATATAATTTTGTTCTTGTCCAAATAATGTATTTCTTGATTGTAATAACTCGTGAAAGCATTTCATTCTATGGTCATAGTATAGTGCAAAAGTTACTAGATCTCCTTTAATAGGTTCAAGAATGTTTTCATCTTCATGTTAAATATTTGTATTATTTATATCATGAAACTTTTTTAGTTCATGAAATGTTTCTACTAAATATATCCATTTGTTTTCAGCACTTGTGAAAGTGACAAAAAGCCTTGGGGGTGCAAGTTGATGAATCATTGCAAAACCATTTCTTTAAAGTGGTGTAAATAATTTGGAGATGTACAAACACATTTAAGTTTTCTATATCCTAATTATGAATTCAATATATTATCCAAATTAGGTTTGACAATAACATCTTTAAAAATAAGGTGTCGGCCTCATGATTGTGTTTTAAGAACATAAACCCAAAATGATAATAGAATATAATGAATTAAAACTTTGATGACTTTAAAAAGGATATTTGTAATGTGATATGAAATTTTTTTATCTACATTAATTAATTCTGCTTTTGCAATTTTTTAGTATGAGCGTACTACACCAAAAGGATGGATATATGACTACATCCATGACTACAATATATTATATATATTGTATATATTTATGTATATAATATAATAATGTATTATATATTTAAAATTTCACATTAATATTTAAATATCTCTTCGCATATTGATTATATAAAACAATTATTCTTTTAATTTTATTCTAAATTATTCACATTCATTGTACATATGACTGGTTAGCATGTTAAAATCAAGTTTTGATCCTTGGACCTTTTCAAAATTGTCCAAGGGCTTTGCCATCCACCTACCACATTAGAAGAGCTATGTACTCACATTAGATTTATCATCTTTCAATGTATGATTGTTAAAAAATACAAAGTTTAAAATATAATTTCCTTTTCAATATTTACTCAAATGAAAATTTGAATATGGATTATTAAACTTTGAAACATAATCTACATATGTGCACCAACTTCAAACAACAAAATTTTGAATGAAGAAAATCACTTTTGAATTTCAAAATTTTTAACATATCCATAATGTTTCAATACATGATAAAATTCAATAAATAAATGTATACTTTAAATGTAAAACCTAGATTAATTTTAATTTATTTTTTAATTGTGAAATACGAAATATAATATAATATAATATATTTATATTTATATATATTATGTACCATACTATACACAAGGCTTTTTGTTTTCAAATTCTTTAAGAAGGTGTACTAGTGAGGATCCTCAACATTAATTAACAATAAATGGTGATTGTCTTGGTGGACTAGTAGATTTTTTTTGGAATCTAGTCTAGGTTTGGTGACTTAATGGACCACATTGTCTAAATTTGGCAACTTCTAACTTTTTTTTCTTGACATATGGAATTTATTTTTTTTCAATTATCAAAACTCCTTTTGTTGGATTCACCAACCCTTTTTTTTTTGTCATTAGGTGGTGAAAATTTGCCACAAAAAAAAAACCTCGATTATATACACATAACATATTTTACACATAATTTATTAATCTACGGATACATGTATGTGAATATTACTATGCATAAAATATATTATTATAGACATATTATGCATAATATCTATATATAATACATATATTATGATATATATATATTCAATATTTATACTTTATATACAAATATTTAAAAATTAATTATATCATAATTATTGAAATCTACACATTTAATATGTATATAAATATTTATTGAAATATGTTATATATAATAATAATAATAATATATAACAAATGTTTTGTAATAAAATTAAAATTTAAAAATTAATTGGTTTTCTTTAATCATATTTTTTAATAGGCCATTTTATAAATTTAATATGTTGAAGCTTAAACCCATGGATAAATAAGATAAAACTTTGTTAAATTTGATTAAAATAATATAAATTTGTTGAACTATGTTATTTTGGTGAAACAAAGTTTTTTTTTTAAAAATTAGAATATTTTGATTAAACTTAGCATAATTAAAGCTAAAGTTGGTTAATTTTGGTTTTAAAAAATGAGGTTAAAATAGGTTATTTTGGTTAAATTAGGATAAATTTTCGTATATTTTCATAAACTTGGGTGAAACTTTTTTAAGCTTGTTGAATCAAATATAAATTTAACTAACTAAATTATTTTGGCTAAATTTGGTTGAAACTAGAATTTTTAAAATTAAATTTGGTTAATTATTGCTGAAATTTAATAAATTTTGCTAAACTTTAAAAAAATAGTTAAAATTGGTTATCTATTTGGATAAATTTGAATTAACTAGGCTAAACTTGGATAGTTAAATTAAACTAAGTTAAAATTGGTGAAATCAAGTTACATTAAACTAATTAGGTTAAACCTAATTAAACTTGGTTAAATTTGAATAAATTTGGTTAAACTATATTTAAATTTGTTTAATAAAGTTTTAAAAGGATTTTGGTTGAATTAAGGTTAAAATAAGGCTAAATTGAGGTGTTTAATCTAAATTTGGTTGGCTAAACTTGGTGATATTTAAAGGTTGCTAAAGTTGATACATTTGACATTGAACAAAATTTTAAGTTATATATGTTAAAGTATGGTACATTAAACTAAAATAGGATTAATTAGAATAAATAAGGTTATTTGAAATAAACTAGGCTACTTGGGGCAAATTAACCTTAAGTAGGTTAAATTAGGTTACACTAGGATTAGATTAAATTAAATTAAATCAAACTGAATTAGGTTTAAATTAATTCATATTAAAATATTTACTTATGCCTATGTAAATGCTACTTATTAATAAGAATTTAAATCCACCTAAGTTTATATGTAAGGTTTAATAGGGGTTTAAATTGTCAATATAAGCTTATGTAAAGTCTGCTTAGTTTTTTTAACCTTTTGATTTAGCCTATTTACTTAGCCTGACTTATTTAACCTACCCATGTACGTATTTAACCTAGCTACCTTTCATGATTACTAGTCATGTAGTCATAATATCATAGTCATATGAGACTAAAAGTCTTATAATCATGATTAAAATCACATATTATTGGGTTAAAATAAACATTCCAAACAAATATTTAATGTATATGTTAAGAAAATAAAAATTCAAATTCACCAAAAAATGATTATGATATGGACTTATGAAAATATGGGTAATTTTTAGGTCATCAAAAGTCCATTACTATATATTTTGTGTATATATGTTACAATTTTTTTATAGATATTTTCTTCTTCAAGTTAACAATCTAAATCTAGCCACAAATTTGGAAAACAATTGTTTTTATGCCATGGTAATAACATGTAAATGCACGCCACTTTACAAAAAACTTGATTGTGACGCAAAAAATAAACCACCCTGCTTTGCAACCACCCATGAAAAAGTTAAAATGGATCTTACATTAAATGATGGCATGTTTTAGGAACCTATTTAAACATTTAAAAAATTGTTACCTAACCAAAATTGATAGGGAAATGTTCCAACGTGATTTTCAATTTTTTTGCAAATCTAATGATTTTTTTTTCAAAAAAAATGATCAAATATTTCCTTTTCATATTTCTTTCACATTTGTGCAAATTTTCAAACCAAAAAAAAAAAAGTCATGACATGTGTATTTGAATGTTTTCAATCAAATTGTCATATTTTGAAAGAATAACATGAATTTTTGCTTATGATGGGTGTGATAACCATTTTTTAAAAGAATAATTTCATATTTAATATTCTGGATTATGGATTGGTGACCAAGTCACTTGGGGTTGGGTGCACATTTGAGGAGATGGCAAAGAAAAACAAATTGTCAAAAGATGAATGTGAATTTTTTACATCCAATCATTTGACCTAGTTTCTAGGGGGCAAAAACCCTTGAAGCTATTATATTCTATAATGATTCTCAACATAATATCCTTGCCTTACAAGGAAGGGCCAACAAACACTCAAGGTAAGTGTGAAATGCTAGCTAAATTTGTCAAATGCAAAGTATGAACTTTGATGTTGTTAACAAAAATACTCATAAGATGTGGGTGTGATCAATTTTATGGGCACTGGGATTATGGACACAATTTCAAAAGATTTGAAGAAACATTTATTTTGCATGAATGCCTAAGAAACAACTACAAAATGCAACCATTCAAGATTATAATTTATTGGGCCCATGTATGCTTACAACCACCTTGCATATAGCTCCTTCACTTTTAGTCAAATGGAAAACATAGCTTTTGCAAATGGAGTGCAAGGTACATGATTAGGTCCAATTTATTGTTTTCTAGCAATAACACTAGGGTGAAAGCATGGTAAAATATACAAAGAAAGTTGCTGAAAAAATATCAAGTTATAAAATAAGTAGTTTTTCACAAAAACAAAAGAAAGTTGAAAATATTGAGCCTTCAAATGGGTTTATTGTAAATCAATTAAATTTTTGAAAAAACTTTGGAATAATAAAAGTAGGGAATAAGTAGGTTTGAAATTGATTGGTCAATATGGTGTTCAAACTTACTTTTTCATTAGAAACTTTATTGAAATATACATGTATGTATGAAGTTATAACACAAATATCATTGTATATTCAAGGGCCTCATCAAAAAACAAATCTCCTTTCTTTTTGGTAGAATATACTTGACACATACTTGAATCAAATGTTACATTGCAAAAAGTAAGTTTTAAAAGCTACTTGCATTTAAAAAAGTCTACTTGAAACCTATTTTTACAATGTAAAATTTAAAGATTAATGCATAATAATGAAGTATTTTGTTATTTATCATTTAATTAAAAAGATTAAATGTATAACAATTTTGTGATGGGTTTTGGTCACTTTTTGTTCACTTGACAAGTAAACTTGCAAGTATTTTTAGTTGTACACTTTATTGTGCTTTCATCTATTAGTAGAAAAAACATTGTCTGCAACTAAATTATATTTGCAAGTGACACTTGCAAGTAAAAATCAGCATAGTAAAAATGACAGGTTGAAAACGACCACTAGTCATAGACGACGGATGAAATATTTTTTTGTAAAATACAAGTATGGAGATTTTATTCATATCCAAGGATGAGTTCCTATGACTACACTTGCGATTATAGTGCACACCAATATGTTCACACGTGGTAGCTTAAGAATGTGACATGTGGCATCATTTTATTTTTTTGAAATATTTTGCCAAACAAGTATATATATATATATAACCATCTGATTAAAGCAATTAGATTGTGCCACATGACAACTTAAGATTACCCTATAATCATTTAAGGTTAGTTTAAGGTTGGACCATTTATGATAAGCCACGTGGCACCTAGGTTAAACCACTTAGCCTAGTTAGGTGCCTAAGGTACCTAGCCTAATTTTGGGCTAGGCCATTTATAATTGGCTAGGTGGCACCTAGGTTAAGCCTAGGCCACTTAGCCATAGGTTTAGCCTAGGTAGGTAAGTAGGTATAGGTCTAAAACTCTTACAACAAAATATTATTTTATTTTAAGTTTAACCTTTTGGGTGGAGCCTATGTGATTAGCTCCTCCCATATGGCAATTGAAAATATTGAATGTGTTTACTACACCAAACCAACCTACTTATATAGTTTGTAAACTTAAAAAGGAAGATAAACAATATGGGATAAAATTTTAGTTGCAGTTTAATTGCATAGTTGTAGCCTAATTGTATTTATACCTTAACACATATTATTACTTAGCTTACCTACTAAATAACATAAATTTTTACTAAGGTAAAATCATAGTTAAAGCATTATAACATAAGGTGTCCCTGTACACCAAGTGATTTCATTGGATTATGAATGAATTCACTGGTCTACTAAATGGGGATTAGTGAATTACACCCACTAGTAGTGAAGGAGCCACCTAAGTGAATGGACATTCCTTAAAATTGCATTTTTATATGTTTGAAAGATCACAAGGGAAGCATAATAGTTTGGATTATCATAATTTTTTTTGGAATATTTTCCATTAATTGCAAAGTTTACATGCTCAAAGCTTGACACAAATCAAAAATGTTTTTGCATGTTCAAAGCACTCCAACCTTGAGAGTGGACAATCCTTGTTTTTTTCAAACGTCCTTTTTTTCTACCAAATGTGCACCATTCCTTTTGGAAATTGGACATGATTTTAACATTGATGATTAGAAAGGCAAAAGGATCTGAATTGAATAAAAATTGTTTTTATAATCCATTTGAGCACATTTGGTTCAAAAATATTTTCGACCTTGATAATTATGGATTTTGAAAGTGTGGTTTTAACAAAAGTTGTTCATATATATGTGATAGAGGGCATGAATGCATAATATACATGATATAAAATCAATTTGTAGTCAAAATGTATTTATATATAAAATGTAGTGCTAGATGGGGTATTTAAAATAAATTTTTAAAAATTATACACCAATGCAGGAATGACATGTGTCATGTGTAATCCTTGGGAAAAGACTTTTACCTTGGTGCCCATGTGTCCTTTGACTATGATTTTACCCACTTGGCACTTATTTAGATAAAATTTATTTTAAATACATATTTAAATAACTTCTACGTAATTATTTATTTAAAATATGTATTTAGATAGATTTTAAATAATTATTTATAATTAAATAACCTATTAGGTAGTTAATGGGTATGTAAGTATATATGTATGTAGGTAGTTAGTAAATAGGTAGGTAGGTAGGTAGGTAGATAGGTATGTAGGTGGTACATACGGGTGCAAATGGGATAACATGACCCACACCTGCCTGCTTTTGTGACTACTTTTTGGGGAATATTTTAGATTAGTCTTTAAAAATTATTTAAAAAATTCTTCAAAATTTTTAAAATTTTTATTTGTATTATTATGTCAAGGTTTATGTTAAAAAATTCAAAATATATGTAATTTAAAAATTTTTTGAAATCTATTTATAAATCCTTTTAGTGTTGAAAAACACGTATTATAATGCCCAATGAATGTTTTAAAAGCATTTTATTCATCGGATATTTTCAAATTAATTCACATGTTCCAATGATATATTATGAACCTTATTACATAAAAAAATGTTATATTTTCAATACCAAATTAAATTATCACTTCTAAACATGAAAAATTAAGCATGTGTTACACTTGTTGTGGTTCGTGTTAATGTGATTGCAACCATATGTAAGTACAAAGTAAGTGGTCGTATGTAAGTATATAATAGGTAAGTAGTTAGGTAGGTATTTAATAGGTAGTTATATACATATAGTTACATATGTACTATTAAATAATCTATACATGTAACTATTAGGTAGCATACGCACCTTATGCAACTATAATGTGACTACTTTTGTTGCATGTGCAACTAAACATATATACGATGTTGTAAAAAATACAAAGACATCATGTATATATGGACAACCTACCCAATGGCTAAAAACATTCAGTACATTTCAAAGTTGGTAAGAACAAAAGAAGTTGAATTCCATTGTTTGATCATTTTCCCCAAAAAAACATTGTAAAATTTGCTACATGTTTAAAAACATTGTTCATCAACCTACAAGTTTCACAAACTTCCAATTCCATAGTGTACAAGCCCCTTCCACATGTTCCACCACATATTGGTCATTTGCATTGTGCAGATGCATAAGAGGAACTTCATGCATATGAACAACAACATCAACTTTGAACCAAAAATCTAGGATGGTACAACCATGAAACTTGTCCAAGCCCCACAAGCCACTTATTTTGCAAGATGCAACCTTTTGCCTTAGGTTTTTAGGATTCAACAATGTGACAACTTGTCCTACACATTGGACAAGACAAGATACATACAACAACATTGGAGCCATTTTAAAAATGTGAAATTTGTGTATGCACAAATGAATAAACAAGGACTAATTACTCTTTTGAAAAAAATGATAGAGCATTTTTAGTAACATGTGTTCTCAAGTGCTTGCTTGATGTGATTCTGGCTTTTCATTGTTGTTTCTCATAGGTGCAATTACCCTTCCCCTCAACTCCTTCCCAACCGACAGTTGTAAACAAATCCAAAATTCCACGTTCAACACACAATACCCTACATAATCAAGAAACAAATTGCAAGAAGTGTTAGGAATGAAATTGAAAAGTATGAAGAAAACCTTAAAAATCAAAACAACATTCTAAAAAAACCTTGGGTGAAACAATAGTTTGTCCTTTCTTGTGGAGACTTCTCTTTGTTCTAGTGACTACTTTTGTTGCAAAGTAACAATGTCTTGGCCATATAAATTTGGAATCCTTGATCCATCTTTGGAATGGACAATATTTTTTCCCTTGGAAGGAGAATGTTAACTTTCACTCCCATTACCTACTAGTGAGGTTTCCACATGATTTGAAGGTTGCAAGGTGGGCATGTTTGTTTGAGCTCTAAGTTCTTTTTGTTGATTTTCACAACTAGATTTAGGTTTTGATGGAGTAATGTTAACAGTGTCTTTCATTTTTGCCATGAATTTAAAAAACATGGATTTCAAATCAACTAAAACTTGTGTCCAATTTTACATACTAACCAACACTTCAAACACTTTAACATCTTGGGCAAATTTTGTTGAATTTCCATTGTTGTAATTCAAGTTGACATTCTATTTAATATGCCCTATTTTCCACATAATACTCATAAACTTGATATAGTCAAAACCTTATAAATGTACATACCAACATTATTGATATAAGAGTTTTAGGTTTAATGTTATCAAGGAAACATCCACCAACATGAAATTAAATGCCCATAAAAGTTTCTAAAAAAAAAAAGAAAACTCACTGATCTAGAACCAATATGCTAATATCCTTGTAATTCTTTTGCAAGTTCTATTAAATTGGGGCTACTTTGGGTCCAAATTCTTTTAGGTGTATCACTAATGACAAAAAAGACCTAGTCTTTAATGGAGTCCTTTTTTGTCCTATATTTTGATCCCCATCAATATTAATGAATCAAAATGTATCAAATTATTATAAGTACCATATTTTAAACCATTAAAATTCTAGATTCCATCAATTTCATCCATTTTGTGTCTTTACATGGTCAAATAGGACTATGTAAAGGAGTACAAAAAGGGTGAGGTCCAAAAAGGGTGACAATATTTTGGCACTCTCTAAAGAATTTGGAACCCTTTACCTTTTTTTCTTCTGCATCACAAAATGAACAAAAATTTGCAACATGAAATTCAATAGCAATAATGTAACAAAATTAAATAAAAATATTGTAACAAGTAATATTAATAGTCTTTTAAGGTTTTCTCACTAGCTGGGCTTCCTTCCTAGTTTTGCCCAATTATCCCACATTTGTTAAGATTTTGACCTTGCTCCTGGCATTCATCATTTGTTTTGCCTTCCTCCCTGTTTCTTGTTTAAACCAATACACCTTCAATTTTTCCTAGTGAGTAGGTTCAATGTTGATTGGGCAATCCCATTGTCCTCCCATGAATTTAGCTTTTAACTTGCTCCTTTTAGTTTTCAACCATCTTTTTACAACATTTTAAAATCTGACAATAGATAATTCATTATTTCCATACTCAAAGCCTTTATATATATATTTTTTCAATTTCTCTAAAGTCTTTAGATTATGGCCATCCCATTGTAAGATGTTACTATTGAATATGAAGGGAATAAAAGTTTGCACTTACTCATTTCAAACATTTTTACTAGTACATCCTCCATCTATGTCACCCCCTACCATGACCTTAATCTTGTGGGGTTTTTGGCTAATTTTTTACCTAGCTTCAATTGCAACATCACTGTCTTTCTTTACTGTTCGTTGCATTGCTCTTGTAACACTTTCTAGCTTCATTAAGGGTGAAGCTTCTGATTGTGTCAAGGGTCCACTTGTTTGCCCCACAAACTGTTTTGGGTTATTTTTTGATACTTGTATCCATGGCCCATGATATTGTGCACCTCCTAATTGTGTCATTACCCATGGTGGGGGTCGCATCTAAACTAGTTGTATCCATGTCCAGTTGGTGACTACATTGCCACAACCTTGCAATATTTGATGGTGGAACAAAGTTGTTTAATGGGTGTGGAATGGGGTCTGTACCTGGTTTATTTGGGGTCATCGACAACCTCTTCTTCCTCTCAATCTTTGTTGCAAATCAACCAACAACAACATCAATACCATATTGTACAAGCTCCACATCATCCTCCATGGCATCTTTAGGGCTTGTTATTTAAAACAAAACAAAATGTCAGAATTATACACAAAAATATCAATGTATAACTTATAACAAATTACAAGACATCGAAAGCAAGCCATGGGTTCAATGAACTTCCTGCACATAATGTAACAAAGAATATGATCAAATATCAAGTCTTACAACAATAGATCACAAAAAACAAGCCATGAACAATATAATGCTAGTAGGTATGGAGTGAACTTGATTCGTTCCAAGTATGTGTTGCCTATAGAAAAGTAAGAGAAGGAAGCCACATTCTGCAAACAAGGTTAGGAAGTAACACTTGTTTTAATTAAGCTAGGGTTTTAAAGAAGCTTAAATTTTAAAGAAATAGTTCAAGGAAGGTGAGGCAAAAACTTTTAGCTTAAATGCCAAGATTGTAAACAACTTTGAAGTAAATGTAGTTGTTGCCTAATATATCATAATCTTTCAGAAAGAATTCAACAAGCCTAGAGAAACTAAAGATTTTAATTTAAACATAGATGTTATCCATGCCTTCATGCTATCCAAGTTTTCCAACCTAGCTTTGTGACAAGGGTATGGAATGATCTACCATGATTAAATTGCATGCAAAGTATGATGTTTAATATGCATAGAAATAGATGACATCACTAGAAAATACTGCAAGGATAAATTTTAAAAATATTCTATCAAATCATCACATTGCCTTCAAGACCATGCAAAATGGTCGAATGCATTTTAGCACCCCTACAATTTCATGTGGAACTATAATTGTTGTTATTGTTGGTGTTTGCTTAATATTCATTACCACTAATAATCTCATAGCTAATGTTTCCTGTTGTTTCAAGCATTTGGCAAAATGATGGTTGTTTATGTACAAACAAGGCAAGATTAAAAGTGGAGTTTGAAAAAAAAAATTATGACATGAACAATATGTAAAAAATGGTATTTTCAGAAATGGGAAAGATGGAAATTAACAATTGGTAGTAAAAGGACCATAAACTTGAATGGAATTACATGGCTACAAGTAATAATGGAAGAAGGTTGTTGAACATGTATAAAAATGTAGATTTCAGCCCAATGAGGATCTCATTGCTTAATGAATGCATTGTAGAGTTATACATAATTTCATGTGCTGAATAAACTTAAGGTTTCAAAGTTCAAATGCATTACACCATGAACACCATAATTTAAAGTTCACATTTGTGTATGTTGATCAACAACCTTTGACATTGTCACTGGACATGGTCATCAAACCATTTGCCAAAATATTGAAATTGTTTATGCAAATAATCATTTAGTAGCTAAGACATGTTAAAATTTGTCAACTAAGTTCTAACAAACTAGATTTACACCATGAATGACCTCAATATGCAAAGGTACATGTTTCATTCACTAGAATTAAAGGTTGTGTATGCCCTTGTTTCCTTGCATCAGTTGACTGTAAATTTTTGTAGTAGAAACATCACAAGAACAAAGAAGGAAAGAAAGTAATATGTTGATGCAGTTAATCTCTCAAAGCAAGTAGAACATTATGTCTGTTGTTGAGTTTTCAAGGTAGCAAGAAAGAAGCAAGATAAAGAAAAATAAAAGTTGTGTTCATAACAAAAAACTTGATAGGTAATTTGAATCATCATACGTCTTCATTTCTATGTCAAAAACCTCCTCCATGCCTTTGAGGCATTACTAATGACACCCTAAAACTAACTGCTTCATTGTAGTGGTGCACTAGGTTTAGGAAAGAAAGTTTGCAATTGTTGACTTCTCAAAACAATGAAAAACTTCCGACTATGTACAAGAAATAAAAAGGCATGTGAAAATTGACAAGCAATGCTAAAGGATAAGCTTTAGAAGCCCCCAAGTTTTGGCATTCAAACCTAACTTGAAAGGTTTTAATTCGTTTCATTTGTTGAGTGAACTAGCAAAAATCAAAAGACTACTATTGTTCAAGGTTTAGTGAAGGTACATACATATAGTTGTTTGATGCATCTTGGAGAGGCTTTGGTAATGGTGCAAGGGCAACAACACGAACATCCTTTTCAAGTTCATATGCACATTTTAATTTTGGAACATTTCAGTCCATTCATGGTTGGGGTACCAAAAAAGGAAAAAATGACTTAAGGAATTTTTAGAGCTACTTTTTATAAATAACATTTACATGAAACAAACATAAGTGAGAAAAATTGAATGGTTCAATATAAGATAATTCATGTGTTAATGGTGATTTTTCACATTCACACATAATTGTATATGAATATTTTGGTTTAACGCCAAAAACAAAAAAAATCCTAGAAAATCCCTAACACTACACCAAAAAGATAGATATATGACTATAAAATATTATTTATGTATTATATATAATATAGAGTTATGTATATTATATATAATATTATATATTTATAATTTCATTTTAATATATAAAATTATTTATATATCGAATAAGTCGATTTATATAAAAATAATATATAATTTATATACAACCATGATATAGATCGTACCATATCAATGTCATACACTCATTGTACATAAGATCAATCAACATGGTCAAACTTGGTCAAATTTGGTCAAGTTTTAATCTTTGGTCCTATTTGAAATGGTGCACAACTCTTGCCATCCACCTACCACATTAGATATGAAACAATGTATTCACATATAAAATTTATCATGTTCCAATCTTTGAATGTAAAAAAATACAAAGTAAAAAAATCAATTTTTTTTTCAACACTTATTCAAATGAAAATTTGAATATGGATTATTAAACTTTGAAGCATAATTACATATGTGCACCAACTAAAAATTCAAACAATGAATTTTGGACATAGAAAATCACTTTTGAATTTCAAAATTTTTAACATATATGTTATGTTTCAATACATGATGAACTTTAATAAATACATGTATAATTTAAATATAAAACCTAGAATATTTTAAATTATTTTAAATATTAATAATATAAATATATGTGTATATATTATGTACCATACTATATACACATAACATAATTTTACACATATATGTATGTGTATATTATTATGCATACAATATATTATATACATATTATATATAATATGTTTATATAATACATATATTATAATATTTGTATATATATTCAATATTTAATTTTCATTATATCATTTAATTTAATAATTATAGATTGAATTTCAATTATGTATTTATTGTTAGCATATAATTAATTATTTAATAAAATTTGTGATGATTATAATATAATATAATGTAATGTATATTTAGAAAAAAATATTTACGAATTAATTATATCATATTTATTATAATCCAACCACTTAATATAACATTTATAATTATAGATTTTTTTTGAAATATGTTTAACATATATACATAATATAAAAATATTTTGTAATAAAATTTTAATTCTAAATTGTGTAAATTCTATTCAATCTTATTTTTTTAAAGGTCATTTTATAAATTTAATATGTTGTAAATTTATGAAGCCTAAACCCATAGATAAATCTAGTAAAACTTTTCGAAATTTGGTTAAAGTAACATAAATTTGTTAAACTATGTTATTTTGCTTAAACAAGAATAACTTTTCTTACACTTTGATAAACTTGGGTGAAACTTCTTAAAGCTTGGTTAAACGAATATAAATTTAGTTAAACTAAATTGTTTTGGCTAAATTTGGTTAAACCTAGAAAAATTTGTTAAAATTGGTTATCTATTTGGCTAAATTTGAATAAATTTGAATAAACTAAGCTAAACTTAAATACTTAAGCTAAATTTGGTTAAAACTAGTGAAATCAAGTTACATTACACCACTTAGGCTAAACCTAGTCAAACTTGGTTAATTTTGAATAAATTTGGTTAAACTTGGTTTAAATTTGTTAAGTGAGGTCTTAAAAGGTATTTTGGTTGAACTAGGGTCAAAACTAGGTTAAATTGACTTAATTAATCTAAGTTTGGTTGAACTTGGTGAAATTTAAAGGTTGCTAAAGTTGGTACACTTGGCTAAATCAAATTAAATTAAGTTACATATGTTAAAGTATGGTACATTAATTTAAAATAGGATTAATTAGAATAATAAATTTATTTAAAATAAACTAGGCTGTTTAGGGTAAACTAGTCTTAAGTAGGTTAAATTAGTTTACATTAGAATTGGACTAAATTAAATTAAATTAAACTAGGTTTAAATTAATTCATGTTAAAATATATACCTAGGCCTATCTGAAGGCTACTTATTAAGAAAAATTTAAATCCACCTAAACCTATTTAAATTTTTTAACTTTTTTACTTAGCCTATTTATTTAGTCTAGCTTGTTTAACCTACCCATGTACCTACTCAAACTAGTTACCTTTCATGATTACTAGTCATGTAGTCATAATATCATAGTCATATGAGACTAAAAGTCTTATAATCATGACTAAAATCACATATGATTAGGTCATTTCATTAGGTTTTGACACTAATCACAATGTGTCATAATGATGGATGTTAGGTTTTAGTGTAACTGTGAAAATGAGTTTCAATGGACAACCAAACATATTTTTTGGCAAGATTATTTCCTAAACATGTGACCTACGTCTAATGCTAAACATTTTGAACCCATTGAACATAATGTTTTTATCAAATGGTTTTAAAAATGAATCCTTTGCCTTGCAACCCTTTCTTTTAAAATTTCAAAACTTAAAATTTTTTGTTTGATTTGGTTTTTCATCAAGTTCATCTAATGAACATGTACTTTCATAAAAGGGGGCATGCTTTTGTTATACAAAAAATTTGAAATCAATTGTATGATTTTATGCATTCCTTTTGATTCCTTTTTCTAAGAATGTAGTTTAAATGCTTGATTATTAAATTAGTTTATGTAGGACTCAAAATGAAATTTATATAGTATCCAAATTATTTTTAAATATTTTTTTAAATTTAAGAAGGCATCATTTTATCTATTAGCATACAATAATCCACTATAATTATAATAATGTAAAATAAAACAAAATCCAAAGTTGTCCTTTACAATCCTTTTTCAATTAGACACTTTTTTTTGGTACACTAATTGTAAATGGATCCATGCACATTGTTGTGGTCACCATCTTTTGCAACTTGTGTACTATCCATATTCTCCATCCATTCATGTAGTAGGGTCATGGTTTGTTTGAACGTCCAATTTTTTATATGTATTTATAGTCTTTTAGTATTTTCAAATGCTAGAAAATATTTACACATTTCCACCAACCTTCCCATTTAAACATATGAATTGCACAATTTTTTATGTGTCAAAATCTTCAAACATTCAAACTATATGACATGTGACATTAGTGTACCCACTTTAGGTTCAAATATATGAAACTTATTGGTATTTTATGAAAATAAGTCATTTTTTATGGTCATTTAAAAAATCTAGGACTCTTTTATAAACCATATGATTACAACTTTAAAAATATTAATTTCAAACACAAAAATATAGGTGGAACTAGAATATTCCTTGTTAACACCTTCAAAATTACTTTCATATCATTTCTTAATAAAATAAGGTATTTTCCTATGTGGACAATTTTCTACAATTTCAAAAGGATCCAAATACACAAGTTTGCATAATCATTAATAATGGATGGGCTTAAAAATTGATGAAAGGATGCATCTAGTAGATATTGATGAAAATACACCAATTTATTTTCAAGAAAATAATTATAAACATAACATTTCCATACATGTATAAGGTATTTATTTTGCGAGACACAAATTTGGTGTTTTTGCAATACTACCAAAATACCACTTATATTCATAATAATGGATATGTTTCAACATTTTTGTGATTTTTTTGTTGCATATTACATTATTGTAATTTCAAATTTTCATTAAAAGCACCTAGCATTGCATTATATGGTATTTTATTTGAAAAATCGCATAAAAAATGGGATAATATTTTCTAAAAACTAAAGCAAACCATGACCTAGTAATTAGGCTCCTAGGTTCTTTCTATTAATTTTTGTCAATGACATTGCTATAACATGACAACATGGAAAAAATTAGCAAAACAAGTAGTGGTCAATTAATTGAATTGAGATGATTGTTTTTGTTATTGTCATTGGTTAAGATCTATTATGAAAAGCATTCTAGAAAGTCCAAAGAGTGTGTTTTTGTGCCCATGTAAGTCCTTTTCTACTAAAAGCTATCATGTAAAAAGGCACAGTGCATGGTTGGTTCACAATGTTTGTCCATGTTATGCTAAAATTGTTACAATTTTTTATTTCATCAAGTGTTTTAACTCAAGTCGAATTATGCCTTTCTCCCATGAATTATTGCATATGATTTCCTAAAATCATCTAAAAACATATAGTTATTCACCAAACTTGGGTTGTACTAAAAATCTTTAATTTTTTGTCTTATGTGGGGGCGGGGGAAGGGGGATATTGTGGAGTCTTTCATCTATGAAGTAGAAACTCATATTGCTTATAGTTGTTGGAACTTTCCAACAACATGAAGCAAGAATTAAGATTAAAAATGAGGTTAATGTGGAAGCAACCCAAGTGAATGGCATTGTTAAATCATTGATCATTCACCTTACAACAAAGCTTTGAAAAGTAAGTCACAAACCAATCATAGTTCAGTTAATTTCTCTCTCCAAAAGGATCCCTTTCTTCATGAACTTATCATCTCATGCAATGTTAAGTTGCAATAAAATTAATTAGCTTTATTTACAATAGAAGAAAAAAATTCAAAAAATCTTGTGTGCTTGCTCTTCACCCTATGGTAAAATTGGGTAGACGGCCTTAGATATATGAGTGTTATGATATTTATGTGGTAAAAAAAGGTCTAGGTCGAATTGGGTTCTTGATGTTTGCAAAGGGGTTCCATCCGATTGAAATCATGTATATTATTTCAATGTCTACAAATTGGAAACATGTATTCTTCCTTTCATCTATTAATGTTAACCTAAAGTGACTTCACAAATTGGAAGCAAGTGCAAGGATCGAGAAAGTTTATCATTCAAACCCGTGCTTAGCCTTGGAATGTCCGGGAAGATATTGCAACAAATAATGAATGATTAAAGAAATTGAAGTAGGTTGCATATGCATCTCGAGTTTTTTTGGAAATCCAACAATTTTATTACTCTTTATCATGTGCCTTTGAAAAGTGATACACTTTGTGTGAATACAAGTAGGTGTGAATGGAAGCTCCAGGCAAGACATTAAAGATGTGAAGACCACTAAGGCTCCATCTATGCTAGTTGCATTTTCAAGTGATCATGGTACTATCTTTGCCAAAGCTAGATCCATGAATTTGTTTCATGTACATGCTTTTTAGTTTGTCTATTCAGCCTTGGTACATGTTGTATTTTACTAAATTCAATTCATATCAAGGTATGGGGCGAAAAATTATGTTGTTTTTTATACCACACTATTGGACATAATCTTTTAGTGATGATCATATGTGATTAATAGTGACCAAAATCTCTTATCAACATGAATTTTCAAAAGATTTGTTGATTATGCCACCTAGACATTAATGTCATGGAATGGTTTCAACTTGCCCATTATGTTGGGTGGATCACCAAGCTTGGCTTGCACCTTAGCCAACATAATGGGCAAGTCAAAACCATTCTAGAATACATAATTGTTGCATGGTCTTGTCAAAGATTGAAAAATTTATGGTAAGTTGTTGTTTTTCCTTCCCTTTTGATTGCTTTTGTGCACACATGCAAGTTGTCCTGTTTACCTGCATGCCTTTTCACCTACTTTTTTCAATTCCTTATATTGTATCTTCCTAGATATCTTTTTACATGGGCTGAAACATTAAATGTCATGGCTTTGGGAATGATGGGGTAGTTAAAAGAGCAAGATGTAAAGGCAATGCCAAGTTTTATTATGCGTTTTATGGGTTTGTCAATGGTAATTTTTGGTCATTAAGAATAAGGAAATATTTAGCCATTAAAGTAGTTTCAATAGTCTTTACATGCGAATCATGAATAACATGCTTTGGTAGTTCACTTGAAATGTATTTTGTCCTTCATGATAAAATTAATCTACACATTTTTGATAACTTCATCACCCTTCTCAAACATAGAAGGTTTTTGTCTCTTGATAGGACCTTTAATGTATCAAGTATCTTTGCCACCTACACTAATATTGATGCATTAGAAATCTTTATGGCCTTGTCCTTTGTTCAAACTCTAGTTACTTTTGGATTGAATTACTTCTAAGAGTCCAACACAATGGGAATTTTAACTATTTCAATAGGTTGCATACATAGTCCTTTGCCTTCCTTTTATGCATGGTACATATTTATGCTTAATACATAGAAGCAATACAAATTTCAGAAATTTCAAATGTAGGTTCATGAGATTAAACTATTTTCTTTTTGCCTTTTGTTTATTTGTAGGATTCATAACCAAAACCAATCTTTGGTGGTAATTCCTTAGCTAGTTTTGACCTTTTTCTCAACCCATGGTCCATCCTATGACCATCCAAATAATCATGTTTTAGCCATTTTAGTGGGTTGCATGTATTGACTTCCTCTTTTTCTTTTTATATTGGCTACATAAAAGTAGTAGGGGTCTCAACAATTTTAGAAGCATGTTCTTGAAATTGAATTGCCTTTCTTTTCTATTTGTGTGTTTTTGCAAATTTCAAAACCATCTTCCAATGGTTGGTATTATATTCAATTGCCATGGCCACTTATTGACCTTTCTATCAACCCATGGAACATCCATTGATCATGACCATCCAGATTGTCAAGTTTTAGCTATTTTAGTGGATTTTATGTTGGCTACATAGAATTAGTAGGAATTTTAGGAATTTTTCAATGCAAGTTCTTGAAACTAAATTATTTTATCTTTGTGTCATTACATGATTCAAAACCAGAACCAATGTCTAGTGTTATATTCAAGTTCTGCCATGGTCACCCATTACTTTTTGTGCCTTTGTAGGATTCTAATTAAACAAGAACTAGTGCTATATTCAACTACCTAATTGGCCACTTTTTGACTTTTTTTTCATTCAAGGATCATCTTATGACCATCCAAATCATCAAGTCCTTGATGAAAATATTTCTTTAGTTGGGAGGTTTTGTAGTTAGGTTATCGGGCAATGAACCTTGTCCATGAAGAACCAAAGATCCCCAAGTTTAGAATATAAACCCATATCCATGGCAAAGTTGTTAGACATACACTAAAGCCCAATTAACTTCAATTATCTATGTGCAAATCTATAACAATTGACCCTCCAAATCCATGATGGACTACCTAAGTGAATAGATGTTAATCCATTTGTTGAAGTTTAATTAATTTGCTTTTGAAGGATGTACATCATGAGTAATACTCCATTGGTTGGGAGTAGTGTCTAATTAATTGATGTATAAGCCTCCATCTATAGGGTATTGTTAGGCAACTGAGCATGTTCCTCACTATTAGACTCTTGCTTTGGCATGAAACAAGACAACAACATAAAGATAATAGGTAAATATGAGTTAGGGGAGAAGAAAGGGTTAGTGTATACAAATTGAAGAGAATCCATTGCCCTTGTACTAAATGCAAGGGATGGACTTTGTTTACCTTAACAAATGTCAGGGAACACCTCATACATAATGGTAGAGAACTTTTAGAGTTTGGAAGGGTCCAAGCATTAGTGATTTTTAAGATGAAAAGTGGGAAAAGTTTAGAATACCTACCATATGACAAAACCATGGACTTGATTCCCAGGTGGATATCCGTGGCATGGTAAAAGATGTTTTCCAGCAAGTAGATGAGCCAATGGCATTGTCAAAAGGAACAACTAAAATTGTTGAAGAGGCTTTGCAAGTTGCTAATGGACTACATGAGGAATTCAATGAAGGAAGAGATAATAATGAAGGTGATGTACCACCCATGTACGGAGGAGATCATGAACCTTTAAGGGAAAGATCATTTGAAGATGAATCCCAAAAGGCAAGTTTGACCTTGTGGCGTTGGAAGATGCAATCTAGGATCTATATGTCAACTCCAAATGTACGAAATTGGCAACAAAAATTAGTATTATGAAACTATGAAGTATATATGGAATTAGAAATAAATTTGCAAATGAGCTTTTTACCTTCCTCCAATTACATTTATTGCTAGAACCTAATTGTTTGCCAAATAATTATTATGCACCAAAAACATTGATTCAAAAATTGGGATTAGATTACAAGACCATTCATGCATGTGTTAAACGACGTGTGTTGTTTCAAAGGGACCATATAAAGATTCTAACCAATGTCCAAAGTGTAATGGCCTTCATTATAAGGACGAGGTAAACAAGGTCTTGCCTATATGAAAGTGTTTAAACATTTCCAATTGTTCCTAGACTTTAGAAAATGTTTAGGGCACTTGCCATGTTAGAGCTTATGTTGTGGCATTCCAAAAATAATAGCCTAGATGGTCTTGTTAGACTTCCTTGTGAGTCCAAGGCATGGAAACATGTTCATGGAAAGTACCCTACTTTTGTAGTAGACCCAAGGAATGTGCATGTAGCTCTTTCTACTAATGGTGTCAACCCATTCAAGCTCACTCATTCAACTTGGTCCACATGGCCTGTGATGTTGTTGAACTACAATATACCCCTTTGGCTAACAATCAAAAGATTTTTATTATGTTGGCATTGTTGATTCTACGGTTCAAAGATTCTGTCACATCAGAAAACTTTGATGTTTATTTATAACCTTTGGTTGAAGAGCTTCAACAATTATGGAATGGAGTTCTTGCATATGATGTGCTCAAACCTTTGGACTTTAGGTCTTTTACATTGAGAGGTGCCTTACTTTGGACCATAGGGTGAAAACACACAAACCCCCCCAAAATTGTAATTACATGTATAATATTTTTGTAATTAATTTTTTGGTAATGTATGGATATCATATTTGGATTATTTTTTCTTCTTTTAAGTATATTTGATTAGCTTTAGACTTCATCTAATCAATTATTTTGAAAAATTCAACAAAGATTGAAAATTTTGAAGGTATGGAATATATTCCTAACAAAATAATATTCATCACAAAACTAGGGTTGTGGATGGAATTATTGGGTGAATTTTTTTATGGTGTATGATATTGAACATCAATTAAATCTAGGAAAATTTAGAAATTTAAAGTTTTTTGATGAAATTTTATTCCAGAAATGTGTTTTTTTTGCATTTGTTTAGTTATGAATGCATAATAATATCTTATTTTTAGGATAAAACCATTATCATATCAAAGAGGAGGAGATTTTATAGATAGGCATTGCATCATTTTCTCAATTTTTGTTTTTTTAGTAATGTTTCATGAATCATAAACATGTTTGACCCTATGGCCATTGAAAAACTATAAGTTATATACTCTGTGTACATTGATTTTATCCAATTCTCCTCATTTGAATTTTGACTCAAAATGAACTTTGAGTTCAAAAATGTTGTGTAAATTTTGAAGTTTTTTAATTTATGTTTAAGATAACCAAAGGATGCCATCAAGGTTTTAGTTTATTGTGTACTATAATATTTGTTATACATTATCTTTTTTGAACACCCTTAGTGTGCTTTCACCCAATACAAGAATTCCTGAGATATGGTATAGTTGTTGGGGTAGCACACCAAAGTTATGCTACATGTCCAATATGTAGGTTTGAATTTAGGATTGAACATTTTGTGGAGCTAGGGAAACAGATTTATTCATAAACTCGAAGATGGTTGCTTAATGGGCACCCATGATACAAATTAGCAAGGATGAAAGACCATTTAAATGGGCAAATAGCTAGAAACATACCTTAAACTTCATAATGTCATTATAGATGAACAATTGCAATGAGGTATGTAATACCAAGCTTGGCTAAACTTAGGCAACGAAGATGAAGCCGTTGGGGACGTGTCGTAAGAGCATGGTGTGAAAAGGTGGAGTGCATTGTATGATGTACCATATTAACAGGTTTGTATATCAATACCATTTGTGTGCATTTCCACATTCATATGGGCATGAAACAATGTCATGTTTAACTAGATCTATTTGCTCATTTGATTTAATATTGGATCAATTTCCATATAGGTGAAATCATGGTCAACGGAACCAAGGGTACCAAGGTAAAAATCCTTTTCGAAGGACTGCACATGACATGTGTCATTCTTGTGTTGGTTTATAACTTAAAATTCTATATTTCGGATACCCCATTTAGCATTGCATTTTGGATATAAATATATTTTGACTCCAAATTGATTTTATATCATGTATATTATGCATTCATGCCTTCTATCACATATATATGAACAACTTTTGTTAAAATCACATTTTCAAAATCCATAATTTTCAAGGTCAAAAACATTGTTGAACCAAATGTGCTCAAATGGGTTATAAAAACAAATTTCATTAGTTTAAGTCCTTTTGCCTTTCTAATAGTCAATGTTAAATTCATGTTCAATTTTCAAAAGGACTAGTGCACATTTGATAAAAAGAAAAGATGTTTGAAGAAAACAAGGATTGTCCACTTTCGAGGTTTGAGTGCTTTGAACATGCAATTTCCTAAAAAATTTGTGTCAAGTTTTGAGCATGTAAACTTTGCAATTAATGAAAAATATTCTTAAAAAATTTATGACAATCCAAACTATTAGCTTCCTTTGTGTTCTTTCAAACATACAAAAATGCAGTTTTAAAGAATGTCCACTCACTTGAGTGGCTCCTTTTACTGTGATTTTAACCTACGGTCATCTTGAATTACAATAACTCACATTGTAGCAAGATGATCATAACAATCCGGCAAGTTTGTCAAGATTTTGACCATAACTGCACTTTCATCAAATGCAATATTACCAAGAGCACGTAGCTGATTGACAATGAGTTTAATGTCTCCAACAAAACCAGAGATAGAATCTCCTTTGCTCATCCTACATTCATAAATGTTTTGCTACAAGTGATGAATGTTTTCAGTCACCTTCAACTCAAATGGTTTTTTTAAAAAGATATCTACAAAAGTCACCACATTTTGAAGAAAAAAAAGGGTCAAAAGTTGCCATATTTTGACAATGAGTTCTGAAGCAGGATCCTACACAATTTCTACTTTGCTGGCTTTACCTCTGGCCAAATTTGGCTCATTCCTCTTGTGGATGTTCCCAAGTTCACTTACTTCACAAAATTGGAAAAAAATAATCCTGGCCCACATCTCATCAAGCAAACTGTTTTTGCAAATTCAGACAACTCCAAGTTGAATGATCATGTTTGACATCGCTCAAATTTTGTTGTTCGCTGTCAAGGTCCTAACAAACAGAAATTAAAAGAGAGAGCACAAAATAAGAGACTTAATTGGGTGCTAATTAAACAATTTTCATCAGTCACAATATAGGCCCATGGTGAAGCGCTTGAAAATGGGATGAAATGGTGAATCAGAAATGGTCATTCAAAGCACTTTGCAGTGTGATCACTGATCAGGTTGCTAAATTCTAAAACTGAATTGAAATGTGGACTGTAGAGGTAGGAAAACTTAGAGGGTGTGGACAACTTTCACAGATTTAGTTGTTACAAGAGTTGATCCCCCAACACCCGAGGATGCATGCTACAACATCATGTGCGACCCATAGAATCTGCCAAATGTCCCAAACAGAATCAGGTTTGCAGAGAGGTTTTCAGATGGATTTTTTCCCTTTTACTGCCAAAACCACAACCTGGAAATTATGTACAAATCAAAATAAACAATACCATGAATCTAGAGTCATTATTTTATGAAGTATAGATCACAGATAATTTTCTTTTAGTTTTCCTATTACTTGCAAATGGCCTGTTATCTACATGGCTGAAAATTGATGAATTTCTGATCAGTGAATGGATCCACAAAATTATGCATCAAGGTCTACATAAATCATTTCATGCCAGAAAAAGGCTAGTTCATAAGCTGCCTTTTAAAACAGGTGACTCAAGCTCGAGGCCTGTTTTCATGTGTCAGTTGCAAAATGCAGCTATATACGTGATCTGAAAGTTGTGGCAGGAATAAGATGGGGACGTCGCAGGATGAGGACCAATTTTTGATGATGCTTCTGAAGCTCATGAACACCAAGAACACGCTGGAAGTGGGTGTGTACACTGGCTATTCCCTTCTTTGCACCGCCCTCTCGCTTCCCTCCGACGGCAAGGTGCGAAATAACATAATTTAAAGATTGTGCTACTATATATATCGTACTTCATGGGTTTCAATGATTTGGATCTCGTATTGCCGGGACAACTCATGGGTAGCGACTCATGACTCATGATCAGGGCAAGTGATTTTTTTTTCTTGGCGAAATTCGCAACCTAGCGAGGACAAAAACAAAAGTCCTTGCTACAATTACAAAGGTTTTTTTGGGGAAAAAATTGGCCCACTGTTGCCACATTATGAGGAAGAAAACTTAAAATCACCATATTAGACAATAGGTTGTTCCAGGTTGCAAAAATATAGCATAATTCCTAAACTTCTCTACTATCCTCTCTGACCTGTTGCCAAATTCGGCTAAGTCCTCTTGTGAATGATAGTCAACCCACGTACCTCACAAATTTGAAAAAGACAACGCTGATCAGGACGTGGGCAAGTGATAGCACTCGACATCGATAGGGAGGCGTACGAGATCGGAGCACCGTTCATCGTGAAGCAGGCGTGGCCCACAAGGTCGACTTTCGAGACGGCCCTGCAATGGACGGAATAGACATGCTGTTGAAAGATGTAAGCTGGTCCTTTCCATTCCCGTCTTTGCATCTATTGGTTCTGCCCTTCTTGAGGGTAGAGACATTGTGATGCACGCTGTCCAGAAACGGGTCAAAGTTTGGTGTCCCTACATTCTAGGGTCATGTGGAGTCCGCTATAGAAACATTTCCTGCATAAGTGAAATATCCACTTGGGCTTCACCACCAGGTGTTTCCAATTTAGTATATTGAATACTTATCATCCTTATGCAAGTCATTTAAAGGGCGGATCCATTATGTGACTAGCCGCTTGTTGCTCTGCCCTTCAGGGTAGAGACATTGTGTTCGCCCAGAACAGACCAAAGTTTGGTACCCCTACATTCTAGCGTCATGTGGAGTCCACTATAGAAACATTTCCTGCATAAGTGAAAGATCCACTTGGGCTTCACCATGCTGACCATCATGTGTTTCTAGTTTAGTATGTTGAATACTTGTCGTCCTTATGGGTGTCATTTAAAGGGCAACAGCCATTATGTGACGAGCCGCTTATTCACCAAGTTCAAATTAAACCTGGGGCGGCGTGTTAGTCTCTTCAGAAGCGGAATAATTTTATGTGTGCTCAGTGGAAATCGCATAAACCTGTTAGTACTCAATGCCGGATCATCTATCTGATCTTGTGCTACAGGGGTCGAATCATGGGTTCTTCGATTTCATCTTCGTTGATGCGGATAGGAACAACTACTTGAACTATCACAAGCGGCTGATCAAGCTGGTAAAAGTTGGGGGTTGATCTGATTGCCTACGACAACACTCTCTGGAATGGCGCGCTTGTTGCCAGCCCCAATGATGAGCTTCCCCAGTATATTCGCTACTATATGGACTACATTTTGAACTTGAACCAGACCTTGGCTAAGGACTCCCGCATTCAGATCAGTCAGGTTCCTATTAGCGATGACATCACTCTTTATCGCAGGCTAATCTAGTGCTCATAAGCACAAATCCTCGGTAATTAAGCTCTTTTTAGCTGCAGCTGCCTCATGTCACCATTGCCTTCAAGGAGCATTGGCTGACACCCCAAACATCAGATGATCTCCATGGCAGAAATTTCATTTGGTTCATATTCTTCAAAGAGTGTCTTCAATATATCATCTCAGCCCAATCAAAAGAAAGCTTCTAGAGTAGCATTTCAAACGGGATCAAGAATTGAAGAACAAATGAAGTCTTGAGCTGGAAGTTATAGGAATTTATAGTGCATGGTACATGAATGCAGTTGATCAGCAAAACAAACATAACAGCAGATCAGGGTGCTTGTGGATCAAATTTTTTGTTTTGCTTTGGGAGAAATTGAGATTGACATTGTTGCTGAACTCTGGTGAACACTCTTGTCAATGGATAGACTACTTAACACTTGGATTCCTTGAAAAAACACATCTTATGTAGTTTTATCACACATATTGTTCTGTCAAACTTGCACATTAACCTTTGAATCTTGACCAATGTGTATTGGGTTCAAATTTCCTTTATTTATTCCTATCAGTAATAATACTCAAAGTTGCTTATGCACACTACTCGTGCTCACTTTCTTAGCTCCTAGAAAGTGGGTGTACATATACCATGAGTGTTATATGAAACTGTATTGAATCCATATTAATTTATAGTTGATCAAAATAGGGTTTTGCATAATATTGTAAATATATAGTCCATATATACCAAATTGAATACTAAAAGTAAATTTGTGACATGAAGTTTTTACATTGCGTTACATGTATAAAATTATTAACAATGGATGCAAAGTCCATATTTTGTCTCTTTCATATGGAAAGTTTAAACAATCATAATCTCAAAACAACTATTTTCTTAAAAACCAACAATTTACAAATTCAATTTTTTTTAAAATTAAAAGTTATAAAATATTTGAAAATAATTTGAACATTTTGTAAATGTTGTTTTGAGTCATGTAAACTAATTATATCAAATGTTTAAACTGTAATTTTTAAAAAAGAATTTTAAAAAGTGCATAAAGTCATACAAAAATTTGAAACTTTTGAAGGGAAGGTTTGCAAGACAAAGGACTCATTTTATTAACTAGTTAACAAAAAAATTATGTTCAATGAATTCAAAATGTTTAGCTTCAGGTTTAGGTCATATGTGTAAGAAATAATCTTGCCAAAAAAAAAAAAAGTTTTGTTATTCATTCAAACTCATTTTGAGATTTTTTTGCATTTCGAACTATAAACCAAAATATTGATAAACAATTATGTGTGAATGTGAAAACTCATCACCATCGCATGAATGATCTTAAATTAGACTATTCAATTTTTCTCACTTAAATTTATTTCAAATAAATGTTATTTACAAAAAATAATGTTAGAAAAATCTTGGAATCCTTTTTCTTTTTTTGGGAATTATAACCATGAATAAGCCCATTCATTACCAATGTTTAGATCAAAAAATAATTATAAATTTATCAATATGTGAATTTCAAAAAAAATTCAACAATTTAAGTCACATGTCTCCCAAATTGTTTGGAAGATCTATTTCCCATGGAATTGGTCCATTCCAAACTTACATTCATTAAATCACCCCACCCAAAAAATTGCATTCATTGGTGTAGGTCATGTGATGCATTTATGATCCATGTATCACAAATTGTGGATTATGACTACAATGTTGCTTGAACTTAAATAATATAAGGTCCATTTTTGAATCCATTAAATCATTTTATTTTATTTGTTGCAATGTTAAATTTGATTACTTTCCATGTTTGATCATAATATCAAAATTATATAGACCTAAGTCTCAAACATATCCCTTATGAAAACTATAATGTGACATTAGAAAATGAACATCTTAATATGCCACCACCTACCTTCACATAGTTAATCTCTTAAGTTGAATTCACACCAAAGTGAAGAAATAAACTTTTTAAAAAAGTAACCTTAACTATATATATCATTCACCCAAAAAATGAGTTGGCAAATGACATTGTGTCATTGGGTTTAAAGAAGGGGTAAATGCTTTGAAATCTCTTGTCCAAGTAGGAGTAAATATTTTCAATCTTTCTAAACTTGGTTTCAAATTAAGGTGGAATAATGAAGTCAGTTTGAACGCTTGATTTCAAAAGATTGAAATGTCTTCTAGGTGTCATCTAAAGATAAATATCTCTTAATATTTTTCTTAACCATTCGTGATTTAGGTGTCATCTAACTCTTTTGAACCTTTGCTTTCAACTATTCAATGTAAGGTTAATTAATTTTATTGCATTATTTTTATCTATCCCCTTGTGTGAACAAAATGCAAGGGTTAATTTATTCTTTAAATATTAATCATTTTAACCCTTAAATGAAAAATAAATACCCTTTTTATCCCTTGCTATGAATCAAGATTAAAAGATCATGGATTGGGAAAGCACAAAGGTTTTCCAAACCATGAACCTTGAACTTTCAACCTCATGATAAACAATCATCGTTTTTAATCCTTATCTTTGTAAGGAAAATCTTCACCAATGTCCAATAATATCCTTACCTTTGTCGTATTAGAGAACATATATGCACGTGTGTGTTGAGTAAAATTTCTCAAGTCTTTTCTTCAAGCAAGGACTACACATTCACTAGGGTCCACTACATTTTAACATTATAATTAGCTTCATTTTGAAGTTGGGAAATAAATAATTGTCAAGCTCACCTATGTAAAATACCTAGTAAGTTGAAATTAGCTTTAAAGACTAAGTACTTTGGCCTCAAAGTTCTAAAAGTAGGTAAGGGAGGACAAATGATTTGATACTCGGCTTATTCAAAGATCTACTCCATTGTTATACATTATTATCAATTTTGATCACATGTAATTTTGATTTACTATACTCTTAAATCATTATGTTAAAAGTAAAAGGTATTTGGAAACTAGATTGTCCATAAGATTATTTATAGGGACAATGTTTTTTATGACTTCCCAAGTTCAAAGACCTAAGTGATAAATTTAAGCACATGTTTTTTTATTAAAAAATTTAATTTCCACACATCGAATAACTATACTTGTTAAGTGAAAAAAGAAATTCCAAATGATCAAATATAACCAATGGGGACTTTTTCATCTCAATCACTAGAAATGAAATTATCTTGCAAAATTATCTATATCGATTTACAAAATCAAAAATCTTCAATGAACAACATTTATTTTTTACCCAAAATTTAATTACATGTTGGTGAATCCTAAATGCAAGTTTTTATGTCATTTCATAACATGAAATGCATTTTAATAGACTTTTTGAAGGCCCCAAATGCACCAAATTTCTAAAGTCCATTTTTGGCATGAGAATGAAAATATATTTTATTTATCTAATGAAAAAGTGATGTCTAGCTATATGTGCCATTTATAACTTAGTTTTCCCAGATTAACTACTTCACTCCTTTCCTAATAAGTATCTCATTCATTTTTCCTATCCACCGACATGGATATGAAAAAGCAAATTAACATGGGCCTTTTCATGTCCACATCATGTACATCAAAACAATTTAATAACCTCTTTTAAATCTATCTACTTACCATTTTCCACCTACACATGATGAAAGATCTTACATAAATAGTGATGAACTATTGGGAACCATATGGGACCATACCAAGAATCAAAATAAAACCAAAAATGATGGGAGGATTTTGGAACCTTGCCCTTTCAGCAAAGGGATTACCCTCATCTAAATACAAATAAAACTATAGTTGTTTGTCGGGTTGTTTGCACGTTATTCGTACCTACCCCTTCCAAAAGTAACCACTTCATTCCGTTTTCCTACCCACCAACAGGAATATGAAAAGGCAAATTAACATGTGGTTTTTCATGTCCAGTATTGTATATATTAAAATATTCAAAATGTGATGGAAATATAAAGTCACAAGATAATTGAAAAATATCAAGAAATCTTTGATTTAAAAAGCATAATATTATTTGCTTATAATGTTTAGGCTTTTGCAACCTTTACAAAACCTTGTTTGGACTATGAGATAAAATGCTTGCAATGTTTAAGTTTCAATATAACATCTACATAAAATATTGTTTCTTCCAAGATGAAATGTTTATAGTGTCTAAGTCTTTTACACTTTTGGTAAAGTTTTATTCTTGTAAAACATAACTGAATAAAATTTTTCCCAAGACACAAAACCAGAATAATTGGTTCAATATTTGTAATATGGTCACCAAATGTAAGGCCAAATTGAAATTACAAAACTACTCAACTCTTTTGGTCTCTACTAAATAGGTTTAGTGGGCAATGGGAACATTTCCTTACTTTCTTCTCTATCACTTCTTGCAAACATCAATTCCACATGATAATATTAAATTATTATTTTTTTGAAAAGTTTATATAACTAAATTATTCCAACAATTTTGTTTGCAAACATCCTAGAGTTTCTTTCCTAACTAGTAAAACGTTAATGAGATTTAAGGGGAGTCCACATGCTTTTATACTCTCAAATTATGGTGATTCTACTATTGAAAGGTTACAAACTTTATTCAGTAAACTTGGCAATGCTAACCAACATGATGGTTCGTACTCTATGTTGAATGTGTCAATGATTCTTCCAAGGGTCATTGATCCAAAGGCCTTACTATACTAAGTTGTTATTCAAAGTTTTCTAAATCGAAAAGCCATTGAGAATGTCTTAATTCAAAATTTCAATTATTTTTCCTTTTAATAACCTCTTTTGCAAGGATCTCATCTAATTTTAAACTAAAAGGAAAACATTCCAATAGGTCAAAGCATGGTCAAATAAACAAAAAAATATTTGTACAAATTAATTTTCATTTTTACCTTCTATTTTGCATGTGAAAGCAATAAAGTAACATCAAAATGGATGAAATTATAAATTTAAAAACCCTTAATCCTCATTACATCTATAGAATCTTCCTTCAAAACATTTTTAAAAAAAGGTTTCAAAGTAAACAAAATGTATCCATGTTTATTGGGTGGTAAGTTCATGGTTGGGGAACCTTCAACAAAAAGTACTTAATGAAATGTACTTATATAAGGTCAAGGTATAAAGATCATTGTATTTTTTGAAAAAACCATCAAAAAAATATTTACTTTCTATTTATGTACTTTACAAAACTCTACACTAAAGAAAGGTGTGAATGAAATAATAGGAGTTGTTAGCAACATTTGAACAATTTAAAAATAAACTAGATTATATACGGAACAACACTTCTTTTACAATGTTTCATAGTGTTTTTTAAGCACGAAAAACATTGGTTATGAATTTCAAATGTGCTATAAGATATTTTATATCCATTGGTTTATTTTTTAATGTATCCAAAGTTTTTAATTAATATATATTAAAAGGGCTTGTCACAAAATACAACACACAAATCTAGTTTGAGATCGGCATAATCCAATCTTAGCCACAATTTTTATAACGAATGTTAGTAAAGAGATGGGCTGGTAATTAGCCAGAATTGCCATATCTCCTTTCTCAATGAACTTGGGCAATTTCTCCTGAGCCCAGAACTTCCTTTACAAAACAAAGGATGTCCTCTGTCCTCTGCTATCTTCAGCCAAAAACTCTTGAATTTTTTCTGCAGAGATGCCATCTAAGTACTCAAGGGCCTTTCCTTTTGGAAGTCCACTGAACTTCCTCCCAAACCTCCTGCAGTTGGATCTCCTGCGTGAGTCTTGCTTTCTGGACTTCTGAGCATGGTGCTCAGACATTCTGGACCTGCTTGTTTTCTCTGTATATGGATCCATACTGTACAACTTTAAGAAGAGTGTGAATGTAGTATACAGATGCCTTTCCCCTCGCTCTTTTATAAGTTTTTAAACTATCCCTGCCACTGGTCCATCATCTTTTCTTTTGAAAATTATGCACATGTTTTGTGCTTAAAGATTGATTGTCGAACCCCTTTTGCTCAAAATAATAGTAGTAATTTCAACAGTTTCTACTGAATGTTAGTTGTGAAGATGGCATTCAATGTTGGACTTGTCAGGAACCCCATTTCCTTGGGTATTTTGTAGTTTAAAGAGTAACTGCCAAACATCTGTAGCAAGTACAATAATTGGCTGTTTCAAAAACTGTAAAGAAATAGTACAACTTTGATTTGATTCAAGTTCAGTTTTGAGTACAAAAGCTACTTTCAATTTTGCAAAAGCAGTCATGTGCACCAAAATCACACTAGGCCTAGCACATATTTTTCTCCAAATTGGTAGAGTCACTGACATTGCACTAAGGCATATGTATCTCTTTGGCACAACCCTTCAAACATCAAACCAACATACCCATGCATACTCTACTACACACTCCACCCAAAAACTATTTTCAGCCTTTAAGTGTTGGTCATAGAAAGTCTGGGCCAAATTATACAATCAATTGACTCACTTCACAACCAAGGGAGGGCCAACCAACCCCAGTCAGAACCACCACAATTACAAGCCTTAGGGAGTTGATAAATTTCTTACCATCCCTGGCAAAGACTGACCTAGTAGAGGTTTTATTTACATACAACTAGTCTCTAGTTATTATGATAAGATATTAGATGAAATTTGAATCAATATCATCCATAAGATATCATGTTACGATGAATATGGTGCCCACTGTAGCTGAAAATGTAGATGAAACTCACCACATAGATAAAAATCATATTGGTCTCCAAACGGAACAAAAATTATAATAATAATGAGAGAAAGAACCATTATGATGAAGCTAGATCATGCACATGAAGTTGATGACATGGATGAAACATGACAACGAGGATGAACTTGATTTGTGATGAATTGGACCATGTGAATCAGATTTGTTGCATCAATGAAATGGGATAATATGTATGGAACTGATGAATTGTATGACATTTACAATGAACATGAATGAAATCTTTCAGATGCATGAAATTCATAACACCAATGAATTAATTGACCACATGGATGAAACGACAACATGTGAATGGGCTTTATGACACAAATAAACCTAACCACATAAATTGAATTGGATTGTTATGGGTGAGTGAACTCATCAAATTGATGAATGTGGAACACCTAGTTGAAATTGACAACATAGATGAATTAATGACATAGGAGAAACATTTTAACAATGTGGACAATTCTAACAAAGCATAACACATGGATGAGATTTGTTGACATGGGCTTTTTGTTCATGTATAAAATTATCCACATAGATGCAATATAGATAAAACTTGAATACTGGAGGAAATGGAGTTCAATGGATGTTATCAGCAATGCAAATGGCATTCAAGCATATGGGCTTAAGTAATTTTTATGCACATCCACTTTTGTGTGGCCAATTAAACTAATGTGATTATTTCATCCATGTCATTGATTTTCATTAAAATTCTCAAATACCCCAATTTAGTCCTCAATGGTTGATTTTGTTCACCTCATGTTTTAGTTCATTCATGGACATAATTTCATCTAAATTCAATTTACATCATCTATTCACCCATGGTGTCAAATTTCATCTAATTAGTCATTCCAAGTGCGTTTGTGTGATCAATTTCATTGCATCATTGAATTTCCATATATTTGTCATGAATTTTATTCATGAACATAGTTTCATCCATGTCAATATTTTCATCCAAAATTTTGGTTCCATTGATGTTGGATTTCATTTAAGTCTGCCCCAATTTGCATCTTTGCCATAGGGTGCAATGAAGCAAGGGCACAGTGAAACAAGGGAGTAGCAAAACTATGGTGTAGTAAAGCAAGGAGCAATAATGCAAGGGTGTAGCAAAGTAAGGCGTAGTGAAAAAGGGAACATTGAAACAAGGAATAACAAAGCAAGGGAGTAATGAAAAAGGGAGCAACAAAGAAAGGAGTAACAAAGCAAATGAGCAACAAAGAAAGGAGTAACAAAGCAAATGAGCAACAAAGGGAATAACAAAACAAGAGAACAGTGAAGCAAGGGAACACAAATTTTTTTTGAAAAACATAGTAGTGCCAAGCAAAAGCTTGGCCCCATTTATATACAAGAGTGTGAAATAAAAGCTTCAGGATGTTTTCAAATAATGGCACTGCCTAAAGCCTAAACCTAAAGCCTAACTAAACACTAGCATTATTTTTTTATACCCTTTCAAGTTTTCATATTCTTCTAAGTTTTCATTTTCAAGCCGGTTCTCACCCCTATGAGAACACTAATCAAGTTTTCATAACTCATATCACCATTGACGATACTCATATGTTTTCACCTTGAAAACCAACCTAAAACTTGTTAAGGTTCTCACAAAAAATGAGAACCAATGTTGTTGGTAGATCTTAACAATTTCGTAATTCAAGATTCAGCTAGGAAGGGTCAAAATACAATTTCAAAAAACATTAGCTAGGTAAATGCACATAGGCTTCAAAACATCCAAGTGTGAGTAAAGGTACACAGGTTTTGTAAAACTATCAATTAGGGGTAAAGGTAAATCACCAAAATTTACCCATATGATATGGACAAAGGTAAATAATTAACAACATTTGCATTCAAAATACACCTAGGAAATTTTAGTGTAAAAGATAAGGCAAATTGAATATGTGTATAGAATGCGTCAAAAAATGGCACATTGGCAAACAAGGCTACACATTTAATTGTGCAATTGGCATTGAAAACATGGGCACATGGCCTTTGAAGGAAAAGTTTAACAAAAATAAAAAGAAAAGAAAAAAAGGACAAAACCATTCAACACCTCCAGTAATAGATCTAAAACATTTTTATAATAGCAGACTAGTGTGGCCTATGTTGCTAGCCCAAGTGTGAACATGATTACGTAATTGTTTCAAGTGTGAATAATACCCTAATGATAGAGACCAATTGCAAAAATAATTAATTAATTTTAAGTAGATTTCCAATGATGAAAATTACTCAAAATTCAATATCTCCCTGACCTTAGGTCTAACAATTATAATTCACCTTTATGAAATCCCACTCATCAAAGGCTTTCCACGAATACCAAAAGCTAGCCCCAATTTCACTATTTTTTTTAGTTTTGATTTTGTTGAATTCCATTTGACAAAATTGTTGAATTTGCAATAATTCCTGTAGCATATCTCTACACATTGTGAAGCCCCTTCAGGGCACACCCTTTGTCTTCTAACACTACCAAGAGTATAGCAGGGGTACTAGCATTTGGGAGATCTCAATGCAACAATCAAAACAAGTAACTTGTTGCCCATTTACCCAAGGGAGAAGTCGAAACTAAAACTTGCATTTGAATAATGGATTTAAAACTTCTTCTATGCATGTATGCATTTCTATGAGACCCCTTTAAATGCCCATGCCATCGTATACATAGATGTCACCTGCATTTTGATTCAAGATTGAATCAAAATTTTATTTGAAAATCTTGCATTGATGTGTAGTCTCTTCCCTAAGGGCAAAGCCAATAACTGAATTGCATTCCTTAATACATAAATGGTAGTAAATTTTAAAGAGGTTCCAAGATTCCAAATAGTTTTGTTAATAAAATTAATTAATGAAATGATATGCAAATTGTAGATAACTAGTTATTTGTTTAGTGGTCACAACTAATGTTGGCTAATTTTTGGTTTCAACAAGAAGTGTTAGGTTTGGGTTTTTAATTTTTTGGGTTTTGGGTTAATGGAATATTTTCAAAAATTAAAACTTGTTGGTTTTAGGGCTCAGTCAAATTTTCTTATCCAACAATTTTAAAGTTTGATGGCTCCAACCTTTATAGGAACCTCAAGTTTTGGGTTTACATTAGGTTTGGTTCCAAATTGTTTCCTGTCCACACACCATTCATCCCACATGGTGCATGCTCTTTCACTCTCACCCCTTCCTGTCCGCAAAGGTTGGCCAACCCTCGAGACATGTGACATCACAATGTGTGCATACAACTTGAGTGCATCCTACAAACTAACTTATGTTATAACTAGCTGTTGAAACTTTGCAGCCACCTTGTTCAAAAAAGTATAGATGATTTGAGTCCATAAGTGACACAGCAAAATCACCAAAAACAAAATCAGAAAGAAAGGGGGTCTGGAAAAAAAGCATCCCCAGGTGGCAAGACAACACATCACACTTGGCTAAACCATGTCTAGTAAACATCAACAAATTCTTATTGTGAGAAAGTCTTCCAACTGCAAAGAGAAATGGTCAAAAATAGACACGCATATGTCACATAAGTGTAAGATGTTCGCGAAAGAGGTTCCCCACCCATGCCACCCCCACACCCGCCCACATGGCTTGAGCTCTGTCTGGCACTCTTTCCAGTTTGTTCTTTGCACCTTTACATGATTCTACAGCAAAGCATGCTACAGGGTTCTTCATGTTCTGAAGAAAAAACATCATTTACTATGTTCTGCATGTTCTGCTACAACAGGCTAAATTTGAACCTAGCACTCTCCTACTAGAGAGAAAGTAAAGTATCAACCAGAAGCGATTCTAAAAGGGGCAGACCTTTTTTTTAATTTAACATATGCATCAGACCAAAATAGTGAAATCCTGCAACGATACCCACGTTTTCAACATTGTCAACAACTTGTCTTCCCACATGCAGCCAACACGTTCACAAAAGGTTGACTCCAAAGACGAAATGGTAATAAACATGCCAATGCACAATAGGCAAGAGGAACATAACGGAAGACATTAAACTGACAAAGGGTCTTAAATGCAGCCAGCACCAAAAGTACAGCTGCGATTTTTTCCCTCAGTCTTTCCTTTGCCCCATCATTTTTGTTTCTGGTGATGTCTTAGACATGTTTTGTGATATCAGGTCCATGTTATGTTTCTCTCATAACCTACCATGTTTTACACTCCTAAACTCGTAATGTGCCAAGTACCATGTTTTGTAACCCCCTCAAGACTACTAACAAGTCCAAAATGAGCATAACATGGACCCAAAACATGTCTAGAGATGGAAAGACTAGAAATGAGAGGACAAAGGGCAGATGAGGGGAAAAAATTGCAGTGGTACTTTTGGTACTGGCTGCATTTAAGATCCTTGGCCAGTTCAATGTCTTCTGGAACAGTAGTAACACACTGTGAAAATCTGCCATACAAGTCCAAATGGGTCATACATTATAATCAGGCTCACTTTACACTAGGAGTCAAGGCCAATGTTCCTTCAACTCAAATCAACCATACAAGTCCAAATGGGTCATACATTAGAATCAGGCCCACTTTACACTAGGACTCAAGGCCAATGTTCCTTCAACTCAAATCAACCATACAAGTCCAAATGGGTTATACATTAGAATCAGGCCCACTTTACACTAGGAATCAAGGCCAATGTTCCTTCAACTCAAATCACGCATCCCTATTGATGCAAAAGTTGAAATCAGCCCCATTGGCTTTACACCAGGAGTTAAGCTGAAATAGAAAACATCTCTTCAATATGCCCCAAGTTACTAATAAATGCTGAACTTTATGGCCTTGTATTGACCTGAAATCTAAAAGAAGGATAGCATTGAATTTGGGAAGTCAATTTGCAACACTTGAGGCCAATGTTCCAGCCTTTATTAATATAATCCTGACGTCAATGTTCTAGCATTTGTTAGTAACTCGGGGCCAACAATCAGCCAAAACTGCTCAAAGTTGGCCTCAAGTTTTTCCAGCCCCGACTCCTAGAGTAAACCGGGCGTCAACTTCACACCAATTTTACACTCTTTTAATATTCTTTCAACTTCCTTGTGATTGGTGGTGAGCCTCAGAGTTCTTCTTTGGCCATGTGTGAGAGCTGTGGATTGCGGAGGGATCTCCCTAATTTGTTGAAAAAAACAGATCCTATTGATATTGAATGAAAGGAAGGGTGTTTCATTGTTTATTCATATACAAATTGTAGATAAGATTTATTATGTATTATTCTCAGGACTAGAAAGCCAGCTTAGAGAAAACTTTGAGCAATTTTTTTTTAAATTCTTAAATAGTAAAGTTAATAGAACTTCCAATAGAATTTCACCAACAAACTCAAAAATGCACACCACACTACCAACATGCCTAAAAAAGAAGCATCCAGGCAATTAAGACTGAAGCATCCAGGAAATTAAGAACCAAGTATCCCAGAAATTAAGAACCAAACATCCAGTAAATGCATGATCAAGAAAATATGAACAATATCCTTTTAGTGCATGGAAATATGATCTCCTCGACTTAATGGTTTGTCGGAGCTTGCACGGTTGGCTGGAGAGGGCAGTTCCCAGTGCCCACCAGTGTTTTATTTAAGGATTTTTGGAAGTGGCCTAAGTGGCTACTGTTTGCTAGAGCTAGCAACCTAGGTGGCTACAATCACAAGCATGGCCATCTTTTGACTAGCTACACAAAAAAGTTAATAATTTTTTTTTTAAAAGGCTACTTTCTCTTTGGAGGTTTGGTGTATTTGGCTATTGTAGGATATATTGTGTATGTAAATAGTGGCTAATTCAGTTTTGACAAAGTCTGAATTTAGGCTATAGTAGAAAAACATTTGGAGCCATTTGGCAAGTGTTGGAGAATTGCAATCACAAACTTAATTAAAAAATAAATTGACAAATCATGTCAAGGAGTTGAACCCTTCTCTTGGAAGACACTACACCTAGTGGCAACACATGATCTTAAACTACAAGTCACACATTAGTTCAATCATACAAATAATAAAATGGGAGTGTACAATGAGAAATTTACCCAAAAGCATTGAAGCTAGAACACATCACTCCATAAGACCCCTACTAGCTTTCTCCTCAATCCAAGTTGTGATGGCATTATCGTAAGGAAAGGTATCACCAGTATAAAAAGGTTGTGCAAACATTTGAACCACCATATCCAAATGTTCACACAAACAATTTCATAATGTTGTCTTCGTGAAGGTTAAGGTTGAAAAAGTTCTCTCATCTTCCACAAAGCCCATAATTTAAACCACAACTAATTCTACCACTTTCATAAACTCAAAAAGTTGGGCACACAATAAAACATTATTAAAATAATAAACTTATCCTTGGGTGGTACCATTAAGAACATCACACCCAAAATTTATTTGACCCATTCAACTTTAGAACATGGGACTCACATAAAGAAAGCTTTTCATTTCAAATTATTTATCAAAAGGTTACCCAAATCATGTAGAATTCAAAACTTTAATTAAATTTACAAAAAAATGTGTTTTGATGTGAAAAATGAATGCATAAACAAAAAGTTTTAAGAATGTCAGACAAAAGATTTTTGTGATCAAGAACACAAAAAGAATCTACTTTTTGGGAATTTTTATTTGATACTAATTTTTGAAAATACTTCAAATGTCAATCTACTTGATGTCTTTTATATATAATTGATTGAATTAATTTCAATTTAGTTATGAATTTTTAATCAAAATCATGAAGCCCCAAAGAACCATTAATGTCAATAACATAAATGATAACTATTTTCATCTTTTGTTGTTTTAATGACTAGTTTGGATCATTCCCTTATGCATGTACTAAATAAACAAGAAAAAATATCTAATGTGTAAGTGTAAGGACATTTTTTTTTAAAAAATTAAAAATTGGGTCAAAAATGGGTTAAGGATGGTTCAGGAATCAAAATGTTAATGCATATTATAGGTTTTTGGGTGTTCATTATTTTTCACAAATGTGTGCATAGGTGGGGAACACATAGCCCACCTAGTCCAATCAAATAAACCAATGTATAAGAAGATGGAATTTAATTTCTTAAATTAGGTCCAACTTTCTTACAATTTTGGCAAGGTGGTTCCTAGTGGTACCACCCAAAGAAAAGTTTGCCAAGAAAGCTTTTTCCAAAGTCTAGACACCAGATTCAAATTCATTGGCTAGCCAATAATGCATTGAACATTAAACATCATTGTAATTTTGAAGAAAAATATTGCAAGTCCAAAATAATCACATCAAGTAATGTTGGGATCCAGGTTTAGGTGGATCCAAGCTTTTTAGGTTGACGATAAAACCCTTTCAAGATAGCCATATGAATAAAGAAAGTCATTTCACATGAGGATTTTTGCCAATACTATAAATAAACAACACCCAAAGCATCCATGACATCATGTGTAGTAAACCACTTCTCAAGTTCATCATTAAACATAGTTATAGCTTCAAAACATTATCTTTGCATCTGATTGATGGTTTGTTGGAAGATAACAAAAGTAACGTGCACATAAATTAATGTTTCAAGACACCAATCATGCATCATGATAGAAATGCCAACAATTCACAAACTCGAGTTCTCAAAACCAATATTTAAATCATGTGCCCATTCAAGCACCACGATGTCTGATGTGCCATTCAATAAGTTACAATAGCCATTGAACACATCATGCATGTAAATAGTCTAGGGGTCATTGTACCAACAATAGAAATCTATTTGGGACAACTTCATTACAACAACAAAATCACAGATAAAACATTGCCAAGACTAGGAGAATTTAATCAAGTCATTGAACCCTTCCAGAATGGGCATAATACAAGAAATCCCCATCATTACTTCCAAATCACAAAGCAACTCCAAATTATGGGCAACTTGAATATTACTACCAATATCTTGATCATTTTTAAAACCAAGGCATAATACTCAAACATAACCCTTTTAGTTGGGAGTAACATAAAAATCTAATAGGTTTTGATGTTTTTCAAAATTTGTTCATCCTTTGTTTCCACATTATTAGCCAAATCAACAAATTCTTAGGTTCTCTTTGGACTATGAGAGAAGTATGCATACCAACTTTACAACACATCTTCAATCTTTCTCACAATGCCCATTTAAAAAAAAGTTTAGACTACGAGATTAGTGTTGTGGCTTATACAATGCACACTAATAATGAATGGTGCATTATCCTCTTTCAATTGAACTATCACACCTATTCTAATGCCTGAAAACACATTCACCCCATTAGCTCCAAATGTAATTAACTTAAATGCAATTATTTCTTGACACATATCACCAAACAACTCCATGGTTATCACAACCCTAGCCTTGGGCTCGCAACCAAGGCAAAGGGTTGGTAAGGGTGCGGGCCAAGACTAAGCCTAGGAGTCGCATTCTCACGCCCCCGGGAGTGCAAAAGAATGTGAGGGAAAGAACCTTCACACTCCAAAGTGAACTCCCATATTGGGAGTTGGAGTCCCTGTGGACTCCCGAATGTTCAAAGAGCGATGGCAAGGATAAAAAATCAATGGCTCAAAAAGTTTTTTATACCATTGAAAAGATATTGAAACTTAGATATTTAAAATGGGCTCGCATGACCCATTTGGATATCTGAAACACAAGTTATGGCCAAAAGAAGGGCCATGAATCAAATTAACACTTTGACTTTTGACCACTAAAAGTTGGGAATCAACCTGATTTCCTTGCGTGCAAGTGGTGTGTGACATACTATTACAAAGTTATCGACAAGGGCTACAACTTTGTTTTAGACTTCATCTCAATCGAAGGTCTGCACACAAAATTATGGGGCCCCAAAGTCACAGGAGAACCAACTTTGGTAATTTCGGGACTCCCACTTTGGAGTCTTGGGACAAAAAGCCATTTGGATGTGGGCCTCGTGGAGAGGCACAAAGTATACTATAAGGGGGAAGGTGTTGGCTTCCCCCAAGTCTGGGCCGTGATGGGTCTTGTGAGTCCGAGTTGCCCGTGGCTCGTCCTAACACCAAAAGTGCTCTAATTATGCACTAATAACCTTGGGTTGGTTTTGTGTAGGTCCATGTGAATAATTGATGCTTGTCATTCTTCCTAGTCCCGGAGCTCCAACACGCCCCTCTACCCCTCAAAATGTTGCGAACCAAAGAGCATGCCTTGACTCTTTATTTTCCATTGTCTTCAGTTTGGACTCACATTTGAGTCCATTAAGGAGCTTAGGGGTGCGTCAATGGCATCCACCAATACACATTTAAAGCTATCAGACCTAACCCCATCAACCACACACTACAAGGATAACAACAAAGGTGTCCACTACAAATTTTCCACCACATAAGCATGAATGGAAATCTAAGACTACTGATCAAAAGTTGTGATTTCATCACAAGAAATAGAGATGAATTTAGCACCTTCAACCAAAGATTTGGTTTCATTGACAACCAAATCATGCATGCAAGTTATGATCTTTTAACCAATTATGTTTGACCAATGGGTTTTTAGAAAATCCTTCATATAAAGGAAATGCAACAACTTGCTCATGCTTTCATAATCAATCATAGGTTTTCCTTTAACGAACATGTGGAAACAAACAAAAAATTGCACCAATTTTTTTTTCCTTTCACCAATAACACCATGGTAGATTTGGTTAACAATGGTGTCCTTCTTGATTGAACAATACAAACATTCATTCCTAGCATGGACAAAATCCTTGTTCATGTAATACTTAGTGGTTTTACAAAATCTTAACATTGTAGATAACGCCTTCATTTTCCCAATGTTTTTCCAAAAGTTATCCAATTTAGGGGTTAAGAACTTTTCCTTTCCCTATATCTTGGTACAAACCTTACATTTAACTTTATGCACCTTGCCATTTGCATTGACCATTGATTTAACCCATGGTAAATTAACACTCCAAACATCCCAAAACACCCTATTTAGTTCATACTCCTTCTATTTCCTTTTAGTTTCTTCAATAGAATTCCACATATTAACATTAGAAAAAGGTTGAAGATCAGAAGGTATAAGGTTTGGAGGTTGGTTGTTAAAAGATGTTATATTTTATGCATCAATTTGATAAAAGAAATGATGGAATTTGAAGTTTTAGTGAGGTTGCAAAGTTGCCATGTTTAAGAAAGAATTATAGTAAGAGAAAATAGTCTACAAAACCTAAAACAACAATCTCCACCTTTGTTGTCAACAATTAGTAAACCCCAACTTTGCTATCACCAACTAATAAACCTTAAGCTTTACATTATAGTCTGTAAACTACAACCATTAAATTATAAAACTCTACACTACACAATGCAGTTTGTAGACTACAACCACTAAACCTTAAAACTCTACATTACATAGTGTATGTCACAATCATATCCTTAGGTTCGTGACCAAAGCAAGGGCATGGAAAGGTGTAGGTTGAGAGTGCAAGCCGAAAATCACACTCATAGTCACACTCTTGGGAGTGTGAAAAAGTGTGAGGGAAAGAACTTACACACTCCCAAGTGGACTCCCACTTTGGGAGTTGGAAATCCACTTGAGAGTTGGAATTCCTATGGACTCCCGAATCTTCAAAGAGCAATTTGAAGGGTCAAAATTCATTGAATTGAAAAGTTCCTTATACCATTGAAAAATTCTTAATACTTAGATGTCTAAACTAGGTTCGCAAGATCCATTTGAATATTTACAACACAAGTTATGGTTAAAGGAAAGGCTGAGAGTCAAAGTGTCAATTTGACTCCCAACCATTAAAAGTTGGGAATCGCCCTGAATTATGTGCATACAGGTGATGTGCCACATATCGTTGGAAAACTCTTGACCAGGGCTACAACTTTGTTTAAAACGTCACTTCAATTGGAGGGTCTACACAAAATGTTCTAGGCTTCCAAAGTGGCAAGAATTCGAATTTCGAAAATTTTGAAACTCCCAACTTGAAAATCCCGAAAAAAATGACATTTGGATGCAACCCCCGTGGCTAATCATAGAAAAAACTATAAGGGGGAAGGTGGTGACTTCCCCCAAATCCGGGCCATGGTGAATCTTATGAATTTGTGTATGCCCATGGCTTGTTCATGCATTGAAAATGTTCTAACTATGCATTAACCAATTTGTTTTTTGGTTTGTGTAGGTCCGTATGAATAATTGACCCAAGTGTCATTCATTTTAATCCCCATCTTGGAGCTCCAACATGTCCTTTTACCCCTGAAATGCTACAAACTAAAGAATGTATCCCAACTTTTTTTTCTTTTATTATTTTCACTTTTAGACTCACATTTGAATCTTTCAAAGAGTTTAAAGGTGTGTCAATGTAGTCTATAGACTACAACCATTAAACCCAACAAATTTATAATGCAGAATGCAATCTGTAAACTACATGTCACAACCCTAGTTTTAGGTTGGCAACCAAGGCAAAGGTTTGCAAAGGTGCGGGCCAAGACTAGGCTTAAGAATCACATATCATGCTTTTGAAAATGTAAAAGAATATGAGGGAATGAACCTTCACACTCCCAAATGAACTCCCATTTTGGGAGTTGGAATCTCGGTGTCGCAACCCTAGCTTTGAACTCGCAATTAAGGCAAAGGGGTTACAAGGTTACGAGCCAAGAGAAAACCCGAGAGTCAAGGCAAAGAGGTCGCAAAGGTGCGGGCCAAGAAGAAGCCCGGGAATCACATCACATACTCCCAGGAGTGTAAGAAAGTGTGAGGGAGTATGAGGGAGTGAACCCTCACATTCCCAAGGCAACTCCCACTTTGGGAGATGGAGTCCTGGTGGACTCCCGAAACTTCAAAGAGCGATTTCAGGGGTCAAAATTCAATGGCTTGTGGCATTCTTTATATCATTGGAAAGCTCTTCAAATGTAAATGTCTAAAATGGTTTTGCATTGCTCATTTAGACGTTTGAAATACAAGTTATCGCCAAAAGAAAGGCCGGTAGTCAAATTGCCAGTTTGACTCCTGGCTAGAAAAAGTCGGGATTCGACCCGATTTACTTGGTTGCAGAGGGCGTGCGACATATCGTTGGAAAGCTCTTGATGAGAACTACAACTTTGCTTCAAACCACATCTTGATCCAAAGTCTGCTCACAAAATTATGGGTTCCAAAGTCGCGGGAATCCCAATTGGTGCAATTTCAGGACTCCCACTCGGGAGTCATGGGAAAGAAAAACCATTTGGATGTGGGTTCAGTGGCCAACCACAGAGTATACTATAAGGGGGAGGGTGGTGGCTTCCCCCAAGTCTAGATCGTGGTGAGTCTAGTGTGGCCATGTTGCCCGTGGCTCATCCTAATACCAAAGGTGCTACAACTATGCACTAACCATTTTGTGTGGGTTGTGTGCATGCCCGTGTGAGTGAATGAAGCTTGTCAACTTTTCTTAGTCCCATCTCATAGCTCCAACACGCCCCTCTACCCTCCCTCAAAGTGTTGTGAACTAAGGGACATGCCTCAACTCCTCCCCCTTTCATTGTCTTCTACTTGGATTCACATTTGAATCCTTAAAGGAGTTGGGAATGTGTCACCCGGCGAACTTCCAAATTTTCAGTGTGATTGCAAGGGCCAAAATTCGTTGAATTGAAGAGTTCCTTATACCATTGGAAAGCTCTTGGAACGTAGATGTCTAAAATGGGCTCACATGACCCATTTGGAGACCTAAAACATGAGTTATGGCCAAAAGAAGGGATAGGAGTCAAATTGCCAATTTGACTCCCGACCATTAAAAGTCAAGGATCACCCTGATTTCCTTGTGTGCAGGTGATGTATGACATATTATTGGAAAGATCTTGACAAAGATACAACTTTGCTTCAGACCTCATTTTGATTGGAGGTTTGCACATAAAGTTATGGGCCCCCAAAGTCACGGGAGTCCCAAGTTTGGTTTGGGAGTCCCAGGACAAAATGTCATTTGAATGTGGGCCTCATGGAGAGGCACAGAATATACTATAAGAGGGAAAGTGGTGGCTTCCCTGAAGTTCAGGTCGTGGTGAATCTTGTGAATTTGAGTTTGCCCATGGCTCTTCTTAACACCAAAAGTGCTCTAATTATGCACTGACCAACTTGTTGTTTGGTTTGTGCAGGTCCGTGTGAATAATTGATGCTTGTCACTCTTCTTAGTCCCCATCCTAAAGTTCTAGCACGCCCCTCTACCCCTAAAGTGCTTTGAGCCAAAAAACATGCCCCAACTCCTTACTCTTCCACTGTTTCCACCTTAGACTCATGTTTGAGACTATAAAGGGGGTTGGGAACACATCATTACAACCACTAAACCTTAAATTTTTACATTGTAGTTTGTAGATTACAACCACAAAACCCTAAACCTTTGCATTGTGCACTCTATAATTTGCAACCAATAATCCCTCAAAACTTTTGAAGTTAAAAATGACACCCTAACAAGTTTTGAATCTAAAATTTAAAGATAGAAAACTCAAAGAGCATCAAACCTTGAAATCAATAGGATGTGAAATAATAAGTTTGATCAAACTTGTTACAACTTACTTGATTAAAGCTCAATGAAAACCCTAAACCTTTCAATCACACAAAAAAACCATGAAAATAGCTCAAAATTGAAATCTACCGAAAAATGTTAAAAATTTAAAGAATACTTCCATCATTCGCCAATCCACCCATTATAGAATCCAAATTACAATCAACTCCAAAATCCACAATTGCAATTTGTCCATCAATAATTATTGTTGAATTAAAGTACAAAATAATGTGGACACAAAAACCGGTGAACCACCAAACTTTAATGCACATTGCACAATGCAAACCACTAATGATCATCACATTACATATTCTAAAATTTAGATACACAGACTGTAGCTATTAGCAACTTGCAAAAAGAAAATTAGGGCAACATTGAACACCACAACGGGTTGGGATTTGGGAATCAAAATCATTTCTCTTTAGAGTTCAATTAGACTTTAACAATGATGAATTGAGATTTGACAATCATCAACCAATTACGACCTCAAAATGTAAGTTGCATAACATAATGACACATCATAGGCTATAGCCCTCCAATGTGCAATGGCACTTTACAGATTGCAAATTGTGATTCCTAAATCCTCCCGATTCCCAAGCTTGACGCAGCATGATTCTTGAATGATAGATTAAGTCGTCAAATCCTTGAAGCCATGGCCCATGCCCCCATTGCACTGTGCACATCACGAAACCAAATCCTAACTAAAACCTTCATAACTATAAAACCTGGGGCTACAGCAGCTTAATGGAAAGAGACCCGGAAGCAAGAAAAGTTCACATGCAGACATAAAACCCAAAAAATTGTCAACAAACTACTGAATCAAAGTAATTTGCACATGTCAACATGTCGACTGACAAACTACAGAGCTTGCCTGTGTATTTTGGGGATTCTCTTGTTCCAGAAAGTGCCTTATATTGTTACCTAGGGTCAGCTTCCACATCAACCAGATGGATAATTCATTTTTTTCAAAAAAAAGTTCATTTTTTTATATTTTCAAATTATTAATGTTTCATGACATTTGATAGTCTATTATGGTACTGCCATATGAGCACTGAAATTATTCAGATTGTAAAAGGCTTAATCTACCAATAATTATGAAAGTTTTTCAACACCTCAACTTTGAATTTTCACAAAAACTCATTTCAAAATTTACACTATTATTTACTCGAGGCCAGGTAGTTTGAGATCATGTTTCACAACACACAGTCATCAAACTCTGCGTTCATAACAAAAGTTGCTGCTGCCAATTTTGACCACCCATTTGGGGCAGCTCCTCTAGCCTTTCAGGCCCTTGGAAAAAGATTGTAACTTAGCCTCCCAAAAGGCCTAGCTAGACTTGGTGCAAGTGCCTTGACTTCCACAAGCTGCTTTAAGTTTTCTAAGCTGATCACTTGGGGAAGTGTGTTTTCAGGACGCCTATTTTACACTCAAAGGCTTGGGGGGGGGGGGGGGGGCTTCCCCAAATTGGGGGCCTAGACTGGCGTGGGCCCCTTTTTTTGGAATTGCTAGGGTTTTAAATTTACAAAAAAAACCTTAAAGGTTTTT
>Ga0116231_10000575_pt1 | contig 65995 bp, 43 predicted proteins | sample S1TSphgellanicum_2_FD_89695 | JGI IMG/M metagenome (GOLD analysis project Ga0116231, IMG submission 89695) | Host-associated microbial communities from peat moss isolated from Minnesota, USA - S1T2_Fd - Sphagnum magellanicum MG | ecosystem: Host-associated > Plants > Peat moss > Unclassified... | reverse complement strand
GCAAAGTTTTGGATAGTTCGCAATTACACATGATGCATCCATTCTATGAACTCTATTTTCCACTCATTAGAAGAAAATAATGTTTCATATGCATGAATGGCATGGGTTTGCCAACCCTCTATAGCTAATGATCCCACCCCTTTGGCAAACAACAAGGGTCTTTCCTCTTCAATCATTTGAAGAATAGCCAACTAGTGCCTACTATATGACCCTTTAGAAAACCATCTTGATGTGTTGCTTTCGGTAGTTTTGCATAGTGGGTGCACCAATGTATTTTGTAACCCCTTTTGAAAATAGGTATAGTTTAAGAAACCTTGTAGACCATGGCATAGTTAAAATTTCAAGCCAAATTTTACATGTAACAAATTTTGCCACATATATCCGACTCTAATGAAATGTAATTAAATTAACCAATTTATTTATTTAAATTTCGCCAAATTTATTTTGATTTATCAAAAAAATTCAAAGTAATAAAATTTTGTTTAAAAATCATATTTTAACCAATATTTGTTAATTTCAGCAAGTTTTGCCAACTTCACAATAATTCTTGAAATTTATGTTAGTTTAGCCAAATAGGTCCATTAAACTTTATTTTTTGAATATGTCATTTGTATTAATTAACTAATCAATAAATTAATTAGGTAGGCTAGGTATGTATGGGAAAAAGAAATTTCAAAACATCATTGTTGTTGAAATGTATAAAATAACAAGATTCAAATGCAATTTTAACAAAATTATTTAACATTTTATAATTTTTAAAATGTATGGATGTATAGATTTTGGAATAATCTTCAAGAAAAGTATATAATTTTAGTTTTTTGGAATTTTTTTGATAAAGATAATAATGGTTAAATTTAGCATTTTTGTATGTGTGATAATGTTGGTGCCTCCTCTTTCACTATAACATATCCCATATTCTTTGCATAGAACTTCAAACTATAAACTATATAATTGGTTGAAAGACTAGATTCAATTCATGGCATGTGTTATGACTATTCAAAGCACATGCCATGTGAGATGAGCCAATCAAATTGGCTTGTCAATAAAACGTAAATAGGATCTTAATTAATTACTTAGAATCTACCTAGCATATGCTATTTAGTCTATTTAAACCTAGAATAAACTAAGGTAAGCTATAATTAATATTAAATTGCATTTTTAGTTGATTATTAATTAACAAAATTTTGACATAATTAACATATATATAATTTAAATTTTAGAATATGATTTTTAAAAAAATTCCATGTGGCATATGATCATTTGCTTTTAGGATTTCCATGTGTAAAATTTTTAATCATTGGATTTGATTTATGTAATAATTTAAAATTAGTAAATATTGACACATGACTAAATCATATGCACCCACCATTAAACACATGGCAATATGCAATTATATCATCTATAATCACAAATGTAGTTGCAAGTATAATGCCACATCAGATGACTTTTCATCCATGGAAATAGATGAATACTTGGTTGTAGTCGTACCAATTTGCAACTCCACATGCAATTAAGATGCCACATCATGGTTTTTGCGACTTCTTGTCCGATGGCACTTGTCTTTCCCAACTATGTGAATTTTAGTTGCAAGTGTCTATTACAACTAAAATTGAGTTTTTTTTTCCAAATTTCTTATAGTGTATGTTTGTTAGAAGGACACTAGTTTTATCTTCAAGTCCAAAATTACAAGAGAATTTGCATAACAATGATATTGGGAATGAGGTTTACATTTGCTGTGAAATTGCAACAATGACAAATGAAGGAAAAAACAGAATACATATTGGTAGAATTAAAACATCTCAAATCTCCAAAACAAATACAAGTTGCAGAACATAAAATGTACATTTGATAATGGTCATTAAAAGACAAATCATTTTATATTGTTGAATGGGGAAGTAGGCAATAAGGATGTAATTTCCATGTTGAAATTGGAAAGATTACTATATTGGAATAAAGATCATGATTGCCTAATAACAAAAACATTTTAGTTGATAATTTTGTTCTAAAAATTCATGCATGGCACTAGGCAGTGGCTCTACAGAGACTTTACTCTTGGGAAAATGATATACAATAATGATAAGAAAGAATTCAAAACCAAGTTGTGGAAAAGGTTTTGAACTAGAACAACCTATGAATTATATTAAAAATAATGGTAGAGAATGGTGATTTGGTAACTCAAGACTACAATATTGGCCTATATTTGCAGATCTATAAACTGTGTTCTGCAAGAAACTATTGACAAATGAATCATGGTCTGTAGTTAACTTTTAATGTCAAATTTTAACTACAAACATGAAATTAATAACAGGAAAAGGAAGCAAACCAAGTTCACATGCTATCATTGATTAGGAAGTGTAGAAAAATGAAGATGATGTTTAAATTTGATTTGGTTTTCACTATGTTCTGCATTAATGGAATATGAATGAATCATTTGGGTTTTAAAAGAAAATAGTGTTTGAAGGGGAGTTAATAAAAAGCAGATCTGAATATAGGTTGAGAACTGAACATATAATCATTGATGCAAAATGTGGTACATATATAATTTCCATATAAAACTCCGATTTTAATTGTTATAGAAAACACTATAGTCCATCAAAATAGAACAAAACACTATAGAACTACATACATTTGCAAAGAAAATAATGGCTGTTTTACTAAGTGAATGTTACCTTATAGCTTGTCTCACCTATAAACAAGTGCTGTAGAATCTGCTCAAGGTGCATCAATGTGTTTGGGGCAGATGATCTGACATGGTCCTTTGTCCTTATAAACTTGCAAGGGAAGTTGGGGTTGTTCTGCTCCCCTTCTAGGAAATCCTTTAGACAATTCCATGGGATGACTGCAATTTTAGCATTGGTATATAGTCCATGACCACTTGTAATATGAGGCAGCCACATAATATCATATCTTTGAAAAGGTGTAGGGGAGGTTCTTGCATAATTGCCTTCAATGCTTGCAGCAAATTTGCTTCTTTGGAGGGAATGAAAGGCGTATCCTCAAAAATCTCTGGGATTCCACCATCATCAAATACCACATTGCACTTTGGGCCTGCCATTACGAAAGTTGAACCCCACTTCTTTGGACAACATAAATTAACAAAAAATTCAACTTGGAAGATGGAAAAACCCAACATGTAAATAGGGTGTAGAGGTAGAATTGGTAGTGGATTTTTAAATCAAGGAAACAATTTTGCAGAAGTTTTAAAAGCAAGGGTGTAATGAAAAACTTCTGCAGAACCTAGAGTAGACTTGAAAGAATTGAAACATTAGCTAAAATGAAGAAGAACAATGCTACATGTAGATGCCATTGTTTCAGTAACATATAAAACTTCACATTTTGAAGCATCAAAAGAAGAGCAAAAACCTAAAAAAAGTTATGACTACCTACAGAAGGTTTGGGTTCCTACAGTGTTTGGTCTTTGGCGTGCCATGGACCTTATCTGCAATCTATTAAAATTAGCCATCATTTCAAAATCCATCTCTAAGTGGGTAGAGCTCTATACTGCAGAGCAAAAGTTTGTTACATCCGACGGCAGAGAGCGCAACAGTGAGTCGATAACGTGGGGATGTCTTGTAGTCGACGATGAAAGGAGTGACAAACAGTTGACAGTGCTTGGGATGTTTTGTCAATGGCGAAGGGAGGGCCTAGCTCTAGAGGTGGGGTCAAGTCTGGTGGTGGGGTAGATGGTGGGCCAAGGGTTTAAAGACTGTCGGGGATATTTAGCATCTCGTTGAAGCAAGGTAGTTTGTTTGTTTTGTTTGTTCTTATGAGATTCACTGAACCAGGATGCTTTAGATAGCATTCTTGGTCTCTTTGGAAAGCTCTCAAGGAATAGGGGTGCATAGGTTTGGTTCCATGGCATTTGGACATGAGGTGCAAAAGTTCTTGAATATTGAATGATTTCTTGACTGAAAATTAGATAAAATCATAGCTGAAAATTTCGGAGGAATTTGAATGTTTTCAATCAGATAGTCACATTTTGAAAGAATTACATTTTTTTTTTGGTATGATGGATGCCTTAATCATATTTGGAGAAAATAATTTCATTCTTAGTTTTTTGGGTTACATACGGATCTGTGACAAAGTCACTTGAGCCTGAGTGTACATTTGAGAAAGTGGCGAAAAAAACAAAATGTCCAAAAATGAATGTGTGAATCCTTTGACAACCAAATTAAGATGAATCATTTTAGTTTCTAGGAGCCAAAATCCCTTGAAGCCACTACATTCTATAATGATTCTCAACACAATATCCCTACCTTACAAGTCAGGGCCAATAAATTGTGTATAAACATTTAATGTGATACTGGCAATGATCCAGCAAAACTCATGTACTGACCAATAGATCAGACTTCACGTGTGGATGCAAGGACATGGGACCAGAACATAATAGTACAAGTTCAGATTTAGTCAATCAAGTGATGATGCCTCGGCTGAAGTTGTTAGTCGGCCAAAGAAATTGAATGCTGTCAGTACAAAAGTACTTTTGCAATTTTTTCCTCGGGTCTGACCTTTGCCCGATTCATATGTTCTAAAACAAATTTGATGATACCCGGCCATGTTTTGCACTCATAACTTTTCATGTGAAGAATGTTTTAAAGGACACAAAACATGCCAGTGACATGTTGCATACCCATGTGACATAACCCTAAACTCAGAACATGTCCAAAATAGGTATAACATAGACCCAAAATGTGATTTGGTATCACAAGGTAAAAACAAATGGGGCAAAGGGCAGACTGCGGGAAAAAATCGCAGCAGTACTTTTTGAACTGACTGCATTCAATTTCTTTGGCAGGTTTAACATTTTCCTCCAATCGCATAAGGGTCCATAATAGCTTATTGGAGATGGAAGACATCTCGAGTACAAAACATGAGCTCAGTCAAAGTGGAGATGTAGTCGAGCATCTTTTATATTATTGCTTGACTTTAAGATGGAGAATCATGTTGCAATTTGTTTAAAAGAGCAGGCCCAGTACTAAACTTGCCTTTTCGGTATTATTTTCAATATGATTGTGGTAGATCGGCTAGTGATCGAACATTTAAGCACTCAGGGCAGGCCAGATCCAAGGGGAGGGCTCCATTGTTTCTGATGTCCAAAACTTGAATCCCTCGTTGAATTTTAAATTTAAAGTTTAGACATGTCAATGGTCTTAACTTTGAAACAATTAGAATGAATGAACGTTAAATAAAAATAATCATATGCATTATTTCATGTGATTATGTGACTTTATGGTTAGTACTTAAGTCTACTTTTGAAAGATCTTGGGTTTAAACCTTATTTAGGTGAGAACTGGCCTAATTGAAAATTTGAAAATCGACTATTCTCATTTTGATGATAATTTAAAAATTGACCAGAATATGATTTTTTGACAAATAGCATTTTTTGTTCTCTTTTAACTCTTATGAGATTATAACCAACAATTCTCTCAAAAATATGAGAACTGCTCAACACTAGTTACGACCATTAGATTATTTTATTTTCACGTTTTCTTTTATTGCCAAATTTGGCTAAATTTTCTTATTGGATGATGGCCACTGTCAACTTCTGCTACATCACAAAATTGAAATAAGAATTTTCACATTGATTTTTAGTTTTGCAAACTTTTTGTTTTGTCCCAAATGGAGATTCCACTCCATTTATGACTTTTGAACACTTTGTACTTTCAAATAACCTGACCTCATTGTCCGCTACATGATGGAATGGAGGGGTAAATTTGGCATACTTCTGTGCAAATCTTGTCAACAGCAAAATAACAGAGAGGAAAACGGTGGAAAGAGTATGGTCAAAATGCCAACTCTAAACCAGCACCCACCAGCCCCACACCAATTAATAGATGCCTGTTATGACTTATGACTCAGTTACGGATGAACCTCAACCGAGTTAATATTTGGTTTCACCTTGGTAAGTAATAGGTCCCACTAATAGGTAGATAGATAGGAAAATGGTAATTTATATATATGATTTACACATAGGTAAGGGCTGTTCTTACTACCTACTAACAACTTGGTTGTAACTTAGCTACTAACTTGTTAGTAGCTAGGTAGTAAAAAAGCAACTGAGCTAACCATTGGAACCCAACAGAAATGCTTCCTGACCACTCAACCATCCATCCTTCATGGTGCACGGGTGGGTGCTAGGGTCACTCTAGCCAAGTTCAAGGGCATGGAGTTTTAGGGCTTTAGACCATGTCAAATGACATAGGTCCGTGGTGTAGGGCGAATCCCCAGGGTAGGGACATTGTGAAAATAAGGGGGGCTAATTTGAGCCTGCAGCCGATTTAGGCTATTGCTCTCCATGGGGTAATGCCCCTGTCCTCATGAATAATCTATGTAAAATTTATTTTTTCTCCCTATTTACAGACTTGTAGGATCAAGTTTACAGTTCAAATTATTATCAGAGAAAGTTGAAAACTTGTAAATTGGGTTATGGGTGTCATAAAAAACTCTTTCCCCAAATTTTCAGGATTCTTTTGTAGATGCAACTACTTCCAAGGCCCCTCAATCTTGCAATCCTTCTTTCTTTTAATAATTTCCAGTTTCTTTGAAGATTTATTTTTAATTATTAAATTTTCGTATCTTTATACTATCAAAATATATTTACTAAAGATTTAAGCATCTTTCTTCATCTTCTTCTCTTCATGTGTCCCCTCCTGGCTCTCACAGAACTCGTTTGAATTGAGTCTTCTCCCCAGGAAAACAAATTGTAGGGTATAAGGCCCTTGAGTACAGACTACAGACCAGTATTGGGGGTTCTTTACTTTTAGGAACAACCTCTGGGTACAACTTTAAAATATGAATTACAGTAGAATGGTTCTGGTTCCACACTACACAGTAACGAGAATCTGGTTCTAGATTCAGTTCTTCCAAAAAAGTTGTGGTTTGGGTTTTTAAAAAACAGACCCAGTTCCAAAAATCATACCCAGTTTTGAGGAACCTGAACAGGAACTGGAAGTTACCTGCTTGTAAGCCCCTCAATTCTAGTCTGTTTTCTCCAAAAACGAAAATTCAAAAATCTCAGTTCCAGTTCCAGTTCTGGTTTCACACATAAATGAAGCCAGGAATCCAGTTCCAGGAATGGTTCTTCAACATATATATATATATAGAGAGAGAGAGAGAGGAACCCATTTCCAACAAAATTACTAACTAGAACCCAGAACTGATGATTCTAACTTATAACCCTCCAATCAGGGTACCCACCCAACACTGGCTACAGACCTGATTTTGGAAATGGCCTCAATGAAGGGCTTTTACTGTAGTAAAGAGACAGGCCAATGGATGAGATCAAAAAAGATGTAAAATCAGTGGGGGGAGATATATACCATGATTAGCCACCCCTCTTGAATAGTGGGAATTTCTAGTCTTTTTCTTCTTCTTTTTGGGCAAAAAATAGTGAAAAGGCAACACAGTATTCTGAAAATGAATTATTATATTGCAAATTCCCTTTATATAAAATAATTCGCCTAAAAGGGCCAGAAAACTGTTTTCTTTGGGGGAGGGTATCACCACATTTATGCCTATTTAGTACAATTTTAAGAGTTCCTTGAAATAATGTTGCCAGTTAAGTTGAAATCAGGCTAGAGATGCTCGCCACCCTGACTCCATGGGAAATTGAAAAAGAAAAAACACTAGGAACTTGTATGAACTGTAACAGTTAAGGGCGGCTTTAGACGAGGGTCCAAAGTCCAGGGACCAATGAATTCAAGCAACCTTATCGGTCGAAAGCTTTAAATTGGTCCCAAAGCCTTTAGACGAGGGGTGGCAAAGCCTACATGACACCTGTTTTGGAAGGAAAACCAAAAAAACAGTGCTAAAAAGAGAGCTCCCGATTTGGAGAACCAAGAATCAGGCTATGGACCAAGGTACAGTCCAACTCAAGGATTCAATTTGCTTCAAATCAGTCCAAATTGGTTCCTAGGAAATTGGACCCTGGTCCCTCATCTAAAGTGGGTCTAAGAACCCTCCTTGTCAAAATTAAATATATCATCCCTATTTATTTCGGGATGCACAAGATAGATGTGTTAGGCTTCACTTTAGACTACAAATGTATGTTCTCCGAGCAATTTTGTTTGAACTTGGGTCCTTTCTTTTTTCTTCTCTTGTTCCCTTGCTGGGTGTTTTTCCTTTACTTATTTATTTACAACCTTTTCAGTTTTCAAACAAACCATGCATCATCTTTTCCACCAAACGCCCGGTCTTTTTTCTTTCTTTTTTTACCCACATAGATGAGGATGGTGGACAAGACCTTCTTCATTTCCCTGCATAGATGAGGATGGTGGACAAGACCTTCTTTATTTCCCTGCATAGATGAGGATGGAAGGGTTTTTTTAAAAGGATTCTGACAAGTTGCCTTAATGGTGTGACCGTGTCCCTCAGGAGGCAGCCGAAAGTAGATCTATTTACTAGAAACACAAAACCATGTAAACTATACTTTTTGAGTCTGGCAAAAGAGCCAGTTATGGAGCTATCTGGTCACTTTGTCTTGGAAAAATCCCCTCAAACTCTAATGTAGTGGGGGAGCCAGACCCAAAGTTAGGTTGAAAAATAATATTTAGTTGACCTTTTTTATCACTAAAATAAAGGATGGAGGACATCATACATCCCCATACAAACTTTATAGATGTCCTTGCACATTGGCCTACTTAGGTAGGTAGTCGATGATCTCCATTATCACACTTGTTGTCCTGCATACGTTACAGAAAAGAATTGTTTTTGCAACCATTTAAGAGACATGCTAAGTACGTAACAATATTTAATTCCATCTCTTGGATCAGCATGGCATCCTAATTTATTGCCGCTGTCCTACAGAGACATTGTGGGAACACATTTTGATCGGGTATAGAGGCCGGAGAATCAAAAGTAGGCTGAATGGATAAGTTTAGGTATCAGTTTTGTAAAAAAAGTCGGATGAGGAGAGCATCGGCGTTTAAATATTTAAGTTTTTTTCCCGTCTCTCAAGGGATTTGTTTTTAGATGTGGGGTTTTCACGAACTTGAAAAATAAAGGAGTTTTATTAAGTGGTATTGGGAGGGGTAAGGAGTTATGTTGTTAAAGGAGTTATTTCTTGGGTGGGGTTCAGTAGTTGTGAAAAAAGGGTAGTATTTCCTTTTTCTCTTTTTTTTCCTTTCTCATAATATGGTGACTTAACAAGGATTTTTTTTTGGAATTTTAAAAAAAACATCAATGTCATTTTTTGAGGCACCAAACATGACAAAATTTCAACACAACATAATTAATTATTTTTTAAAAATAATAAAATTTTGTTTGAAATCAAACATTGAATATATTTAACCAAAAATAAAAGAACAATTCGATTTCAACTTTTTGTATGATCAAAATTTTCATGCAAGTGACCAAAAAGTTGATATATGTATACCAATTAGGTATATATTGAAGAGAAAATGAAAATAATGGTTTAAACAATGGAAAACAATTTAGGTTAAAGTGTTGTATTTCAAATTCAAGTTGAGACAATTAGGGTTTCAATGTACCTATGAATTGCATAGTTACAATTTGTAGGATACCTTGTTCATCATTAGACCATAATTTAGTCACCGAACTATGAAGATGATTCTTTATTGTTAAGTCACAATCAATCATGTAGTTAAATGATTAATTAAAGTCAAAGAACATTGGTAAAAGGTTTAGGTTAGGTTTAAAGTTTCAATCAAGTTTTTTTGTCCCATACTAAAGATAACATTGTATGTTTGTTATTTTTCTTTTTAACTAGCACAAACATTGTGCTTGATTTAAGCTTTCATTTTGTATTGATGTTTTTTGCAAGCTTGAGTTTTTCAAGTATGTGTTTACTAAGTCCCATTTTTTTGCTATTTTGTTTATTGGTTGTCAAATTCATTTTGATAAATTTTACTTTCTTTCTTACACAATGGTTGTTATTTTAGTGAAAAAAACTCAATTAATTGGTGTGGTGAATGATTTGGATTTCAAAGTTAGAGATGTTGCGTTTGAGGTAAAGGTGTTCAATAGGTGTGACACCTTTGATCAAACTGTAAATAGAAGCAAAGAAGATCTAGGCTATGCATATTTGTATTGCGATTTGTTGAATAAGGTAGCCCTAATCACAATCATTTTCAAGGTCAAATCACTTCATATAAATATGCATGAGCAATATTTGCAAAAATGTATGTTTATGAAGGTCGAAATTTTTGGCATTGAATCAAAGTCCAAAAAAAGATTTGAAAAAGGTGACACACATGTTGTCATTCTAGTTGAATTAATGACCATTGTGTCACCAATCACTGCTTTTGAACTTGAATTAATTCTCATGTTTTTCCACATGGATTCCATTAAGGAATTTAAAAGTTCTTTTCAAATTATTGTTATCATCATTATTGGTGTAAGGGGAAAAGGGAATAACAAAGGTGAAAACTAATTATTGATTTTTTTTCCAAGCTTGAGTTTTTCAAAGATGAATTTGATGATGTTTTGGCTCTTAGCAATAATTTCAAAACAAAATATGAAAAGTTTTTTGAAGCATACAATGAAGGCCAATGTGCCATGATTTTGATCAAGAATGTGGCAACAACATCCCAAAAAAATTGATATTTGAAAGCATAATAACACACAATTCTCACAAATGTTGTTAATGAGGCTATTCTAATCTTCTTCTCAAGTTGCATAACAAATTATCAATTGCTCAACCCACATTAAAAAAAGTAAATTCCTATCTTTTCATTTTTTTCAAAACAACCTGGTTTTGTCCTTAAAGCCCAATTAGATGGCCATTTGGTTATGTCCTTAAGGAAAAAAAACCATTTTATAAAAAGAAATTGGGTGGCCACTCAATTGTGCATTAAGGACACAATTGGGTGGGCATCTAGTTGTGTCTTTAGGGCCCAATTGGGTGCCCACCTAGTTGTGTCCTTAAAAGGAAAAACCTTTTTTTTAAAACAATCAGGTGGCCACCCAATTGTGTCCTCCCAAGGGGAAAAAAACTATTTTTAAAATTTTTAAAATTTTTTACAATTGAATGGCCACTTGATTATGTCCTTCCCAAAGGATTTTTTTTTTACAATTGAGTGGCCACCTAATTGTGTCCTTCCTAAAGGGAAAAAAGAATTCCTCAATTTTTTTAATTATATATTTTTACACAACGTTTATCTTTTTGCATTCTTCAATACTTTCTTGTTTTAACATTTTTAATTTTTCTTTTAAGTGATCAAAGTGTTGTTCATTACTAACCATGTTGCACCTCCATTCCAAAAAATGTGTGGAAATTGTTATGTAACAGATGTTATCATTTGTTCAGTAGGTGATTTTCATTATGTTGCTTGTCATTCAAAATCAAAGGTTCATAAATCATGTTTTATTTAGGGTTCCATTGCAACCAATGATGGACCTATATTATTGACCTTTGAAGGAAAATGGCTTGAAACAATTGTGCACATGAAAAGTTTGGATTCTTGAATGTGGCTTGTCCAAAACATGTTCAACTCCCTGTTTTAATTTGTGTTTGTGGTAAATTTCAATTGTCACCCACATCTACCCTTGTTGGTTTCCAAAAAGACATACAACAATTTATCCTAGAAATAGAAAGAAATTTGAGTGATAAAGGGTTGGTTGCTCCTTTGGCAATTAGTTCTAATGACAATGTCTAGAGTAATGTGAAACACAAGCTTCACTTTGATGAGTTGAAGTTTTAAAATAGAAACCCTTTTAAACACTATGGTTGTTGATTAAAATTTTTGTGCAACCATTTTATAATTACCTTTATGTACAAATATTGGACATATATGTGAAACTTCTTATACTGTATTTTTTGCGATTTTGTTTTTTGGATGTTTAAAGCAATTTTTCAATATAACCAGTTTTTGAATCCAAGTAGTTTTTCAATGTAAGTAGTTTTAAGTGCTATTAGATTTTCAATATAAGCAATTTTTCCATGCAAATAATTTTTCAATACATATAATTTTCAAATCCAAACAGTTTTTCAATACAAGTAGTTTTTCCATCCAATCCATTTTTTAATCCAAATAATTTTTCAATACAATTGTACAAGTACTTTCCATCTAATCCATTTTTGAATCCAACTAGGTTTTTTTATAAATATTTTTTTCTTCCAATCCATTTTTGAACTTTTTTTTTTTTCAATACAAGTAGTTTCCATTCAATACATTTTTGAATCCAAATAATTTTTCAGTAAAAGTAGTTTTTCCATTCAATCCATTTTTTAATCTAAACAATTTGTTGATAGAAGGAGTTTTTTCATTCAATCCATTTTTTAATTTAATCAATATTTCAATACAAGTAGTTTTTTGGTCCAATCCATTTTTGAATCCAAGCAATTTTTCCATCCAATAAATTTTTGAATCCAAGTAGTTTTTTAAAAATAATTCACTGTAAATAATCTTTGAATGAATCATTGATTCCATGTCTTTTTTAACATGTATTTGTGAGGAAGGTGATTTTTATTATTTATATATTTGGATTAAATTGAAATTCATAATAATGGAAAAAACCTTATTAAATTTTGTTAATTCATCATTTGAACATGTATTGCATTCATATGGTCTTTGTTTGATTTCAACATACAAATATGAAATAGGCAACTACCTCTTTGATTATTAATATCTTATTTATTGGATAATCATTTGTCATTTCTTCAATTGAAGCAAAATAATATGGCACATTTAAATCAATGTTTAGTAATGATTACAGAAAAAACCAAGCAATGTTGTATTTGAAAATTAAATTAAAATTTTTTGTTTGATTTACATCAAAATATGGTGACAAATGAACATCAATATGTGACAAAAATAGCATTATGTGTTACAATGGGAAGTTTGTGGGGGGATTTCACTTTAATATTTTGGGTAGTTGAGTATTTACAAAGGCCAATTTATATTTGGAATAAAATATCAAAACACATTATGTCTAATGTGAAATATATTTTCAATCTATCCCTTTACATATAACTTATAGCTTTTAACATTCTAAACCAATTGAATATATTAATGGTATTTTAAATTTTCACTTATTTTTCAAGCAAATGATCCCAAAGTTCACATAGATTTGGATTATTTTCCATCTTTTTTTCGAATTACTAATGAAAAAACCTCAAATTCAATTCTCACAACTAACTATGCATTTCTATATTAGAATGAAAAACTTGACTTTACATTAATGGAAATTTTGAAAAATAATTGGGATTCACAATTGCAATATGTTGTTTCCTTGCTCAACATTTCTTACAATACAAATATTATTTTTAAAAAAATTTAATCCTACTCAATGTTTGCGAAAAAATGAAGAACAAAAGAAAATTTCCTATCAATTATGAAATTTTGTTTAGTCTATCCACCTTAATGTTTGAAACCAAAGTTTAAAAAATACCTAAAGTTCAAATGGAACATTTCAAAGATCTAATTATTGATTATAATACAACACAAAAGAAAAAAAATAAAAATTGATTGGGCATTTTATGACAATAATATTTTTGAACTATTAGATGTTTGTCCAAATCTTATTTATTTTGGAAAAACATCAAAATTCATTGACATGTTTCCAAATATTAAAAGAACAAGATCACAAATTATGAATCACATGAAACATATATATACTAAAAACTTAAATGATCTTCCCAAAATTATAAAGTTTAATCATCATATATTGAATGCATTCTAAAAAAAACTAAACAACCAATTCATAAACAACGATTTTTTTGTAGAACTTGATGCTTAATCAGATAAATAAAACATAATGTTAATATTAAAAAAATGAAAAAAATATTATAATAAAAAAAATTCAAGATGTTTACATAATTCCATGTTTTAATTATGGAAGTTTACTTTTTAAAATAGTTTAAATGTTTTTCAAACAAATTATTAAAATAATTTTTTACATACTTTCAAGTTCAAATAGAACCTAGCTTCACATCATACATATGTACAAGTTGTTTACATAATATCAATGAAAATAAACATCCTTTATATCAAGTACTGAATATAATTTTCAAAAACAAAATCATTCTATCAATCTAAAAATTAACACAATTAGAAGAACATCTTATTTCACCACGTCTTGTTTTTGCTCAAATTTATAAACTATAGGGGCATGGGCAATATAAAATGCATGGTAGTGTTATTAATGTCCATGAAAACATGAATGAAACTTAAGTAATACTACCACATGATGATGCAACAACAATAGGTGTGTTTTTAAACAATGTCTTGAATACAAATACCCTTATATGTCAAGAAATGTTTGTCCAAATATGGTGATGATTGTTTTACAAAATTTAAATTGAAACACTGTCATACAAAGATGGGCAAGTTTGTTTACTTTGCATATGGATTCACAATCCCAAATTCTTAATTTTAATGATGCATCATATGATAATTCTAATATCGATAGTGAAGAATTATATTATACACCAATAGACTCAATGATACATAATTTTTTGGAAGCTTCAAAAATAATGGATTATAAAAATACTACGTATTTTATTGCCCCAAGTCAACATTTTCACCTTCTAAGTTTATTAAAAAATAAACATTTAGAAAAACTAAATTTTTCAACATTGTTTTATGGCCAACCTTGATAATTTTCAAAAGATTTTTCATATCAACAAATAGTTCAATGGGAATTACTTCATAAATCTGGGGATTTTTCACCCAATATTTTTAACCTTTTTTTTAAAATTATTAAAGTTTCCATACAAAAAATCATAGGTTTAGGTTGGGTGCAAATATGGAAAAAACTTTATGTGATAACACCTTAAAAACTTTTCAAGTATGAAATAAACCAAAATTAGGTAATATTTTCAAATCACATTTAGGTTATGATGATTTACAAGGCTTACGTAATTCACTAATTATTTTGAGAGATTACAAAAAACTTTATTTACAATGATTAAGCAACTTGGTCCTATAACATTCTTTATCACTTTTATATCTATTGAAAGATTATGTGATCCTTTCATTAAAGTTTTACACACATTACATGTTTTGAGATTAAATCTCCCAAATAAAATAAAAGACTTACAATTGTTTCATATAACAAAATTGATACAAAGTGACCCTGTCACATGTGCAAGATATTAGGATCATGTAAAACATCTTTTTTCCACAAACTTATGATAAAATACCATTATCTTTTTAGGCATATTTTTAATTTTTATTTCATCAATGAATTCCAAAATTGTGGGAGTGAACATGCCCATGGACTTTTATGGATTAGGGATGTGCCTTTGTATGGAATGCACAAAAATGAAGAAATTGAATGATTTGTAAACATGAATAATTTTTGTTATGTATAATTGTTACCAAATCCATTACAAAATGCACAAGAACATCAACACCCATGTACATGTAAAATAAAAAACAAAATTGTTTGTATATTTCATTATCCATTATCTCCCATGTGCGAAATTTTAGATACATCTCAAATAGATGGGAATATCCATTTTCACAATACTTCCATACACAAGCAAAAATACATATTTCAAACTTTGAAAGATTTTTAAAAAATTGAAGATATATCATTTTTTGAAAATTTAAATTTTTTGAACCTTGATGAAAATACACATATATATATTAAGTTTGAGTAGCAAATTAAGAAAGGTGCACATGTTTTTTAAACAAACTCCTAGAAACAAAAAAACTAATGCATTTAGTACATGTGCTATTCATTTGTGTTTTGTGAATATAAATATTCAATTTATCTTTAGACCCATATGTAGTTGCAACATTTGCACGTTATACATGACAAAAATAGATAAATCAATAACATCAAAAATACATTCTATCATACAAAAATGTATTGCAAATAATATAGATGCAAATACAATAATTCAAAAGTTGGGTAATGTTTTTATCAATGTTGAACTTGTCGAATGTTAAATAATTATCTTAGTTGTTCAACTTGTTTATCTTTACCATTATATCATTCATCTTGAACATTTCAATTCATCAATACTTCTCCTTTTAAAGAACGTGCTTTTGTGTTAAAACCACAAGTTGCATTAAATGAATTAAAACTTAATTCAACTAATATAATGTGTTCATCAATCATAAACAAATATATTAATCATCTTAATCAATATGAATATTTATCACTAACATAAATTAATTTTTTTAACAACATTTCACAACATGGCAAACCCAAAAATTATTAGGTTTGTAAATTATGATAAATATAAAGATATTGAAAATTGGTTGAAAAAATAATTTTTATTATATTCACCATTTCGAACTTCAAAATATTTGCAACTTGGATTTAATGTAACATGACATGATGCATATCATTAACAACACAATGAAAATTTAAAGATTAAATTTATTTTTAACTACCAAACACCATATCCAAATATAAAAGAAATGAATGATTCAATATATTCAAAATCAAAACCATGATTGCATCTAGTTAACATTTGGAATGATGACATAGATAATGAAGTAAATAATTCACATCCTATAATTCCTATTACAAACACAATCAATATTGAACATTATGATTTATGATCTAATTTTGTGATTCAATCACATAATGTATTAAACAAAAATAAAAAATTTTAAAAGATGGAAATTTCACAAAATCTTCATATGATGATGAAAGAATTTAAATATCATAATTTGTTTAAACAATTAAATGAAGAACAAAGATTAATATTGATGATATTATGCATAGAAAATAATTATACCATGATATATTAATTTGTTTGTTTTTAACAGGGGGTGCTGGAATTGGTAAAAATTTATATTGGAACTTATAATTCAAGGATTATTACGATTATACAATAAAGACATATTTTTTGACTTAACAAAAATCACTTAGCTTTACTTATGGCATCAACAAATAAAGTTGCTTTCAATATTAATGGTTTAATAATACATTCAGCATTGAACTCACATATCCAACAATCTTTATCTAGTCTACCAAACTTATTAACGGACTCATTAAATAGGTTTATGTACATGTTAATTTGAATAATTACAACTTGTGATAAATGCAATAACACCTATCATTATTAGAATGTTGAATGTTATAGATAAGGGTGAAAACATCATCAAAATAGCCAAAGGCACCAAGGTAAAAATCATTTTCCAAAGATTACACATGACATGTGTCACCTTTACATTAGTTTATATCTTTAATTTTAAAATTTTGGACATCTAGTTTAACATTGCATGTTAGATATAAGTACATTTTGACTACAAATTTATTTTATATCATATATATTATGCATTCATGCCTTCTATCACATAAATATGAACAACTTTTGTTAAGGTCACATTTTCAAAATCTATAATTTTTAAGGTCAACAGCATGTTTTCAATTTATAGAAAGAATGATGCACATTTGGTAGGAAAAAAAGACGTTAAAAAAAAAAAGATTGTCCACTCTCGAAGTTTGAACATGAAAAAAATAATTTTATTAATGTCAAACTTTGATAATATAAAATTTGTAATTAATGGAAAATATTCCAAAAAAATTTATGAAAATCTAAATTATTATGTTTCCCTCGTGATCTTTCAAACATACAAAATTGTAGTTTTAAATAATGTCCACTACCTTGGGGGGCTCCTTTGATTGTGTTTTTATCCTAATAGGTTAAGGTCCATGAAACATATTCAAAACAAATTCTTTGATGGTGTGGATGTTATCATGACAAGTGATTTCTATCAAGCACCCCTTGTGAAAGATAGTTGGATCTTTCAAAATATCAAAGATAATGTTAATGCATTAACACTGAATGTTTGGCAAGCATATGTCCAATGTTATGAATTAAACAAAGATATGCGATAATTTGATATAATTATCATATAAACTTTGAACAAATTTCACACAACAATAGAAAATACAAAGGATATTCAATTTATAAATTTAATTTATAATTGACAACCACCCAACAATTTTACTATTGCATATTTATTTTATACAAAAAAATTTGTGTAAAATCACAATGAACATGTATTCACTAATACATTATCTCTCACATTTATTTTCAAAGCAATGGACATTCATCATCAATCACCATCTTACAAATTCTCAAATGATCCAAATAAAACTACAAGTTTACATTCTACAATTCAAATTAAAAATATATGTTGGTTGAATTATGTGCTACTAATTATGCAACATATGATGGTTTTGTGAATGGAATTTATGACATTTTTAAAGCATCAACAACATATTGTGACAAAACCATCATATGGATAATGTTTCAAAATTAAAAAATTAAAACGTTGACAAAAGAAAAATACAGTCATTATTACAACGATAACATTTGTCGCAACCCTATTAGCTTTGAGTTCGCGACCAAGGCAAAGGAGTCACAAGGTTGCGGGCCAAAAGGAAACTCGAGAATTAAGGCAAAAAAATCGCAAGGGTGTGGGCCTAAAAGAAACTCAGAAGTCACATCACAAGCTCCTGGGAGTGTAAAAAAATGTGAAGGAGTATGAAGGAGTGAACCCTCACACTCTCAAGGCAACTCCCACTTTGGGAGATGGAGTCCTGGTGGACTTCCAAAACTTCATAAAGCGATTTTAGGGGTGAAAACTCAATGGCTTGTGGCGTTCTTTATATCTTTGGAAAGCTCTTGGAATGCAGATGTCTAAAATGGGCTCGCATTATTCATTTGGACATCCGAAACACAAGTTATGGCCAAAAGAAAGGTTGGGAGTCAAACTACCAGTTTGACTCCCGACCAAAAAAAGTCAGAAATTGACCTGATTTACTTGGCTGTAGAGGGCGTGCGACATAACATTGGAAAGCTCTCGACAAGAGCTATAACTTTGCTTTAGATTGCATCTTGATCCAAGGTCTGCTCGTAAAGTTATGGGGCTCCAAAGTTGCGGGAGTTCTAAATGGCGTGATTTTGAAAGTCCCGAAAGAGAAAAGCCATTTTTATGTAGGCTCCGTGGCCAGCCATAGAGTATACTATAAGGGGGAAGGTGGTGGCTTCCCCCAAGTCCGGGCCGTGGTGAGTCTAATGTGTCCATGTTGCCCGTGGCTCATCCTAACACCAAAGGTGCTCCAACTATGCACTAACCCCTTTGTGTGGGTTGTGTGCAGGCTTGTGTGAATGAATGAAGTTTGTCAACTCTTCCTAGTCCCATCCCGGAGCTCCAACACGCCCCTCTACACCTCAAAGTGTTGTGAGCTAAGGAGCATGCCCCGACTCCTCCCTCTTTCGCTATCTTCTACTTGGACTCACATTTGAGTATTTCAAGGAATTGAGGGTGCATCAACATTGAATCAAAAAATGGAAACCAATTAAACCTATCATCAAAGATATAAAAGTTGGTAAATTTCAATCATTTATCATAACAAAGATTCAATTTTTAGCTCAATTTGTAACAATAAGAACCATCCCTCGTTCTCAAGGATTATCATTAAATGAATTGGCTTTCGATCCTACTAATATTTTAAAACATGGGTTAACATATACAACATTATTTTGCAACATAACAAAAGAAAAATGATTTTTGTTCACTCTTCTCCATGAAATGTTTTATGCGGATCCAAGTGTACATATAGAAATGAATAGATTAAAAACAATTACAACTTGGATACCACCAATTCCTCATATTTAAAAACTTACAAAACTTTCATGTAATTATACAAGCTTTGAATACAATTATGCCAACATTATGAAAACATCAACCATGATTATAACCTTCAAATGCCTCATATCTTATGTCTTATGAAAACAAAAATACACCATGCATTAATAGATGTGCACAAATTTAGAAATTCATCAAATTATTCATATATTTCAATCCATCATGGTCATGGGTTAATGATGATGCATGACATACACATCATTTAAATTTTTTTAATACAATAACCAAAATGAATTCAAAATATATAACAGGAACTTTTAATATTAATATACAAAAAGTAATACATATTGTATGTGTATAGAACTCATTCATGTTCAATTTCTACATTTGTAAACAAGCTTCAAATTATAATTTTACATTCTCCCAAACATTGTCCAATCATCATAATGGGAGATTTTAATGTTGACATTCTAAAAGATAATAACCATGGGAAAAAAACAAAAAAATTAGATTTCATGGATAAATTCAAATTAAAATCACAATTTAGTGAAAACACCACAAAAGTTGGATCTCAACTAGACCATATATGGGCAAATGTCCCTAGAAATGAATGTAAATTTGGTGTAACAAAAGCATATTGGCTAGGTTTTCACAAACCAATTTATATTGCATGCAAATTACCAAACACACATCCTATGTATAACAAAAAACCTTTTATCGTTTTCATTTCTTTAAAGTGCAGCATATGAATGTTGCATTTTCCACCTAATTAATGACAACCAAAATGGTGGCACCTTGTGACCTAAATTTATATATTTTTATTAGTTTTCATGGACCATGTGCAAACAAAAAATCATAATTATCAACCACAAGATGAAAAAGAAACTTAATGGTTTTTTGTCCACATGTACACCCATCAAGCACAACAACAAAACACCTTTCACGGAAAATTTTAAAGCTAAAATGTGACAACAAAAATTACAAAAAATTATGTCAAATTCTTAAACTTGAAAGTGAAATGAAACTAAAAATTAAGTGGATAACTTTCCCAACTATTTTCATCTAAATAATATCCATTCATTACTAATGTTTGTTTCTTAACATCTAAGTATCTTGTCTTACCTTGTGCACATTATGAAAAAAAAATTCCATTTTTTTAATGAAAATTTTGGATTGAATTTTGACCCAATATCATTATTTACAACTTTATATTCATTTGCATGGTTAAGAAATGGGACTATGGTTGGAATTTTCAAGTATGCACAATGAATTTTAAGAGGGTTAAAAAAAAATCTTAATAGAAATGTAAAAAAAGATTTTCAAAATCCTCTTGTGGCAAAGCTATGTTTTTGACCTATTTACAACACAAACATTATTCAATCCTTGCAATAAAACCATGTGGCTACTACATAGGCATCCTAATGACACTCACAAAGTTCAATAAGGGTTATTTAATGTCCTATGATGAAGCTTGTGTTAATATGACTTATTAACTCATACATGGCCAAAAAGGATTATATTTTACAAGAGCATGGGAATGGATGGCCCCCCATTCCCATCTCTTCAAACAACAAAACCCTAATTTGACCCAATTTGACCTACATTTTCCCCAACATGAAAAACTTTTTTATAAAATTGGTATAGTTTTTCTAACATATTTTCAAGTCACCTTTACCTTCAATAAAAAATTTCCTCCATAGAAAATGGCACATTCTGCAAAAGGTTCCTCTTCTCCTTTCAAATGAGTCATAGTTATCCACTTATGAAAGAAAATTTTACCAATTCTCAACACCAAGTATGAACCTCAAACCTAGTTTTTCTAAGAACATAGATCTTACATTTAATTCTCACCTTGCATAGGCTTTCATTCCCAAAATAGGCCCATTTTTAGTCTTTACCTTAATTTGAATATACTAATCTTGAAACACCATACATATTTGTAAGGTGTTTGTAAAGCTTAAAAAGGACAACTATGCAAGTTGAGAGGACAGTTATGTTCTATGAAGTATTTGCAAATGCATAGGAAAAACTAGATTAGTGTAGGGTTGTTAAGATCAATGTGATGTTCCAATTTTCCATCGGTCTACATCGATGTCAATTTGAACGCATCAATTTTTCCATCGGTCTACATCGATGTCAATTTGAACGCATCAATTTTTCCATCGGTCTACATCGATGTCAATTTGAACGCATCAATTTTTCCATCGGTCCCAACATGAAGGTTGATGTTCACACAATTAAAAAAATTTCACTAGTTTTTATTGTTACTATTTAACCTATATTTAATGACCACATATTCAGTAACATCCTAATTGACATGCATCAAGATCGTTTGTCACTTGGAAAATATCAACAGATTATAGTTCGCTAGACAAGTCAACCCCTATCTAGATTGTGATTGAAAATGGAGAAATTTAGTCACAATCTAGTGAGGTCACCCCCTATCTAGTTAGTGACAAAAAATGGAAAACTTCACTTGAAGTTGCACATGTCACCCCTACCTTGTCCAATTAGTGACAAAAAATGGAGACTTTCCTTCATAAGTTGAACATGTCACCCCCTATCTAACTTGTAATTGAAACTATAAATGTTTGGTTGTAAACTAGATAGGGGATGAATCTAGCAAGCCATTGAAAATGAAGATGTTTAGTTGCAAGCTGGACAAGGGAATGGTTTAGCAAACAACCAAAATTGGAAAAATTAGGTCACAAAAGTGTTAATGCTAGAAAGTTTTCTAGGCCAATTTTGAAAAGTTGTAATTTTGTATCAAAAATTAGACTTTACCAATTTTTGATATATAAAACAATTTTACAATTCTACAAATTTCACGTTTCTATTGACTTTACGTTACTACCGATTAGGTTAGAACCAATTTTAAGTTAGAATTGGTTTTAGGTTACTACCAATTTTAAATAATTATTGATTTTAAAAAGTTGTTTATTAATAAAACCAAAAAATCAATTATTGCCTCTGATTTCAATTCTAGGTTCTAGATGAAGAATAAGGTTGGATAACTTGGAGTTGAGGAGGATTTTTAGGGATTTTTCATTTTTTTAAGATCCCCACCATTTTTTTTACAAACTTGAAGTCTTCTCTTGGGGAAGTTCAAGGGGTCTTTTTATTGAGCTTTGTTTTTGGATTCATTTGTAATATAATTTGGGACATTAGAGTTTTTTGCATGAAGTGAATTTTTGATTTGCAAAGTGTATTGAGGTTATTTTTCCCACTTGTTGTTTTGACTACAAACTTTGAAGATGATATAGTTGTTTATTGTTATCTACTTACTTTCTTTAAGAGAAAATGGTAGGTTATTTGCCTAATTTTTTTCTACCTATTTTAAAATGATTATTTGTCACTAAACACTAGCAAATTTGAGGTGTTCAAACTTGTACTTATTTTTAATTACAAAGCATTTGGGAATTTGTTAGGTGGGCTAACAAATAGTTTCAAGGGATTGGTCTAATAAGCGATCAAAATTGGAAAGTTCAATTGCAAGCTAGACACATCCCCTATATAGATTATGACCGAACTTCTCCAATTTCCCAATCCAACTTGTGACCACAAATGGAAAAGTTAAGTCACAAGTTGAACACATTAGCCATTTATCCAACTTGTGATCGAATACGGAAAATTTCGGTCCTAAGCTAGACAGGTCCATTGTCCAAGTTACAACAAAAAATTTCCATATTTTATTGCAACTCGGATTGATCCATTGGCTAGGTTGCAACCAAAATTCAACAGCTTTGGTTGCATCTTCAACAAGTCACCCCCCTATCTAGCCTACAACCAAATATGGAGAAGTTTGGTCGCAAGCTGGATAGGTCACATGCCTCTAGCTTGGGACCCAACCTATCTACTTTCGATCGCATGATACACAATGGCACTGTGTAATTTACGACTGAAATTGGATAGGTTTTGTCGCAATCTATCCATTTTGCCAAACCCGTCCATTTTTTATCATATTCAATCGCAAGACCTAAACCTAATAGCACCATTTTTTTATAACAATAGGGTAGTTGAAATTCAACACATGTGCCAACTATCTTCGAGGAGGTGAGAGGAGGGAAGAGAATGTGGGACCCTTATAAAAAATGTCATTCCCATCCACTAACTTCACTTTCTTCTTGAACATGTGAGGATTGTGGTTGTGTGAGCAATCCTTGCCTTACACTTGGAAGAAAGTGGTGGATTCTTTGACGTTGTAAAGTTTGGATTCTTCAATTTTTAAACAATTGTTACCAAATTTCATTGATTCAACCTATCTAATATTCACCTCACGACTCCCAATAACCATTATAATTTACATTATAATTTGTAAGTATTTAAAATTAACTGTAGGTCATAAACCTCTCTATTTGGCCTTTAAAGCTATTAGTAAGGATTATTGTAACTAAAAAGATATAGCAAATAGACTTTTAGGGATAGGATGGTAAACTCAAAGGATGAAGGGACTGATTCAACATCACCAATGGTTGGGCTAAGGCCTCTTCCAAGGAAGTGAACAAAAGGCAAGAGGCACAACCCAAACAAGGAAATTTTGGAGGATCATAATCAATTGGCATGGGATGGATGGCAAAGTGTACCCAACCCTTGGACACATTATGTGGCAAGCCAATATGTTAATTGGTGTCACATTGACAAATTTTGGCCAATGTAGAGGCATGACACTTATGTCAAAAATAATGCAACCCATTTTAATAATTATAAAGACCATCGTATGAAATCGCGATTGGTGGATGTCAATTTGGCTATTTGGGGTCATGAGAATTCAAATGCAATGTGGTGCCATTGTACATGGCCCAAATGGTGTATGCGGAGGTGGCTTTGGGTGTTGAAATGGATTGGTACAACATCCCAACAAGCTCCCGATCACAACAAAAACTAAATCTACACCATAGAATTCTATGGTTGATCAAAACTTGGCCCAACCCCTTTTATGTTAACATTCCATTTAGAGTTTTTGGATCTAAATGATCCCTAGTGATGCCCACTCCCATTAATTTATCTTTTGATGCCCATGACAATGAAATATATATTAACCGTGATTTTCCTCACATGTTGCACAACTAAAGGACCCAAATAGCCTCCAAGATGTCATTACAAATGTCATTGAAAGGTGGGGGTTTGGATTGGAGGTAGAACATCAAACACAAACACATGTTGCACAACTAGAGGCTAGGGCCAAATTTCGGAGAAAAGTAAGTCGCAAAGTTGTAGGGACAATTGCAAACTATGGAATCACAAGCCAAGAAGGTTGAATGTGAAGCTGTTAAGTTATGACAACAATTGGAGCAATTGAATGTGAAAATTAAAAGCTTGGAGCGTGGAAATGAACTCCCAAGTCAACAAGAGGCATTGTCCTCCCATTCTTTGAAGATGGAATAGCTCCAACAATAGCTAATACAAGCCAAGCAAGAATTAGAACAACAATGTGCAATGCAAAAAGGCATGGAGATCCAATATCACAATTGGAGAGCTGCTTGCATTTTAGCTACATTTAAGGAGGTCCAATTCGAATCAGAACTTCTATGAATTAGTTTGGATTTCCGAGAAGACAAGGTGTTTCGAACATAAGGCCTAACATCATGGCCAAGGGTTAATGAATTATTACTTGAAGACCTACCTAAGCAAGGGAATGGGAACAATAACATAGATTGGCTGAACCATTTGCAATTAGAGTGGGAGTACAAGTCAACCCAACCCACACATGGCCCATGTGGGCTTTTTTGGCCAACACCTCAAGCCTTCACATATGATGGCATCACTTGCCCAATTTGCCTCAACCCATATGAGCTAAAGGGGGGGTGGGTTTTAGGCACGTGTCCCCACATGTAGCCTCCTTAATGCATCATTCCCTTCATGGTGCAATGTAGGCATTGTGTGTTGTGTCGAATGCCATTCCATAGCCGATTGTATGCAATGTTCAACCTAAAACATTACATGCCACCACATTGGGAATATAATGCTCAAAATGCACCCAACTATGAAAAGTGGGGGACTGACCTTGTATGGAAATGGTGGAATGGTCTGCATGCACTAGATTTTGTGACAAGTTGTGTTAATTTTGAAAAAGACACTACCATGGTGACTATAACCTCTATGCCTTGTACCCAAACCCAAGTGATGGATGTTGTGATTTCTTTTGCCAAGTTGCAAAGGGATATTAGAATAGGGTGCAAGAGCAATCCCACTTTGGAACACATCCCGATGGTAAGTGGTTCAACTCACAAGGGGAGGTTCTTTGTACAAATGTTTTCAATCTTGAAGAGTTGCCTAAAGGTTTGCAGGAGTCAATTTAAACATACTTTTAATTTCATGGTCGACCCTTGTATGAGGTAGCTCAAGATTATTTGTTCAACCAGATTGCCCCTCATACGCTTTAACTCTTCTAAGGGCTAAAGTGACTCGATGATTTACAAGAGATTTTAGCCCAAGATTCTGAGACCACAACCTATGGTGCTCTGAGATAGTTAATAGTGCAACGAGGGGAAGATAGTAGTAAGGGCAATGTGAGTGAGTGACCATTGCCTTCATTTGTAAACTCCCATTCATAATAAAGTTGCATATAGACCTTCATGGTTATTTTGTCCCCATTGGTTGTACATATCATTTTTCCATATGACCAATATTTTTGTTGTATTGGGTTTCATTTTGTACTATTGTTGATTTCCATCTTTCTTTATGAAAAAATAAAAAATTAGGAATTCTCATTTGTGTCCAAATTAACAGTTTTACAATGAATTATGTACACCTTTTTCTTTTTCCAATTTTGGCAGGGTTTCATCAATTTTATTTTATTTTGGGGACCTCATTATGATAAAACCTAGTAAACTTCATTAAACAAGGGGTGGGTCACACTGTGGCTTTACTAACTAACATAATTAAAAATATCTAAATACAAAAGAAGAATTATGGAAACTAAAATATTTTGACATGAATTTTTTTTTAAAAAATCTTTGAAAAGAAACCAAAATCGTCCAAGATGTGATAACTTTAGAATTAATCTCAAGTTTCCACACAAGCCAAAATATCATTTGTCAAAAATCTTGGAATAAAAATAAACCTATTAACTATGGGGAAAAAATTACTACTATACAATATCTTACTGTACTCTATATGAATTTAAACACAATATCCTTGCCTTGGTAGGCAAGACGGACAAAGCATCCAAAAAATCCTTGTCCCACCATGGACAAGGGGAATAGCTAGAAGGACCTAGGACTTAAATTTGGTTGCAAGTTGGATAGGGGCAATGTCCAAAACAACGTAGGTCCATCTTGCGACCAAAATTCAATCACAATTTGGATAGGGGTTGCAACAAAAATCACCCAAGTCTAGGATATGACCAAATTTTTGCCACAATTTGGACAAGGGTTGCAACCAAAACAAACATGGTCAAGCCTATGATCAAAATTTAGTCATTGCACATTGGATAGGGTCACAACCAAAAGGACCCAGGTCCATCCTATGACAAAATTTTGCTTGTAGTTTGGATAGGGGTCACATCCAAACTGATAAGGTCTAGCCTACGACCAAAATTTGGTTCTAGTTTGGACAATGGTCATAGCCAAGAAAACCTTAGTTCAGCTTGCGACCGAATATTGGAGGTAATCTAAACATGGGTCTAAATCAAAACAAACAAGGTCTAGCCTACAACTAAATTTTGGTTATAATCTAAATAGGGGTCATAACCAAAACAAACAAAGTCCAACCTACGATTAAATTTCGATCACAATTTGGATAGGGTTTTAAACCAAAACAAAGTTTTAGCTTGTGATTGAATTTTGGTTGTAATTCGAACAGGGGTCACAACGAAAACAAATAAGGTCTAGCTTGCAATTGAATTTTAATCACAATTTGGATTAGGGTTGTAACCAAAAATAAACAAGGTCCATCCTGCATTGAATTTTGATCACAATCTAGACATGGATGGTAGTCAAATGAACCCAAGTCCAACTAGTGACTTCATTTTGGTCATAATCTGGACATGGGTTGCTACAAAAATGACCCAGATCTAAATTATGACCGAATTTCAGTTGTAAGGTTGTTAGGGGCTACAACCAAAAGGACCCAAGTTCAAGTTGTGATCAATTTTTTATGAAACAATAAGGGCTACATAATATATCGATGTGAAACAACCTACATGGGTTTTTACAACCCTTGTTGGAATTCCTTGAAAGTTGTAAGATTTGAACCCAAGTGTTGCCATCTCTTAAGTAGTAAAAACCATTTATGTCACTATTGATTCGCCCGATGCTTGCCAAATATCGACTCCTTCTATGTGACCCATCATGTAATGAAGATTAATAGTTTCTAAATATTTGTGTTATGGATAAGATATTTTATTAGGGTTTTAACCATGTCATATTACAAATCTTTGTATGTGATGTGGCTTTTTGTGGGCATGTTTATCATCCATTTTACAATGCCCAAAAAGTGAGTTATAATCCCTAAAATAAAAAAGTGTCTCAAGATAACATTAAACAATGGTTCATATGCAATGGATAAGAAACTATATGTTTCCATCATCAATTGTTTTCAACAAACACTCTTTATTTCCTAGCATTGCAACAAGCTCTCCTTGGCAATGTAAAATGGATGGTAAATCCAACCCACATGAAACCACTTCACAATAAAAAAACCAATCACATGACATAATTTCCCACTTAATAAAATATATTACTCAAAACAAATATATTTGTATGTTTTTTCATAATGAAAGTAAACAAATTTGCAAATATATCTTGGACTCAAACATTATAACTCATTAATGCTAATTTGACTTGACATGTAAAAAAACATTGTTCTATTTTTTAGGAATATCTACTATCATGGACCTAATCATCCATTTACATTACTCGCATTCACTCATCAATGACACAGAACTTGTGTTTTATGTTGATAACAGACCAAGTCAATGTTGTTTCAAATAAGAAAGGATGTTCTTTTGTTGTTATGGTGCCACTACAAGTCATTAGTCAATGTATGGATGAAAATGAGTTTAAATTGGATGGTTAGATTCATGAAATAGATTAATTAAGAAACACATTCTTCTACATGTTTGGGAACACATTTGAACATGGACCTAGCCATCCATCTACATTATTCACATTCACTCATCTCAACTTGTGAACTTAAGTTACCAAGACAACAATCAACAAAGTCGATGTTGCTTGGATGTGGAAGAGTTGATTATGAGCTTCTTCCACCTAAACAACATTTGGTTGGTTCCTTTGTGGTCATAGAACAAAAGTACACAAGCCTTGAGGTGGGTGAAAATGAATTTAGGTGGATGGCTCCAGTTATGAAACAAATTTCACAACTACAAGCAATGATCATGGGTTCACCATCCTTTTAATCTTTAGAACGAAACAAAAGCACAATCTCCATAGATATAGCCTACCCAAGGGGGGTTACAAGCATTGCTTGCATGAAATAACCAAGGTTTTGCATCCCCACTAAACAAAATCCCCCAAGGCTCACAGGTTCCAAACATTGATTACTTATTGCAATCAAGGTTTTAGAACTGAAAATGAGCCAATGAAGCTAGGAATTGATTGAAAAAATTTGGCGCTCACTATATTTATAACCCCCCATTTTCGGTCACCTATAGGAGTCCTCCCCCCTTTGGTCAACTAAAAAACTCCTCCTCATAGTCCTTTGGTCACCCATGGTAGTCCTTTGGTTGCCTCATTCAATTTTTCGGTCGGCCACATGCTTCCTTTACATCCATGTCCAAGCCTGCAACCAAATTCAATCACCATCCCTTCGAGCCATTTAGTCGCCAACCGTTCCAATCATTTGGTCACCAATGCTTCTAGCTATTCGGTCACTAAGCACTACAACCATTTAGTCACTAGTCCTTCCAACCATTTGATAGCTAGCCCATACAACAATTTGGTCACCAACCCCTATCCAACTTTGACCTAATAGCCATAGTTGTTTGCGCCCAAAACATGGCACAACCAAAATTGTCCATGTTGTTATATAATGGCTAGGGTCATGTCCGCATGGATCCAACTAGGGTTTTGGCTTTTGGGATTGCATTTTGTAACAATAATCAAATTTTGCATAGTTCTCAAAATGTTTACTTAAAATGCCTCAATATGGTTGGAAATTTATGTTACAAAATTATTAATTATCGATAGACATAAACACCCATATGTCATGGGATATTGGGGTAATTAATTTGTAAGCCATACTCCTACTCTTTTTAAATTGGCATTGAAGAGACATGAAGTTTGAAGTTTTAACCCATGTATCACACAAATGAAAGAAAACTGCAAAAGTTTATTCTAAAAAACAAACTATAAATAGTTGAAAATTAGTGTTTGTTTTTAGAAAATGTCATGTCATAATTTATGTTTGACAACTTATGGCCTAGCTTAAACCATGGTCTAATGGTGAGCCCTAGTTATACATGTTGTTGGAGGACCACTAGACCCAACATCTTTTGGGCCTTTATTTGGTTAATAGTAATCATTATCCCCTTATACCTCACCACCATCATTCGATGCAACCATGTTGTCATCATCATCGTTATGTGGATCATCTAACTGGATGTATCAGTGGTGTGCACTTCCATTGTCATAGCCCTCTCGACATGTTTAGTCACCAAATGTTTCGTACGTCGTTGATCATCAATGTTTATAATCCCGTCTATATTGGGGTGTCCTTGATCATCAAGTTCATCCCCAACAAATGCCTTGGATGCCTTGTCCCAAAAAAATTGCCCTTGTGTGGTCCTCTTGATTTGAAATTGTGTCGTTATGACATCTCTTAGTCCTGAATGTCACAACCCTAGCCTTGGGCTCGTGACCAAGGCAAGGGTTTGCAAAGGTGTGGGCCAAGACTAAGCTTGGGAATCACATATCATGCTCCCGGGAGTACAAAAGAGTGTGAGGGAATGAACCCTCACACTCCCAAATGAACTCCCATTTTGGGAATTCGAGTCCCAATGGACTCCCAAATCTTTAGAGGGTGATTGTAGGGGTCCAAACTCCTTGGATTAAAATGTTCCTTATGTCATTGGAAAGCTCTTAGAACGTAGATGTTTGAAATGAGCTTGTATCACCCATTTGGACACCTGAAACAAAAGTTATGGCCAAAAGAAAGGGCTGGGAGTCAAATTGGCAATTTGACTCCCGACCACTAAAAGTCAGGAATCACCCCAATTTCCTTGCGTTCAGGTGGCGTGCAACATACCGTTGGAAAGCTCTCAACAAGGGCTAAAAATTTTCTTTAGACCTCATTTCAATCGGAGGTCTTTAGACAAAGGTATGGGCCCCCAAAGTCGCGGGAGTTTCAAGTTTGGGAATTTTGGGACTCCCACTTGGGAGTCCTGGGAGAAAATGCCATTTGGATGTGGGCCTCGTGGGGAGGCATAAAATATATTATAAGGGGGAAGGTGGTGGCTTCCCCCAAGTCCGGGCCGTGGTGAGTCTTGTGAATTCGAGTTTGCCCATGGTTCGTCCTAGCACCAAAAATGCTCCAGCTATGCACTAACCAACTTGTTGTTTGATTTTGTGCAATTCCGTGCGAGTGATTGAAGTGCTTATTAATCTTCCTAGTCCCATCTTAGAGCTCTAGCACACCCCTCTACCCCCAAAGTGCTGCGAGCTAGGGAGCGTGCCCGAACTTTCTACTCTTCCGCTGTTTTCATCTTAGACTCACATTTGAGTCTCTTAAGGAGGTTGGGAGCACATCACTGAAGGTGGTGGAGGTCCCATTGTTGCCCAAACTCTTCGCCCATTTGATCTATTAGTAGATGTTACTACAACAACCATCCGTGGGCCAATCTAAATGCTACCCCCTCAAGCTTTGATCTAAATATGTCTTGAGAGGTGTGGTGTCTAAATCAAATTTGTGAGCTTGACTTTTGATTGGTACGATCTTAAATAGACTTGCACCTTTGTCATTTGTGGATGTTGTGTAAAACATGTTATTGACATGTTGTGTTATGGGTGTTGTGGGCCACACAATTCATCACTTGATACTTGAAGGTTTTTTGGGGGCATGCATTAATGGTACATCACTAGGGTGTTCCATGGCAAGAGATTGGTCCACCCATTCTATGGCTTGTGGTTTGATGGTGACCTTTGCACCCCTAGTGTCAATGGTGTTCGTGTGGCCAACATTTCCAACACTACCAAAATCAATTAGTCTAGTAATCACAACATCAACAAAAGGAAAATTTGCATTGTGTGCTTCTTGAGATGGTGCGAAATTCGGACCTTCCCAATACCCTTCACCTATCAAAAGTCAAGCAAAATGAACTTTGCCTCCAGTTCCAAGTCTAGCATTGAATTCCGCTTCATCAACAAATTTATATGGATCGTTAAATTTTTGATCTTCTTGGTTTAGTACATGCTCATTGATGTTAGCGTCCCCAAGTATGTCATTAGTGGTGTTTCCATGATTTCCACCAATTTTGTGTTTGTTTAAGCCATTCATAATGTCGCTTTCAAAATTGTCAACATCTTTGCCACTCACATTGGAATCGACATTAGACATTGAATCCTTTGACAACATGTTCTTTTCATATCATGTTATGGGAATGGCACCAGATTGTTCCCTCAAAAGTTTGCAATTGGTGTAAATATAGATTAGATCTATTGTTCAGTTAGATGTGAGGCAATTTCGCACCTTGTTATGCACAAAGGAATATGAATTCCAATTTCGTTCACATGATGATCTTAAATAGACTTGGGTAAAATGTGTTTAGCAATGGGTGTAAATATGCAAGCACCCATTCCAATCAAGTCCCACCATTCATGGGCATGCATATTTAGTGAGGTTGCAGTAGGAATGTTTGCAAATGGTCTTCGACCTTCAACAAGGTCTACAAAGTCTATCAAAGTTTGCACATATGATGTTACATTGATTAACATCTATTGTAGAACCCACTTGATTCCCTCCTTTACATTGACATTGTCATGGATCATGTTATTTCCAAGAAGATAGGGGTTAAGGTGTGCCCCAACATAATGGGGATCAATCTTCATCAACCTCCATCAACATTGGAATTGACTTTCAACATTAGTTGCCAATTTTGGTGGTAATGAAAATGGTGGATCACCCAATGATTGCATGTGTTTCTACAATGTCTTCATAACAAACCATGCCTTTCCCATACATGGGCCTTTTCCATCAAACTCCTTTAATGCCACCAAGACCGGCTTGACCACATGAGTAAAATTTACACAAGAGTCCCAAAAGAAATTGTTTCACAAACTTCAATGAACCTAAATTGCCTTTGATATGGCACCTTTTCAATGCAAGGTCCGTCAAAAGTTTACAAATACTAGCCAATCTAGGTTAACGATTGTCTTTTCAATAACCTCCTGCACATTAACCAATCTATCAACCATGGAAAATCTTATGGTGAATCATGTTTCTACAAGGTGTGACAAGTTGAAGGTTGGTTCATACTGATGATAAATTGTAAGAGGCATGTGGTGTGTTCAAATGAATGAAACAATTGTCTTTGCATGGGTTCCAAGACATTTCACCCATGGTTCCTTCCCCCCAATCTTCTAAAAGGAGGTCAAGATAATGTGCCGCACAACCTTGAAAGTATAAGGTTAGGTAACGGACCTCAAGATGTATGATGCCTTTCACATGTTAAAAGCGTTGTTCATGTAGATTTCGACAACTTACACCCACATTTTGAATGAATTTTGCCAAGGCATTGCATATGTATTGTGCATCCTTCTGATCCCTTGTTGTGTTGATGGCTCCTAAAAACAAATCTCCATTTGGGCAAACAAGCATGATGTTTAACAAAGGGTGACTATTAGCCTTGTCCCAACCATTAGAACAAATAGTCGCCCCATACTTGTGGATTGAGTTTTTAATCCTTTCGGCCACACATTTTAATAAATCTTCTTTGGAAGTATTTTGTTTTCACAAGTAAAACTTCGCTGCATCAATGAAGGCCGAATGGTGAGCTACATTGAATGGGATGTTGGTTTCATGAAAGAAGGTTGACCACTTCTTGTCAAGATTTTGTTTCATGGTTGAATTCATTCCTTGTTGTAAGGTCATTTGCCCCATTTGTCAAGGTGGAAGATTTGACATAGGAATGGGATCATCCATGCTAGGCCTAGAGAGTGGAGAACAATCTACGCCATTTGCTTGGGGGCTCGCAACAAAAGAGTCATCAAAGGAACCCGATGACCTGTCATTGACAAGATTGGGAAGGGAGCCAAATGCTTGGGCATTGTCCAATGTGATAAGGTCATTCCCACCACACCTTACAAACAATGCCTTCATTTGAGGCCTAGCCTTTGAACATAAGCCAACTCTTCCTTTGCCACCTCCCTGAGGATGGTAGCCCAAATGACTAAACATCATGTCCTTAAGATATATGAGTTGGAGGCTGCAAAACTTGCATTGTACCTTACCAAGTCCTATGGTTGCCATCATCACATCAAGGTACCACGTGGCTCCCACATGTTATAATTACCATCCATCTCTAGTGCTTTAAAAAAAATAATGAAAGAGTCCCCACAACAATTGAGGATACAATTGAAGAACACGGATCTCACAACCTTTGGACAGGCCCCATTCCCTCAATCGCCAATCTAGTATGTGGTAGGGATTGTGTTGAACATAACCAAAGTTTGAAGACTAGAAATGGGTATGAAAAAGTAGGAACTAAGAGGAAATTGGGAAGGTTTATAACTCAAAATATGGTAGGCCACCAAACACTTTATATGCAAATTGAACGGCCATAATTTTTTAATCCATGACTATGACAACAAAAATTTGGTTGCTAGTGTGCAAAAGTGGATATATCATACATTTTGAGATTCAAGAGTGACCAAAATTCAGGGTAAACCAATATATCTACAAATCAAATGACCATAATTTATTTATTCCATGACCATAATGACCGAAAGTTGGCCACTAATGTGTGAATGTGGGATATTGTATAGTTTGATATTGAAAAGCAATTCAAATTGATTATAAAATTTGATCACCCCTATCCATGCTTGGGTTTCGAGTTTCCATGTTGCCACTATGGTAGGCAAAGGGCAACCAAAAATTGGGTCCCCTTATCCAATTGAGGCAACCAAAATTAGATCCCCCCATCTAGTCGAGGTGATTGAAATTGGGTCATCCCATCTAGATGAGACTATCGAATTTTAGTCAACCCATCTAGATGCGTCGCCTTGCAAAGGCGATTGAGGTGACCTAAATGGGGTCGCCCCATCTACTTGAATTAATAGGCAGAAGGCGACTGAGGCGAACAAAATGGGGTCACCCCATCCAATTGTGTCACCTTGCAAAAACAATTGAGGTGACCAAAATGGGGTTGCCCCAACCAACTGCATCACCTTGCAAAGGTGATCGAAACGACTGAAATGGGGTCACCCCATCCAGCTATGTCACCTTGCATAAACGGCCAATGTGACCAAAATGGGGTTGCCCCATTCAACTTTATCACCTTGCAAACGCGATCGAAGCAATTGAAACAATGTCACATTGTGGCTTTGCCATTTAGATTTTAAAGTATTTTAGGGCAAAAAAAAAAGTATGGAAACTGAAGTATTTCACCTTATAACTAGTTTTGTTTGCCCCATACATGCATGTCTACTATCTTAAGGCAATAATAAATTTTATAACATAAAAGGTAACAACAATGTAAACAAATTAATAAATTAATTTCATTATGATTTTTTAAAATTAAATCTTCATCAAAGCCTTATTGGAGTTTTAAAATAACATCAAATTAGTTAAGTCCATTTATATGTCAAAAAAATTATATTAAATTATTAATTCATTTTTAAATTGACATGTTTTATTTTAATCAAATTTTTCATAATCTTTCAATCAATTATTTAAGAATCTCATTTTAATAAAATTAAAAAAAATTGAGGCTAATTATTTGTATGTTTATCAAACAAATTTCATTTTATTAGTCATATGAATTTCTTTTACATTTCACAATGACATGAAACCTTGCAATACAAAAAGGCAAGTGAACCCAAAGTAATAAAATGATATAGAAGCATGATTAAATAAGTTACAAGACATCCATATTTTGAAAAGAAACCCAACAAGTAGATGGGTTTGTGTAATACCAATTTCAACACAATGTTCATTACAAGGGTGAACTTCAAAAACCTATATTTTATTCTTAAGTGCATGTGGAATTTACATATGAAAAATATACAATATTCCTATGTACAGAATGTTGGGCCACCAATAATCACTTGTCTATGATTATTAATGAAAAATTCAATAACATGGATAAGGATTTTTTCAAAATCTAAATATGAATAAACCCCAATGGGATTAGGTGGTTTGTTCAGGCTAGCATTAATGCAATATTGCACATGAGGTGGAGGGCCTACAATGGAAGGTTCATCTCCCATTGGAATTCTTGGATTTCATCATAGATTTGGGTGTTTATTATGTGGGTTATGTGCTAGTGCAAGTTCTTCAATTGGGTTGGGAATTGGGTCAGGTGTCTCATCGGCCAATCCAAGTTTTCACACAATTTGTTCGTGCAGAATGTTGTGCATTGGTTTGTTCCATTTAATGCGCCTTTTATGTTTTGACTTAACACCCATGCCATAGTTTGTTGACAAATGCGAGCTTCATGAAAAATGATGTTAGTTATGTACCGCATTTGACACTCATTGTCTAACTCATAGTCCCATGCATCTTGTCTAGCATGAATGATTTCTTCTACATCAGAGTTCCATCATATTCCTTGAGGGTGGACTCTAGTGTGAAATTCTTCCTCTTCTTCATGTCAAAATAACCCCCCATTATTTGGTAAAAGAAGTTTCAACGGCCATCATGTTCATCATGGTAGAAATGTTTAGCCACAACCACTAGTTTTTTCAACATTTAATGCTTGGATGGCATTGACACCATTTTGAGCAAGTTTGGCACTTCTAATCCACCAATCCAAAGGTCGGTTTAAACCCCAAATTTCAGGATTAGTTGGGATATTTGTTGGGTTGCATTCCAAACTCTCAGGCATGTATGCAACTAAATTAAACAACTAGTACAAGAATTGATGGAATGGTGCCTTCCAAATGGGACATTGATGTTTTGTGTGCATTTGGGTGATTAAACATGGTGGATGGAACATATGTGGGCATGCTCCTAAAGCCTATCCACCAATCGAAGTCAAATGGATTCAGACATATGCAACGCGTAATGCCATCATATGTGAAGCATTGTGGCATTGGCAACAAAAGTCAATAATCAACCTCATTTTGATGGGTGGACTGTTCGGTGTTGTATTGCCAATCTAGACTCACATCTTGGACCCAATCTATGTTCGGTTTGCCATCGGGACATCATGGGTACTCATACAGAAAAAAAGGGTCCACCTTTAGCCATGATGTTAAGGTAGATGCACAAATGAGTGGTTCACTTTTGTGACATTTTAATTTTTTTTTCATGGGTACCTTTTATTCAAATGCATATGGTGATTAATGTATCCTTAGATCTACTAATTGGAACTTGGATCTAAACTAGCAATTTTATTATGAAGAGAATTGTGTGGTTATTTATTGATAAAAAAAACTCATTTGCTAATAGTAATGGACTTTTGAAATCAAAGAATAAGGACTGGTCATTTGATGAGAACATCACAAAACGGAAAAATTTATATTAACTCACATTCCAAATTTGTTATTGGGACTCAATATATGATGAAATAAAAATTGATAAACTCATATCATGAACCTTTTCTTTGAAAACATTAACCATTTAATAGTTAGGGACTTTTGAATGGTTCAAATTTGACCATATTTTCATAAGTCCATATGAGTTGCAATTTTTGTTTGTTTTTTAATTTTTTTGTCCCAAAAGCATATTTTTTGAAAGCTTTAAATGGGTCATAATTCATATGGACTTTGTGGGTTTTCCTTTTAGGACTTGCACATTAAAAATTAACATCAACTACATTAAATATAAATTTTCACATAGATTTGGGAAGGTTTGTAGGTGATTGAACATGTATTATTCAAAGATTAAAATAATAACATTTTTTAAAGCAACAACCATGTCGATTTGAATCATTTTAAAGAATCTTGTTTCGATTCATAGGGACTATAATTTTTGCCATTTTTGAGCCAATCGACGATGCATTCATTTGTTAGTTGGAACTCCTAAAGCTAGCTTGAGCGTCCATATTCACCAATGGTCTTGAATTCATTAGCAATTTGGGCTTCTCAGTAGGCAAACACAATGGATGCCAACATCATTTGTTGGTATTCCTTTTTCGTTCTAGCATTTCTATCCAACACCGTTCGATGTAGTTTTTCATTAATGCGCCATTTTTTTGCAAGATTTTCCATGAAGTGGACCTTTGTTTGATGTAAGGACCGTAATTCATCGTAAACTTGTTAGGCATATTAGTGTTCATGGTACTCAAAACGCCTATGTTTTGATTCCAACTCCTCTAAGTCTAATTGCTCAGTGGTTAAGTCATAGGTCTTTTCCTTCTTGCATTGGAAAGTGTGAATGCTCACAAATTAAATATCAACCCAGAGATTTAGCTTTGCAAAACATCCATTTTTCGAGCACACATGTCCTTCAAGTTTTGGATCTTTGTCATATGTGTTGTTTCAAGTCTTTGAAAAGATGCAAACATAAGCTCTTCAATGGCATCTTGGGCTAGCAACATGATCGTATCTACTACAGTTATAGTGTAGCCACATGTAGTGATAGTGTTGATAACACTCCCTTTTTGCTCTTGGTGTAGACACATGCTCTACTCATTATGAGGCAGGTTTAAGTTATCCCCTTTACAAACGTGGCCTTATAATTTTCATCACCCTTCCACTCGTGTTAGGTGTGGGTTGTCTAATTTGTTGCGGTAGCTCAATCCGATGGGGACTAATTGCCTACCCATGGACTTCAATTTCCATCTTCTAATGTTTAGGAGGAGGACCATGTGGGATATGCCTCACCCTTGGAAAGCTCTTCACCACCCCCATATTTGGAGTTGTTGCCCAATCCACATCTTGCTGAAAGATGACCTCAACATACACCATTTGGCACAACCATAAGCAAACTTCATTGTTCGGAAAAAATGTGGGCTAGCCATGGAAAAAATCCCAAACCTCTACCATTTTCGGACTTCAAGCTTGGGTGCTGGCACATGGACCAAGAGGCCACATTGTATGTAATCATTGGTGTTAGTCTAGAAGCAAGCCAACGCCAACCAATGTAGGTCCAAGTCACATACTATTTGGCCTTGCTATATGTCGAAGGTTGGGGGATTTCCTCCCAACCTTGCTTTGTTAATAATTGTTTGTTATTTAGCACATCCATGTCGAATGTGTGTTGAATGCCCTTCCTCTTCTTGTTTATTTGATGGTCATCCGCAAGTTGCTCATCCCTAGACATATTTCACTAGAAGAAATGTTGTTCATTTTGACCATATTTTTGTGATTACTATGCAACTAATGTCCAAACCAACTAATTTTACAACTAGTAGGGTATTAGTCCTACATGTCCATGTAGTTGCAACTTGTTATAGTTGCATATGCAACTACAAGAAGGGTTGAACCAAATTCTAGTTGTAGATGTGACTACAATTTATGACTAATATGATTTTCATTGAAAATGTAGATGAAAAGTGAACAATGTCATCCAATTTTGATTGCATTCATTAATGGATGATAACATAGTTGCTTTTGCAATTGGAAATGAAAGGTTTTTCAACTACAATAATATATTCTACCACATGAAAAAAAAATCATAGACCACATATGGCAAACTTTGCTATTTCAATTGGACTATTAACCCTTCAATGTACCCATCCATGGGTCTTCCATGATATAATATTTAATAGTTAATAGTTTGCTAGAATAGGATATCATAACCTAGTTGGTAAACTAAGCTAACTAAGCTTAATAGGTTACGTTAAACTAAGTAGCCTATGTACATTGGTAGCCTAACCTAGCTTGCATACCTAAATTATCTATAGGTAATAGTAGGCTAGCTAGTTTATTACATGTAGCTAATAGGCTAGGCTATGAAGGTTAGACCTAGTTAGATTATGTGATTTAGGTAGGTAGTTGGTAGGCTAGATCATTAATTAATTGGTAAACTAGGTAGTAGATAGTAAATAGGAATATAGGTAGTAGGTAAGTAGGTTATATGTTAAGTAAGAGGTATTTGATTTTGTGGATATGTTGTAATGCTTTTGTATTAATTGATTAATTAATTAGCTATGTTAAACAATTAATTTATTAAATGTAGGCTAGGATATCAATTTATTAGGTAGGCTAAGTAGTAGATAGTAAGTATGTAGCCTAGGTAGTATGTGATAAATATGATAGGTAGTAACAAGTAGTAGGTATGTTAAATTGTAAATATTTTATTATGTGGATATATGAGTTTTTATAATGATAATAATTTTAAAAATTAGGTAGGTTAGGTAATAGATGATAGGTATATAACCAAGGTAATATGTAGTAAGTAGGATAGGTAGTAAATAGTTCATTAAAAGAAATAAATTATTGTGTGGATATATAATAATGTTTTTGTATGGGACAAAAGATGTGATAGTCTTGTAGTGTTGTAGTGTTTCCCTTTCATTAGAATTGTCCCATATATTTTGTCTACAACTTCAAATTTGTAAAGTATATAAGTAAATGAAGAAATGGACTAGATTCATTGTGTGCACTATAAACATAATGCATCTACCAATCGGGATGAACCAATCAAAAGGTTTGTTTTCAACAAAATAAATAGGATCCTACTTACTTACTTAGCCTATGCTAGTTGGGCTATTATACCCTAGCTTAATCTAAAATGGGTTGCCTATTATAGTTTAACCTAGGATAGATTATAATTAATTAATATAATTATAATATATATTTTTGTAACAAATGGAAAATTGCCACATGTTTTATGGCCATTGGCTCTTTAAATTACCATGTGGTTAAATCCTAACCACCCATCAATGGCACATTTAGTAACATGTGACTATCCCAAATGTAATCACAAATGTAATCACAAATTGGGGTTCCACATCATATTAAGGATCATCCATGGCAATGGATGAAAATTTTTGGCCTAATCATAAAGTTTGCGACTACACTTTCAACTTTTTTACCATGTCATGTCTTTTGTGATTGACTATTTTATGGCACTTGTCCAAGGCAACTAGGTTAATTTTTAATTGCATGTGTCCATTACAACCATAAATGAGTCACAAATTCAATTGTTGATTTTCAAATTTCTTCTATTGTTTCTTAGAGTATCTTCCTCGTCCTTGGACATATTTTCTAAAAGCTGAATTAATTTTAAAACTTTCAATCTACTTTGTTAAATGTTTATAAGGTTATGCACTTTTAAAATAAGTGCAACCTATCAAACATAATTAGAGAGCATAACAATTTGGAGATGCACCAAGCGCTTCAAATATATAAGAGCCATACAATTAAACTTGAGGGAGTTGAATGATTTATTTTTGCAGTGATCTGTTGTTGAAAACCACAAGCAGCAAATAAATTTTCCTTCAAGCTGCCATTCTTTGCAAGTGTAAAGTGGTGGTTGAAATGACAACCAAAGATTGAACATTGTGAGGCAAGGTGGGAAATATGGGACTTGCAACCTTTTTACATGGACCAAAGGTTGCATCACCACAAAAGGTGCAACCTATACTTTTCAGTGATTGAAAGAAAACTCAATCACTTTCAATCTAGGTTGCCTATGTCTCAACTAATTTTCAATTGCAAGTTCTTGTCCACATGGCAACCAAAATCGGTTGTGCGCTAGACATGGTCCAATGATTGAAATCACTTGCAAATAAGGTTTAATGATCAAAATCTGGACAAGGTCTAATGTATGGTGACCAAAATTTGGTCGCATTGTGGACTAGACAAATATTTGACTGCTCTTTGTCCAAGGTGTGTAGGTCGTGACTCATTTTTTACCATTCCTAATCTAAACCACCCGGGTCGCAATTGATTTTTGGTTACAAACTTTTATCCACATGGCAACTAAAATTACTCATGAGTTGGACTGGGTCCATGTTGCCTTTTAAACAAGATGCAATGTATGGCGACCAAAATTTAGTCACCATCTAAATTGGACCAAAATTTGGTCACTAGACATTATAACATATTGAAATGGTAACTTCATTTTTGTCCTTTGGCAATAGAATTTCAGTTTTTGAACCTTGGACCCTGTCCAGATGATGACCTTTTTTGGTTGCTAGACCTTGAACCTTATCCAAATGGTAACCTTTTTTGGTTGTTTGATCTTGGGCCCTGTCCAGATGGCAACCTTTTTCGATCCCTAGACCTTGGGCCTTGTCCAGATGGCGACCTTCTTCGGTCATTAGACCTTGAACCTTGTCTATATGGCGACTTTTTTTGGTCAATTTACCCTACCTAGATGGTGACCTATGTCATTGGAGTTCTTTAGGGTTTAGGGTTTACCTTGGCCAATGTCAACCCCATCTAGTTCTCAAATACTTACTTTTGGTGATTAAAGATATGATGATGTAGAAATATTAGCCATTGTGCCATGGAATATTAAATTATATCCACGAAGGCCATATATAAATGACGAACAACTCTTTTTATATTTTGGGCAACACATTAAAAATGAAACATAATAATTTGGTAATTCTTAACATTCTTTTCCAACGTTTGGTGATTGAAAATCCAGTTCATTTTCAATTTTTCCACTACTACAAAATGTGATGTAGTTCACTAGTTCCCATTCACTAAACTAGCGAATTCACTACTTCTTCACTAGTCCCCGTTCAATGAAACTAGGGAATTCATTCAAAATCCAATGTAATCACTTGGTGTACAAGGACACCTTTTGTTGTAGTGTTCCTTTTGAAATTGGCTTGGATGTGGAAAAGTTTTCCATTGAAAAATCAAGTTAGGTGACTTGGGTCCCCTATCCACATGGGGACTCAACAACAATACTAAAATTCGAATTACAAAAATGAGATCAAGAAAAAAAAACTATAAACCTAAACACGATAATGAATATTATAGAAACAAGATACACATGTTAGATACACATGTCCTGCCAAAGTCATCAAAGCCCATCAATGCACAAAACTGATCAAATTGCAATCCAAAGACTAGAATATTGTTGGATCTGCACCTTCTCCACTCAATCTGTGCTAGCAATTTTATTTCCTTAAAGTTTTGGAACCAATATTGTGGCACAATAGAACTCTTGTTTGATGCATGATTTCCTAGCTCCTTGTCTATATTAAGCACATACAAAGTCTCTTTTAACAACTCCAAAGCTTGAGAATCATCAGGTAGAGTTAGGACATCTTTCCATTAAGGTGCTGTGATTATAGACTTTGTATTCATAGTAACTTTTCATTATGTTTTTTCAAGAAGCTATGCTCACAGTCATCGCTAAGCTCAATGGGTCAAACATAGACCAATTGCAAGAGCTGTGAGTCAAACTGCAACACCCTATACAATGACATCTGTCCTTTTTTCATGAGAGCATGTGTTCCCAGAGTTCCTAATGTGGTTAATAACATATTTTCACCATAGTTGCAGCCTTATAATGGAAAGTTGAACTGAACCCGGCAACAAGAAACAAGGCCCTATGTCAATGGCTTTCCATTAGGCTGCTATGATCACAGCAGCCTAATGGAAAGAGACCCTTATACCAAAAGGAAAGCATTCAGTACCTAGAATCAAATCAATGGCTCCAAAACACAGATATGACCATAATGGCCCTAGCACTGCCAATATGTAAAACCAACAAATTGACTCCAAGAAACTTGGCGACCTCTTCCTGTGTCCTTGTTTTGACCAAGGTTGTTCACTTAAAAATTCAAGTCACATGGTCTTACCCATTCTAGTAAGCTGAATAGGGTGGAACAAGCTAGGTAGGGGAATGTTTTTCAGCTGGCTTGAAGAGGAGCTCACATTGGGAGTAAGTGCAGAGAAGGGTAAACAGGGATGCAGTATACATTGGTGACAGACTAAACATACATCCATACCTGTCAGACCAAATACTGCACCCAGTCACTCCTCCAGCAACCACAATGTTTGTAGATGTCAGGAAGACTGCGCTTCCATTAATATATAGGAAGCTCAAGTTGCACACCACGAAAGAGGGAAATGAAGGCACCAATGTGCTTCAACCCTCCCAGCACAGTTCCATGTGCAATCCACAAAACTCAGTGCTCTGTCATCTGTCTCATGGAATTATGGGCCATGGCAATGTCCTGTGAAGTCCTGCCGGCTGTCATGAACAAAATGCAGAAATACTTTCTCCTTTTCCTATTCGATCAATCATTCATTCCATTCCCAAAGAATATATATATAATAAGCACCTAGAATTTCTCTTTACTTATGATTTTAGTAACCAGAAACCACCAGCAACCTTGAAAAGGAGGAAACTCCACCCTAAGGGGAAAGAGAGAAATCCACACCACAAAACAGAATTCATGAGCAGTTTGAACAATAGCATCATTCATATGCATGTTCACAGACCTTCCACAGTAGCAGCTTGTATGGCATTGACCACCTATAACAATAACATCCACACAAACTTCATTATTTTCCAGCAATGGGTGCAGGTTAATGTCAATCATTGACCAACACTCCCAAAGATGGGTGGTGATCCACAAAGATACTAAGGTGCCCAGCATACTTTGGTCACACAGACATGTCTATAGGGCAAACTAGAGAGACCTTAGCAATGCCAAACTTCATGATAATAAGCTGCCAGGGTTGAAGCCCCTCCTGCCCCTGAACTACTCGGTCCAAACTCAGCTTCTGGCTTGAAATGCCAGCTTACTTTGGAAGCTTACTTTACCACTCTAACTTCATGGTTCACAGGCATAGTTTTCATGAAATGATCACCAAAGAACAATATCAATACAGAAAAACAGGCTTATTGCTGAACACATTATTCAATTGCCCAAAAACCTAAACCCTAAAACGCCCCTGACTCTAAGATTTTTGCTTGGATCATGCTAGGAGCTCTGGCAATACATACAAGTAATAGCATGAAGAGTCCTCTCTGGAGATTTCTTGAAATACCTACCTCTGTCTCCATCATCATTATCAATAGGTACAACAGCATGACCAAACCTTTGTGTTCACCACCAAACTTTTTCTTGAGGATTTTCAAAGGATACAAATATGACAAGGTTGATAGTGGAAGAAGAGAGTGTTTTTGATGCCAGGATGACACAGTTACCAAGCTCAGAATGGATAGCGCTTCAAATCAAATCCTCGTTGCTAAAAATTATAGCTTCAGTCAGATGAAGCATGATGATCAAGACACATACATATCCAGAATGGATGTGTCTTGTTGATAGCTGACATGGTTCACTTAAAAGACTTTGCATTCCTAATAATAATATGAAAAGATGACAAAAAGCAGATACACACAGCAAACAAAGACAAGGAAAGTGTATGGGCGCTATCCCTCCTGAGCTTGGAAACTGTAACAACCAATACTTGTGCTTGAAACTCTTGTGCAGCAAAGCAAAACTCAGCATGTGGAAGAGATCAGAGAAGCAACTTCTTTCATGAGCACTATCTTACGAACTCTTCCTTAACCAGAGATTCAACGAATACCAAAAACACACAAGCCCAAAGAAGCTAATGTTCAGAGAAAGCCCTTGGTATCGCGCTTATTATTCAAGCTAATGTGGTGTGCATCAAGGGAGGGCAGCAGGGCGGAAGGAGTACAATCCAGGCGGGCGGGCCCGAGCTGCTGCATCATCATCCTAGCTTGCTCCTTACGGCAACGAGCAGAAGACAATCGTGACCGAGTCTCTCTCGTCTGGGCCGTTCCCTCCTCCCCGGGGCTACTTACCCATAGAACTAGTGTTTTTTCAGTGGCGGTCTCTAGGCCCAAACCCCCAAACAAGTGACCAAGTCAAGGTTTCCAGTTTTCAGCTTTCTTTTTCTTATTTTCTTTGTTTTTGGGGGAACAAAGTTAGGCCCACTTTACACAAGGAGTCAAGGCCAAGGTTCGACTCAAATCAATCAAGCATTCCTATTGATGCCAAAGTTGAAATTAGCCCCCAGGGACTATACACTGGGAGTCAAGGCCAAGGTTCAACTCAAACCAAGCATTTCTATCGGTGCAAATGTTGAAATCAGCCCCAATGGGCTTGACACTAGGAGTCAAGGCCAAAGTTCAACTCAAATCAAGCATTCCTATTGGTGCAAAAGTTGGAATCAGCCCCAAGGGGCTTTACACTAGGAGTCATGGCTAAAACAGAAAAAAAAATCTTTTCAATCTGCCCCGATTTACTTATAAATGCTGACCTTTATGGCTTTGTATTGGGGCGAAGGCATTTATAAATAAATAAATAAATAAAATTTTAAGGATACCAACGAATTTGGGAAGCCAATTTGCAACCCTTGAGACCAATGTTCCAGCATTTACTAATATCCAGATGTCAATGTTGTAATATTTATTCGTAACTTAGGCCCAAACAACAAGCCCAAAATGCTCAAAGTTGGCCCAAAGTTGTTTGGGTCCTGACTCCTAGTCTAAAGCGAGCCTTAGTTGTAAAGTTTGAAGTAGGTACCCAAACTCATTGTTTATTCTGTGGAGGAGGCAGGCACACCCTGTGGGTGTGGGCCTCCAACCAGCACATGCAAAAAAGTAAGGAGATTTCATTCAAGATCAAGTAAATGAAGACCAATAAGAAGGTAGCCCACATAGCTCATTTTTCTTAAATCAAACGCTAAAGCAAGAGATTACAATATTTTGTGATTGTCCAAAGCTTGATTCAAGTTTTTTTTGATGAGCTAATCAATGATGCCATCACAAAAGATAAATACATAAAGTTTGGAGGTCCCGTCAATGTTGACGAGTTTTGGGATTTAAGCAAGTTTAAGTCCCAGTTATTGGTCTGGTTCTAAGGTCTTTAGACTAGAGATTCTGAGTTTTGTTGGAACCATCGTTGAAACCTAACCAAATAATTGATTTTTTTTCAAAATTAAATTAGAACATGAACCAATGGTGTTGTCTCTTTTCAAATATGTTTTTCAAGTAGATAGGTATAATTTTATTAAAATAATATAATGTGGACTCTACATTTTATGCAAATTATTGCATTTGATTGATTGTACATAATTAATAGCATAATATTTCTATCTTGAATTGCATGCATTAATTTAACTAATTAATATTATATATATAAGTTGGATGTAATGGAGATGGAACTAAATTTAGTCTTAACCTTTTATTGACATTTGATCGAAACAACCCCAATCCAAAAAAATGGATCAACTTTCACAAATGTGTCTAAAAGTCATGCAAAATGTCAGAATTTTGAAACATTGATTCAATGAAACTATAGAGGACTTCAAGATAAATGTCTCAATAAAAAAAAATGGGATTTGAATGAGAAATGGAAAATTACCACCATTGAGAATATAGGCTTTTTAGTTTGGGTCCATTTTTAAAATTACAAATTTTCGAAGACTTGGACCAAGATGTTTTGCTCCATTTATTGTTAAAAAACTTGTCTGAAGGGATGCATAGGAGTCATGAGAAAAAAAAAATTGTATAAAAAGAGTTGAAATGAATGCGTAATGTATGTCAAAGCAAACCATTCAAGAAAATTCTACCAAAAAAACCAATCTTCTTCCATTTTGGGGCAAACAAAAACCTTGGATAGTTTTGGTACCGTGAATATGATTAGCACTTTATCATCTGATTCAATTGGATAGCAAAACTTTTCATTAACTTTTACATGAGTAATTAGTTCAATGAAAGATTAAACTAATTTAATTTTAAATTCCTTGTGAAAATAACCAGAATTAAAGGTTTTTACAAATCCAAAAAATTAGTCTCACAATTGAATCGAAGGTTCCATTAAAAAAATAATTAAATTAAATTAAATTAAATTAGGATCAAAGGTTGGTTTTGGAATCAAGAACCAAACAACATCGTTCCTTACAAGTAATTAACATGATTCACAATGTATCATATTATATTAATACATTGCTAGTTTTACCTTTTTGACTTAGTTTTCTTAAAGCACATCCAAGCAAGCATTGCATTTGTGTAATATCACCATTCAACACATTTAAATTTAGTATTGAATGTTTGCTCCTCCCCAACTGATAAGGAGGGAAATAATGGACTATATATACATTGAAAGAAGATCCATATGTCACATGTGGATGAGTGCAAAGGACCTAGATGAGCATGCTTCGGTCATGATTCCTGTAATGCAAACTGCAAAGCTCTTGAACACATAATCATCTAGATATGGCATGAAAATCTCGTACCATAAAAATCACTGAAGCCTCTCCCTCTGGACAGAACACATATAAAGGCTCCATATGATGATGATGATGATGATGATTTCTAGTCCTCTCTATGTCAATTTGCAGAAGGAACTTCTGTGTAAGGAACATTCTTGCAAATTCACTGAGACTTTCCATAACACAGAAAACTCCTTAATGGAATCTGAAATGTCTACTGAAATTCCACTTGCACCATAAATGAAGGGTTTGGATACTAGGGAGGGTTCTTTTGTGTCTAAAACCTCTGCCAATAGCCATAATCCAAAATGTCAGGAGTGTGAGTGAAAAAGAAAATCTTCTGAAGGTTCTTAAAGAGTTGCAGTCCTGGTGTCACTTTAGGGTTTTTTGTGATATAGCCAAGATGACTTTTTTATCCCGAAAATGATTTAGCCAAATTTGGCTACATACTAGATATGATAATAGAAAAAAAGAAACAGAATCCTTAATCACCAAATGTGCACCTATTCTTGTGGAGCTGCTACTTGGCTTGGGAGCTCTCAAAAGGAAAACAATATATTGCAAAGTAAGTGAAGAAAGGAAAGGCAAAAGCTACCCAGCAGGGCCTAGGGGGACACTTATCTCTTTAATTCTTTTCCACTACATGCTTCAAAAAGGATATTGTTTGGGGTATTATGTGAAGGAGTTTTGAATTTTCTCACTCTATTATTATCTGAATTTTTAATGTCCATAGATTTAATCCATCTTAAACTTATTATATATTTTGATTAAATTCTGATTTTATTATTTGTCAATTTTAGTTATATTTTAAAAGATTTGAAAATAAATATAATTTTATTATAGAACTATATTTTTTAAAATGAGACCTCGCAAAAAGTTAAGGATTCACTAAAATCTAGAAGAATCAATTATTCAAATAATTTCTCAACCTCTACCTAAACCTTTGACCCAAACCTTGTAAAAAACCCTTCAGACCCATGTGCCAATTCTAAGACCAAGTCTAGTTTCATATGGACTCATCAAGTTACGTGTTAAGGTCAAGTGTAGGTCCATGTAAACCTACTAGGTTCAATTCCAAGCTAGGTCTTGCTCCATGTAGATCCATCAGGTTTGGTTCTTTAGACCTGAACCCAGATATGACCAAAAGCCTGGACCCAGCCAACACTGGTTTAGATCAAAATTTTAAATAAATTCCCAACATTTTCCCAAATTCTCAATGTGTTTCCCAAAATGTTCCCAATAGCAACACACTTTATCCCATTACTTTGGCCAAAAGTTGAACTTGCATGCGTGGGCTAAAGGGAATCACTTCTATAAGTATATTTTGGAAGTGCAGACTACAAACTTCTAACTTCTATTGGGGTGGGGGAAAGAGAATTTTCAAAGTTTCAAAAAAAAAAAATTGAAATTATTTGAGATGCACCTGACAACTAATTAATAGACAAAAAGTAGGTGCCCCATATGGAATATCATTTGCACCAATATTTTGCCAAGTTTATTTTACTTGTTTCCCAAGTCCACTTTGCCAAATTGTAAAGTCTAAATTGTTATTTGGCTATATTTTGCCAACTTCACTTTGCCAAATCACAAAGGCCACATTGTGTAAATTGTATGTAAAAACTGCCAAGTCCACATTCCCAAGTTGCCAAGTTCACTTCGCCCTGTGGAACTGCCTGAATGAGTTTCAAGCTGCCCCCACAAATTTAAACTTGTTTGGGCTGTCCAATGGCTGAACTTCTAAATGGTCTGCCCAAGCTCCTGCCCAAAACTTAGACTGCCCAAGCTTTTTCCTTTTCACAGGATGCCTGGTCTCACCAGCCGTTCCCCCTTTTCCCTCCCTCTCTCACTCTCTCTCTCTCTCTCTCTCTCTCTCTCTCTCTCTCTCTTTTGACATGATGGATCTTTGAAGCTTTAAGGGAAGCCCTTTCAAAATTCAAAGTACTAGTGTGGGACGACAAGAGGTGAAACAGAAGTCCATTGGGATGAAGACCTAATAGATGGCCAGATCAGGCGCTGAATGCTGAAAACAACAGTAAGATGGGTTCGTTGGTAGAATTGTTTCTAGTTTGTGAATATGGGAGTTTTTTTTTTTGTGTTGTCTGTTGCAAGTTAACTAGGCCAGAAGCTGTGTGGTGTGCGCTTGCTTTGCAGAAGTCTTGAATTGTGGGTTTGATGAAGGTTGGTTTGACACTCTTCATGGCTTTTGGAAATGGCGGGATTGGTTGAGGACACCGACGAATAAGAGGAGCGTGACGCTGCAAGCTAAGCATCCTCTGCCTTTTCTTTCAGTTTTGTGGAGTTGGGTTGCAGGTAGTAAGCATTTTGAATAAGTATAGTTGTGAAGTGTTTTGTCAAATCTGTGGTTGATGGGAAAAATGCCCTCAGCCATAATTCTTGTGTATCCTGACTCTGAGTATTCTTTCGCTGTGTACTAGAGTTAGGATTTAGAAGCAGAAAGACTAGCGTGTACTAAAAGAGATGTAGAGAGGTTGGAAAGGATGAAGCTCCATAGGGGACAATTATGGCCTGTCTGAGGAGAATCAGTTTGTGAGGAATATGTGAGGTTGGCATTCGAGAATTTGAGACCCATACGTTTGGGAACTCCTGGGGTAGGGGGCCTAAAGTTGAAAAAGGGAATTCTGTGTTGAGTTGGGATTCCATTTATTTCCTATCACAAGCCTGAGTTGAAGTGTTGAGGACAGCTTTTGTGGGGTTGTTGTTGTGAATATTGGTTCTGCGTAAGACCAAGATGGCCTACTAAGAGAGTCCAGAGAGTGCTAATCCAACAATTTTTACAAATATTTTTGTGTAGAAGTTTGTTCTGTTAGGAGGATAAGATCCATAGCCAGGCAGTATAGAGATACTCCAATACATGCAATGGCTAGGTAAGATTTTGGTGGTAGAATTAGTGGTCAGAAAGCAGAAACAGAGTTGTAGTTGATCAATCAGTGAATCTGTTGTGAGGGATGTCAATTGCATGTATTGGATTCTTGAGGTTTTAGGTTGCCTCCTTTTTATGTCACATTGGGCTCGAAATTATTTTTTGAGCATACACTGAGAGCAAATTGAGAGATTTTCAATTCCAACTTCCTTGTATCTATCTTATGAATGATGTGGAATTGAAACCATCCTAATTGAATGGAAGTCCAAAATCATGTATATCATAGGATGAAATAAAGTTTGTCCAAGAAACATCATCTATACTTTTATTTCATCTATGAAGTGTAATTCATTCATAATTTTGTTTGCATTAAAGTCATCCAAATCACATGGATGAACATTTATGGAATATCATTTGTGCATTTTAATGGATGAATTAATGACACTTTATTGATGAATCTGGACAAAATTTCATGGATGAAAAGTTATTTTCATGGAATAAAGTTCATCCATGAAATCATTGTTGCCAGAAAGGACATCCCTTGGCTAGGGACACCCAAAGGCATCATGGTGTTCAATGATGAGCCCAACTTTATTTTACAAACTCCTTAACAAAAAGGCACAGGTTTTGCTAGGAGGTTTGCTGATCAAGTTCAGAGGGTAGTTTGAATTCTGAAAGGGCTCAAGCTTCAAAGAGCCATAAAAAAACAAAGAGAGAGAGAGAGAGAGAGAGAGAGAGAGAGAAAGAAAGAAAGAAGCAAAGAAAAGAGATGGTGGGGGAGGGGGGCAAGCTAGTGGAAAAACAAATCAAGGGCAATATTTTCTTCTAGTCCAGAAGTTTTAGTAAACCAAAAAATATTCAGGCATTGGACATACCAGAAACTTTTAAGTTTGTTGGCAGCTTGAAGCTCATTCAGGCAGTCCATAGGATCAAGTGGACTTGGCAATTTGGCAATGTCACCATGACAATGTGGAGTTGGTGACTTGGGAACGTGGACATGGCAATGGAATGATATGGACTTTGCAATTTGGCGAAGTGGACTTGGCAAACTTGATAAAGTGAACTTGACAAAATAGCCAAATATCAAATTGGCAACGCAAACTTTGCAATTTGGCAAAGTGGACTTGGGGAACATGTAAGTTAACTTGTCAAAGTACCCAAGCACAGGCTATTTCATAGCCGCACAAGTTATGGTTACAATGAGTGTTGGCTAGTTTCAGTGTTTCCAATGGGCCCTCATATTCAAATACAACCCTGTTATCACACCCATTATGCACCCTTAGGCTTTAGGTCTAGAAACATGATGAATTGATATGCCCTTTGTGGACCTGGGGGAGACACTTAAGTTTGGGATCTACATGTGTCAAATGACCATTTTCAGGGGTATTAAATAGTTATTCAATTTATCTTTTATCATGCTATTATTATTATTTATATTTAAATATATACGTATTAAAATTATCATATATTAATTATAATTCATTATTTCATATTATTATATATTTATATTATAATAAAATTTATTATTTGAATAAAATGTACTTTATTTTTTAACTTATTAACTTATAATTCTTACCTAACAATCAATATATTGCACCCTATATTTTAACTCATGTATTTTTTATTATTTTTTACTGGTGTTTCTCTCTTCCCCCCGCCTCCCCCGGTTGTGAACCAAATGTGTAGCATGTCTAATATGTTTGTTGGGCATCAATTGGAAAGGGGTATTGAAAGGAAATTTTCTGACAACCTTCCTCCTCTCTATGACCATGCATTGCACATCCAATTTATTTCATTGAAGAAAAGGCAAAAATTGAACCCATCCATAAAAGTTGAAGACCAAATTCATAAATAATGCACACAGAACCTGAAAGTTGTACATGAGAAAAGAAGGTAGGCATATTAGCATGAACATATAAACTCTCAATCCTCAAAGACTTGATAGAGAACTAAATAATAGTCCACCACATGAAAAGTTCATGAAAACCAAAGCCATGCCTCAACTTTCCTTCCTTCAAATGTTATGATTGAAATGTCTTTGGTTTTGTGATACATAAATGACAATCCAAAAGATTCTGCTTCTTAATCAAAATTTAAATTAGTTTCAGTAAATATGCCTTTATTAGGTAACTAGCAAAGATTATTGGTTGGGCCACCAACACACATCAACAAATTTCCTACCCACAAATGCGATCAAAATGTGTTTTGAATCATCTTCCAAATATATACGGCATCACTATAATGTATTTTGGTTTATCCCATCATTCTAGTTTGTAAACTAGGATTTTTTACTGTTGTGTTTGAACCCATCATGTACATGAAAGGCAATTTTTCATTTAGCTCATTGAGATTCATTAAACGTAGACACCGCGTCCATTACCACCTATGCAAGGAATTGGGATGCCCATCATTTATTTATTCTTGTGAAGTAGCTTGGGTACATTATGTGTATTTTGCTCAATTGTCGATGGTATATGATAATTTGATAATTGGTTCAATACCATTTGATGCGTAAGTGCAAGGCCAATATTTAGCAAAACCTAAATATATTAACTAAGAGACCTCATTCAAAAATGTGAAGGTACTACTAGTGTTGCATCACCCTAGCCAATTACAAATGTTAAGTCTATCCTAACAAAGCCTTGTTGAAGACATCTCCATTGCAAATCAATAAAGAGTGCCTTGTAAAGGTTTGTCACTATGGAATTTGTAGGTCACAAGCCAGCTATGTCATCTCTATTCCTTACTAGTCCCACAACATCACCTCACAACATCACCTCACCAAAATTGCTTGCACATTCTCAATTCCACAATCAAACTCTAAAATTTGAATTCTAAATCTCAAAATTGCTCCCAATTTTTTCAAAATCAACATTCAACTTCCCAAATCGCTCCCGGAATTTGTTCTCAATTTTGCTTGTTGAATCTCCTCCTTGCCTAAATTGTGTTACATAGAAATTTTTAAAAACAATCATAATGTTGCATTTAGAAATAACTACAACATCACAAAATTGATGAACATTGTAGAATGTTATTCCCTCATACACTTGAAGCAAAGAAGATGAAGACACACATGCACACAATAGTAGGGGGAAATTGTTGATGTAAATTGTTTGACTTGAAAAATCCAAACACAAAATTTGTGTCCCAACAACGAGTAAAAAAAGCTTCCCACAAAAACACCATACTTAACAAACTAGAGATTCAAAAAATGTTACACACAATGCAAAATTGAACGTCAATTTGCAAATACAAACGACAAAAATGTTGCAATATTTGTTGCAACTTCAACATAATGTCTATAAAGACAAACAAGGAAGAAAAATATATGGAAAAGGACAAGAAAAAGGGAATAAAAAAAAGACAATTGAAGAAAAGGAGGAGGTAGGGAAAAAGGATTTTTTTTTAAAAAATAAAGAAAGAAAAGAATAATCGTGAAAATAAAGATGAAAATAAAAAATTAGAAAAAGAAAAGAGTCGCACGAAGGAAAAACAACATCCACAAGCAAACCCAATAGCAAAAACACAAGCAAATAAATGAATAAAATTTCAACCTCTCACACAATATTGGGGCTTTGGGGTCACCTTTTTTTTGGATCTCATGAATAATGAAATTGATATTTTTTTCCCTTGGCATGAGCAAGTTTCAATTGAAGGGGTGTTTAATGAAGTGCAATGAAAATGCTCTAATCTTGTTTCCCCTTGATTGAACTAGCAACTATACTAGGATTGACTTGAAAAACACTTTCCCATGATTCATGGGGTGCCTAATGAGGTACATAATTTGACCAACATATGTGAAGATACATCATGGGTATAAATTGGACTTGTGAATCCAATTTCGCAATACAAAGAAAAAGAATTCAAATTTGTGTCATGGATGTGCAAATTCAAGAACTTTTTTTACAATTAACTACTTATGCAATATGACTTTGCTTATCAACTTGTTGAGCAAGTACTCCATAGATTTAAAAAAATCATACCCATCCATGAACATCCTTGAAGAACAAATCCACCATGAAGACTACCTTCCAAGAATCAAAGGCCTTGGCATTCAACATTGTTAGATGGTAGCTTGAAGGTATCCTATCCAATGAGGAACTATCCATCCATGAAGATGACCAAAGTAATCCAATGAGGTAAAATTATTCATACTTAATTATTTTTGGAAAATTTTAATATCTTCCTACCTATTTTTGGCAATGTTTTAGTATAAACTTTAACATAATAATATTTTTTTAATTAAATATTTTGAGAATATTCCTGATTAAAAATAGTGACATAAAGGGGTGGGTGCAACTCACTATTGAATGCTTGCATGGTTTCTTTCATGAGGGACATCAACCATAATTTTTTTACTTCATTTACATAAAAAAAGGTATTGTTTAGGGGATATTATGTGAAAGAACCTTTTTTCCTCACCCTATTATTAAGTAACTTTTAAATTTCACATATTTAAACCACTCAAAATTTAATTATAATTTGTTTACATCAAGTTATGATAATCCGTTATTTTTATTATTTTTATTACTTGAAGTTGGTAGGAGTGATGATGATGCAATTAAACATCATAAGATCATATAGTAAAGCTACTTTTTTTGACATATCATATGTACTTAACATATCTTTCATCTAAATAATTAGGAGATGATAGAAAAAAATACCCACCTCATTGAAGCATTCTTCAGTTCATGTTCCTTCATGTTGGATTGCTAGTCCATTTACTAGTATTAGTCCATGTATTAACCTACTATTTGAACCTACTAATAACTAATACTTAAAAAATCTAATTCATTTTTTATTATTTTTATAATATCAAGATTAGCACATGCCTTATATATCAATCATTTTTTAAGCAAATATAATATTATTAAAGGACTAATTAATTATTTTTTTTTACCCAACAACCTATATATCTAGGACCTATATTTTTTTTCATGTATTTTGTAAACTCAAAGGAAAACGTTCCCCTTGGGTTACTTTAAAAGCTTATTTAAATTTTGATTTTGAATTGTTTCTCATAATTAGTACATTGATAGTAAATATGACACATATAATATGCATACATTCCATAAAGTTGACATTTTCATTTCATGAGTTTTCATGAAAAGTCATGAAAACAACTTTGACATTAACCATTCATTTGAAATATCAATATTTTTTAAAATAAAAGATTAATTCTCATGTAACCTCATGTGTTTACCTTTTGCCTACACTTGGTTAGTGAATGATACAAATTAAATACTTCTCCTTCCAATGAGGTAGATATTAAATACCATTCATACATCTTGTCAAATCATGAACTTAGGTAATGCAAATTTGGGATCAATTCATTCATGTAAACCCAACCAATGGTTATTTTCTAATTGGAAAGTAAGACATATATTTATATTGTAGGCCTTATCGATGGATTCCTTTCTTTGTGTAGTGACAAGTTATGTATTTTTATGATTGGATGATGTTTGTTAACACATCAACTTCAAGACTACTAGTTTAATTTGAGCCCATATTTCACATCCCATATTTTTGGTCTTCTTTCCTAACAAAAAGCATATTAGGTAGTGTTTAGTATGTGACCTTGCAAATTAAAATTAATTCAATAAAAGTCAAAACATGTTGTTTTGGCTTAGTAAAATGGTTTTGGCCCAACATTTTTCATTGTTTGTTGAAGTTGGCAAAACATAACACCTATTAAAAAACAATGTAAGAAATCTGATTTGATTTTTTTTCCATTTTTTGATTGGCCAATCATAGTGTTTGGTTAAGGTGGTTTGATGGTGTCCACCTAGGGAAAAGACAACATATCTATGCAAGATTTGGGGATAAAAATTTAGGGCAATCTTCAACCAATGTGAAGATGACAATTGTCATGTTTTTAAAATGAAATTTTAAGATTGATGTTATTTTTGTTGTTTGGTTGATAGCCATTCCATCAAATTTGAAAGTGAATAGTCTCTCATTACTATGAAGGAGAACAAGAGATGTTTTTTCAATTGATCAAAATTCGCTAGGCTAGATTTTTCCACAAAATTTAATATTGCAACTATTAAATTGTCTCCACAACAACTTGAAACCCAAACATAGGTTAAGAGTTTCTAACTCAAATGATGCTTGGAATGCTTGAAGACTACAAACTTGTTTGACAATTATTACTTCAAAACGTTGTGGTCCACTTCCAACTTTGAGGAGGATTAAAGCCTTTCTCTTTAAGGTTGTGGAAGATGGTGTTTGATGAGGATTTTGGTTTCAACTAAACAATTGCTTTGTTGTTTGAAACATCCAAGTGTTAATCATTCTCACAAGCAATATGAAGTCACATGATTCATATCACTTAGTTGGTTCCTATCAAAAGAGGTTTCATTTGTTTTTTTTTTTTTCCTCAATTTCAATCTTTTCTTTAATTAGCATACACATCAACATTACAGAAAACATGTGAAGGTTTGTGGGGGATGTAGGTGTCATCAAGTGTAAAATACAACAAAAGCAATTTTAGAACATTCAATGGAACAATTTTTTTCATTAGACCAATTATAATCTAGTGTTAAAATTCTAGATTCATCGATTTAAACATTTTAAAATCTTGGAGTTCTAAGCTCTCTTCATGGAAAAATTAATTATGCATGCACAAATGGTACAATTTTATCCATTAGTGAAGGGGAACTACCATGTGCTTAATGATCCTTGTGGACCTATGTGGGGTAACAAGCTATAATTATTGCAAACATGTTTTCCAAGTATCAATAATATTCTTGCAATTGTGTTAAATTAGACTATACACATATATGTCCATGGCAAAACTACATTCTCTTACATAATTTAGCGTTCCATGTGTTATTTTATTTACATGTCATTGTTTCAAATGGCAATCATTAATTAATTTGATGAGTGTTTTAGGTAGATTGCACAAAACAATGTTTCATCACATGTTGTGCACGATAGGTGTGATGGTTGAATGGGTGAAAACTTGTTTAGGAGTGGTGAAGCTCCTTGTGAAAGTTTGTAGTCATGATATGTGAAGTTTTTTATGTTATTTCAATTCTAGGGTTAAGGTGTTTTAGTTAACACCAATGAGCCAAAAACTAAATTTATAAACATAATTTTCATGCTAGCTCACGAACCATTGGTGGTTTGGTAAGCTATTTGTTGCAATTGGACAAATATCTTCAAGGCTATTCTTCTATGAATTCAAAATTTAAAATTAGGTAAATGGGAAGTGTGAAAGAAGAAAAATTAATATGGACATGCAATGAAACTTAGTTATAGCCATGATTGCCAACAACATTGAATGGCTTTGGGAGTTTAATATTCACCATAGGATTTTGCTTCATCTTTCATTAAATTTCACCTTATCAACTTGGCATAAACTATTGTTATGCAAACCATTGAAGCATAACATGATTTTGATAAAATGGAAATTATGGTCGTGGTGACGGCAATATCAAAGAATTTTTTTTTTACAAGTTGAAGTTAATGCACAAAAAACTTTTAAAAAAACCTAGAATGCAAAGCAAAAGAAAGTAATGTAACCGCTTGTTATATGACGTCAACTTTTAATGGCGGGAATCAAAATTGTGTCTAATGATGATGATCAACTAACCATTAACAAGGAAGACCAATCATCACTGCTTCAATTAGCAATGGTGACAAACAAGGGTGTAGTTTTGTTTCTTGGCATTGAGGAAATTGCAATAACATAACAACTTCCATGTGTTACTAGTGATGACATGAAACCAAACAACCAATTCAACACTTGTTTGTTTGATTGTTAGCAAAGTGCTTTCAATAACCATGTTGTTGAAATACATATTCAAAATCCTCACAAGCCTAAGTTATTGATGCTATAAATGTTGAAAGATTGAAGTGTGATAGTGTACACAAGGAATCTAATGTTGGTTTATAGTGCTCATTATCAAAAGGTGTAGACAACAATGGTAACAAAAGTGGAGACCATGTCAACATGAATAGTGTAGATGTTTTAGCATTATTCAAAAAACAACAATAAACAAATCTTTTGAATGTGGATGTTGTTGATGGTGTTATTTTAGTTGTCAGAATAACCTTGATGTAGAAGGAGGTTCTTGTAATTAATTTGTTAAGAGTGGATTTCTTCATGCCAATGTCAAAATGGCAAGATTTTTAAAAACCTATAAGATGAAAACACATTACAATGACCATTATAGATTATCATAGTTCATATTTTCCTAGTTCCAAGTTACAATATTGTACACAATTCAAATGCATTATGAAAATTATAAAAAAAAGGACACAACTAAATGAAGTTAACATTTTTATTTTTCCAAACTTGAAGTTATTACACCAAAATCATCGATATTCAATCAAAGATGAATAAATAAAACAACTGACATAATGCATAATGAAATGGTTTTGGACTTAATATTTATAATGAATCTAGTCTAGTGTATTCATAACTTTGAGAAATATTAAAAATAAAAAAATTTATAACATTTAAGTTCAAAAAATCTAGGAAGAAAACATTTCATTTTTTGGTGTTATTTCACATTAAGGACTTCAAACATTGCAATAATTTACAAAGTCCATTTAGATATTTAATTTTTTTTTTTTTTCAAAACTTACCTTTCACAAAGATGTTTAAAAAGATTCATAGAAAGATCACTTAAAATTAATTATTAGTAATTTCATTATAAATAATAGGACTTTTTTTTTCTAGAAATTGATTTTATTTTGAAATATTTATGGATTAAAAAGTTGTAATTTTTTGTCCATCCTAGTGTGCTTTCACCCTACAAAAGCAACACTTGAACCAATGTCAGAATAATTAATGTAGAAGGAGGTTCCTACAATTAACTCATTAAAGATTGCTAAGGCAATAGAATTTTTTTTGATCCAAAACAAAAGTTTTAAGGATAATTTTAGTTGATAGATGTTTTGATTTTGTGGATAAGGAAGGAAACAAATGATTTTTATTCATGCAAGATCATAGATGGGATTAATGACTCCTTGCAAACGGTCACATGCTCAAATCTTGCTAGTGCATGCTAGGCGTGGTAAATTTAGTTATCATGTGTTGACTGCATAAATTGGTTATCTAAAGTGTGTGAATTTTGGGATGTCTAGGACTAGAGGGGAAGAATTAGGTGGTTCAAGTGCCTTGTTCAAGCATGTTCAAATGTGAAGGAAGGAACAATCCTGAAGGGAATGAATAAATATTTAAATCTAATGTATCCTTTTGAAATAGATGTTTTATACACATGGATTGTAGAAGTTGAACTACTATGTAATCACAGCAAAAATCGTAGATAGAAGGTCAAAAATTGCTTCAGTTCAAGGTGCATAGCACGACGATGAACAACATTTAGTCTCACATCTATGAAGCATGTGTAGAAGGTTGGACTTGAATAGAGAAATCCTTGGATTGAATCTAATAAATAGCTGACCAATACATAACTCGCATTCGATAATAATACATTGTATAACAATATATGATTATTAACAACTTATCGCATTTGGTTAAACATATTCTATCAAAACAATGTGTATGAGAAACAACCAGACTTTTTGAACAAATCATAACTTCATTCAACAAAAGTACAACGATATATGATTCACAACTTATCATATTTGATCAAACAATTCATCTTAGCGATGCACATGAGGAACAATGAAACCTTTTGGGTGGGTGGATCATAAACTTATTGATTTTAGATTCAAATTACCTAACCATGCCCATATTTCCCATCCCATATTTGCTGACCCTCTTTCCCACCTAACAGTTGATTCATACCTACCCCTTGGTTTAGGTCATCGAGGCAAAGCCTACTACCATCTGGGGACTAGCTACTACTGCATGGAGATAACAAGGGTCCCTACTAGTAGTGGTAGCCAGTCCCAAGAAGACTGTCACCCAATAGATTTTAGATCTTACCCTAATTGAGTGTGAAAGAGTCCTTGGGATGGCAGAGGGGCATTCAGATGTGGGCCATCCAGGGTGTGGTACATTATATCTGCCCATAAACCCTAAACCCATCTCAGATGTACCACCCTCTATAGTGCACAGTACCAGGGTTAGTTGGCTGTTGACCTTTGGAACTGAAACAAATATACATTTTGTGTAGTGTGGAAAGGGGCTTGTCCACCTAGGAACATGTCCAACCCGGTTGGGCTAGAGACCGTACCAACAGGTGGAAATGGGTTCTACCAGGGCTTGTTCCAGAGCATAACCGCTGTTTCCCCACCGTTGATTCACATCACAAGTGGAACTGGAAAGGGGCTGGTCCACTTAGGAACAAGTCGAACCTGGTTGGGCTAGAGACTATCCCGACAAGGTGGAAATGGGTTCTACCACGGCTTGTTCCCGAGCGTAATCGCTGTTTCCCCACCGTTGATTCACATCATTATGCTATTCCTCACCGTTGATTGATATGCATCAATACAATATTTGTTACCTTCAATTGACATTACAAGTGGAACTGGCTAAACCAAAAGTGGAACTGGCAAAACCAAAAGTGGAAATCGTAGATGACCGACCACCTGGTGGGCCTCCTGATCAGGAAAAACCCATTTAAAAAAAAGTACCTGAATAAGACACTGGAACCGGTTACAAGCCATGGTCGGTGCATTAGATAGCCAGCTGCACTTGCGGTATTCCCATCGACCATAAGGGAGTACATATATGGCCTTTTGGCTGGAGAAGCATTTTGATGTTCGATACCTCCTAAGGACCACGACAAAAACCTATTTCGACCTATTTAATGGGAATTATTAATTTCCTAAGTTTGGCATATCTTGAGGAAAAAGAAAATCCCAAATTGCCATAGTTTTATAATAGGTTTTCCAGAAGGTAGCCAAGAATAAAGAAAGATCCTTATATTAAATTTTTTTTACTTTAGTATTTGGTGTATAGCCAAATCTGCCAAATCTGGCTAAATTTACTTGTGAATGGTCGGTTGGTCACAGCCAGAGTTAACCAATACCCACATGCAAGACCACCATGGATGGTTGGTATGTGGATATGACACTTCTTTTCCATTGGGTTCTGGGTCCCCAAGTAACCTCCCCTAGCTGAGAGCTGTAAAAGTATGTTCTAAAATCCATCCAATTGGATGACCATAAAATGAAAAATAGGGATGGTGCGTCTGTGGGTGCTGGGACACATCAGCTCGATGGTGGTAAAAGTGTGCGGACGGATGAAGGGTTCTAAAATTCAACCGGATGGCCTCAAAACGGGGGTGATGTGTTCACGGGTGCTGGGTCATCACGCCAGCCATTCGTCATCACTTTGTGTACATTACAAATTGCAGCGAATTTTTTAAAAAAAAAACACCTCCAACCAATGCCTCATCACGGGCTCTAGGCTCTAGTGGTTGCATGTTCGGCAGTTGTTGTTGAGTTTGCGGCTTGTGGGCCACCGAGTAGTAGTTTCAAACACCGGGAATTGTAGGATGGGTCGATAAAAACTAAAGAATGGAAGGACCGAACATAGGAGGAACCTCTCATTCACTAAAAAGCCTATGGGGACTTGGCATGTATGTAACTAATGACAAAGAAGAAGGTTGCTTTTGTCACTCAGAGTGTACTACCATGGAAGTGTAAGAACTCTCAGCTTTTCCCCCACTAACCCGTTATCAATAAAATACCGATTTAAAGGCCAGGCTTCCTAAGCAACCAAGTTGTGGAGTCAAACAATAGGGTTATCAATAAAAATACCAATTTAAAGGTGTGGCTTCCTAAGCAACGAAGTTGTGGAGTCAAACAATAGGACCAATTTAAAGGTGTGGCTTCCCAAGCAACCAAGTTGTGGAGTCAACATTAGGGTTATCAATAAAATACCAATTTAAAGGCATGGCTTCCAAGCAACCAAGTTGTGGAGACAACAATGAACCTCTCATTCACAAGGCAAAATGAAGAGGGTTGCCTTTCTCTCATTATGTAAGTAAAGTGTCAGCCTTTTTATTTTTCACTTTTATCATTTTCTTTTCAAAGTTGGGCTTCATGTTATCGGGTACTACCAATGATAATCAAACTGATGGAAAAAATGAATTGATTTTGTAAAAATTAAATTCCATTCCAATTGCAAAATATTGAATGTCATTGCATGCAACTTGAATTGAATTGAATTCAAATTCTTAAATTAAAATCAAATTCAATTAAAGAGAAAATGAGATTGAAATTGCTGCAGAAAATATTAGAATTTGCTTCTGACTATGATATTGAAAAGACACGTATATGAAAAAAATAAAAAATCTTTTTATTTCTCTTTATTTAAGAATCGATTGAACAAATTTCAATTTGGAACTGTGCAAAGGGACAACTTATGGAACCAAAAGTTATCTGATCTAAACTAGTTCTGATGAATCATCATGGGAATTTTTAAAAAAAGTTTACTTATATACACTTTCCTCATCACTATGATCTTCCTATATAACTTCAAAAGATTTGCTCTCTAATTTTTAACAGGTTGCACTACATGTGACAATGATGCTCTTAAAAGATTAAGAAAATTTTTAAATATAAGAAAATGATGAAAACAGGAAAAAAAGGTGAAGAGAGTGGAACAAACAACAAACCCCTGAAATATTCTGCTTGACAGTGCTTGTCAAATAGAAAAGGGCAAAAAAGAAAAGAAGCCAGTGCTTTAGGATGGGGGAGAAGAAGGTCCCATATTGTTTTTTGTCTTTTGCTTTGTCTTTCAATTTTCCAATGTAATAAATAGAGAGCCATGCCAAGTTTCACTGACTTTTTCTAGCCCAAAAAAGAAAAGTGAATCGCTGGTTTTTTGGAGAGAGCAATAGAGTTTTCCTTAAAGTCATCCTGTCTTCACCCTGTCTTTGGGCCTCTTTTCACCCCCTTACCCCCTCTTTGAGTGAGGTCTGCAAAGTAAGGAAGTTTTATTAAATCTGGGTATGAAATGCTGAAACTCAGCATTTAGTGCACAAAGATCGAGATAATTATAGTAGTTGTACATGTAGCAGCAGTGAAAATGTATGTAGCAGCAGTGGAGGCGCTCAGGAAAAAGGAAAGAGGGGGTCAAAATCGGATGAAACTCAGTTTGGCACCAAAAAAAAAATGGGGCATTTCTGAGTTTCACACCTCTGCTGAAGGCTAATTTACTTGTTTACAGGGTTTTTTTTTTTTGGTGTGAATCTCACCCGATTTTGGACTTAAGAAAAGCAGAAAACTTAAAAGTCAGGGTTCTGGTGCTGTGTTTTCCTGACTTTATGGAAAACTCTAATGTATGGTAATTTTTGCTGTTCTTTTGAGCTTTGCACTTTTTGAATGTAATGAAAGCTATGCCAAGTTTTCTATCTCATTTTGTTTCAGCCCAATGAAAAGAATAGCGAATTCAGGATCTTTCTTCTGAAGGAATGTACTCACAACACTCTTTGAGGATATTGTCCTAAGATATGAGAGATACACAAAGATTCACAGAGGACCCCACAGAGCTGCAAAGATGCATAGAACCACCACACACATGACCTTGGGAGAAGGCAGGCAGTCAGTACTCTGTACACACAGCAAAGCTAGTAGGCTAATGGAAAGAGGGTTCTGGAAGAAGTCTCTGGTTCCCTACTCTGCAGAGCTTAGGCTAGCACCAAAGGAATCACATTCATTTTTTAGGTTTTAGTACTTCACAAATAACTGGTTTCACACTACTATAATCATCCCTTAACAGGCCTCAAACCATCTACCAATTGGGGTTCCTGATCAGTGTTTACCAATGGCATTGTGTGATCAACGTTTTTTTTGGGTCCAGAATTTTGACTGCCCAAAATGTGAAAAATAAAAATACAAAGGGAATATTCTTTCCCCAAAAAATTCTGGAAAAAATGACCAAATTTGGAAGAAGAATTGCAAGTTTTTGTCACATTTATAACCTAATTTTAGTTTTGTAGCATTTAAAACCTAGTTTTAAAAAAAATATTTAGACAAGTTCTAAGAACTTGTGGCCATTTAATGCTAAATCCTTCTTGGGATGCTAACCAATGATGCAACATCAAACAATTGAAGAAAAAAATCATTAGGTGTGATGCAACATTTTTGGACTCCCAGGTTTCATGCTACATTTAGACCTTTTAAAAAAAACATTCATATACAAATGACATGGTGTAAATTTTGCCACATTTTTGAACTCCCAAATTTCTAGTTACATTATGGCCTAAGATAAAGTTTTACAACAATGCTAAGTGTGCAGATATTGTTACAACAATTAAATTTAACTTCCAAATTGGGTTGTGCTTTTAGGTAGCCTAGGATAAATTCGAGTTGCAATACCACAAATTAAATGTAAAACTTTGCACTTGATAGAATTATGTGCAAACCATCCATCAATCAACCATTGAAAGACTTGCTTGTTGCAATGGCTTGTCGCAATGGTGTGTGTGTGTGTGTGTTTGGAGGGGGTGGGGCATTGTTTATTGGGTGCCCAAGAGAAAAAACACATTGCAAAACATGGTTTTTTTTTCCAATTTTGTGATTTAAAAAATTCGGCAAATATTTCCAACAAAAAAAAAAGCAACATTAGTTGAATTCACACTAAAAAAAAACCAAAAATTTCCAATTTGTTGGTGGAAAAAAAAATTGTTGACCCAAAAAGAAAAAAAGACAAACAAATACAATGATTGCAACACAAGAGCTAATGTTCATAATCCCCTTTGAGCCAACAACAAAGTCTCTCCTCCACCTCCAAGAATCAGGATTTCACCTGATGATGCAACAACAGCAACAAGCAGCACCAGCACCACCAGGTACACTTGTGATGATTTTTTTTGGGTTTAGGGTTTGTTTTTCTGTTGTTGCTTTGGATAGTGGAGATTATGGTGATGTGTTTTCTGTGCCCAAAACCCAACACCTCCCTCTCTTGCTGCACACACACACTCTCTGTCTCTCTGCCTCTCTCTCTGTGGGGTGTCCAACTTCCCTGGCACTACCTCTTCAACTGTTTGCTGAACTGCACCCATGTAGACAGACAGACAGCTAGCTTAGCTTTGTTGGCGTCAGAAATAAGGGTGTGGGACAGAGTTTGCCCCCCACCCAAGAAGGTGGACTTAGAAAGAGGTGGAAGGGAAGCAAACAAGCTCAAGATCTCACTATTCACAGTACAACTATCTGGCAACAGACTGACTGACACATCCTGCAGAAGCTCCCCTGAGACATTTTTTTACATTGAGAAGTTGATGGTGTTCTTCCCACCTGCTCCTTTCCTGCACAATACCCAAGTAACTTCACCCCAGTCGTGCATCTTCTGCTGAAATTTTTTTAATGAAATGCAGCTGGCCTCTTGGGACCCCCCCCCCCCCCCCCCCCCCCCCCCCCCCCCACAAACGGAGACGCACAGCAGGCGCGAGGGGGGGGGGGCGGGGGGAAGGGAGGGGGAGGGGAGGCGCAGGGGG
>Ga0116231_10000574_pt1 | contig 66108 bp, 52 predicted proteins | sample S1TSphgellanicum_2_FD_89695 | JGI IMG/M metagenome (GOLD analysis project Ga0116231, IMG submission 89695) | Host-associated microbial communities from peat moss isolated from Minnesota, USA - S1T2_Fd - Sphagnum magellanicum MG | ecosystem: Host-associated > Plants > Peat moss > Unclassified... | reverse complement strand
TTTTTTTTTTTTTTTGTATTGACCAAGACTACCTTTTTTTTCTTTTAACTACTGTCCGTCCCAATTAAGGGGATGGATGAAATGTCCGTCTGGCTTGATGACGGGACAAATTTTGGGGAAGTTTTTTTTCTTTTAGCTACTGTCTGTCCCGATTAAGGGGATGGATGAAATGTCCGTCCGGCTGGATGATCACAAAATAATAATAAAAATAAAAAACACATAAAAATAAAATAATAAAAAAGTTAAAAGTTTCTTAAAAAACTAAAATGTGAACCAAGTTTAAAGAAACCGAGGGACTTCACAGTGGCCGAAGGTCACGGGCACCCACTAGTATGTAATATAGAAGGACCCTGTTTTTTTCACTTTCATATCTGGTATGTAGCCAAATTTGGCTAAACTATTTCTGGATCATCACCACTTCATGAATCCATCAACCATGATGCTCCCAATTGTGTTCCCAAGTGTGTTCCCAAAAGCACCACACAAATCACCTCTTCAATCTTCATGTATCCTTCAACCATTTGTGGATACCTCAGGCTTGTACAAGAAGGTGGCTGCCAAGTCCATGCTAATAGTTGCTTTTGTAGAAATCTTCAAAACATATGGGCTCTCCATACATTAATAGCTAAGGCTTTGTAGTACAAAGCCAAGAGGAACCCCACATCTTTCCAAACCCTATTCAACCTTTAGACATCAATCCACTTTATGTTGTAGGTTAGAGTAAAATACTAGATCATTTCTTCAAGACTGTACACAACAATGTGTCTTTATTTTTAAGCAAATTATGTCCTTTTTTTACAATGTATTCAACTAGTGGCAATCCATCTACCCAAGTCCAGTGCTTTAGGTCAAAGTGTAACTAAAAGAATAGGCACATAAACATCCTCACACCCCATCAATTCAATAGACAATAAGAAAATAAAATAAGATGATCAATGGCATGGACTTCTCAACAAACAAGATTAGCAAATTTATTTATACAACAACCTAAAACTTTGATTTCTAAGTCACAATTTGAGATTAAAACATTTTGAGTTTACTTTTATGAACTATCATTGTCCTCATTCACGATTCCATCACACAAGAAATTCAACTACAACCCAATAACATCCATTTTGACCACAAGGTCCTAATTTTGCCAACAATATAGAATAGTAAACAATCACAACACCAAACCCACACAATATAGATAGATAAAACCTTCTTCTATAACCCATAATTCTTATAAACCTCCCACTATTCATAGGAAGCTTATATAAGAAATCAATACTCGCTAATCATGACTGCAATAAAAAATTTTAAAATGTGCATATGTAAAAAATGATGAACTTGACTTCTCCCGAAGTTCTCATTTTTACAAGTTTTGCTTCCTCTCAACACATAGAAAATCAAAACACATATTCAAGCATTCAAAATCATATAGGCAAGCTTTCAAACCCCCTATAGTTTTTCACCACCTTCATATGCCTCTACACTAAGATCTTCTACCATAAGCATCAACAAGCAATCCTAATTTCTTTCTGTATTAAAGATATCAAGAGAGAATATCAAACTTAACTTGTTGACACCATTCTTCTCTTTAACGAGACATAGAAAAATCCCTGCAAACATATTGTCAACTTAAAAATATTTGGAGAAAAGGTTTAGTTTGCATCAAAACCACCTTAAAAATTTGTTTGTGCTCACCAATAGCCTCCAAACACATCAATGACAAATGATACATCGCAACTCCAAAATTTTAAAAACCACACAAAATTCATCAACAAATTCCACACACTTAGCAATTAATAATAATAATAATGGAAAACCTAGCTTATCCCACACATTACACATCATCATAATTGTACATCATCTCCAATGTTTTACACAAATAGTAGTTCACAACCCCTTTGTTGATTTTGATGAAAAACAAAAAGTTCATAGACTCCTTCAACACTGCTCAAAGAGATAGCCCATTCATGAAACATATGGCCAACTATCTCAACCTTAAATCCATGTCACAAAAATACAATATTTGCATTTTCCTATAGAAGAGGTGAAATGATGTTTTGTTTGTTCATTTCTTTACTAAACAGACATGCATTTTTTGCCATCTTCTTATGACTTGCAACTATCCTCTTTCAAAAGCTCATAGCAACTAAAGTATATGAACTACTATTGAAACAATGAAATCTTTCTCCTCTTACAACTAGGCAAATACGTGTCTAAGGTGCACACTACTAACTCCAATATCCTTCTATTGTCATTTTAAAATAGCACCAACCATTCACTAGTGATTATTTGTGTGGGAGAACCAAATTCAATCATCCAACTATTGAACAACTTTGCAACCATTGTTTACCAAATGCATTATCCCTCTTCCTCCATTTAATAAGTTTCTTTGATCTCATTCCAACTTTTGAAGTATTTATGCATTCCATAGATCCCCCATTATTTGTAAACCATTTCAATGCAAATGTTGAACCCTTTTAATTAACACCCCAAACTCTTGTCCACAAAAGACTATTAACCAACATATTTTTACATTTCTTATGTCCTCACATTATTTAAGCAAATTAAATCTAAGTGACTTGCACATGTGTTTCCATGCCCTTGACTTTTGATCTTGCAAAGATTCAATGTCCTTGGACTAAGACCTAATATACCTCTAGAATTCATTGTTTGTGCTTAGACAAGCTTGTTTTGTTCATTTGATATTTTAGGAAATTCAGGTTTAAAATTTGATTATCTTAGTTTTAGGTCTATGAAAATCCATTTCACAACAAATCATTTAGTGCTTCCACTAGGTCCAACAAACTTAAACCTCCTTTCTTCCACTTACAAAATAATTAACCCAATTGATTTTGCTTTTTATAGCATGTTCATGTCCACACCATAGATAGTTTTAAAATCATGGCCTTGCATTCATGAATTGTTCCTATTAATGTTGTTTACATTGCAAAAATAATCACAACAAAGATCCCAAAATCAAGTTAGCAATTAATACTCAACCTATTTGAGGGAAATGAATAGTGCTCTAATATTTAATTTCCTCAAGTGATTTTATCATCCAAGAATGAATCCACATCTTTGACCTCCATCACTACTACAAAATGTGGGTGTAGTTCACTAGTCCCCATTCACTAGACCAATGAATTCACTACTTCCCCACTATGTCCCATTCATTATAACCAATTAATTCACTCATAATCCACTGAAATCACTTGGCATACATGGACACCGTTTATTGTAGTGCATGTTGAGCCCAAAGGTCATGCCTAATAGCTTAAACATCTTTCCTTTTACTACCCACGTCCATTTTTGTTTCCCAAGCCACCTTAGTCTAAATTGTGAAATATCCTGTTAAACAACCATATATATTTTTCTCCTAGTTAATTTCTAACCTTGAAATCTATAAAAACAATTCAACAAGTCTAGTTTTTTGTCAACATTTTCTTCATCTCCCCATAACATCAATGAAGAATCATTTGCAAACTAGGAAATGATTTATTCTTTCTTTTTGGCATTATAATCCCCTAATATCTTTAGCATGCATAGCTTGTTTGAGCATGACATTAGGACTTCCCACTATGAAAAAAAAGTAAAGGGCAAAGGGAAAACCTTATTTTGACTCCTTTCTTTATTTTGAATGTGGGCACATGATTTTGTTGTTGAGGTAAATGGCAAATTATGCATCATGAAAAAGATGTCTAACCATGTCTACAAAATCTTTTGTCCCTAACTTATCCATAATTAAAAACAAAAATCCCCAAGACACTTTGTAATATGCCTTTAAAAAAACCAACTTTAAGAAGGTCATGTCTTGTCTAAAGCACAAAGCCTAGTCTATTGTTTCATGGGTTAAAAGCACATTGTCTAGAATATAGTTAAGAAGGAGGAAAACAATTTGGTCATGAAGACTAGTTGTAAGCATAATTAAAGGGCCTTCACAAAAAAATTGTAAGCCATTTTTAATAACAAGATGGGACATTAATTTTCAAACATTTTTTATCACCCATAAGTTTAGAAAACGAATCATGAAGCCCTAGGTAACTCCCTCAAGGAATCTTCCTTTTTTTATTGAATTTACAATCATCATATATTAAAATTTTACTCCAATGATGTTCTAAAAATGCACATAAAATTCCACTACATTATCATTCAATTTATGAACTTTACATTTAGCCATGGCATTAATATTTTAGAATAACTCTTCCATAGTGAAAAGTGCTAACAAAATTTGATTCATATCCTATGAACTTCACAACTAGCAAATAGCCCATCATCCTATTTCTTAATCCCATAGTTTATATTGAAATAATGGTTCCTTCATATAGGTCCTTGTAAAAGGCAAATTCAAGGTTCTTCAAGATCATCAAAGATTTCGACCTTTCTATTTTCTTTTTTTTTTAAGGACAATAATGTTTGCACATGTATGTTTTGTTCTCCCATTATCAAGAATTAAGACAAAAATTGCACCGATTGCCCTTGGGTGGAGTCATACTAACATGTACCATTAACAATCATAACCATTGTTTAATTTTTTGAATTTTGGATTGTAAGAAAATTATAAAATTATAAATAGAATTATTTTCTATAAAACTTTATTGTAAACACATTATGTAAATATCATAAAAATTTGGAAGCAACCTAATGAATGAAAAATACATAATTTACACTTTTAAGGACTTGTAACCATTACTTTAAAACAAATTTGACACTAAAAGCACAATTTGAAAAACATTTATGACATATTTTGAAATATTTTTTAGTATACACCTTAACATAATAATATCAAGAAACTTTAAGGATTTTTAATGTTTTTTTAAAGACATTTAAAAGTTTTTAAAAATATTCTTCAAAAAACAATGAAAAGCAATGGTCTAAAAGGGCATGTGTCCAACTCCTTATTGCGTGGTTGGACCCCCTTTGCCATCCATTTGATTTTGGATTGAACTTCTATGCCCTTAGCCTTTATATCTTCCATCAATTTCATTTTCTTTTATAAACTTCCTATAAGTTATTGCAAACAAACATTCTACACATTCTTTTAAAACTTTTCCTAAGCTTGGTTTAGATCTTGCTTAATTGTCACTTTTGACATCGTAAACTTGATAAACTTTTCTTGCCAAAAAAGGATGTTATTTTAGTTTTTCCTCTTTGAATCTACATAGTTTTTTTTCCACCTAATCAAAAAATTGTATGTTCATATTCCTATAAGATTTTCTTTGCAATTGGTTACACACTTTCACATCAATGAAGATTGGGGGTGCAAATAGGATAACATGAACCATCGCCTATTTTTTGATTACTTTTGTGACCACTTGTGAAAAATATTTTTAGAATATTCTTGGAATGTTCTTGAAAAAATCTTTGAAAAAATATTTTTAAAAAACTTTATTTTGCTTCATATTATTTTATAAAGGTTATAATTAAAAATTGGAAAAAATGTCATTTAAAAAAAATTCACATCCATTTACAAGTCCTTTTACTGCTTAAAAGTAAGCGTTACAATGTTTAATGAATGTTTTTGTTATTTTTTACTCATTGGATTAATTTCAAATTAATTCACATGTTCCCATGATATATTAAGAATACAACTATATAAACAAATTGTACAATTTCAACATCAAATTAAATTACAAACTTTAAAACATGAAAAAACCAAGCAAACATTACACTTGTTATGGTATGTGTTATTGTGACTACACCCTTGGGTGATGATCAAATGTCACACCATCCTTCCAAATTATTACATATTTTAGAGCTTTGAAAATAACACCCCCATTATTGGTAGTGCCTAAATAGGCATGATATAACCTTGCTAAACAACATTTGTTCCCTTTTCGTACATTGTCCCATGAAGATTTAAAATTATCCACTGAGTACATGCATTCTTCAATATTAATGACTACCTTCAATGCTTCTCACACCATTTTTTCTAAATTTTGGTAATTCACCCAAATTCACACACAAATGATTTGTCTTCTTGGGCTTCCACCATGTTGAAGTCTCCACATACAAACCATTTACAATCCTTCAAGCTTCTATGATAAAACCCTCTTAGGTGATCCCATAATTGACAATGATATGAAAAATCATTAAGAGCCTAAACATTCAAGACCTTCACATCTTTTGCAAGGAGACCTTTCAACCTCAACTACTATGTTATGTTATCAAATGTTGTGTCATGTTTCATGACCAATTTAATCCATTTGTTGTCCATAAGTATGAATGTTGCCCCTACATGTTCCTTGGTCATTAAAATGGTTCATATATTTTGGTGATGCCTTTGTCACCAAACACCTCATCCATTTCCAAATGTGGTACACCAAATTCATCACTTTTTCCTTTAAGTTTGTGTTTTTGTAAAAAAACAATGTTTGCCGAAATGCAAACAAGTTTAAGCATGCCATTATAAATGTAACAAATGCCTTGTGTCTTACATTTTTGGGTCAACTTAATTCCAATGTGAAAAAAGGTCAATTTGTTTACTTAAATATGTTGTTAATATAGTATGGAAGCATGTGGTATGATTTAGAATGAATCTAATGAAGATAAAATATTCAAAAACACTCATTAAACATTGTAACACATGTTTTTTTAACATTGTAAGGATTTTAATTTTTGGGGAGATTTTTTGAAGGTGACATATTTTGAAAGATATATTTTAAACATATATTTACATAATAGTATAATGTAACATTTTTTTAGGTTGTGGTAAAATTTCAATGATTTTAAAAAGAAATTGGGAATAGTTTTTAAAAACACACCCAAAATGATGGGTGTTGTTTTTATTAAATTTTTTACACCAACCCAAGGTGTAAGCTTTGGACATGAAGCCTAAATTTACTTACCTCATGTTCAAAGTTCAACTCCTTACATTATAAGATTAAAAAAACTTCATATTTATACATGTTATTATGGGGAAACTTTTGTTTGATGAGCCTCTCACATTGATTAGTTTTCAACATGTTTTTCTTAAACCCTTGCATGTCAAAAAACAATTATCGATTGTGTTCTCCTTTCACAAAAGTAGGGGCTAACTACCCTTTAATAGCAACTTTAATTTCACTACACCATAACTTGACATGTATGAGTAGAACAAAATATGATTAATGACCAGACCTAGTTGTGTAATTGTATTTACCATGTTTTTACCTCTGGACATAAACTTGTAAACATGAACTTACTACACAACTAACAATTTTTTTGAAGGTGGTCAAACCAAAGTTTTATTTATTTTACAATTTGAAATCAATATTTTTCAATAAAGTAAAAAAGAAACATTTGGAAGGCAATAACCATAAAAACTTGTAAATAAACAAAGAAGAAAATAATGCACAAATAAAAGAAAATACATTCGAGCTTTTCATTTAATATATATTTTTAAAATTTTTAAATAATGCATAGCTTATGTAGCCCATATGTAAGTTTGCATAGATCCTAAATAGGACCAAGTACCCCTAAATAGCTTTTAGGAATGCCTACAAACCCTAGATAGCCTAAATAACCCCTATGTAACCTAGGAAACCCATATATAGGTAGACCATAGGTAGGCTATAAATAGGCCAATGACCATGGTAACTTAGGTAGCCTTTAAATATGAATGAAATAACCTCTAGATAGTTTGTAGGTAGCTTATGTAACCCATATGTAACCCCTATGGAAACTCGTTTGGCACTTAAGTAACTCATATATGTAGCCCCTAAGTAGTTTAAGCAACCTTTAGGTAACCAAAGTAGTCCCTAAATAGGCCCTTGGGTACTTTACATAACTTAAGATTTTTTACATAATCTAGGTAACCCTTGAATAACCTCAGAAACATTTAGGTAATCTCTAGGGGTAAGGTGAAAACACACTACAATGGCCAAAAAATGTTGTTATGAATATTATTTTTTGAAATTTTATGACTTTCAACTTCCACCAAGCCAATATTAAAAAAGGTTTTCATAAATTATACTCAAAATAAGGTAGTTCAATTGCCAAATAATGCAATTATCAAAGGGAATTACATTTTTTCAATTAATATTAAATGATTAAAGAGTATTTTTGAAAAATAAAACCTATAACTATATACTACAAAGTGCAAATATACTTTAAAAGTGATTCAAGTAATTGCAAAACTTGATGAAACATTTAATTATATATATTGAATATGAGTTGATTATACCATTTCAATTACAATTGAAAAGTTTGACTCATGTGATTTCACAAAAAAACATATAGACAAGTTTTTTTTTAAACAAACATAAATGTCTTAAAAAACAAATTGTTAAAAAATTACTTTCATTTGAAAAATAACAAGAATTATGTTGGAAGCCTTTGTATCAAAATTCATTAGGTAGTTTAGGCAACCCCTAGGCAGGCATTTAAGTAACCTTGGTAGCCCTTAGGTACGTTTTTAAATACCATAGATAACTTAAGCAACCCTTAAGTAGGTCTTTAAATACAATTTAACTAGTCATTAAATAACCCCTAGGTAGTTTAAACAACCCTTACACAAGCCTTCAAGTAGCATCAATAGCCCTTAAATAATTTAAATAACATTTAGTGAACCCCTAAGTGACACATAGGTAGCCTATGTGGCGCTTGAAGAACCCCTAGCTAGCCTATATCACAAGCTTTATGGGTCCATTCTAAACTTGTGCAAAATTTATTATTTTATAGGTTCGTATTATTTAAACATGAATGTTGCACATTATTTAAACATGAAAGTCGTGTGCACAACTTTCATGTGTAAACAACAAAAATAAACATATAACATCTATGTTTAAACAATACGAATAGGCATATGACATTCATTTTTAAACAATGTGCATGACATCGATGTTCAAACAATACAAATAAATGAATTACATTCATGTCTATTCCATACAAACTTATGAAAAACAAATTTCACACAACAATTATTGCCAAATCATGACCCATGAAGTTTGTGATGTAGGTGACATAAACAACTTTAATTAGACCCTTATATATGTCTTTAACTAAACAAAGTAACCTAGGTACCCTCCAAGGTAGCCTAGGCAACACCTAGTTAAGCCCCTAAATAGCCTAGGGTAAGTTGAGTATGTCATTTAAATAGATTTGAAAAGACGATTATTAAAATGCGGTTACATTTTGTGTTACTTTCTTAAAAAAATTGGTGCAATGGTAAGGACTTGGCCCCTTTATATGGAGGTGCCAAGGTTTGAATCCTTATTCTTGGAACCTATTTACTTTATTTTCAACTAAGTACTTTATGTGGTTAATCTAAGTTAAAGTGTCTAACCTATGCCACCTAAGCTTTTACCTAGTCCATGTTTTTTACCTAGGGGACCTAACTAGGTAGGCTAAATGGCCTAGCCTAGGTTTTGACATGGTGCCATGTCAAATGAATAGGTGTCATGGGATGAATGGTTAGATTAAATGGATATGTATTATATCTTTGTTTTTTGAATATGTTAATCCAATGAGCAAATATGAATGATCAAAATATAATTATATGATTTATATGATTATGATCATAGTCATGAATGGAAGTTTTGACTAAGGAAAAAAATACAACAAGTAGATAAATGAACTATACATATTGTCTAACTAATCATGTGGTCAACTATGTCACTTATGATTACAAACTTAACCATGGGTGTAATATGCAATGTTTTGGTGTAGTGTTTTAGGCAAATTATTTTCCTTTTTAGCAAATGACATTTTAAAGACATCATCCATTTCTTTATGTTTTTCTCCCACCATCTTTTCATTGTTTGAGCACAAATTTAGTGACAATTTTGGTCAAAGTTTTTATTTCACATATTTACTTCAAATCAATATTTTTGTATATAAGTAATAAGGTTAGGTAATTACTAAGTAGGTTGATGGTAGCTTGGCAAGTATGTTTTAGGAGATAAAAGTTAAATAGGTAGGTAGATAAGTGGTTAGGTATGTATGTAGGAGATAGCGGGTGGGTGGTAGGAGGTAAGTAAATAGGTAAGTAAGTAAGTGGGTAGGTAGGAGTAGGAGGTACATAAGTAGGTTGGTAGGAAGGAGGTACATTGGTAGGTATGTGTGACCTTATATGAATTGTCTTGTGAGATTTTTCAATAACTCGACATGGCAAACCCCACAAATATGCAATCTAATAGTTGAACATTTATTTAAAGAATCAAAAACCTCAACAAGTAACTTACTTAGGCCAAAAAGCTATAGATAGTTCACAAATATGAGCTTTATCCAAGAAGCATAAACACAAACATACATGAATAATGAAGAGATACAAAATAAACTGAAAACCTTATTAATGGGGGTATTTCTTAAACTAGAATCATTTTTCTTCCTTGAAGTAATCGCTAACTTTATGTAGTTGAAAAACACTACCTAATAAACATGTGAATTTGATGATAACAAAGAGGATTGAAATATATGTGATCAATTTGTATGGTTTGATTCATCTTTCTAGATCACTTCCCCCTTGTTCTTCTCATCTTCATGGAATACAATAAAACCTTTAATTATGGGTAAAGTTCAAGGCTTTGGGGTTTTTTGAATGTAAATAATTACTTTGATTTTTTTTTGCCATACCCATTAGGCATGGGAAAAAACCAAAAAAAAAAATCTATTTCACTTACAAGCATTTTGTTTTCTAAAAAGCCATGTCAAATAACTAAGGAAAAAATGTGTGGGGTAACATGCCTTTCAATTACATTACAAAAGTTTAAGTAGGCCTTTATTAGTGTTGGATGGTTAACCAAGTGTGAAAGATTAGAACTATTGATTCTATATCCATGTTAGTAACAACCAAATTGAAATCATGTCTAATTTTTGAAACCAATTCCAAAACCAAATCAACATTTATATATTTGAAAAATTGGACCCAAATTTTGATTTTTGATTACATTCAAGTGTGAACCAAAACTAAGATTTTTGAAAATATATATTGGGAAAAAAAGACTAGAATTGGTGGATGAGTTAGGGGTTACAAAAAGTTAACTACTAATTCTAATCCAAATTACTTAAAATGAAACATGGTTTGATTTTTAGAACCAGAATCAAAATTTATTGTTTTGAAAAATTGGACCTAGAACCAAATTCTTAGATTCTAGTTATGTGTGGAACTAAAATTAGTCAATTTATTTTTCAAAATAAAAAATAAAGGTTTTTCAAAAACGTGAAGAACCAACATTAGTCTTTACATGCTAAAACACAAGTTTGCCATTTTTGAAGAAAAACTTGAACATAATTTCTATAACATGCATTCCATTATATGGAGGTGATGGGCAACCTTTTTTTTTTAGGCAAAAAATCACCAAAAGGTGACAAATGTGAAGGTCTTGTGATAGCCCTATTATAAAATTGAAGTTAAAAATAAGGTCAAATTGCTTAATCCACCTTACTCCCAAGTGGGTGCATCACCACCCTTTAAAAACCCTAAACCATTTTATCACCATTGTTTTTATCCATGTTGATGTTTAATCACCATCATCATATCCATTTCACAAGAACATTTTGCCATCATGTTATGTAGTGATAAACTTTGTCACCAACATGAGAACAATAATAGAGTAGACATCACCAACATCTTGCAACACTAGCACAACTAGAATTGGCCAATTGACATTTTTTTACATTGGGATTTTATAAGTAATGAAATCCATGTACATGGTAATGGTAGTTAATTTAATAGAACTAGTTATTGTAACAATTATTTGAATGATTTTGTTTCAAAAAAGGTTGGTTTCATGGATTTTGAAAGCTTATGGTTGGATTGGATTTGGAGCAAATTGGGATTTGGAAATCAGGAGTTGACTTGGGAGAGATTTTATGTACAAATTGGTCTAGAATCCAAACTCCGAAATAATGATTAAGAAGGGATTTGATTGTTGTGGGCTTTGGGCACTGGGCAACCATTCTAACAATTGTTTGCAAGTTACAACAATCAATGAAATGTTATTTCGTGAAACAAGGTTCAAAATTCTATCAAATTCCAAAATTCTATCTCTTTAAATCACTAGACTTGTAGGTATGGCTTTGATGACCAATTTTCTAAATTTTTAAGTTCAAGTTTTTTCTTCCAAGTTCTACATTTGAAACTTACTGCTTTTAATCTTGCACTTATGGGATTTTGAGATTTGGAACTTGGAACTTGTTGAAGTATGAATGGTAATTTGGGTTTCAAAGGTTAGGGTTCAAGTCTCAAGCTTATTTATGGAGGATTATGTGCACAATTCGACAAATCAACACATTGTAGTCTTTCATTGCTTAGGTTCTTAAAACCTTCATTCATCATTTGATTCTCAAGTGGATGCTTGAAAATTCCATGTTCATTACACCATCTTTTTCAATATTTGAGGTTTATAGTTCCTTCCACCTTATGGTTTGATTTCTTTTCCCATCTTTGATTTTCAATGTATGAACAATTAAGGTTTAGTTAGGGTTGAAGTTTCCAAATTCAAAACATTTCAAAAATATGCTTATATGATTTAACTTTTAAACTTTGTGGAATTTTTTTTTTACAACTTTTCTGTATTTTAAAGGTTTGGAGCTTGTTTTTGAACTTTTAAAGTCTTTTCAACTCTATAAACTTTCTGGAATCAAAACCCTACTATCAATTTTGTTGAATTATTTCACTAGTAAGCACCATGGCCCTTCTCCAAATTCCCAAAAACTTCAAATTCAAGCTTTTTTACCTATTGTTGTTTCAAGATGGAGTTGGGTCATCTTTTTCATCACCATTATCTAATAACAACCCACCCATTATCTTATATGATACGTCTATTAAAGATCTATGCAAGTAATTTTTTTTTAAAAAAAGAAGCTTTATGAAGGTTCCAAACAATTTTAGGATCCTTTGGCTAAATCTGTTGTTGATGATAAGGGGGAAATTCATTAGGTTAGGGTTTAGATGTGCATATCATGCTAGCCACTAGAAATGCAAAGTTTCCATGCTTGGTTTTGTTGTAAGTTATTATTACATGAACAAAAATTATGTGCATTCCAAGAATGAAAGATAATACATTATTGGTCAAAGACCTTCTAGGTGAAAACATGTTAAAATAAATAATTAAATGTCCTTGATTTATAATCTAAAATAAAAAATGAGACAATTTTTGAAAAAAACACAATATAAAACTCATTTTGAAACCATGGTGCCTTCCATTGGGTTTACATTAAATTGAATACAAAATTTGAGAAACTTTGGAATAATAAAAGTAGGGCACAATTATTTTTGAATTTGATTGGTCAATATGGTGTTCAAAAGTATTTTTTCATTAGAAAATTTAATGAAATACATTTATGTGAAGTTATAACATAAAGATCATTATATATTCAAAGGAAGGAAATAAATAAAATTTACTTTCCCTTTGGTAGAATATATTTGACACATACTTGAAACAAATGTTACATGCAAAAAGTAGGTTTCAAAAGCTATTTACATTTAAAAAAGTCTACTTGAAACCTATTTTACAATGTAAAATTTAGAAATTAATTCATAGTAGTGAAGAAGTTTTTTTTTTTAATCATTTAAATAAAAAAATCAAATGTATAATAATTTTATGATGGGTTTTGGTTTTATTTCTTGTTAGCTTGACAAGTAAACTACCAAGGTAATTGAATTATATACTTTACCATGTTTTCACCCTTTTATCTTGGACCTACTTTAGTGTGATATTACCTCTAAGCACAAGTGGAAGTATGTCAAATTTGCTACTCTTTATCACATCCTTATTCACGGTCATCTAATGATTAATTTTGAAGGTTTCAAAATCTTATCCTAGATGTTCATTAAAGTGAAGAATGTTCAAAGGAAACATTGGAGTGATCCATCTAGTTGGGGCATGGTAGAGGTCATGCATAATGTGTTACTAGATGCTACTAAAGCTGCATTTGCATATGTTGCTTACATTAACATTTTTGTTGATGAAGTGATGACATTTGAAAATATTCAATGTTTGTCCATCCATTTGTATGTTATTCAAACTTTGAAGAGGATTCCAACCTTTGTGTTGAAACAAATGGGGTCCTTGCCACTTCTAATAACATATTTGCTCTGATGGTTGATGCTGTTTGGATTTTGGTGGCCTAGGACTAGAAGAATTGGGAGCTAAGTTTGTTAGCATGGGTTATGATGGGAGCAATGTATTCTAAGGTGATTGAGCTAGTGTGACATTGTAGTTCAAAGAAAAAATTGTTCATTTTCTCATCAAAATCCATTATTTTGTTCATAAGACAAATTTTGCGATGGTCGTTTTGCCAAAGCTAGATATAGTGCATCGACTAGAAGGTATTTTGCAAGCACTATATGCTTTCTTTGCTTATTGTCCAAAGAGATTCTTTTAATTTCTTAAACTTGTTTACTTGATCAACATTAAGGGGAACAAATTGTTCAAGAATGTTAAAACATGTGAGATCTTTATGTTTTTGCAAAATATTAGCTTTTAATTATCAAAATGTATGCAGAGAATTCCAAAAGTGATGCAACCCTAAAGAATTTGAATTTTTTGTGTGATGTTGAGTTCATTCTTGGGCTTCCATGTATCCTTTTGATGTTTAAATGTGTGCATGCATTGATCAAAATTGCACAAAGCAATGATGTGTTCATGTGTGATTTTGTGGGGTTTTGTCAAACTGGCCCAACATGAGCTATATCAATTCTATTGTGATTTTTATGCCAAGTATGAAGATTTAACATTTGATGAGTTTAATTCAATCTAAGCTTTAACCATATACCTTTCCTTTGAGCTAGTTTTCTTATTTGAATGGTGGAAAGGATGATGTATACCTTGCGTTTTCATTTGTTGACCATAAATACCTTATTTACCAATCCTATGTTGATGGTGGTGGAGAAAAACAACTTGTCACCAAAGATGTTTTTAACTAAGCCATAAGTAGAGTAAAAGATGAATGCAAAGGTGTAGCTTGAGGCCATATTTCAAAGCTTGAATGCCACTTCTCACAACATGAAATGATGACAGCCTTGGGTGTGATATATCACCAATTCTAAGCTACAAATGGACTAAAAGTAAAGGAAAAATTCCACCCTCACTTGAATGTGTTGAAAGCCACATTTGGTGTACCTTGCAAGGTGGGTGAAAATGGGGAAATTTTGCCTCCTTTGCTTTCAAGTTAGAACCCTAATGTGCAAACTTTTTTTTTAAGGTCACCATGCTACATAATATAGAGGCAATTCAACCTTGTTATGCAATTTTGGTGCAATTTTTTAACATTTTCTAGCTTCAACCATTAGCTGTCAACATACATTAAGTTGGCCGAGATTGTTGTTGTCCAAGTGCTTGGTCTTGTTGAAGATGAACGTACATTTAGCATTGTAAGTTTCATGAAGAATAGATTATGAAATAAACTTAACACACACTTGAATCTATGCACTAGATTTTATAACCAACATTTTTTTACTATGCAAAATTTTTGTATGAGCAAGCCATTGCCAAGTGGGTTGGCAAAGTTTACTATTGTGCATATGTGTAAGTGATAACATCAATGTTCTTGGAGCTTTGCAAAATGCACATCTAAGTTCCAAACTAAATTTGGATGTTTTGGGTGTCATGATTTTGATGTTATGATTCATGAGTCACTATTGTTCATATATAAACTACCTTGTTTTATTTCAATCACTTGGTGAGTCTATTTTTGTTTACATTTTTTTTTTTTTTTGCTTGCATTGGTTGTTCAATTTGTGGCTATGTTTTTCCACACTCCAATGAATTATTTTTTCAGGAGTTGCATATCATTTGAGCTCTTGCGATGGCTTTAAAGATTGAATGAATGAGACGAAGGGAGTGTTCAATGAATGATATTAGTTTATCACAAGTTTGTTGTTGATATATTCAACTTACAATATTTAAAAACAAAAGTGGCTTTACGTTAGGGGACAACTCCTTTTTTTATTTGGTTCTATTGTCTTTCAAGCTAACTGTTTGTTTACAATTCCATGCCACATGGTCTTGAAATGACAAATTAATCTCAAATTGGTTTTCTTCAGATGGATTTCAACTCAATCAAGGAAATAAAGTTTAGAGCCTCCAATTTTATTTTATTTTTGCAAATGGGCTTCAATGAGGTTTTGATTCTATCCATGGTATTTTCATGGAATATTTTGTTGTCCATGCCAAAGGGTAGATTCAAATGATGAATGTTGTAATATTTGTTTTCTAATTTGGCTTAGGTGTAGGAAGAGCTTAAGCTCCAATGGGCAACACCTTTATGGGGTTTGGAGTTCAAATCCCCTTCAAGCTACTTGAGATATAATTTGAATGTTCACTGGTCATCATGAATGTTCATTTTACAGGTGTATCCTACTCCAATTCACTAAATTTCAGAAATTCACATACTCTAATGTTGCTGATTTGTCCTCGGATTGAAATTTTATTTGTAAGCTCTTTTCAAATTCTAATACTTCTAAGCTGATTAGTTCTTACAAACACAACCCATTTGGGCTCTTAGCAGATGTAGCCAAATGTAATCCCTTGACAACAGACATGCCATCAATCACAAGTATTCTAATTATAGCCACTCTGTAGATATGTCCGGATGACATATCGCCATCTGGCCACTCATTAGAATAAATAATTGCCCAAGTCAGCTCCACCCCAACACACATATTTAGCCATCTATGCTATTTGAGGCCTTAGTTGTGTAGCCACATTAGCAACCAGTTATAATTGAAAAAAAAAAAGGCTGGTGATGGGGCTGCTGTCTCCTCCCCCCATGGGGTTCTCACCCATCAGATGGCGGTGTCCAGAATTTGCCCACCCATCTAATGACAGCCTAAGAGCATCTCCAATGGTGATCCGTATATGATCTTGCACAGTAAAATTGGATGAAGAAAAGTCCAAATAGGCTGGTTTGGGATCAAGAAGATGGTTTTGGGTCAGCATAATTTTACAGTTTAAGGTGGCTAGAGGCCCAGCAACCCTGCAGAGAATCGTGTAATAAAGATTATCTGACTTCTGGTCAGTGTACCTGATTGGTCCATCGTAATGATTGGCCTAGGTGATCTGCTAGGAGTAGTCCCCACCTATTTCCTGTCCCAGTTTCAGTTTTATGAGTGGGGTTGCAAGAAAAAGGTAGATAACTAAACTTGGATGTGAAAAATAACCTTGCAGGGTCACATACTGAGCACCATTGGAGATGCTCCAAGGGATTGCGGAGCTGGGTTGGCGAAGGCTGCAGAGCTGATCGGAGTGATTGTCCCTACCTTAAGGCACCTCACACCACCAACACTCATTGGACCTAGAGTCCGATTCCCATTGGGTGGAGGCAAAAGAATTGAATAAAACCCCACGGAACCTTTGTATTCAGCAGATCTTATTCCATCTGTTCACCAAGAAGGAACTACATGCCGGTAGTGTTGTCCATCCATGCTTGAACAAGGGTTACATGTCTGGCTGTATTTGTCAAACAGGTTTGAATTTTGTGGAAAAGTGCAGAAGGAATGTTTGCAAAAACTAAGGCAACAACACATGTCGCCAGTGTTGGGTTGCCACTAGTTTTGGCCTGGACTAATAGCCCTTCCTAAGAACACCCTACCTATAGTGCCCCTGCCAGTAGGCTAGGCTAAAAATGGTAAAGAAGAGAGGTAGACATAAAAATTCTTGGCAGCAGACTAATTCAAGTGTTGGATTTCTTCGTTCCCAATTAGTTTCCTCTGGTTCTCAAAAGGTTCCTCAAGTTCCCAATTTGTTCCTAATGTGTTCCCAATAGCACCTCACTTTATCCATATCCTCTGCCTTAAGTTTTACTTGTGTAACCTATGTAACCAACTTGAAAGGTGGAGATTACTATATATCTCTTTCGGGACTGTTTTTAAAATTTTTTTTGGTCATGGGCCAATCAATGATGCCCATTGCAAAAAAAATAAAATTGAACTTTGGTAGGTGTGAGTCACACTACTAGAGATGATGACCTGTTTCATTTGATCTGAGTCCTACCCAGCATAGATGCAGCCCATGGTGGTGGGACATTTTTTTTCTTTTGGTGATGAATTTTCACCATGATATGACTGCAATTTAAAATTTAAAAATTTGGTCAAAGATGCTTGAATGTTTTTACCGAAAAATTGCAAAAAAAATCAGGAATTTTTTGGTTTTTCAAGATATATCATTACTTTCTTGCTGTTTCGAGATACTTTTTAAAAATCTGTCCCCAATAAATTTTTTATTCACATTCGAATGTGGCATGCGAGCCACCTACTCCTCCTACTTCTGAAAATTGAAAATAAAGAAAATAGAAAAAAAAGACTGATCAGGATGAATAAAATAACGAGGTTGAGTATGTTGGTGAGGGCAAGAGCTTATTGGTGTTTGTGAGGTCCTAGGAAGCGTGGAACTCGTTTAGGGTTCCCACCCCTCACCCACCCACAAGAAAAAAAAGGAGGACCCTTCACTCCATGATGCAGAGTTCTCATTGGTTGCATGGAAATTCTATTCCTAAAATTGGCTGCCACTATTTTTGGTCTGGACTAATAGCCCTTCCTAAGAACACCCTACCTATTATATTAGGTAAGGAGGACGGATGACGGACCGGACGGATTCAGGGGAGGCTTCATTTCTCATCCCGACGTCAATTACAATATATAATAATCTGGTCACAGATATTATCATTCCTTTCTGACAGGTGTAAAAGAGACGCTAGGAACAGGTCTCATAGATATCCTCTGAAACCATCATGATGTAAAAGCTGGGTGCCTAGTTACAAAATAACATTTTCACAAATTGCTAGAAACAAACTACATGAACTGTCCAGTGAGTTCATCAACTGTTGCTATTCAGATACCTTTCAAGTTATCATGCAATTTGATCATGATGCCTTATGGCTCTTGAATAGTTAACAAGCTGTTATACCTTACCCTGTGTGGTCAGATTCAATGAAAATTAATTAAAATTCGAGATGTTGAAAACTTTTTCATAAATTTGGAGAGAAAATTGTTTGAAAATGTAAAAGATTGCCTAATTTGATGGAATTTTGAAATTGGCAATTGTGAAACATAATAATTGTTGTATCCAACTGTTTTCAAGTGAGAGTTCACAACAAACTTGTAATCAAATGAACTTTCAAAACTGATGATATAAAATTAACTTGACAAGAAAAATACATAATATGAAACTCCCAAAAAAAATACAATCTTAAAATAATACAAAACTGAAAATAATACATTTGACCATTAATGATGTGATTTATTATTTTAAAAAAGCTCTTCAAAGTTCTAGTCTTCAACATTCTCTTTTAACACATGACATGGGCATCACTCAAAAGAAATAATTAAATTTTGAACTTTTTTTGAAAAGTTGAGTTGCAATCTTTGAGGGATGCTAAATACATCCCCATCAAACTTTGTTTTACAAATTACATAGGCGACACTATGATGCTTACATGATTGTTATGTGCGATTGATTATTGTTTTACAAAATAATAATAATAATAATAATAAACATTGTTGTGTTAAGAGCTGAAAATTGAGCTAGTGATGGGTATTTCCAGTGATTTCCTTATAATCCTTAGTCTGGAGTCTTAATAAGGTGACAATAGAATATTTAAAACATTATTAAATGATTTGTTAAATAAGTTTTGAGGGGGTCGGGGGCAAATTGCACATAACAATGTAAAATTGCATTGCCCCAAAAATAGGCCTCCTTTATACGTTGAACAAAGCTCAATGGGGTGTTTAATATTTCCCTAATTTTCAACATTCTTTTTTACCACATGTCATTATCATCACCATAAAAATGTTTATTTTTTGAAGTTGACCTTTGTATAAGTTGTCCAAATATTAGGATTTACACGTGTTTAAAATTAAAACAATTTAACTTGAGGTGTAAAAAGCTTCCTTGTTCTAAAATTAATACAGGTTGACACCTGACTATCGAATTTGCCCATAGTGTAAGGTTTAAGTGCCTCTCTTATTTTCCTCTCTTATTCTATACACTAGATGAGTTGCTTCCCAATTTATTTTTATTATTTTCAATGATCCATTTCAATTGGTCCATCATCCAAAAAAAAAAATTGAAACTTCGGAAGCTCCCCAAAATAATACTATGTGAGGATGGAGTGCCTCCTATTTGGCTCATCTACATAAGTGAGAAGGAGAGACCTTTGGGCAAAGGATGTGTGATAAAGTGGGTTGCTATTGGGAACACAATTAGGAACACATTGAGAACTTGGGGAACATAATTGAAAACATATGAGAACAGACTAAGAACATGATGGGAACACAAGAATAAAAAAATTTCATCCTCAACCTACCCTCTCCCCCGCTCCCCCAAAAGGAGAAAAGATGAACCCTCTTGGGTGTATATTCAATAATCTCATTGGTGGCATGCATATTCTATTCCTAGGCATGGTTGCCACCATTTTTTTAAACTCAGCTAATCTTCTACAAAACACACCATACCTATTTAATTGTCCGCTTAATTCTCATGCTGAATCTGTGCCATGGGTGCTGATTTTGTGCCCAGGTTATAATGAAATTTTCATGCCTTCTAATATGGCAGAGTCGGTCACAACAGCTGATTCTGTCATTTAATGCCTACCTCAATCCAGATATAAAACTCCCCTCACCTATCCTATTTTGCCATCTACTACAGACCAGCTCCACAGGGAACGGGCAGTGATTGGAAGAATCTTCCAGGCACTGCCCATTTTCTAGTACATTGATACTTGATGCTCTCAGTATGGTATCCTGATTGGTTAATATTTCTTTTGGGCACCCAAAAACTTAAAATAATTTCCTCCGGATGGACTCGAAGTGTCAGCTGACGGTGACCAAGTCTTGATCACATCTTGTGGCACGTGGAGCTCGGAAGTATTGGGATAGTTATGGGATAGTTAGCTCCTCTTCAAGTATGGCCAATCCGCTCACAAGATGGATGTAAATTTGTTCAACTTAGGCCCACTTTACATGAGGAGTCAAGGCCAATCTCGAACTCAAATCAAGCATTCCTATTGGTGCAAAAGTTGAAATCAGCCCCAAGGGCTTTACACTAGGAGTGAAGGCAAGAATTTTTTAAAAAATCTTTTCAATCTGCCCCAAGTTATGAATAAATGTTGAACTTTATAGCCTTGTATTGGCCCCAAAGCTGGAAAAAGGATACCATTTGCAACCCTTAGGGCCAATGTTCCAAGCATTTCTGGTAAAGCCCAAGGCCAAGGGTGAACCCTTCACTTAATTCAAGATCAAAGATACATTTATATCACTTATAAATGTATAAGATAAATCATTTTCAAGGAAATTGTTTAAGTTAGTTTTTGTTTATTGGATTCTCTGAATATGATTCATTAATCCTATCTAAGCTCAAAATTATGGTGAGAAACCAAACGTAATAGAAAATTGCATTGGGGTTTTTCACAAAAACAATTTCTGGGATTGGCAACAAAAGACTTGAGGTTAGGGTGTCCAACCATTTAAACGAGTGTTGGGTGGGTATCATAATTTTATGATACCCACTAGGTGCAGTTTTCACAAAGTATGACACCCATTTGGATACGATTTTCCCCAAAACAATTTTTAAATTTTTGACACCGGGTAAGGGTATCAACATTTGTTTTTAAAAAATTTAATTGGTTCTCACAATGCCAGTTCTCATAATTTTGAGTATAGCTAGTTCTCCTTTGTTGGTTCTTACAAACCGAGTATTATCATTTTTAATTATACATTAATTTTAGAAATTATTATTTTTAAATTATTTTTTAAAAATTATTTTATTTCTTTTTTAACAATGAAAAAAATAAGCAATGTTTTAAATTTTTTAAAAAAACCATCAATTTATTTATTGAACTTTTACACTTCAGCAAACTTCATCCTTTTTAAATTCCCTTTCAAACTCTTCTAATTCTCTTTTAAATCCATATCCCTTTCAAGGAATTATAATAAATTAAATGGAGATTTACATCCTATTCTATGATCATTAAGCCAATTTTTGTTGACAAAAATCAACTTTTTAAAATTTTCCATTTGCAAATTACATCTCTTAATATTAATAAAAATTTAACCAAAGAAAAGATCCTTTTGTTTCTATTTGCGATCCAACAATCCCCAAAATCTATTGAGTTAAAAATCCAACTATAGGAAGCATTGCCTCATTTTTTGCCACCATTAAAGAGGACATTTGATGTCTTTAACATCCAATTGATACTTCCTAAAAATCAGAAGCTCCTTTTTGACAAGTATTTCTACTAGTTCACTTGTGCTTGTAGTTCGTTCAAATATATCTAAACTACAATCCTGATAAAAAAAATTATGATTATTAGAATTCGTCTCTAATCTCATCAAAGGATGCAAATGCTCATCACATTTGACTAGCATATGATATAAATATTTCCTATCATATTCTTCAACAAGATCAACACCTTGCTCCTTTCTAATAAATGAAGATATTATACAAAAGCTATTATACTTAGGGTCTAGCATCAAAGAAATCATATTATGGGCTTTCCTTTTATTATAAACCTTTAAGAATGAAAAGAAAGAATCCAACACATTGATCACCTCCTTTCTAATGTTGGAAGCCATAAAAAAACTCATAATTAACAACTAAATCATCATCCATTAGGGTTTTAAATGAAAGTAAAACTTGATTTTCTTTTTTAAGTTTCAAATTCATGGAAATGGTAGAGTGTAAAGCATCACTAAGAAGCCAATGTCCATGTGATTGATTAAAAACACATGCAAACATAATTGGAAAAAAATAATCAATAATAGTTTGAAAAATTTGCCATGTCAAAGGTGGAGGCGTTTGACCAATGACTCTCGTTGTAGTTTGTTTATTGTAACAAAACACAATGGTAGATCGAACTTGTAAAGCTTCTTGAAACATAATGATTTTAATAATAAACTTGTAAAAAAACAATAACAATTTGATTAGTTGTCCTATCAAATTTTTAACCACAAAAACTTTAAAGAATTGAAACAATAATGAGTTTGAAAAAACTAGCTTGTTTTGACTTGAGTGTTTAATTTTTTGGGTCAAATTTCAATTTCAACACAAGCCTTATTCCATTCATGTATGCCCTTCTTAAACTTCTTAAGCCAAGTGATGCATTTCTGTAAATTTGTTTGGGCAAACTTGATAGAAACATATTTTAAATTTTTGCAAAATTTTTCCTTTGCAATGCCATATTGACATGCTTTTGAAAACGTATGTCCAAAAGAATTACCCTAAAAACTCTTTTCTAACCCAATAGATTCACAATTTACAACAAATTTTAATGCACCAGTCATTCCATTGAAATGAGATCCTTCATCTTTGACATAAACCATAGTTTTTTTTCCTTAAACCATGCTTGTCCAACAATTTTGTCAAACTTTTGACCAAGGCTTGCCCTATTGTTTCTGTTGTTTCAAATAAGTCAATAATTACATGTTTGGGATGTTAATCATTACTTAAAAAAATGCAAACACATCATAAACTCCTTTAGACATCCAAAGGTTGAAGCTAGTTGTTGCAAAATGACGTTTTGCCAATGCAGGAAATACATATAATTCATTTGTCTTTTCCACTAACCTTAGCAATGTGTCCTATGAAAATTGCCTTCTAAAAAGGAAGTTTAATTTTTGATAAAGACAAAGAATTAAACGTTTGAGCCACATACTTTCCACAAACTGGATAAGTAAATTATTCTTGACAGACCGAGGTCCTCTAAAAATTCTTTTTGTGATGCATCTTCTTTTTTGAAGGTATATTTGACAAAAAAAAAAATTTAAATTGACCCTCCAGATAGATTTGCTCTTTTCTTTAGTGGTTGTTTTTCCTCAATATTTCTTAGTAAACTATTAACTTCTTTTTCAAACATTTGTGTAATAAAAGAATGATATGCATCCACATATTTTTAAAAAGAAATTATTCCATTGGTTTTGTAATAAAAAATCAATATTTTCCTTGTTTGAGTTCTTAGATTTATTCCAATTATTAGGTTTTGATAACAAAATATACAACGCATTATTTGTGTGTTTACCAAATCAACTTTTGCATTGTCATTTACACAAAAAAACTCCAACATAAAAGAAATTCTACCATGTGGTTTCTAGATTTTTATTTGAGCAAGCAATTTTTCAAATTTGCCTTGATTATTTCTTCGTTGCCATTTTTTGGATTGTTTATTATTTTTATTTGGACACTTGGATTTTCCTCAAACCTATCTTCTAAAACTACATCATTCATACATATTTCAATTGTTTCATTATTCCCACTTATCACATTTTCATTTGCAGAATATTGTTCCATTGGAAGTTTTCACAAGATTATGTCCAAAGATAATGCAAAAAACAACTATTCTTCAACAAATTATGCAAAAAATTTAATAAAAATTTTAATCAAAAGAAAGAGAAAAAAAGAAAGCAAAAGAAAACATTTACAAACAAATGGGTTTAAAGGTTTAGAAAAGACATTTATAAACAATGGGGGTTTAAGGTTTAGAAAAATTATCAAGAAATCACTCACTTTTTTCTTTCATCTCATCATGGAAAAATTCATCATGAAAAAATAAGTTTAAGTTTAAGGGTTTTAGATTTAAATGAAAGGTTCGAATTTTAATCTTGCACATAAACAAATAAAACAACAACATATTAAAATTTACATTCTACACTAAAATAAAATTATTCAATTCAAAACAAAAATGACAAACAAAAACAAAACAAACAAACAAAATACAAAGCAAAAACAATAAAAATTCAAGAAATTTGGAAAAAAAAACCTCTATTGTTGGATGAAACTTGTTGGTGTAGCTCCGAGCTACTCCACCTATGCAAGAGAGTGAGGAGGGGGTACCAATTGACAAGGCAAAACATCAAGGTGCAATAGTGAACAACAAAGCAGTGAAACAAACAATGGGGTAAGGGCTAGGAGGTACTTAAAAAGGCGAGTAGTAAGGCGCAATGACAAGGCAACAAGGCCTAGCAACCAGCAAGGTAGAGTAGCAAGGCATGATGGCAAGGTAGTGATGCATCATGGCATGACAATGACAACAAAGCATGATGGCAGGGTAGTGACACGCAATGGTAGGGCAGTAAGGTGTGATAGCGATGTGTAGCAAGACGCAATAGCAAGCAAGACGTGAGAGCAAACAAGGTGCAAGAGTAGCAAGGCGCGAAAACAACAAGGCAATGAAAACAAAAAACAAAAACAACAACGCTAAATGAAAAAAGAAAACACGATGATAAGAGGAAGAAAGAGATAACATTTTTTAATCCAGATTTTTAGGGTTTGCAGGAAGGAGCCATTGCAATACAATGGCTCCAACATAACCCTAAGTTTTCATGGCAGCTAAACCCTGAAACCTAGACTGGGGTAAAGGGTTAAACTTTACCCAGTTCTTAGGTTTTGTTTTTTATTTTTTTTAATCCAGTTCTCAGATCCAATTCTCACTTGTGTGAGAACAGATAGCCCAGTTTTCAGTCATGGCATCACTCAAGGTGATACCTTGAGGGGATCAAACCAAGATGCCTGGGTGATGCCCAAGGGTGTTTGTGATACCCACCCAACATTGATTTAAACCTTAAAATATTTTACAGACTCACTGGCTTTTTTAATATGCAACTATAAAAGTTGAGTTTGCACTCCATACATCTTGCCACAAATTTCATTCAGCATCAAATTTGTCATCCACATGGGTATTTCTTAACCTTTCAATTTTATGTTTTACTGCAAATGAAAACTATAAGTCCTCCCCCACCTCCCAAATAGTCTCTAGGGTAAGGCAAGAAGAGCATGTGGCGCAACACTTGTTTCATCCTACTTTTGACATTTGCAATCTCCAAAATGACACATGCTTTCGCAATTGGTAACATAGAGTAATTGCAAGAGTCTCTCAACACTATGTCAAAAGATGCAAGCATCCTTGATTTTAAGGTGATCAGTCCTTGTGTTGACATCACCTCGTGACTTTCACCCCTTGGACAATGTGGTGATCATCAAAAAAAAAAAAATTAGTCAAATTTGGCTAGATACTACATATGAATATAGGAAAAAAACAAAATCCTTCTATATTCTTGGCTACCTACTGGAACTTATTGGAAAAACCTGACAATTTGGAAATTTTTCTCTTTGAATTCTGATGAATTAGGGCCATCTTTCTCATGGAAAAAAATCCTTTGTATAAGTTGAAGTCTTACTTTTCAGGTCAAAATTTGGCAAAATTTTGCCAATAAGACCCTTCTCCCATTTTCAGTTCTAATTCTATACTCACGTGCTCATGGTACTAATCTGATCAGAAGTGAACTCGAAGCCCCTTGAGCAACCCATTGCCTGTATAAGCTCAATCTCGCTTTTCTGTCTCGCAATCCTTGCTTGATTTTGGCTGAAACTTTTATCAAAGATTTAAATGTGTAAACTTCTATAGGAAGCATTGCATTAAAAATATGTAAAACTTTTAATCCAAGGATTGCATTTGTAATTACATTCGTATCTGGGTAAATTGGACAAGATTTGTATTAAGGATTCAAATAGAGGAAAAGTGGTTAATTGAAAGGGCTTAAGCTCTTAGGGGTTAAGTTAATCATGCTTGTCTTTGGTTGGAAAACTAAGGGCTTTTACACCCGGGAAAAAAAGAAAAAAAAACATGCTGACAATTGATAAAGGCCTGTAAATATTTGCTGCCACTATTTTTGGCTTGGACTAATAGCCCTTCCTAAGAACACCCTACCTATTCATGTTCCCCAGCCTTGACATCCTCCTCTATTGCAAGACAATTTGACAGGTTTACAAAATCTAAAAACATCTACCAAGTTTTGTGAATTTAAGTTCCAAATTATATTAAGAGATGTAGCCCCACATCTACGAAGTTTTGTAAATTTATATTCCAAATTTCAATTCAGAGATGTAGTCCACTGTTGATAGTTGCTAGTTGCTACCTAACAATGCATGCTTAACCGCCCTCCCCCCAAAAAGGACAATTACCTACTGGATGTGGCCAAAATGATTAGTCATAAGAAGACGACAAAAATGTGGCATGTGAATAACTTAAGTGGCAAGCTATTTACTGCACTGCATGAGATAGCAGGTGGTGTGACATGTAGCCTGGTTGGCCTATTAGTTATGGCCACCTTACTTAGCCAGGGTAAACTTAAATTCTTCTTCTCTATAGCCTAGTAAACATTGCAACTATACCTAATTTGTTTCTTTTCTTCCTGCAAAACTTTTTTAATATTATTACTACTACTTGTCATTACAAGTGTAATGCACTTGCCCCAAGGGCAAGTTTCCAAATTGAGAAAAATCCACCTCACCCACCCCCCACCCCCCCCTTTTTTTTGGCTCTCTTTATGTTTGCAATGGTTCTTCAATATTTATGTCAAAGTCTCACAATTGCAAAAGAAAAAGGATTAAATAAATAAGCTTGAAATAGGTGGGAGATTATTCAATTATTTTCATATAGATAACGTGGACATGAAAAGGCACATGTTAATTTGTCTTTTCTTATCCATCCATGCAAGCGGGTAGAAAGAAAGAAAGAAAGAATGAGATATTTAGGCTTGGGAAAAGACAGGTTCCCATAACATCATTTTTTATTGGCCTTGCCTACCAAGGTAAGGATATTGTGTTTGGATTCATTATAGAGTATAGTAGCTTAAGGGATTTTGGCCCCTAGGTAATAATAATAGGTCTATTTTTGCATGAGGATTTTTGAAAGATGATTTTTTGGCTTGTGTTGAAACTTATGATTTAGTTATAGATTTATAATATCTTGAAGGATTTTGGGTTTCTTTTAAAGGATTTTTTGAATATTATATTTTTGCATGGTGAAACATTTGAGTTTCCACAATTCTTCTTTTGCCTGAAGATACTTTTTTAATGTAAATTTCTGCAATTGATCAATTTTAGCACTTTGATTATTTGTTATCTCATTGCTGTTTCTGATTACTTTAATGGCACTTTGTTGCGGCACCTAAGCTCATCCTCCCTTTTCAACGGCCAAATATAGCCCTATGGACTAGAATGTCCCAAAAAATGCTTTAATAAGTAAAATCTCCTATTTTAGTGAGAAGCTATTTATACAACTTTGAACTAATAAACTTTGGGGCTTCGTGTAGGTACAGTTCCAATAAATGGCCAGAGTGAACCAGCACCCACCACCACCACACCATGCACTGGATGCCTGATATGACTCTGTTGTGGATGAACCTCAATTGAGTTCATATATCTGGTTTCACCTTGGTAACCCAATCTGTAAGAAGTAGGTCCCCTATATCTGAGGTAGATAGGTAGGAAAATAGGTAATTATCAGGAAAGGAAAGTAGATGCTTTATACAGAGGTAATGGCTATTCTTTTGGTAAGGAATAACCCTTCAGCATCCAGTTTGTCGCTGATTATATATAGCCAATTTAGCGAGAAATTAAAAATTAAGAGAGGCTAAAATCGAGTTTTTTTTTTCCAGATTTTTATTAGTCAGAGTTTGACCGAAATTTTAGAAAATACACCAGATTTCCATACATGGTTCAAGCAGTTATTAAAAAATATAGAGGGATTTTAAATTTATATTTTTGCCAAATCTGGCTAAATCTTCCTATGCATGATTGCCACTTTCACTCACTAAAAAAATATTGACCTAAGAAACATTGCGAGCACCAAATTGAGCCAATAGATAGGTAGTAAAAGGGGGCAAAAAAGAAGGTAACTGAGCTGAGCTGAGCTAACCTAACCTAAACAACATGGTTAGCTAGGGAACTGGAACCCAACAGAAAACTGTTTCGTGACCACTTACCGTCCATCTATCCATCCTTGATGGTCCGCTTGGTGCGTGCCGGTTCACGCTCTGACCCTGTTTAGTAGGTTTGTCAAGCGGGCTTGGATTCTGGCATCGTCGTCTCCTCCTCTTCTGTCGGTGTGCAGATTTCCGGTTCCTGGTCTCCCGCATCTGGGCCTGTACGAACATCATCGTCGCCTCTTCTGTCGCGCTGCTGCGTTCTCTGATCGCTTCTGCGTGTGCGTGTCTCTCTCTCTCTCTCTCTCTCTCTCTCAGTTAGCGTCGGTTTGTGTATCTACTGAGCTCTGTTTTGAGGTTTTTTTTGAGGGGAGTTTCATGCAAGAAAAGTTTGGAAAAGATATATATCTCGGCGGATCGGTTCGGGTCTTTGTGTGGTGTGGAGCGGGAGGCCGGCCTGAATAATGCAGCAGCTGCTACTGCTGCTGCTGCTAAAGAGCAGGGAATTTTTCCGGTGAAGTAGATGTTGGTTTGACGACGCCGCCGCCGGTGCCAGTTCCTTGGAGAGAGCGTCGCTCCTTTGTGCCTGCCACAATCGCGCGCCCTCCATGTTGCAGAATCTGTGGTTGGAGCATGATTTTGCGTGTTTGGAGACCGATCATTATGCAGGTTTGTGTGAAGTCAATTTCCGAGGTCTATCTCGTGTCATTTTTGCGCCACTTTCTGGAGCATCATTCTTGTCTACTCTTTCGCCTTTTGCTGTCTTGTCTTCTCCCGTATCTCTCTTAAAGTAGAAAGCTTTCAGGGCCCGGAAGCTTCCGCTTTGTGCTGTAATTCCTTCCTTTTTGGTTTCCGACAGTATTATTATTCCTCCCTCCTTTCGGCCTTCTCTTTTCTTTTGGTGTGCTCAGAGTTGTCTAATAATCAAAATAGAGAAAGAGAAGCGTTTGGAATTGGACATGGAAATCGGCTAAAGCTCTGGTACCATGTTGCAAAGGTCTTGTAGCAGGTATGGAGGAAAATGGATGGTGTCATAGCATGGAGATGATACTGGTGTATGCGAGCCTTGCCACGATTGATGGTTTCATTGCCTTGGCTGCTGCAATTCAGGTGTCACATAGTTCAATCCTTTGTTCTCTACATGTTTTTTTGCTGAGTGCATTTAGGGCTATGAAAGAAACAGCCGAGTATGAAGAGATTTGTTGAAAGTGGGGAGAACAAAAGCATAACAGTATGTGAGGTGTGAGCAAATGCTGTTCTGTTAACACTCCACATTATTTTCTCTGTGTTGAAGTCCTTCATTTTTTTCATGTCTAGAGATCAGAACCTGTGAAGATTTGATCTACTGTGGAATTAACATAAGGAACCGGAATAGTGTAAGAGGATGTACTCTGAAACTGTAAAGTAGGGACGGGAAGCAGATCCTGAGGATGTAACCTTTCAGATGGGGTTGTGCAGCTGCTGAGGCTCTATGTGCATAATCGACATGCCAGTTGGACACGTCAAAAGGCTAGCTCTATTTACCAACCCATTCACATTCACATTTTGTTACAAATATTATTTTGTTGTCTTCAAGGCCTCTTGTATCCTTGACTAAGGTCAGGCTACTAATGAACCTGCCCCTTTGATACTTTTCAGGTTATTCACTGTATGATATGTGCTTCAAATTTTGGTATGTTTCTCTTCCTCACCGTGGTCCTTGCATGTGAGACCTCATTCAACAGAGCAATAAAAGCTACTGTGTTGTATGTGTTGTCTATTCTGAGATTCATCCAGGTTCCTTTCTAAAGATGTAGCCTGCACCAACTTATATAGAAGTCATCTGCACTATTGTGTGTATCATAGTAGTCTTCATATTTAACAGTGAACCATAACAAGATAAATGGAGTTGGCAACATCAATGGAGGCTTAAAGGTTAACAGGTGGAATCTTAGTACTGTGGTCTTGACAGCACAATCAGAATGCATTTCTTACTGGCAGTTGTATTCTCGATATTAGAGAAGTATTCAGTCTTTAGATAGTTAGGGTTTGGTACACTCTCCAAACAAGGTGAACAAATTGTCTACTGTGGAACATAATCAGGTTAGATTGAAACATGGAATCATAGTACTGTGGCCTTGACAGCATAATCAGAACCCATTCCTTAATGGCAGCTTCAATCTCAACAGTGGAGAAGTTTTCAGTATTTAGATAGGTAGGGTTTGGCACATTCTCCAAACAAGGTGATGAAATTTCTCCACGTTGGAACATAATCAGGTTAGGTTGGCTGCTGTCACCTATGACTTGAGTTAAGTGCAAATAAGTCATTTGGTGGTGTACCATTGATTGATGTGGCATGGTTGGGGAACTGGGATTGGGAAGGCAGGTTACTTTTTGTATTGTATTCTGAATCCAATTGCAACCTGCAGACGGTGGAAGTGCTGGTCAACCCTTTGGGGTTTTGTTGTGTCAGGTTTGGTCTTCCTCTACCTAGTCATATATGTGGTTTCCTAAGTCTCAAGTCCTCTATGTATTAGTGAATTCCTCTCTTTCATGCTTCTCTCGACTTTCTATGGTTCCATATGGCTTAGAATTAAAACCACAGAGACACATCTTTACCAGGCCTGCTTCTGTATGAGGTGCTAAAGCATGTTGGAATAGCATAAGTCTAGCCCACCTAAACACCAGTAAGTTGTAACTACTGCTGTGCCAAGACTTTCGATTGTTCCATATGGCTTAGAATTAAAACCAGACACACATGTTTTTACCAGGCCTCCTTCTGTATCAGGTGGGAAAGCATGTTGGAATAGCATTAGTCTAGCCACCTAAACACCAGTAAGTTATAACAGGATACATGCTGCTGTGTCAATCATGGGCAGATGGTTCTGTGGGCCATTGGTTTAGAGCCCTCAAATGCCCCTGGAGGGGTCTGCAAGAAAAATGCATATGAGTGTAGTCAATTCCAGATACTAGCAGAGGATGCTTTAGAATCCACTATGCAGAAGCACTGGACTGTAATTTTGAATATTTGTAAGCATAATTTCCGCAAGAAACTTGTATTCAGGATAGCACTTAGTACCCAGATTGTTGCCAAATTGCAGTGCAACTGTACCTAAGTTTTAGGGTGAGCTGATTTAAACTGTGTTTGAGGGGGGTATGCAGCGGCACCTGACATTGTTTTCCTCACTACGTTTCTTCTACTTCTTTCTTTTTGGTACTGCCTCTTTTCTGCCTCCAATGAAAGTGGACATTTCTATCTCAAAGTACTCATTCATATATTTTTGCCTACATGGATTCCACCAAGCTGTACTGACAATCTGGTATTGGTGTTTGAGGATTGGACTCTCTAACTTGTATTGTTTCCAGGGTGGATCTGTGCCATCAAGCCACTGATCATGAGGAGGAGGAAGAAGATGAGGAAAACTGTGAGCAAATATCTGTTCATTCTCACACTTCAAAGCCTTCTTCCCACCACCACACATGGTGCATACCATTACGACGCATTCGAGGGCGACAGCGACTTGTGATTCTGGTAAATACTGCAAATTGAATCTCATGCTTGCAAGTAGTTATGGGACAGGTGCAACAACATGTACAATACTGCAAATTGAGATAGATTCACTTGAAAGCACAACACCACAATTTTCTAGCTCTTTTACAAAACTGAACCTTCTCCCTACATTTGTAGATTATATAGAGGGAACCTTTAAGTGTGCAAGGTTAGAACCATGTTTGGGGAAACTTGAAAAGGTGTAAGGAGCTGAAGGTGGTCTGTACATCATTTCTGCTAGGATATAGTTCTGAGTTCTTGGATGTTCATAGTTCATACTAATGTGTTGCTCGATCAATTGGATTGCAGATGGTGATGGGTATGTGTCTCCTGACAGCAGCATTTACAGGACTTATTTGGTATGGGATGGGCGACAACAATATCGATTCTGTGACAATGGCTAAAGTATTTCTTCAACTTTCTTGCTTTCTCTTTGTCCTTTGAATTTACCACTTCAGTAGGTAAAGAGCTTCTTTCTTGAAACCATTGTGCAGTCCAGTCCCGTTGTCATCTTCTTGAATCTAGTGTTTTGATGTTGCTTAAACTGATTTTGCTGCTTCTTCCCCTATATTTCTGTAAGTGCTGTCAGTTGATAATGCACCGTTGCCAATAGAATGGTATCACTTGTTGGTCTATACAGGTGTACGCAGACTTTTTTGCAATTGTTGTACTACTGTCAGGAGGAGGACTTGCAGCCTATGGTGAGTCCCATTTCCCAGTATCTTTGTCCTTTAATCCTGCTCAATCCTTTTCAGGTTGACTTACATTGCTTAGTATTGAGAAATTTGCAGTACTTTTGAACTATTATCTTTGTGCTTGAGTTTGGCTGTAATTGAAGCGATTAGAAGGATTATTCCCATCAAAATATTAATGAAATTTGATGCCTGAAAAGGTTTAATTTGTTACAAGTCCAGCCAGCTTCTGTTTCTGCGGCCACAACTTGCTCATGCCAATGTACTGGTTCTCTTTGCATTGAAGAGCAGGCTGCATGGTCCAGCAGCCATGTATATCCTGATTTGAATCTGTTTTGAAACATCACTTGTAAATTAGTATCCTTGTCATCTGGAGGGGACTCCTTGCTCATCCAGAGCACAGCGTACAGGAGGCACTCACTTTGTTCTTTATGCCAGAGAAGTTTGTTTGACTAGGGGTTGACATCACTTGCCAGTTGAGTGTGGAAACTTGGATACTTCGAGAGAGAATCATCTTGATATGTGACAATTTGATTGAGTCATGATATTCCAGGAATTGACTCACTTATTGAGTTTATCAGGGTGGTGTTAAGTGAGAAATATTCCAGTATGATCAAAATCACTTTAGGATTTTTTTGGCTTCTGGGTCACTGTAAATAAATTGACACCTAAGGAGGTCCACCTAGGTTGAAGGTGTAAGCAAGATTTTACTCAGGGGCACTTGATTTTCCAGTATGTTGCAAGTGTTCACAATATGTGGCATTTAACGCTGGCAGGCCTACTGCTATACAACAAGATGTGTAGAGTAAAGACAAGCAAGGCATCTGCAGATATTCATAAGGTGAATCTCCCATTTCAGAATGCCCATAAGTGGCTCTTATTCCACTGATGATGTGCAGTTGCACCCTCTGGAATGTGTAGTTTTCAGATGAACACCATAGTTACTTTGGGGTGTTCACCTGCCGATGTTTGTTTTGTAGTACTGATATGTGATTCAAATGGCACTTCAGGTAGCAGGATTAGCAGTGGCTTCAGTGGTGTGCTTCTCCCTTCGAGCATTTGTAGTGCTCTTCTTTGACAACCCTGTAAGCTTCTACTTTTGTTGACTCCATTCCATCCTCACCAAAGTTATGTTAATGTTTCTGGCTTAGAGTAAGCTTTTGAGAAAAGCTTATAGATTTCTAAGGTTAGACCACTGCATCCACATTTAGGGTTACATTTCTACAATATGCAAATCCAAGGAGGACTTGTGGCTTTAGCAGCTCAAGGTCAACAAACTAGCTCTCAAGTTTTTCTTTTTCCTTGTCAGCACTAAACTGTAAACTAGGTACACAACAAATCTGTGAAAGCCTTGCTGAAAAGGAATTTTATGCAACTCGGTTTTGAGAGCTTGGCAATGTTATTTCTATGACAGTCGTCGTTTAAGATTTGCACTAGTTAAATATCTAAAGTATCAGAGCTGCTGATGTCCAGTGTAGCAATCTCCATTAATGTCTCTTGAGATGTGGTGGAAGCAGTTTATCAACATATGGGATTTGGAGCATGTCAAGAGTCAATTGCATCCACTGCTTACCTTTCTGTATTATGTGATAGGTTTTTCTCTCCTGCCTCTCTCTTTCTTGACTGCACTAAGATGCGCCACTTGCTGCTAGGATAACTGCTTACTAGACTGTGCATTGTTTGATAGAAAAAAAACTCTTCTAATGCACTTTATGCTAATGTCTTAGATAGGTCTCTTTGTGAATGGTAGTAATGGGAATCTTCTTCACTTGTTAACTAGTGTCACAATGTAAGGAGGTACAGATGTATTGCTGACCCTCATCTGGCCTTAGTAGTCTATTAAACAAAATTGGAAGGATACTGCAACAGATTGGTGATGCATTGTTTATTGTCCCTTGGTGTGGTCACAGTTGACATGCTCTTACATGCAATTTGGCTTCAAAATGCAGGAGAAGCAATACCCTCAATTGTTGTGCTGTGGGTTATGAGAGATATGCCGCCTCGATCAAGGGATCCTAGTCTTCATGGTTGCCCAGTGCCAGATGATTCAATTGAGAATGGCCTTGAGCAAGCCTTGATACCAGACACTGGGCTCATGCCTCAATGGATAGTGTCACCATCTGGCCAACAATATCTGGTGGTTCCAGGTCAACCTTCCAATGACATCACTCGGCAAAAATCTGAGGTACAGATCCCCAGAAGACTCTGATACGGAATGAATATTGGCAAGACAAATCCCTGCCCTTTTTCTGCATGTGAGATTTTGGGACTTCATATATAGTGGAGATTAAGTTGCTCTCCTCCCTTCCTCTTTGGACATCTCTCTTCACCTGTCCTCTTGTTGTAACCAAATGGGACTTGGTTCCTATGGACAGGTGATAACAACTCTACCCATCCATCATACTTTCTATAGAGCTTTCACTAGATGCCCTAAGCTTCCAGTTTCTCCATCCTTTGTAGCTTAATCTCAATTGTATCCTAATTCCAGTCTGCAAGCCCTTTGAGCTAGGAGTTCAAACTCTAATTTTGATTCTCTCAGTGATTATCTCTTTTTTTTCATGTATTTTGTTAGGATGCCTTTAAGTTGTCTCTCCTCTGTAATATGTTCAGGAATTCTAGAATAATGGCAGTTGACTGGTCATTAGACAGGATAAAGTACCTTTGAGACAGCACATCCATTGATCATGTTTTTCTCTCTTCTTATGTTGAGGTCAAACTTGATGGTCTTAGGACTAAGATATTTCTGCACACAGGAACTTAATGAGTCTCCTGGTAAGTTCATGGTTTCATTCTTTCTACTATATTGACTAGTTCCTGTTGTGGTTCTGTTTGCAGGCAGTGAAAGACAGCACTGGTTAGATGCTCATTTCCATGTTTCAGAAGATCCATCTGTCCTTCAAATGTAAAGGTCCTTCACAAATTTCTCACCCCATGGCTAATGTATTTGCAATCTGAGGAGCTAAAGACAGAACAGGAGAAGACATCTAATCCCCAAGCATGGTTGCCTTTCAAAATTATGTGAGAACATTCCATGGACTCCTTCAGATTGCAGGCTTGTGGTCTGGAGCACACAGATAGTTTGAGCTTCTTAGAGAATTTGGGAGCCATGAGGTAGGGGATACCAAACCATGGTTTGTTAAACAAACCAAAGTCAGCAATTGACAAATGTGTATTGTCTCTACCACACAGCAGCTTTACATCATTGTGTATAATGCCTTTTCGGTTCATTCTCTCTAGGAGAGAGTGTGTAGTCTAGTCTTCACAGGATGTTCATAATTCTTTCCATAGGCTGGCAGGACATGTGAAATTTGATTTTTCCATGTGAATGCATGTTGATCTTCATGCTTGGGCAGGAGCCCTGCTTTGTCATTTTGAATTTTTTTTTTCCCATTTTAGATGTGTGCAGCTGTGCAGAGGGCTTCCTGTACACCAGTTTCCTGGAAAAAGAATGTTTTCTGTATTGATTTTCTACACATCAGCTTAGATAAGAGGCAGAAAATTAAAGGTGGGCACATCTTGTTGCGGGGACAAAACTCTAGAAGTCTCTTTTGGACTTTAATTTGGGATCTTAGTTCCAATGTGAATAAAGAGTATATATGCAGCTATCTATACCTGACAATTTGTGGTGCATGTGACCAGGGTTTTCAGATACCCAAATCTCTGTTGAAACTTGAAACTATCTTTGAAGACCAAGTTTACTGGTTGATGTCAAATCATAATGCAGCCATTCCAAAGTACAAGTCTCTATGTTCAGACACACTTAGTGTGAACATATATGATTTTATTCATCCTTGTTTTTTCTTTGTTTTCTAGTAGCTTTGGCAGTTTGTTGATGAAATGCAAGCAATTGACTGGAAAAAATTAGATTATGAGCTCAACTAGTTGAGACAACTGGTTGAGAAGAACATAATGGAAAGTTACTGTGGTCACAACAGCCTACTGAAAAGATGTCCTTTCATGAGCATATTTATCAGCCTGCAACAGGTTTACACCATTTGACCACAAATCTTCATCCAAAATATATTGAAAAGGTCCATTTATTGCATGCTTTTCATTGATTAATCAAACCATATCTAAATTTGTAGCAAACTTTCACATTAGAATGAGTTTGTTAACTATGTAAGGGCCACACCATTCCTGAATTATGGTGAGAAACTATCTTGCCCCTAGTTATACATTTGAATGATGTTGATAGAAGGCTCCGTACCAAGGAATGGGAAATCCATTGCTCCACAGACATACCAAAATAACATTAATGCTTCACAAAAAGCTTCACACCAGGGAGAACTTGCCAAGCTCTTTTTTCTTTGTTTTCCCTGGCACAAATGAAATTTAAATAGAAGGCCCTATAACAAGCAATGGGAAATCCATTGAACAACATACATGCCAAAATAACATGAATGCTTCACGAAAATCTTTATACTAGTGAAAACTTGCAAACCTTTTTTTAAAAAAATTTCCCTGGCACAAATGAAAAAATTCATTGCAAAAAGAGAAGAACAACAGAAAACACCCACCAGCAAGGCAGGCGAGGAGTGTGAACCTATGCTCGCCCCCCAATTCATCAACTATAAAGCTCCTTCTAGGACCATCATAACACTGTAAATTATCTACTATCTACCTTCCCTAGGCCACACAACTTTGTTCCATCCCCAACTGTTATCAAAAGCCAAACTTTTCTGCAATAAAACACTAGGTACAACAACAAGAAATAAGAGAGAACTTTATTGCACTAAAAACACAAGAAATAAGAGAGAAAATGGAAGGACACATGCCAAGGGCCTATCCTAGTTCTGCCGGGCCCACTTACATGCTGGAGCCCTATTACCCAGCTTTATACTTGTAAGTTCTTCATAATAGGTAGACCCTACACTAAGACCCGTCTGGTATACGCCAAAGCCCAAATATACCCGCCCAACATTGGCCAAACTGGGCCCCGAAAACCCTAGCAGAGCCGAGAAATTGGAAGCACACATGCCCAAGGGCCTATCGGAGTTCTGCTCCCCACTCAAGTGGCAAAGAACTGTTACCCAGTTTTACTTGCAGGTTCATTACAATGAACCCTCCAATAAGACCCGGCGGTATACTCAAAAGCGCAACAACATACCCGCCCAACACCGGCGTGAACCGGCGCCGAAAACCCTAGCCAACGCCGAACTTACAAACAGCCGCCGCCAGATCGGCATAATGATGACCACACTAAATCTACAAAAAAAAGCAAGATCAAGGGGGGGTTTAAGCTGAAATCTAGGAATCGGGTAAGATGTGGGGGTTTCTGAACGGCCACGGAAAGACGAAGCTTAGGGGAAAATGCGATGGCTAGAAAAGTAGCAAGAGACGCCCAAATCTAGGAATCGGGTAAGATGTGAAGTCTTCTGAACGGTAAGGGAAGACTAATCTTAAGGGAACGCGTATTTCGAGAAAAGCGGCGAGATGTGTAGAATCTAGGAAATGGGTAAGATGTGAGGGTTTTCTGAACGGTAAGGAACACGAAGCTGAGGAAAAGGAAAAGGCGATGGCGAGAAACGCAGCAAGAAGAGAGGAAACGATGGCATGGATTTCTCCTCTCTCTCTCTCTCTCTCTCGCAGCACCCTGTTTCTGATTTCTCTTTGTGAAAAAAGCAACAATTATGCTCATTGTGGTTTGTGACTTTTATTGTGAAGTCCTGGAAAGAACTATTATTTAGCTGGAGATTTTGATTTTTTTTTGCAGCAAAACTCGCAACCCAAAAGAGTTTTGTTGCTTTTTTGGCGGTCCTACCTTTGGTGTCTTTTGACTTTTCTAGTCTTGTTTCTAGAGTCGTCTCCAAGCGTTTCATCATTTTGTGAAGAAGCTCTAGAGTTTTGGTCAGACGCTTGGGTTTTGTGTATTGTCTCTGTTTTTGCGGGGTCTGTACAGAGAGTACCGGGGTTTTGCGGATGCGGCGGGGGAGAGTGAGAATGGTTGCTGTAATCTAATGCCAAGTCTATCGCACTCGTCTCTTTTCTATACCTTGGCAAAGAGGTTTATCATGCCGACCACCATGTTGAAACTGCATGTTCCTATTACTGGCACATTCGACGAGTTCTGCCTGCAGGGAAGTGGTTCAGCACCGTTGAGGAAAGACAAGCTATTCTTCTTCAATGGCTTCCAGTTGAGCGCAATTATAAGCGACAGGAGGAGGAAGCTCTTGAACAGGAAGCAGCTCCACGCGGTCTGCCAACCCATACCATGTGCACCCAAAGCTCTGCAGCATGAAATTCATGTTCTGCTCAAGCCTCCCAAAGGACTTCCACCACCACCACCCCAAGGATGGATGCTCCGGAGCGACTCTAGAGCTTTCTCAAAATTTGGAGGCAAGAAGCCTTATGGTACTGCTGCTCATATTGGTTCCAGAGCTCCTCCAGATATAGGAGCTGCTGTTGGAGGACTGGAAGCCAAGGAGATTGTGACACTACTTCCTGTGGACAGCATTGTAGATGAAGCCGGTGAAATCTCTGCAACTCTACTACCAGATTCTGTTTCTAACGTAGAAACAGCAACAGGAAAAGAGACACCTGGCCTGGACAGCTATTCAGATACCGCTTCAAGGAGCTCAGGAATGGATGCTGAAGGTTTGTTACCAACCCTAATCACCCAAGTATTTGTTTAGGGTATGTGAACTGATAGAAGAGCTCTGCTCATCTCTTGCTTTCTTTGTATTGGTCATGAGGAGGGAGAGAAGATAGCAGACTTAACAACAAGCCTCAAAGCTTTCAGCACCAATGTTGCAGATGCTCAAATTCATCAGAGAATTTGAGAAAGGGGTACATGTAGAAGAGCTCTGGCTACCAATGGCTTGTTTTGTGTATCCTCTTGGAACTTAGGATTTGTTGTGAGAGAGCTGTTGCAGGGAGAGCACGTGATCGTCGAAGTCGGCGATCATCAATTGGGTTGAATTCTGCACGCAACATGGGTGCTCCACTGCCTGACCTTCTAACAGTTCCTGGAATTGGACCCCGGAATATGGAAAAGCTGGTGGCTAAAGGGATTGACAAACTGGCAGAGCTCAAGAGGCTTTACCGCGACAAGGTACTACTTTGAAAGTATTGTCAAATGCCATCAATTTTGTTGAGTGTTGAAAGAAAATTCTGAACACCTTTACCTAATATTTTGGTCATAGAGGATCTTCATCTTTCAAATTGGAACTTCTGGAAAAGTCAAGAACTTAGTTTTTTCAAATCTCCTTTTGACATTCCCAAGTCCCTGATTTGAAGGATGTATCACTGAAGAAGATGTTGACTGTTGTAGGAGGTTCAGGCACATCCTGACCTGCCGAAACAGAGTTTCTGGTGGTTTTAGGAGTGCTTGGCTGCATCCTTGTAAGTTGATATCCACTTTAGTCTAGTGGCATGAGTTCTGTCAGAAGTCAAGAGCAAAGGGCACTTGTAACATAGAATGTGATAAGCCCTTGAAGACATAGTTTTGAGAGAGAGTTTTGGTGATGTCCTGAAAGACATTAAGTGGTGCTATTTCTTGCAGTTTCGTGATGATGGGTTAGAGAAGATGGTAGAATATCTGCAAAGTTCAGTGGGCATATTGCACAAGAATCATGCTGCAAGCATCACCAACTTCATCAAACACACTGTTGATGCTGAGCTAAATCCTAAAGAAGATTGCCCTCGCCTCAAGAAGCGTCTCACTTTCTGTGTGGAAGGCAATATCAGTGTTGGAAAATCCACATTTTTGCAGAAGATTGCCAGTGAAACTATTGAGCTTCGGGACCTTGTGGAGGTGTGCTGGTTTTTTTATTCTGGGTTTATTCTGCTCTGTATGTAGATTTGATCATGAGGAGAAGCCTGCAGATTTGTCTCCTAAATAGCTATGCTGAGTACTCATTCTGAATTGGTGCACAGATTGTTCCTGAGCCTGTTGCAAAGTGGCAAGATGTGGGAAAAGAGCATCACAATATCCTGGAGTCTTTCTATGCAGAGCCTGAGCGATATGCCTACACATTCCAGAACTATGTTTTTGTTACACGCCTTATGCAGGAGCGTGAATCTGCAAATGGTGTGAAGCCCTTGCGCTTGATGGAGCGCAGTGTCTTCAGTGACCGCATGGTGTGTACCTAATATAATCTTCTACTTTAATCTGATGTTTTTATGTTTGTCTCCAATGGGGTATGGTATCCTCATTCATAGTTGGACATACAGTGAATTATGAAAGGTTTTCATTGTAGATGAGGAAGGCTAAGGCTTTGAAGAATCCAATTTGAGTATGATACAAAAAAGTACCATTTTCCTGAAACATGGAGTTCGAAAGAGGAAGCAACAAATTCAGCTCACTTAGAAATACACATGGGTGGTGACATTCCATCAGTCTCCTCTCACCATTAAGGAAGGGGACATGCAGATCCCTTGCCCATTTGTGGGCCATTCTAAATGCATTCACAACAGTTGTGGTAAATTGACTGTAGAGATATATGGGTGCAGGAGTGTTCAGATACCCATTAGTGTGCATTGCTGAAGAGGGTTGTCTTAGATATCTTTAGTGGGTTTTCATACTATCTTTATGTTTATTCCATTAATTGTGGCAGGTGTTTGTGCGAGCAGTGCATGAGGCAAAGTGGATGAGCGAGATGGAAATTAGCATCTATGATTCATGGTTCAATCCTGTTGTTTCAGAGCTTCCAGGTTTGGTTCCAGATGCATTCATCTATCTGCGGGCCAGTCCTGATACTTGCCTACAGCGGCTGCAGTCACGCAAGAGGTAAGTTGTCAGAAGTCAGCATCCCCCACATTATGAGTCCTTTCTCGAAGAACTGGAACAGAATCACTAAAATGCAAGGGTTTTTTATCACAGTGGTGCTGTCTTGCTAAGTGAAAGCTGACTCAGCAAGGAAGTATCATTTCCTATTGAGAACTTTAGTTTTCTGTCTGCTTGCTGACAGTTGTTGCAGTCTGCAGACCTGAGGAACAGGGGGTGAGTTTGGAGTATCTCCGAGGCCTTCATGAAAAGCATGAGCAGTGGCTCCTTCCTGCAAATTCCGGCAGTTCAGCATTACTCTCAGTTAGTCCAGCGTTACGAGCACCAATGTCACCACGAATTCGTGATCGTGTGTTTTATCTGGAGGGTGACCATGTTCACACCTGCATCCAAAAGGCTAGTCCTTGGTTTCACTTTTCCTGCCTTCAGCCCAAAAATGCTAGACAGCCTGCCATAGTTATACTTGGGTTGTTTGGTGTCAGGGGTTGTCACAGCTCTGGTCAGCTTTGAGTTGGGCTGGGAGTTTTTTTAACATCCCATGATGCACATGTTATGGTTGCAGGTGCCAGCACTGATGTTGGACTGTGATGCCAATATTGATTTCAGCCGTGACATTGAAGCTAAAACAGAGTAAGTAAAAGACATCCCTTATTTTCAAGCAGAGTGTTTTAGAGTTGTTTTCCAGCACAGCCTACATTTTCTGTGGATCACTGAACTCCTGCATAAATAGGCCCTCCACCCTGGAATCAAAGATGTGCTTTGTCTATTTGGCCTTGAAAGAAACCTGTGAAACCTCATGCAAATTGGCTGTTATATGTGTGAGTGGTGAATTGGGTTGTAATAGCTGCTTATTCATGGATGTAACTACAGTTGTTGATTTAACCCCATCATCCAAATTGGCTTTGAAGGTATGCGAAACAAGTTGCAGAGTTTTTTGAGTATGTCCAAAGGACAAAGGAGAGCTTAGGGGGTTCACACCACCTTATGGTACCACAATCTGGAGGATTATTAGGACCAGATGGGTCACAATTACTGAGCAGGAACTCACTTGAAGCTGGAGACTTCAGTCAGCATATGTCATCTTACTGTTTATAGCTTCTGATTGTGTCATCACATCAATTGTTCAATTCCTGGACATCAGTGCTTCCAGTTTGGTGAGTGTTTTGTACAGGCATTGGCAAATCTTTCCCTCTCCCTCTTTCCTGCTTAGAATCTCTTTCAGGGAAGGGGGAGGGAAACTTTTGCCAGATTCACCAACATCATATCACTTGGGTCTTCAGCAACTTTTTGGAGTGGGTTGCACCAACCATTCTGATGAACATTATGGAGGTTGGATGCTTGGGAATGAAAAGAGAAATGCTGGAAGGGCCATGAGGTTATTATTAGTCTATGAGGTCACTATGCTATTTTTGAGCATGCATCCATCTTTAAAATCAGGTTATGCAATATGTAATTCTCAAGCTGGAAAGTGACATGAGAGCCTTGCAGATGAATTGATGAGAGCAGCAGGCAGTAGGTTCTTCCTTGGCTGACAAAATCATCACAGTCCAAGCACTTTGAACCTTTGTATCATACTTGAAAGAGGTCAATACACTGGAAGGTAAAAGCAGTGGTTATTGGTGTCTGTTAGATTTTTGAGACTGCAGTAATGAGAAATACTTTTTGGTGAAATGTGAGGACTCTTTTTGTTGGCAGTCTAGAGTCGGAATGCATTGCAAATGCATGAACTGGGTTGAAGGAAAAGGTTTTTTGAAAGTTTTCCAAATTTCTTATTGCAAATATGTCTGGATCAAATGTATCTTTGTCATATTATGGGACACAGTTGTAGTGCCAACTGCTTGTTAGCACAATGAATGCAGAAATTGACATATTACTTGTTTGCAAGCCCCTCATCTGGTTAGTGTTCTGCAAATATGTTTGGAGATGTTGGCGATATTAGATGCAGACTCTATTCACATTCCATGCAGACAATTCTGCCTAAATATCTTCTAATATTTGGGCAGAAATCACCCATGAGTCTGTGATGGTTTATGCAATGATTGTGGAAGCAGTTTATGAGCTTTGAGCTGGATTGTGAGCCACTGAGCTGGTGGCTAACAATATCTATTTTACTCGAGCCAAGTGCCATAGCAGATATATGTCAATGTAAGTATTTTGTCCCAGATACTATGGAGACTTTTTTTTTTCTCATGTTTTGCTGTAAAATGTTTGGATTTTTTAATTTCAGAAGCTTGTGCAGTAAGCACAGTAAGCATGATGGTTGTAGCTGCATGGTATGAGATGGTTGAAAAGCATGCAACGTTAAACTATAACCAGAGATCTGAAAGCCTCATGTTAGCCATTCACCTTAAGTTAAATCACGTATGTTCTCATGTAGCTGAATTTTTTATCTTCCTGCCCATGCACAGATTTCATATCAGCCATGAGTCAATTATGCAAAATCATTACAGACTAGGATGTCATTTGGAGGGAACCAAGCAAAATTGCAAGAACAAACACTACCCTCTTGATTAGTGTTGACTAAACTATGTTGAGATTCTTGAACATCTGACATCCTCTGGGCCCACAGTGGAGCTAAATAGAACTTCCCTTCTTAAAATCCAAGACATTTCAGTGAATTTTGTCTTAGAAAGAGGATCACAGGTAACCATAATGTGTCATTTGATGTGTCCACTCTGTAATACAGTAACCTAATAATCTGTTGCACCTAACAAGGGCTGCTTGGTTTCCCATCAAGGAGAGATGTATCCTTTCCCGCATTTACCAACCAGAAACTCTTCCAAATTTTTTCAGATAATTTTTCCATTTTCACAAAGATAGGTTCATTTGTCTGCATTACTCCATCACTTCAATTCTTAAGACCAGTCCAACAACACATCCTTTTACAGCACAAGATGTACTCAGTCCAATAACATTTCCATTAGGATGTTAAAATGCTCTGTTAACTCTCTTTAATGGTCTCCCAAGTTTCCTGACTTTGCCAATCTGCTTTCCCTCTTTGGTAGATTTCTTTTCCCCTCCTTTAGCATCTTTGCAAGGAGAGCCGATAAGGTCTTTGCAACTTTTGTTATAGCTAATGAGGAAACGGCGACAAAAAGCTGACTTTTCCAGTGTTACAAAGTGGCGAGCAATAACAGAATTGACAATCCTGTACCAAAGACATCCAAGAGTGATGCCAACCACAGCTCCTGCATACACTTGGCCAACAGTGTGGTAACCAAGGTAAACCCTTGAATACATAACTGTGGGTGCAAACAAGCAAACTAAGGCTATGACTACAACCCTCAGAAAAGGTTCTGAAAACTGCAGATGATAAAAGGCAAGAAGAGCCATGTAAACTGAGAAGAAACAGCTGAACTGCGAGTGGCTTGATGGCCATCCAAATGTATCACAAGTATCCAAAGCCTTGCATGTGTATGGTCGTGGCTGCTTCACAATCTGTTTCATAATCTGCACCCACTTGTATCTTTCTCCATAAGTTTCCAATTACTCTGTTATCAGGTGAATCATTCAAAGATGCTAGCAGGTCTAGGGAAGTTGGATCATAACATATATAGCTTGATGTGTGCTGGCACATTGCCCATACTTACAACCTAATACCACTGAAAACAGTTGAGGAAATATGAGACAGACCAGTTGTATATCAGCAAACAGGAAAAATATTCCTATCAGTGTTGCAATTTTCAAACTCTACATCATACTTCAAAAGGTAAACTTCAATTAAGTCAAGGAAAACTCCATATAATGACACTAAGGAATAGCAAAGAAAATCTTCATAAATATGAAATACAAAGTAGCAAAAATGAACAGGACTACTAGTAGTCTGTCACATATTTTCAATACCTGTCACATGTGTAGTAGAGACACAGTCACACATGTCCACTTACCTTCAACATGTATAGTAGTGACCAGCTACCATGACATCCTTATTGACGCATCAGCTCCCAGACGAGTGTGGAGATCATTGCCATTGCAGGGAGCACATGTAAGCTTCAATATTGGAAAAGGGATTGAAACCTCTAATTGCATTTTTTACCTGATTGATGGCTTCTGACAGGAGGAGACCAGCAGCAAAGAAACTGGTCGGCAGGTCACGCCAGAACAACACTATTGTAGGAATGCTCCCTAACGCAATGAAGATGGGCACCAAAGTCATGATACCCAGAAAATAGCCAAGCTTGTCCCCAGCCCTATAACGTATGTGCACAACTTTAATGGGTACAAGCTCACCACCAGCATAACCTGAGCTGATTTTGTCCAAATCACAATGACCATGAATGCAACAATTCTCCTTGACTAGCCCCTGATGAGAATGAACAATCTTCCCTTCTTGTCGGTCGCTTGCGTCATGTGCAGCAAGCTCCACGGCGAGAGCAACACTTGCCATGATACACAAAGCACCCAACATGCAGATCAAGAACAGGAGGCACTTGCGGCAACAATGCAACATTTCTAGAAGATCTATACAAAACAACGGTGCAAAGAACTAGTAGTTGGCAACGGCATAAAAGTAAACACCACCGAAGCACTCCCAGAAAGATCACCCCAGAAGCCCTATGAATTAGTTCTTGTTTGCATTACTGTCACTTCCATGCCCAGATCTTGCATAGCATTACAATCAGATCGAACTGCCATCACTGACATGTTGTACAGCATGACAAACACCAGACCCTCTGTGGTACTTGCAGACACCGAATCCCCGGATCTCCGAAAAGAAACGGATACTTCATGGGCCCTTCGACGCTGAAAGAAACTGCAAGAAATAGCATCAGAACATGACCAACGAAGTAATTAACCTAGAACACGCACCCAGAGAGTCATCGCTGAAGAAACAGGGAAGAGAAAGCCCGAAACCAAAAAGTGACGATTCGAGATGAAACGATGGATAGTATTGAAACGCTTCACTTGCCACACCGCTTGTCCGAAAAGACCATCCGGGACACTCAAACAAACCACTTTACAATAGCAAGAAAATTGAGAAGCTCCGCTAAAAGATCAAGCAAACATACAATTCCCACATACGAATTGGATACCACGGAGCAGCAGTTAGGCTCACAACCAGACCACAAGAAGCCTCAATCTCCTCAAGGGAGGTGGTGTTCAAGAACACCATTTAAAAAGCCGGCACAAAAAGGAAGATCTCCTCTCACACCGCTATTCACCTAACCGCCAAAGCCATACAAAGTGCGCCCTTGCCTCTTGAGCGCATACACAACATCCATAGCGGTCACAGTCTTGCGTCTTGCATGCTCAGTGTACGTGACAGCATCACGAATAACATTCTCCAAAAAGATCTTCAAAACACCGCGAGTCTCCTCGTATATGAGACCGCTGATCCTCTTCACACCTCCCCTCCTGGCCAACCTCCTGATCGCCGGCTTAGTAATCCCTTGAATGTTATCACGCAGCACTTTTCTATGCCGCTTGGCTCCTCCTTTCCCGAGCCCTTTTCCTCCCTTTCCTCGTCCAGACATGACGACAGACAGATTAATTACAGCGATTAACAAGGGTCACAACAGAAACAAGCTCGCGAAAATCTCAAAGCACAAAGGAAAGCTCCTTTCTCTGTCAAGATTGGCAAGGCTTTCTTTTTAACCCTAATAGAAACCCTAAACGAGACACAGTACTTTAGCGTGTAGGTTACGCTACGAACGCAGATCGATCCGTGTGAACTGGGGATCTGAACCGCCAATTCGACGTCCGGCTTGTTCTATGCACGGCCAAGATTAGCTTAATTGTAAACAGAAACTGAGAAAAAAGATTAGCCGTCGGATGTACAGATCGGACGGCATTTCTGCAACACAAGTAGGTACCTAATTTACGGTGCAAGGGCGGGAATGGTTGGTAGGTAGGTACTAGGTAGGCACGTAGGAAGGTACCAATTCCCGGTCCCGAATTGAAAGTAAGTACCCTAGGTACGCGCGCGGGGTAAGTGAGGTGCCAGATCGAGGGGCTAGGAACCTCAGATTCAAACTGAACCAGGTCTTAAGTGTTAACGTTCAAACCTTCAATCCTCCAGAACGAGGGGCCGTCTGTGATTTGAGACCTTGCAGGGCGGGATGATTTGAAGTGTCGCTATGCTTTGGGATCTAAGACCTCAATTTAGGAATCAATACCTACTAGTGTAGCCTCTGCCCATTGGCTCAAGTGTGAACACATTGGGGCTTAACTAGACTTTTCCTTCCAAACCCAATGTTTGCAATAATTATGAATTTCCAGCAACAAAATTCACTCAAAAATAAATATCTTCCACACCTGAACTCTGAAAATTATGAAATAAACTCCATTAAATGTGACTCGCCAAGGGCTTTCAAACAACACTAAGAATTGGGTTGCTATTAGCAGTCTTCCACCTACTTGCAGTTTCAGTTGTATGGGTGGGGTTGAAAAAAAGTTAGTCACTAAAACTTCGAAGTAAGAAATATGTTTGCAGGGTCACATACTGTGCGTAGCTGGAGATGCTCTAAGGTCCTTTAGACCTGCTGCAATTCAACAAATTCATCTTTATGCAAATGGATAGTAACATCACTGTTTTTTAGTTTCTAATCAATGGATGTCTGGAGCTTTGGTATCATATCTATCTATGAAGGAAGGTAGTTGGTTTTGTTTTGTTTTGTTTTGTTTTGTTTTGTATTGTAGTTATGAGATCTGCCGAACCGGATTCTGCTTCAGATCGTGTTCTTGGTGCCTTTGGAAAGATTTTGATGAGCAGGAATTAATGGAATTTATTTGGTAAGATTTGGATTCAGAATGTGAGAGATATTGATTTTTAAGTGATTTCTGCTTGCTGAAAATTCAAATAAATTCAAAAAAACCAGATTTCAGACAGAAAAATCAGTTGAGGATGTGGTAAAACTTGGGCCAATGGCCACACTAGTCAAGCTGAAATGTGCATCAAAATCAAGCATGAGAGATGCTGAATACAGAAGTTTGTAAGTGTTGGTTTTGAGCATAGGAAGCCCTATTTTTTTTTAAATCAAAGGTTATCATTAATAAATATTGCCAATGAACTAACCAGCTGCTACCACTCTTAATGTATAAATCTTGTGCAAAGGTAAATGCACCAAAACCCATGAAAACCTGAACTCATTATCAGCAAGCCCAGCCGAATTAGCCAACAAGAGCCCATTCTCTGGATCAATTAAACTGCCTGAACAAGAGAGTTCTCTCTGATGGCAGAGACTGAAACAAAGAAACCAACTACAGGACCAGCCAAATCAGCTCCATTGCTATTATCAAACACATGAACACACATAAAGCCCAACAGGTATCATGAGAATGCAATGGATGCCAATAATGTATGATTTTCAAACTTACTTAACATCCCAACCACCAACTTACAAGCAAAAAGTATGTTCAAGTAGCAATAGATGATTTGGATGAAAACATAAAGGATGTGGCATTTGAGTCGAAGGTGCTTCCACTAATTCTTGTGTCAAATGATAAATAGGGTAAAGGAAAAAAAAAACATCCCCCACAAAAACCATCAAACAATAAAAAGCTTCACAAAGCTACTTCTTCCAGCCAGAGAGTGCTCACATAGCAAGTCGCAATACCTTGCACTTGTGGGTGATAGAAAATCAGAGGTCCAAATCTTGAAACAGGGATAATTCAGTCCTAGTTCAATAAGAGGTTAGACGTGCAAGCCATAAGTTTGATGCTTGGAGAAGCCCTGTTCATGAGGATGATCCGTATCAGACCAAAAATGCTAAAATGAATCAGGACACAGGACAGGCAGTTTCATTATCTTAGGAAATTCAGATCCCATAATCATGTCATCTTAGCAAGTGGAGATATAATCGAGCTAAAACAAAATTCTCTTAAAACACCTGTAGTTCGCACCAAGTGGGTACAAACAAGCCTGTTTGTTTCAATGTACAAATGCTGCAATTCTTTGCTTACAAATCTGTAAATACAAATACAAAAGAGAGCTCTATGACCTTGTGGTGGGTCAAGTGAAAACATATCAAACAAAACTACAGACCTTGTTTGGTTTGAAATTCATGGTACTGAAAAATCAAATGAAATGCTTCCAACATTGGACAATACTCATTCCAATGCCATGGGTCTTGCCAACACACATGCTTCACCTGCATAAACACCCAATGTTCTCATCAATTTGGCACTACTGAAAATGTCACAAAGTTTCTAAAGAACCTGGCCCAGTCCCAAATTCTTGACATACAACATATGACCCAAGATCTCAGATGTCAGAAAAATGTAGCTTGCCTGCAACAGGGAAATTGATAAGGCTTTCAAAGCCTTGTCCTGTCAAGGGAGACTAAGACTTATTGGATTTTCAAAATGGAAAGATATAAGGCAGAATGGGGTCAAGAATTCCACAAACCTGAAAATTTAGGAGAACAGCCACAGGATGCTTCTGTGCCATGCCTTAAAACATGCTGAGTGGTAAGAGTATCAATGGATTGCACTGCTCTTAAGCCGTAGAACGTCACTTTCATGTGCACTGAGTTCCCGTTTTAACTTCGCAATCTGTGCATGCACCTGGGACAAATACAATATTTTAACATTGGTAACAACAAATAAGCAAAAACTGAACATTTTCAAACCTGAATTCAAAGCAAGGGAAAGTTCTTGATTGTGCAGTAGGTCAGCAGCATCAAAATAAATACACAGGTTAACAAATGCAGATATGGAACAAGGAAACTTGCACCACTCTGCTTTAACATCTAGTGGAATACTACCTTGGATCTGACAATAAAAATGGTCTGGTAATCCTTCATGGGGCTATTCTAGCACAAGATACCTCAACTGGATCTCAATGGCAAACACAAGATCCATCCCATGTTCACATCAAAGGGGTATACTCTTTACCTGTTGACGGGTGGCAGTCAAAACAGCCAACTCATCAACTTCAGAGTGCTTCGGGAACCATTGACCCAAAGGATGCTCCTTGGTGTCCCCTTGCTTCCTCTCTAAAGAAGAATCATCCATTCCAGCAGCTGGTGCACAAAACAACTGATATAGGAGATCACCCACAGCTAACTTAAACTGGAACAAGGCATCTACTTGCACAATGCCTATCCTTGACCTGATGTACAGATAGTTGAATTGGCTAATGACATTGACAAATACCTTCTTAACCATCCAAATGGCTGAAGCCCTGACTCTTAAGTGACACAGACAATACAGCAGACATTATGGTGGATAAAGGTCCAGGGAAGTGTCCCAAGCTTAAGCAATGCCTCAACTAATGACTAGACCAGATGTGTGTCATGGGAAGAGACAGAAAGGGAATCAGGAGAGCAGGCAGGAAATGTGTTCCAAAAAACACAACTGTAATAGACATTCAAAAAGATGGCCTGATTTAGCAACAAGTTTGTCACAACATAGTTCTTGCCCATATGAGCACCATCTAATTGTAAAAAGGTTGACCTCTGCCAGATTGGGGAGAGATCAGAAAGAAGACCTGAAGGAGCAGGGATCGATGACGGTGACCCAGAGACCACCACTGCAGGATGATTACAAATGCGTGCAAACAAAGCCTCTGAAGGCTCAGAAAATACAATTTCATCATAAGATTCCACTACCACTGGCTTCTTTGTTGTCTGAGGCCCTGACTCATCCTCGGGATAAAGCTTGAGGTGATGGAACCTGCAGCATCCAGTCCATTTTACATTTCTTCACATGTTGCAATTATGAACACCACTGAGGACAAAGCCACTGCAATCTACTGACAATGTAGTTGCCAGATACTAAGGACTGAAGGGAAGTTTGATGGGTCCCTTTGAGATGTACAGAAATAACATACAAATACAAAAAGTTACACTTACTGAAGTCCTTGTTGACAGACATCAGGGTATACTTTGATATATAGATGGAACATTAATATAGGTGCCTACGACTGTCTTTCAGACATTTCCCTGGAAAAAAAAGGCAACAGGAAGCATACATACAGTTCCAGAGGTTTCTCTGCAACATCAGGTTGGAAAAAAATGGTGATGCCAATCTCAAATTCACCCCATCCCGCTTCAGAAAGCTCAAAGGGGGGTGCCTCAACTGTCCTTGTTGGGTTACTAAAGCTATGATGAAGCTGAAATACTACTCTCTTTATTACCACTCCAAGATCCTCATTATCCACACTCCGTAGATACACTGTCCATTTATGTGACTTAGATCTGCATTGAAGATCGCATTCCACATTAATCAAACCATTTTAGAGAATGGACAGGCATGTAACCTATGAGCACTATGTACAACCAATCTAGAGAAATCTGCCGGTGACAGCACAATGTCAGCTGCAGAGGATTGAAGTCTGACTCTAGCAACTGCAGATTACTGTCAATTCTTCTATCATCAAAGTTGTGAATGTAACCCTTGATTCCTGTGGTTCAGATCTTTGGGTTGACCAGTATAGTCACCAAAAAACACTCAGTACATCTATCAAAGAAGGAAGAGTCCCTTGTAGAAGAAAAATATTCAAGATGCTCGAAAACTGAATCACAGAGACATATAAATTAAGGGGAAAGGATGAATTTCGTACTCTTCTGCCTTCTTCCCAAGCCAAAAGGAGATTGTCCCATAAGCAACAGGCACTATGAGTTCGACACCTTTCACCCTCTTCACTGGATTCTGTAGAGGTAGAAAATGTGAATGTAAGTTTATACTAAAAGTGTTCAAGAGATCCACATCACATTCCACTGCATGAAACATGAAAGAATGGATGTTCACTAAAACCTCGAGATAGATGAGGAGATAAACATGAACAAAATATATATATTGTTTCATGCCTGCCAAGCTTTCCCACACGCAGAAGGAAAAACATGTGACAAAGACAACAAGGAAGCCAGCGTAAAAGAATGAGACCTTTTTCTCATGATCATCAAGCAAGCCTGCAGTCTTGGCACGCTGCAAACGTTGAATGGCACTCACTTCAGTTTGCTCAATGCCAAACTTCTTGCCCACCACAGCTTGCGGCATCTTTCCCCTCAAAGCCACTATCTCATTAATCTGCACAAAGTTATTAGCACCAGTAACAACTTTCCATTGTTCATGACTCAAGAGACTTCCACGTTCCTTTTCTTCCAACAAACAAAAACAAAAGTGCAAAGAAAAAAAAAGATCATACTCCAAAGAATTCACAGCAAAGCACATGAAAAAAACTGCGTACATACAAAGCGTGCATAAACGGAAACCACAAAGTGATGAGTGGCACCAGCAGCAGCAAGCACCTCTTCAGGGGTTAGGTCAGTGAGACGACGCTTGCGCTTGGAGTAAGCGGTAATACTACTAGTAACAGCGCCCGCTCCTCCTCCTCCTCCTCCGCCACTTGCTGCTACACCACTGCTAGCCGCACTGGTAGTTGATCCAGACGGAAACGTAGCTTGATGGGGCGCGGACGCTTGACCGGAAGACGAGGCAGGCGACGACGAGGCCATCGCCGCGCTCCCTTTTTGTTCCCGTGCGCTCCTGCCGGGCTCCGCAGTAGCAAAGTTCTTCATCCCTCGCGCTTTTTCTCTTTTCCTTCCTTCCTTGCTTGTTCGTTCATCTCCCTCCGTCTTGTTGCTGGTGGCATCCGTCAGGGGGACGTGAAACGTACCGGACGCGGGAGCTACCGGGCCGTTGTAAGGGGGGCAGCCCAGTGGATGGGAATCTTAAGCTTGGATGAAATCTAAAGAGCCATATTTTTAAAACCAAGTACCTAATAAGCCCTTAGCCTACTATGCTTCATGTAGGTAGATAGGTAGTAGGTATGAAGTGGCTTTTTTTTTTCCTTTCTTTTCTGAAGAGGTTAGCCTACATTAGAAGAATTCTGTTGTAAGGGGTTGTGGAGTCAGACATGTGCTAGCTTAAATCTTTTGGACCAGAGTTAACAAGTAAAATATTAATACTACATGGTTTTTTAATACCATGGTACCTTGGTGGCTTCAGCACACATTATATTATTTTTATAAATGCTGAAATCTTCAATTTTTAATTTTCTTGAATAACCCAATTTTTGGGAAGGAAAATTAAACAATCTTTTGGACTATTCATGACCTTTTTTTTCAAATTAAAATGGAATCTTGAAAATAATTAATTGACTATTTACTAGACATATGTTGAAGTTTGCATTTATACTAGAGTCATTTCAATAGGTACCTGTGAAAATAATGTAAATCACTTTTTTTTAAATTCTAGTGTATTTGGAGGGCACTTTTTATATTTATTAATATCACTCCTAGAAAAGAGGGATGGATCTTATGCCTCCTCATAAGGAATGTGAAAAAAAAGTAGGCATAAAATCTCTCTCCTTCATCACTACATATGTTTAATGTAGGTTAATGTTGTTAGAACAAGGTGGTTCTGAAATAAGCTTAAGTGTTAACAACATTTTTTCTCCTCATCATAGAGGCCATAAAAGAAAAGCATTGAATGACACAACTATTGCATCTAGCACAAGAAGAATATTTGAATTTAAGTAATTCATTTCATTTTAGTTTGTGATTAGATTACAAATCAATTCCAAATTTGATGCATTGCACATCAAGCATATTTCAAGGACATAAAGTTGGAAGCATATGGTTCTATGATTTATGATTTCCAAAATGTTGTACTATTACTTATATGTTGATTGACCTTTAAAATGCAAGGCAAGTTCAATGTCAAGCTTGTTTACCTCATCATTTTGTCCAACTTTTTATCACATTATAATTATCTAATGTGTCTAAAGGTGGGGCCACACTTGAAGATAGGGTTTTTTTTCCATTTTTTCGTAACATCTAGAAAAGTGGCACCTATCACCCTAAAATTAACTATCATTAATTTTCTACCTACTTCCTAACTTTTTATCTATTGCTTGTCCACACATACACTTTTAGAACAAGGGTTAACTTTTTCAAGGTTTTTCAAAGTAGTGGCCACACGTCATGTGATGATGTTATGAAGTTTTTTTTTTTCCCTTCCATCACCATCATCACCGTTATTAGCATTCCCTTCGCATATTTCTGAACTTTGCTTCAAAGGTTCCTTCTCCAACAACATTTCTACCGGACTTTACTTTAAAGTTTCCTTCTCCAACAACATCTCTACCAAACTTTGCTTGAAGGCTTCCTTCTCCAAGAACGTCTTTGTTGGACTCTATTTCAAAGCTTACTTCTTCACTAATGTACAAGGTGAGCCACTTTCAAAATTTATGATTCACATTCTGACTTTCTTTTCTTTAATCGCCATTGTTGTAGTTGTAACAAACTTTTCACAATTCAAACATCATGTTTTTTTACTACCTTCTTTTGAAAAAAAAATTCCTTGTGTTGTTTTTTAAGGTTTTAGCTACAATAATTCAGATTTTGTGTTGTGCATTATTCTTGTTTTGTGTTGATTTTTGTGTTGTAAGTTTTGTCATAAGGGAAAATCAACATGGACAACGAAGAGTGGGTGGTCATAATGGGGATTTTTGTTCTCCTTATTAAAATTCTTCAATAGGTTGTGACATATAGGACCTACACCAGCCATTTTTGTATTTGACAGATGTCATTATTGACAACATGTAATCTTTCATTATAACTATGGTTCTATAATTTGTAATTGTCAAGCAATTTGTTTACATTTGGATCAGATCTAGACTATTGGGTTAAACTACATAGTACCACCTTGTTCTTCGTGTTTTACTAACTAAGTATGATGACTAACTATGGATTCAAAATTTCAAAATGTTGAAGGAAATGTTAAATTCGACATTACAAAAAAATTGAAACCACTAATTGTAGATAAGGATACAAGGTATAGGTTTGCAATCCATGTAAACATTAGGGTTGCTTGCGTTATCTATAATTCTCTTATGGTTCAAACATGTTGACATGCAACAAGTTATTTACAATTAGCAAATCCATTGTGGGGCTTGTTATTTGTGAATTGTTAAAGTTATGAACATCATGTTCAAAAGTCTTATAGCATGGCCCATGGGACAAAAGATGGAAAACGTGATGTTAGAGTTCAAAAACTTGTGTGGATTATTGAATGTGCATGGCATAATATAGATGGTACACATACATTTCAAAATCTAAACCCAAACTTGATTTTGTTGAAGACTACTATTTTCATAAGATTAAAGGATATTTAATTGTCACACAAGTTGTTAATGTTAGAGAGAAGGCCATAGACATTTATGTTGGTTTAATTAGAAGTGTGAATAATTTTCAAATTTTGCAAAAATTAAGTTTGTACAAGCAAGCCCAATACTAGGGATTGTTTAGCATGGAAAAGGGAAGTCAATATGGTTTCAATATTTACTTGTTGTGGTGACAAGGGGTACTCATTGCTACCATTGATAATAACACCTCACAAAGAAGGGCAAAACCATTCTATTCTTAAAATTTTGTACAACAAAAAACACAAACATAGATGGTCTTTAGTAAAAAATGCCTTTGGCATCTTGAAGAAGACTCTAGGGAAATTTTGAGCAAAATTGAATTGGATATCACATTGGTTCCAAATATTTTTACCCATTGTTGTTTTCTGCACAACTTGATCCTTGGTAGGAAGTAGTTAAACATTCAAAAGTTAACTTCAAGTTCTTGAGTTGAAAACAACACAAGACATTCAAAGGAATTTTTCTATGTCTAATGTAGAGGTGCATGTAGGGCTAGAAGGACAAGAACACTCAAGTGATCAACATCAGAAATAATTAGAGATTTACTAAATAACTCAATGAATTTAGGTATGATTTATCAAACAATAGTCATCCCAAATGTTCACATTGACATTGTGTCTATTTTCAAAAAATCAAATGTATGTGAATTGCACAGTCTAGTCTAACATGATCTACATATATATAAAAAAATGTAGGTATTATTTTTTATAATCATCCTATTTAGCATCATCAATTTTTTTCAAAGAATTAAATTTGGGTTCCCATGGTCTAGTTTGGTTTTACATTGGTACATTAAAAATAATTGTAGGTAGTTATATCCACTATAATCATCCCATTAACATGAATTATTCAATTGATTTCAAAAAATTAAGTTTAAATTGTTAATTTGGTCTAATATGATTTGTACATCAAAGAAAATTACAAGTACACATGCTTTCAAAGAACAAGGTTTGGGTTTAGTGGGTCCTTATTATCAAAACCAGTTTCTATGTCTAGCAATCCTTGTTGTATTAAGGAGATTGGTGACCTTTGATTATTATTTCTTATAAATGTTCAGCCCATGATCCTTGTCAAACTAATAATGGCTTTCACCACATTCATTTGTGAGTGATTTATCCCTTCATCTTTGTGTTTAAAGTATTAAAGTTGTTCCTACAAGATTTTGAATTGGGTTTTCTTCCATTGATTTTCAATTCCTAAATTCATTGCTTGAATATGATTTATTGAATCCACAAGGGCCTTGGATCCCTTTTCTGTTACATCCACCAAACTATTTTGAAGAATAGATTCCTTCTAGCACACCCTTGTGTTGCCAATGTAACATACACTTGAAGGCGGTCCTTTTGTAGTGTGATCACCAACTTGCTTTGAAGATTTTATAATTGTAGCATGTGCATTGTTGTTGGGTTTTGGTGGACAATTTCTCATTGATGGAATCTAAGCATGTGAGGAGAATGTTGAAGCAGGAGTTTCGAAAACCTAGTTCCTTTTTTTGTTGAATTGTTATGCACTTGAAGTGTGATAGGGCTTTGTAGAAGAGCTCCATCGTGATGTGCATTTGCATCTTCATTGAGTAAAACTATGAGTGTTACAAGACTACTTGGAACCACGGGTGTTGTGGGATTATATGGAACTGTGGTTGGTGTTACAAGATTAGAAATCAAGTTGCCATTAATATTGAACATTGTGTGCATTAATTTTGGATCCAAGTCAGCTTCACACAGTTGGGATCCTTCACTGCTTATTGCTACAAATTATGTTTCTTGAAGAAGGGGGTTGTACACAACATCGTTTGGAGATCCATGAAGTCCCTAGAATGTGGTGGTTGAAATATGGGCCTTGTTTTCATGAAAGCATTGATTATTTCATGGATGTTCATGTTGAACATCTTAAGCAAGTTCGTGGAGATTTTATTTGCAATACAGACATATTCAATAACTTTTCATTGTGTCCCATCCCGACCATGTAGTCCCAAATTCATTTGTAATCACTATATAATGTTGTCCATTTCTCCTTGCATGTTTGCCCAATTCTAACATGTGCATTATGGCCACATCCCATCATTAATGTTGCAATTTTCTTCCATTTCACAATTGTGTTTTTGAAGCAATCTTTGGAATCCACTACACCAAATGAAGCATTGTGTTCATGTTTTTTTGCTTGAACAAGGGAAACGATTTTTTGGTGTTCCTAGTTTGGTCATATGAGCTTCTTGATGGATCTAATTTTAGTCATAGAATATCAACATAGGCTTTTGGTTTTCTTTTACCGTTGCTTTTGTTCTTTGATCTAGATGGTGCAGCAATAGGTGGAATTGAACTATCACTATTAAGTTTAAGAATCCTTGTGCATAATGAACAAATGAACGTAATGCAAATTTGTCAATACATTTGTTATTTTAATGCAATTATTCGTGTTGCATTTTGTGTGATCCATTAATTTATTTGACAACATGGCAATTTAATGAAGACATTATTTACATGGATCCTCGTTGTTGAATTTTGGTTCCATGTTTTGGCTCAATTGTTGTTATTCTTACAAAGGACTATTGTTTACGTTGATGTAAGAGAGTTGTTAATTAAAGAGAATTGTTGTTTGTTTTGTTCCAAGGGAGTTGTTTTTGCATTATTGCAAAGGAGTTGTTGTTTATGACACTATGTTACTACAAGTCTAAGAAAGCAACAAAGTTTGGGCAAAAGTCCTCACCAAGGTTGAAGGCATTAAGCGGGAGTGCTTACCAACTTCAAAGGCTTCAAAACTAAGTTACCATTCAATAATTTGGGACTTTTTTTAAAAGTTAGTTACCTTTTTAAAAATTTCAAAAAAAATCAACTTTTGTAAATTTGGAGGTAGCAAGAGAGTTAGTTAACTTTAAATTACCTTTCCCCTCCACGTTAGCATCCTTGTAGGATTTAGCGATAGCTACCTCTATATGTGTGGTTACAACACTAACTTTAACGCCACTAACTTTGAGTTAACTCTTATTTACCTCTAAATGTGGCCCCACCCTAGCACATTTTGTGTCTTAGTTGTTACATCAACTCTTTAATGTTAATGTTTTTCATATTGTAACATGCAATAACAAAGATCACATGTGAAAGGAAAACCACATGTATATTTGACTTATCATCAACTCTTGAAATGCCTTTTTTAATAGACCAAAGTTGTTTTTTATTACAACTTTAACACAACATAACTACTTGTTATACAAAGCCTTTGGAATGGGATGTCAAACTTATGTTTGTTTGTGAAGCACCATTAACCATGGAAGCAACATATACTCCTTGTTTTTTATTATGATAACTTGATGTTTTCATATGAATTATGTTAATTAAATAGATATCCCCATGTAGCTCTTCAATAGATTGAAAATATTTATTAGTATTTGACATTATTTATAGACCATAACATCCTTGCAAATACATCAATAAATTATTTCCCATGGTCAACAATGGCCATGTTGTAGTTGCATATTCTACAACTTTGATTTGAAGGATTAAAATATTAACCTAAATTGCAAAAACTTAGACTTTTCACTTTTGAATGTGAATTTGAGCCACATCATGACCACCTTGATACTTGACAATCCTAATGACTCTTTGAAATCTTCCATGACATGTTACAAATTCACAACAACAAAACTTGAGTTTTCCATTCAACCATTTTTCTAAGTGATTTTATGTTCATGCATTATGGTGATTTTTTTTGTTAAAATGATTTTTTATCTTTTTGTTTTTGTATGTATTGAATCTTGAAATTGAATACATGATTTATTTGTTTGCTTCATTGTCTTATTTTCATGGTTGAAATGGTAATTCTTATGTGTTGATTATTTGGGGTAGGGTTCAATGTCTCTCAATCTTGTCTAGATTATAGAATCAAGTGATCCAAAAAATAGCAAACATAAAATTCACAAGGATTAACAATAATCAAAATTCAATATAAAGGTGGGTTGCTATGAGTCACCATGCATGTACAATTCAACTTTCATGTACTAAAAGTTATTTCAAGGTTCAAAGTGTGAAAATTAGTTAAAAATTGGTAATGTGGATGAGACTAACTAAAACCTTAAAACTTAGACCTAAAAAGTTTTTAAATTTTTTAAAGACTTAGAGACTTGGTCCTTAAAACTTAAGAATCTATACCCAAAAACTTGAGATTTTATTTAATAATTATTAACTCTAAAATTAACTCACCCCAAGTTAATCTTTAAAACATTTCGAGCCTATACCTAAATTTGCATTTTTGATATATTATTAATTAAAATTATGTGATGTTATGCAACTTTTCGTCATATTTTTCATAATGTGGATATTATTTTTCAATTAGATGAAAACAATAAGATTTGCCTATAACAAAAAATGTGATGAATGACTCAACCATGATAAACAACCTAAACATGGTTGTGTTCCAATGGTGTTTTGTTCTCATGACCAACTGATGGTGTGATGGTTTTGGGCATCTTTTTCACCTAACAATTAATGATGTCATGCATGTATGGAACAAATGATTTTGAGGACATCTAATTCAAGGACTATATTTACACCATTGAAAACTTAGAGGCATGTTGACAATGAAAGAATGTATTGGTGTCTTTTAATGAATTGTTCCTTATGTAAGCACATTTTTAGAACAACTAAAATATAACATGTTGGGGCCTTGTAAAAAATAAAAAAGGATTATTCATTAAATTGATGAATGTTAATATGAAAAAATATTTTTATAATTATTGAATCATGAATGTTGGGATTAAGGTTCATAATGCATGTTGATTTGATGTAGTGTTTTGTTATTAATGATTAAATAAGTTAAATATAATTTAATATGAGACCATGGTTTATTGATTAGGATTTCATTGAAATTTGATATAAATTTGTTTTCATTTGATAAAATTGTAACAAAAACCTAGTGTACATGTGTGCCTTTTATCATGGGGTGAAAGCACACTAAGCCCCCCCAAAATTGTAGTCATATGTATAATATTTATACAATTAAATTTTTTGGTAATGTATGGACATCACATTTTGGATTATTTTTTCTTGTTTCAAGTATATTTGATTAGCTTTAGACTTCATCCAATCAATTATTTTGAAAAATTCAACAAGCATTGAAAATTTTGAACATATGGAGTATATTCATGACAAAATAAAACCCGTCACAAAGTTTGAAAATTTGAATATATACTTCAAAATTAAGGTTGTGGATGGAATTCTTGGGTGAATTTTTTTATGATGTATGATATTGATATACATCAATTAAATCTAGGACAATTTAGAAATTTAAAGTTTTTGGATGAAATTTCATTCAAAAAATGTGTTTTTTTGTATTTGTTTAATGATGAATGCATAATAATATCTTATTTTTAGGAAAAAACCACTACCATATCAAAGAGGAGGAGATTTTATAAATGGGCATTACCCATAATTTTTTCAATTTTCTTTTGTTTGGTAATGTTTCATGAATCATAAACATGAAGCCCTATGGCCGTTGAAAAATTGTAAGTTATATACTTTGTGTACATTGATTGTATTCAATTCTCCTCATCTAACCATTGAATCAAAATGAATTAACTTTGAGGTCAAAAATGTTGTTATGCAAATTTTAAAATTTTTAACTTATTTTTAGGATAACCAAAGGATGCCATCAATATTTTAACTTACTATGTATTATAATATTTGTTATACATCACTTTTTTTGAACAAAAGTGGTTCACCCTTAGTATGTTTTCACCCCATGGATGACATTCTTAACATCATATTTAGCATCAATAAACATCACTACCATCATCATTGTTAATATCATCACCAACATCATTACGGATGGAATTTATCCATGGACATCCACCTTTCATCCTTTTATCTATTATACATTCATAATGTTGTCAACATTTTACCGAAGGAAAATTCCTTGTAATATTTGAAATATCTTGAATTAGTTTAAGATATTTTGAGATATTTTTTGTTGAATTAGGTCCCTAAAAGGTATACATGGAGATAATTTTCTTCATGTTATTTTTAATATATTCAACACCAATTTTTGGAACAATTTTACACCATAATCATGTTTTTTTTTTCATGTTTTCATATCAAAGTGATGTTTAAACTTACAACTTACACACCTCATGTTCTTATCTGTGGTATCTATGTTCCATGATTTGGACTTAGATCTAAACATGTTTTTGTCATGGTTGGTTCATGTCTTTTGGAAATATATTTATTTTGGTTATTTCATGCCCATGGCAATTGTCATATATGTTGAAATTGGGAAAAAAAATGGTGTTATTCATCCACTTTTGTAGTAGGGAAACATGTGTCACATGTGTTTGATTAATTATTTTTTGTGTAAGTGTGAAACCATGTAAATTCATATTAAATTATGGAATACCATGTAAGTATAAATGCAAATGATTCAAACTTACCTATTGTGTAAATTTGTGTAAATAATAAATCCATGTAAATTTTTGAAAAAAAGGAAAAAATCTTGCAAAAATTTTCAATATTGATGCCATGGCAAACAATTCAATGCATCACATAAATGTCCAAAGTATAATATCATCTCATTAATAAAATCAATGCTAATAATGTAAGAACTTGACACTATTGTTGTTGGTTGTTACAATTGTAAACAAAAAACACTGAAATTTGCATAGTTAGACCATGATTAAAGCAAATCACGTGCTTTACAAAACTTTGTAATGCATTTTGAACAAAATTTCACTATCAAGCTCTAAGTATGAACATAAAGGTGGGTGTTGTCAATTTGTGACATATATTCACGTAAAGGATTGTTTTCACAATGAAAATCCTTCAACATTACACAACAATGATTCTATGCCTACAACTTTCACTTGAAAGTAAACAAAAAGACCACATAAACTCAAAAACATATAGATAAAGTGGGGCTTGGGCTTCTTAAACTTTCAAACCTCAAAATGATAATGGCCAAAACCACAAAGAAAAATGTTACAATCATTTTGTAAAACCTAATTGTTTACACTTACCCTACCAAATACATTTACATGAGGCAATTTAAATGTAAATGAAAAATTTATTTTTCGCTTGTAAATATAAAAACTTGGGTTGTTCATTATTGCGCACTACCAATGATGATCAACTAATCATATAATGAAAAATAAAATCAATATGAAAATATTAAATGACATTGCATGGAATTTGAATTGAATTGAATTCAAATCAATTCCAATTCAATTGAAGTCAATTCAACAATTGGATTAAAGGTCGTTTTAGACATGGGTCCAAGGAGCAATGTTTAATGAAATTGAACATTCCAATCGGTCAAGAATTTTAAATTGGTCCTAAGGTCTTTAAATAAAGGTCTGAGACTAAGACAAATCAAATTGTGATTTAGCCTAAAAGGAATAATTTTGTAGGGAGAACAATTGGTTTGAACCAAAAAAAATAGCTTAAAGGATAATTCATGGTTTGGAAAACCAAAGTGTAAGTAAGGGTTCAAGATTGCTCATTTCTTTGTTTTTGTTTTTTTCCAATATTTTCTTTTACCCTTGCTATTCAAATTTATGGAAATGGAAGACATGGTAAGGATTGAGGACATTGTGAAAGTACACTAACTCACCCATTCTTTACTAATTCTAAAGTTGACATAGTTGCACTACTACAAAATGTGGATGTAGTTCACTAGTCCTCGTTCACTAGACTAGTGAATTCACTGCTTCTTCATTGGTCCCCGTTCATTACAACCAGTGAATTCATTCAAAATTTAGTGAAATCACTTGACGTACATGGACACATTTTGTTATAATGTTGGTTTTGTGGATCTTCACAAGGTGGTTGCTAAAAGGAATGCATTTTTAACCATTCCAAATGCACGAATGGAAGTGAATCAAAAGGTGGGGCAAAAAGTGAAGGGTTGAAGCACCGATTTTCACAAATCAAAGGGGATTTGAATTTATAAAAGATCCTTAAATTGGTTCCCATTGCAAAGAAAATAAAACCAAGGAAAAAGTTGATTGTGATGAAAGATGAAGATGAAGAAGGTGAAAAAACTAGAAAAAATTAGGTGGATGGTGAAGTTGTACCTCATTAATCTAAGAGGAAAAATGGAGCTTGAATTTGCCAAAAATGTAAAAAAAAGGTAAATTTTGTTTTCATCCTTTAAAATGTTTTTCAACTTTGAAACATTTTCAACTTTGTATTTGATTTAATTTTAGGTCTAAAAGTTCCAACAAGTAAGAGATTTTTTTTGCAAAATATCAGATTTAGATTAGGCCAATTGGGCTTATTAAAGGCCTTGCCCCTTTTTCCCCCATTTACTTTTGTTCAATTTCACCACTATGTAGATTGAACCTTCATCTCCTTAGGGGATGTGAGAGGAGCTAACCAAAAAACCATCTTTATTTCAAATGATTTGATAGTTTCCATTTCGTTTATCCATGTATTACATTTTTTATTTTTAAACTTGAGGGATTATTTGAACAACTTGTATTTGATGGCTTCTCATCTGGGGTGAGAGGTTTTTCCATTCACCATCCCTGGATTTTGTAACCTTTTCATTTGTTTGATTGTTTCTTTAGCCACCTTGAAAATATTAGCTCCTTTGAAGTTCCCAAATCTTGTATTTGCTTCAATTTGTGCATTTCTTTGAACTTCCCAAACCTAGTCCATGTCAAAGCCATCCTAGTTATTAATGCACATGTTGTGCAAACATATGCAAACAATGACCAAGTCTAACATGTGGCATAATGGAATGTCATTTTTTTAAAATATAATTTTAAATTTACTTTTCAACATTCCAAAAGTTCTTTCCACCAACATCCTTGTATTAGATCATATAAAATTTCAATGTGCTTTGTATTTTGGTAGTCCATCTTTCTCACCTTTGAAAGGAGAATAAACCATGGCCACATTGGATAAGTGACATTTCCTATCAAGTTATAAAAGGTAAGAATTTGTCTTTTATATATATTTTTTGGAAAAGAGTTCAATCATGGATACTTCTTGCCCACCAATAATCATATTCCCAAAAACTACACTTTGCATCTACAATTCCTTGAATCAATGTGTAGTAAAACCCTTTTCAATAACATTGTGATTTTGGGTCTACCTTAAGTGCAACAATTGGAATATGACTACCATCTATGACATTTAAAATGTATGGAATTCCATGCAAGCTCTCAAAACCAACAATGATTTATTTAATCTTGTTTTTAGTCAATTTAGGGATCACCAATGGTTTCGAGTGCTTTCTAATTATTCAACAAAATTTTGTCACTGTAATTGAAGCTATATTTTTTGCAATGTTAGACCTCTACAGACATTTGCAAAGAATTTCCACTACCTAATCATGCAAAAGCCATTGCTATTTTAGTTTCAACATGGATGTTTTCTTTCATGTGTGTATTTTTTCATTGAAGACTTAGACCCACAACCTTCATCAATGAATGAAATTTGTCATAACTTAACCTTGTTCATTACCAAAACATATTTTCAAAGAAAATCCTTAAAATTTGATTCTTCACATATCCCACTCCCCCTTCATACCTTCACATGTTGCAAGTTCTTAATGCCATGTCAACAAACTTCATAAAAAACAACATTGCATTCATCATATTCCAATGTTATCCAATAGCTACTCATTGTAATGCAACCACTTATGCAATCATTTGATGCATGACCATAATAAAAACATGAGCCACTAAAATCTTGTGCCTATGTTCATCCATTGTGTGTAGGAAGAATATTTTTTTTCAAAAAAAAAAAAGAACTATGAAAAAAGGAAAAAGAGAAAAAAACCAAAGGTTAGCCTAATCCTTTCACATGTCAATCACACATTTTTGAAATTGTATCTTCAAATTGGACCCCAAGCCTTTAAACACACTCATTGACATTATATCGTAGGAAAAAATGTTTTTTTAATGTGAAAAAAGGTCCAATTCAAGGTTCAATTTGTTTCAAATTGGTCTTTGGGCTTTCGGTCCCTCGACCCTCGTCTAAAGTGGCCCTATGATTCAAGTGAAGAAAAATGGGATACAATTTGATGGAAAAGGTATCGAAAATTTACTTGTGAAATTGTTGAAAAAATATAAAATATAAAAATCATTTTCATTTTGCTTCATTTTTGATTGCTTGTGCACAAACCATTGTCATGCGTCATCAACGATCTTCTTTAATCCCATTGATACTTGTTTCTTACTATTGACAGCACGTGTCCATAACTTTGCAATGTCCACAAACCATAATGATTCTTCAGCAGGCTCTTGCACTTGGTCAGGTTCCTCGTCTCATCATAGCTAGTGCACCTCTGTCACTAGCTGATTTGTGGCAGATGACAATTCTTTCATCTTAGGTCTTTTTGTTATCCAACTAGTGGGTACCCGTTAATTGTTTCAACCAATTAATCAAAACAATGATCATTTTGTCACTGTCAAGTGGCTTCAGATGTTCTTAGTGTCTCCAGAAAACTGTGATCAGAAGCAGCAATTCT